>Ga0209048_10007079_pt1 | contig 10400 bp, 9 predicted proteins | sample FrelakmetCRP12CR_FD_187146 | JGI IMG/M metagenome (GOLD analysis project Ga0209048, IMG submission 187146) | Freshwater lake sediment microbial communities from the University of Notre Dame, USA, for methane emissions studies - CRP12 CR (SPAdes)... | ecosystem: Environmental > Aquatic >... | reverse complement strand
GAGCCGGTGCCTGCTGGCGGGGGACCTGGAGGAGGCGGGAAGGCAGACCCGCCACGCGTTCAACGTCGGCGTCGCCGCCGGCGAGTCGGATGCCTATGTGTTCGCCGGAGCCCAGATCATGCTCCTCAACTACCTGACCGGACGGCTCCCCTCGATCGTGGAGAAGATGATCGAGGCCACCCCGGACAACGTGACGTCCCAGCTGAGCGCGTGGGTCGCCCGCCAGCTGCATCTGGCCGGGAAGGTCGACGAGGCGGGCCGCTGGTGGGACCAGACACTGGAGCGGGGCCTCGACCGGCAGATGGAGGTCGGGTTCCAGGCCGGCGTGATCCTGGCGTCGTGGGCCTACATGGCGGCGGTGTTCCCCGGGGAGCCGTCGGTGGTCCGCCAGGTCGAGCAGCGACTGGAACCCTTCGGCGACCGGCTGTTCAACGAGCTCGCCCCGGACCAGCCCGGGCATCACTTCCTCGGCATGCTGGCCGACGCGTCGGGTGACGGCGAACGATCGGACCGGCACTTCGCCGCCGCCACCTCGCTCCTCCGACGCATCGACGCCCCGGTGATGGAGGCCATCTCGTGCTCGACGTGGGCGGACGCCCTCCTCCGCCGCCACGAGACGGACCGGGCCCGGACCCTGGCCACCCGGGCACGCGACCTGGCCCGGGCCGCCGGCGCCAGTCAGATCGAGGGCGATGCCCTGCGAGTGCTGGACGGGTTGCGCTGACGATGACGGTCACAGTGCCCGGCGTCGAGCGGGCCGGTGGTGCCGTGGCCCGCGGCGCGGCGGGGGAGATCGACCGATGACCGGGGGGAGTGACGCAGGCCCGGCTCCGGTGCCGAGCGGTGCCTCGACGTTCACCGACGAGTTCCTCGACGGACTGCGCCTCGAGGGTGATCCGCCCGCCGACGCTGCCGTCAGGCGCTACCTCGAGGGACTGGACGAATCTCCGGCCGATCCCTTCGCCGCGGTCGCCCGGTCGGGGGCGGCCGGTCCGAGCGACGAGGACGCCCCGGGGACCGGACCGTTCGTGCGGGCACTCGAACCATGGCCCGAGTGGGCCGATCGCGGGCAGGTCGAGCGCGGCCAACAGGTGTTCGGGATCTGGGGCCTGGAATTCGTGGCCGCACTGTGGATGGCGGCACTGCCCACCACCTACGCCTGTGCCTTCGGAGCGGAGCCGCTGGTGCGGACCGCCCGTTTGACCCGGGACCCGAAGCGCCGCTATGTCGAAACCGGGCAGATGATCATCGATGCCATGGCCGAGGGGGCGTTGGACCCCGGTGGGCCCGGCTACTCGTCGGTGCGCCACGTGCGCCTGATGCACGCAGCCGTCCGGCGCGTGCTGACCCACCCCGAGAGCCTTCCCGCCCCCGAGGGTGTCCAGCTCGAGCCCTGGGACCCTGCGTACGGCATCCCGCTGAACCAGGAGGACCTCCTGGGCTGCCTCTTCGCCTTCAGCGTCCTGTCGATCCGGTCACTCGAGCAGTCCGGCGTGCTGTTCGACGACTCGGACGCCGAGGCGTACGTCCACGTGTGGAACCTGATCGGCTACCAGATCGGCATCAGGCCGGACCTGCTGCCGATCGGTCGAGCCGACGCCATGGTCATCGCCAACAGGATCTTCGACCGACAGAAGGCGTCGAGCGACGCCGGTCGGGAGCTGACGGCGACGGCGATCACCTGCCTCCAGGGCATGCTGGTGACGAAGCGGCTGCGGGGCCTGCCGGCGTCGGGGATGCGGCACTTCCTGGGTGGCGACGTGGCGGACATGCTCGACGTCCCAGCGGCCGACTGGACCCGTTCGATCTTCACCGTCGCACGGTGGGTCGATGCCGCGATGAACGGGGCACTGCGCTGGATCCCCGGCCACCGTTCGCTGCTGGCCGGCGTGGGTCGTCACCTGATCACGGGATTCGAGGCGCTCGAGCAGGATGGTGGCCGCACCAATTTCGAGATCTCCGACGAACTCCGGAGTGCGTGGCGGGTCGGTCGGCCATGAACCGACGATGGTGAGCGGACGACGATGGCTGGTCGCGGAACCCGGTGCGCCCCGACCGTGACCGCCGTGACGCCCCGGTCCGCCCGAGCTGTCTCCCGTCGGCTGGTCCCACTCGCCGTCCTCTGCGGAGTTCTCCTGTCTGCGTGCTCGAGCCCCTCGGAGCCCTCCGGCGCGAGTGGGCCGCCGGCCTCGGTCCCCGATGTCATTGCCGGCCCGACCGTGCGGGTCACCAGCCAGGTCGCGGGTGTCGCCCGGCCGACACTGGCGGGACTCGACTGGAACAACGGGAAGCTCTCGGCCGTCGCTCCGCTACGACCCCCGTTGGTGCGGATCGATGCGGGACTGGGCACGATCAGTCCACGACCCGGCGTGGTGAACGCCGACCCGCTGCTCCGGGAGGTGGCGGCCGTCCGCGACAACGGGGGCGAGCCCCTGGTGATCATCGACTACCTCCCGACGTGGCTCGGGCAGCCGACCGTCGACTCGACCTGCCACGGCTGTGACCCGACGCTGGTTGCACCGCAGGACTGGACTGCCTACGACGCGCTGGTCAGGACGGTCGTCGGCCGGCTGGCCACGGCACCGAAGCCGGCCCGTCAGTTCGAGGTGTGGAACGAGCCCGACCTGACCTTCTGGAACGACACCGCAGCCCGGTTCCTCGAGCTGGCGGTCCACACCCACCGGGATGTGGCCGGGGTCGCGGCCTCGACCCATCGGTCACTGCAGGTGGGTGGACCGGCGGCGGCCATGTTCACCGCAGATCCGACCTTCATCAGGAACTACGTGGCCGCCATCGAGGCGGCCGATCTGCCCATCGACTTCGTGTCGTTCCACTGGTATGCCAACTACCCCTGCCTCGGGCCGGATCATCCCGAGAACGCGCAGAACACCGCCCTGTGGGAGAAGCTCAAGTGCAGCAACCCGAAGCTCACCCCGGCCAGCTACGGCACCCTGATCACCAGCGTCCAGGCCGCCGTGCGAGCGGCGGTGCCCGCGTCCCGGCCCCTTCCCGCGGTGATCCTGGACGAGTGGAACATGTCCGCCGGGGGGTATGACGTCCGCCAGGACTCCAACGTCGGGGCGGCGTTCGCTCTGGCGTCCCTGATCGAGATGGAGAACGCCGGGCTGGAACAGGCGTATCTCTACCGGGCCGTGAAGGGTGTCGGCGCCGCACCGGGGGACTGGGGCATCGCCACCCAGACGGGTCGACACCTGCCCCAGTGGTCGATCCTGACGGCATGGGGCCAGTTGCCGGGCAACCGCCTCGTGCTGTCGGGCAGCCCACCCCCCGGCGTGTGGGTGCGGGCCGTGCGCTCTCCGGGGTCGACCGACATCCTCGTCGCCAACTTCGCGGCGCAGGACCCCACCTCGCGGCAGCTCACCCTGCAACTCGACCCGACCTGCACGCAGGCCGCGACCGTCCGCACCATCGACGCCGCCCACACCACGTTCTTCCCCACCGCGAAGGCCCCGGGTGGCGACGGCAACGCCGTCTCGGAGATCCCCAGGGGCGGAGGACTCGGACTCACACTCCCCCCCGATTCGGCCACGTGGATCACCACGGCATGCCGGGCGGCGTGATCGCCTTGCACGGGGCGACCGTGACGACCGTGCCGTGTGCACGGGCCACGGAGGGGTGCTCGAGCAGGGGGCCGGCCTCGGGCCGCCAACAGTTGCCGTCCGGCTATCCGGGGAGGGCCACGCGTCCGAGGGTACGATAGCGAGGTCGTCCCGGTGGCTGATGGGGGCCCATCAGGTGGATGGCGCCCACGGCGAAGGTCGAGGAGAACGGGATCCCGGCCAGGGCGGTCCGAACGGATGGATCCGGTCCGTGCCGCGTGGCCCGCCCGATCGTGAGGTGCCCCTGGAACGGTGCTCCGCTGCCTTCTGCATCAGGAACGAGCGGGATGGTGGCCGAGCGCACGGCGGCGGCTGTCGAGTCGAGGCCGGCGACCGGGATCTGGAGCACCCGCTCACCGGGGAACCACGCCGTTCCCGGCCCGAGCACGGCGCGTACCGGCCCCGTCAGCACGCGTGTCCCCGCAGCGATGGCGTCGGCCAGTGACGGCACCAGCGCCTCGTCCACCTGGCCGAGGAACCGCAGCGTGATGTGCCAGTCCTCGGGATCGACCAGCCGGAGGCCCGGGACGGGACCGAGCTGCAGGGCCGCCAGACGCTGACGGGTGGATGCGTCGGGTCGGACCGACACGAACATGCGCACGGCACAGTGTGCCGCGGGTCGGCACGTGGCGCAGCCTCTCGCCGACGACGACGCTCCGTCATTCACAGCAGGCGCCCACCTCGGCCCCAGTGCGGGGCAAGCCCCCTCCTCCACAGCGGTCGTGTACCGGGAACGACCCGGTGCGACCTGACACGAGGAGCCCATCATGTCCAACTGCCTCAACCGACCCAACAGGCTGCGTCGCACCTTCCTGACCGGAGCCATGGTGGCAGGAGCCACCCTGGGAGCCGCCGGCATCGCATCGGCTGCCCCCGGCTCGAGCACGACCGCCGCCACCGGATCGTCGAGCGTGACCGCCCCGAACGGCACCGCTCCGACCGGCACCCCGCCGGCCGGCGCCCCCGACCCGGCGACCATGACCCACGGTCCCAACGAGACCCTGCTGACCGGTGCCCAGCTGCAGCAGGCCACGTCGGCGGCCACGGCCGCCGTCCCGGGAGCCACGGTGATCCGGGCCGAGACCAACTTGACGGGTGACTACCCCTACGAGGTCCACCTGAAGAAGGCCGACGGAACGGTTGTCACCGTGGAGCTCAACTCGAGCTTCGGCGTGATCTCCACCTTCTCGAGCTTCGGCGCCGGCCCCGCCGGCGGTCAGGCACCCGCCGGTGCTCCCGCGCCGTCGACCTCGACGACCACCAACTGAGCCGCCCCGCCCGTCGTCAGGGCCTTCGCACCCGTACCCCGGTACGGGCACGGGGGCCTTGACCGACGTCCGGGGTCAGGCCGACAGGTCCTCGTCTGGCACCTTCGAGCCCTCAGCCGGTCACTTCCACTTGCGGTGCCGGCCGGTCAGCTCCTGTGCGTAGCCCACGACGGAGAACGTCGACATGAACAGCTGGTAGACGAGCACGAAGAGGATGAAGTAGAAGCGGTTCCGGCGGATCTTCAGCCCCAGCGGCTTGAACACGCGCTTGTTCTGGTAGTGGAACAGGAGAGCGTAGACCCCGAGGGTCAACGGGATCACGGCGATGGTCATCGGGCCGACGATCCAGAAGTAGCCGAAGCAGGCCAGGATCAGCCCTGGCACCCACAGGAAGACGTAGGCCGCGTCCAGGAACGGGATGGTGACGTCGAGGGCAGTGAAGACCTTGGCCAGGCCGTGCTGCTGGCGCCATGGCGGGACGGTGCGGAGGCCCTCGATCATCCCTCGGGACCAGCGGGCCCGTTGGCGGGCGAAGACCCTGAACGTCTCCGGCACGCTGGTGAAGCCGACCGACAGCGGCTCGAAGTACACCCGGGCGCCGTTCTCCATGATCTTCCAGGTCAGGACGATGTCCTCGCCGATGGCATCGGGCCATCCGCCCGCATCACGCAACGCGGTCGCCCGGTAGAGGCTGAACGCCCCCTGGGCCACCAGCGTGGTCTGGAACAGGCCCTGCATCCGCTTCACCGATGCGATGCCGAGGAAGTAGTCCCACGTCTGGATGCGGCACCAGAACGTGCTCCGACTGTTCCGTACCAGCACACAGCCGGCCACGGCGGCCACGTCGGGGGGCGAGGACTCGAGGCGGGCGACCAGGAGACGAATGGCCGAGCGCTGGAGCAGGGTGTCGGCATCCACGGTGATCACCAGGTCGGTCGTCAGATGGGCGAGGCCCGTGTTCAGGGCGAAGTTCTTCCCCGGGGTGCACTCGGTGAGGATGGTGAGCGCGAGGCCGGCCTCGGCCGCCGCAGCCCGGGCCACGGCGGCGGTCGCGTCGGTGGAGCCGTTGTCGACCAGCACCACCCGGCACTCGCCGGCGTAGTCCTGATTGGCCAGCGAGTGGACGGTGTCGCCGATGGCCGCCTCTTCGTTCCGGGCGGCGATGAGGACGGTCACCCCGGTGGTGGGCGATGCCACCTTGAAGGCCGGCTGGCGGTCCATGACCAGCGAGGCGAAGAGGAGGGCCACGATGAACCCCGGCAGGAAGGCGAGCAGGGTGACGATGATGATCGCCGCCACCAGCGAGACGTGGGTGGCGAGCCCCTCGATCCACGGGATCGACAGCCAGATGGAGAACGCCAGCCAGGCGGTGGCGAATGCGACGGCCAGGGCGAACTTCCAACGCACCGACACGTACCAGCGGGTGGGCACGGGTTCTGGCACCACGTAGGACCGGTGCATCCCCGCCGGCGGTGGGGATGGGTGCGGGTCGAATCCCGTGTGGGGCGACTGCAGGTCCGTCATGCACACCTCCTCGAATCCACGGCAGGGCTCCCACCGCTGCGGGCAGGCGAGCCCTGTCCGTCGCCTACGCATCGACAGGTGTGCCGGGGCGCTTGAGGGGGGATCTGCAGTTCAGGGGACCGCCGGCTACTGCCAGGTCTCTCGCCAGAAGCTCGGCGAGTCGACATCGCCGAGTGACATGGCGTGGTCGCCCTCGTGGCCGATGGGCCGGGTGCAGCACGCCATCGTGCCGATCCACGGGCCCCTCCCTACGTCGTGGAGTGCCCCGCAGCGTCGGAGCTGGGGTGCCGGGGGGAGGTCGAGCGCCTCGGCGTCGAGCTGCGACTCGGGTTCGTCGTCGTGTTCCCAGCGATGCAGTGGGTCGGCAGCCGCCATGTTCCGTCCTTCGGGTAATGCCCCTCTCGAAGGAGATCGGTCCGTGGTTCGGCTAGCTGTAGCCCTTCTTCCTGCTGGGCAACGCCCCGGGTGCGACGAGTTCGATGGCGGCGCCGTCGGGATCGCGCAGCTGCAGCGACGGACTGCCGTTCTCGAGCACGATCCCCGGGTGATCGATGCCGATCCGAGTGAGGTGCCCGGCCCACGCGGCGAGGGCCTCGCCGTCGGGCACCGCGAACGCCAGGTGGTCGAGCCGGCCCCGGCCGTCGTCCGACGCGTCCTCGTCGGGGCGGGCCGTGAGTACGATCACCATCCGGGCCCCCCGGTGGCGGAGGGCCACGTAGCCGATCCCGGGGTCCGACAGGCAGGGCTCGAGCCCGAGGGCCGCGGTATACCACTCGGCACTGGCGCCCACGTCGGTCACCCACAGCTGCACGTGCGACAGCCCGGTCATCGGGCCGGCCGCCGGCACCTGGGTCTCGTCGGTCATCCCCCCGCCGACTCGGCCGGCGTGGGCTCGAGGCCGGGGGTGGGGACCACGATGGCCGGCGCCTCGGTGCCCCCGTCGATCTCGAAGACCTTGCCGGTGACCCACGACGAGGCGTCGGAGGCCAGGAAGAGGACGGCACAGGCGATGTCCTCGGGCTCACCGGCCCGCTGCAAGGGGGTGCCGGCCAGGAACTGCGTCCGCAGGTCGTCGTCGGTCAGCACTACCTCGAGCGACCGGGTGGCCACGCCCCCGACGTCGATGGCGTTCACCCGCACCCGGGGGGCCAGTTCGGGGGCGATGTTGCGGGTCATCCGGTCGAGCGCCGCCTTGGCCGCCCCGTAGGCCACGAACATCGGCTGGGTCATGGAGGCCGACCGTGACGAGATGTTGACCACCGACCCCTGGCCGACGGTGTCCACCATCTGGCGGGCGGCCAGCTTGGTGAGGGTGAGCGGTGCGGTCACGTTGAAGGCGAAGGTCCGGGCCATGAACCCCTCGCTGGTGTCGAGCGCGGCACGGGGCATGGCCCCGCCGGCGTTGTTGACCAGGATGTCGAGCCGGCCGAACTCCTCGACGGTCCGGGCCACCAGGCGCTCGTCCTCGGCCTGCACGGTGACGTCGGTGGGGACCACCAGCGCACGCCGTGCCAGGGCGCGGACCCGGTCGGCCACCTCCTCGAGGTCGGACCCGGTGCGGGCGGCCAGGACCACGTCGGCGCCGGCCTCGGCCAGGCCGATGGCGATGCCCCGCCCGATCCCGAGTCCCGCCCCGGTGACGACGGCCACCCGTCCCCCGACGCCGAACCGGTCGAGGATCATCGGCCTCCCCGCTCCGGGCTCCTGGGGCTGGCGGTCTCCCTGTGGCTGATACGAGTGGGCATGCGGCGACGACCTCCGGCTCGGCGGCGTGACCAGCCGCTGTCTGCACCGAGTCTGTCACCGGCGCCCGACCGGTCGCCCGTGGGGGTCCCGACGGGCCGCCGGGGACACCCGAGCGGGACCCGGTGCTGCGTGCAACACTCTGGACGGCGGCCGCCGGGCCTCCGGGGGAGGGAAATGCCATGGGGGATGTTCGCTATGGGGCTCGCGCCGTGGACCAGGTGTCCAACCGCGAGGTCGAGGCCACGCGCAGCCCGATCTGGTCGAAGGCGGTGACGGTCGTGTTCCGGACCGATCCGGACGCCATCGCCGCCGTGCTCCCGCCGCCGCTCGAGCCGGCCGCAGCGACGGCCCGCCTCCGGATCGCCACGGTCGACATGGGGACGGGGCTCCCCAGTTTCGGCGCTGGCTGGTTCGGGGTCCGGGCCCGTCACGGCGACGTGGAGGGCGAGTACGCGCTCTTCATGCCGATGAGCACCGAGCAGGCCACGACCGGGGGACGTGAGACGTTCGGCGAGCCGAAGAAGATCGCCCAGCTGGCCCTCGGCGTCGACGGCGACACGCTCACCGCCGGTATCGCCCGCATGGGGTCGCAGGTGGCCGAGGTCTCCGGCACGCTCGGCCCCGAGGGACCGGGCTACGAGATCGACAAGCTCGACTTCTACTTCAAGGGCCTGCCCGACCCGTCCGGTGAGGGCCTCGACGGCGATCCGGCCCTGGTCTACTGCCGCCGCCACGAGACGGCCCGGGTGGTCCGCCCGGTGACCGGCGAGTGCAAACTCCTCGAGGCCCCGCTCGACCCCATCGCCGACTTCCCGGTCGGGGAGATCCTCTCGTTCGAGTACGCCGAGATCTCCTCGTCGCAGCGGGGCGAGATCGTGGAGCGGGTGCCGGCCGAGTGGCTGGTCCCCTTCATGCACCAGCGGTACGACGACCTGAGCGTCCTCGGGGCGAAGTCATGAGCGACGTCCCGACCTCCGCCACCGACCGCTACATCGTGGTGTCCGCCGACGGCCACGCCGGCCTGGCCTGCGAGGACTACCGCCCCTACCTCGAGGCGAAGTACCACCCGGCGTTCGAGGAGTACCTGGCCGAGCGGTATGCGCACCGCGAGCAGTCGCTGGCCTTCAACTACGACTACATCATGGGGTGGGAGACGGACAACGAGGAGGGTCTGAAGGGCGCCTTCGACCCCGCCGTGCGGGACAAGGAGCTCGACACCGACGGGGTGGCGGCCGACGTGCTCTTCGCCGATGCCGACGCGGTGACCGGCATGGCGTCGCCCCCGTTCGGCGCCGGACTGTTCGCCGGAGCCATCGCCGACCCCGAGTTGGCCTTCGCAGGCGCCCACGCCCACAACCGGTTCCTGGCCGAGATGTGCTCCCACTCGCCCCACCGGCGGGGCGGGATCGCCCTGGTGCCGATCACCCACGACATCGACCGGGCGGTCGCCGAGATCGAGTGGGTGGCGGCCCAGCCCGGCATCCGGGGGATCATGATCCCTACCATGTGGCGGAACCGGACCCCGTACAACGACGCCGGCTACGACCCGGTGTGGGCGGCCTGCGCCGAGGCCGGCCTCCCGGTGCACACCCACTCGGGTGAGGCGCCGATGGAGGAGTACGGCGAGCACACCGGCGTCTACCTGGCCGAAGTGGTCTGGTGGGCGGTACGGCCCGCCTGGCACCTGCTGTTCGGCGGTGTGTTCGAGCGGTACCCGGACCTCAGGTTCGTGGTCACCGAAGCCGCCGCCTACTGGGCCCCCGACATGATGTGGAAGTGGGACCAGTACATGGGCGGCGGGCACACCACCAAGAAGCTGGCCGCCATGCTCAAGGGGAAGATCTCCAAGCTCCCCTCCGACTACTTCGGCACCAACATCTTCATCGGGGCCTCCACCATGTCGAAGGAGGAGATCCGCCGCCGCTACGTGATCGGCACCGACGTGGTCATGTGGGGGACCGACTACCCCCATCCGGAGGGGACCTGGCCGCACACCCTGGCCAAACTGCGGGCCGACTTCGCCGAGGTACCGGTCGACGACACCGCCGAGCTGCTCGGACTGACCGCGGCCCGGGTCTACGGCTTCGACCTGGACGAGCTCCGTCCCATCGCCGCCCGCATCGGCCCGTCGCCCGAGTCGCTGGGCCCGCTGTCGCGGTGCTCGTCGCACAGCTGTTCCTGTTCCCCGTGCCGTTCGGGCCGTGGCTCCAGGGCGTCGTCATCGGGCTGCTCAACGCCCTCG
>Ga0209048_10007078_pt1 | contig 10401 bp, 7 predicted proteins | sample FrelakmetCRP12CR_FD_187146 | JGI IMG/M metagenome (GOLD analysis project Ga0209048, IMG submission 187146) | Freshwater lake sediment microbial communities from the University of Notre Dame, USA, for methane emissions studies - CRP12 CR (SPAdes)... | ecosystem: Environmental > Aquatic >... | reverse complement strand
CTCAACACCAGTGTGTCGACGGTTCAAAAATGGGAGATCGGTGAGAAGCGACCGAGCGGTCCATCGCTGAAGCTGTTGAACGTGATCGAACGCAAAGGCGTAGATGCCCTGGCCTAAGCCAATGCCCCTCTGCCGCCTGTCGTGCGCTGGAGAAGCGGAGGTTCGCGCGCCTCGCTGATTGGCCATGACCGTCCGCAGGAACCGCTACCGGCGCTAGCGCTAAGCCACTTGGCGCAACGCCAGCTTGACGGACCCGGCGCTCCCCCTAGGCAATTCCGCGGCAACGTTGCGACAAGTCAACCCCGCCGACCTCCGCCAAGCGCAAGCTGTAGACGCAGGATAAACACTCTACATAACTTCATGGAGGCTTACATGCTGCGAAGACTCGCTGCCATAATCTTGGCTGCGACGTTCGGCGCTCCAGCCGGAGCCGCGTCGTTCGCCGATCTTTGGTACAACCCGGCCGAGTCCGGGTGGGGCGTCCAAGTGGTACAGAGCAACACGTTCCTATTCTTGACGTTCTTCATCTATGGGGCCGACGGAAAGCCGACTTGGTACACGGCGCAGGCCACCTTGGACGCCACGGGTAACTACAATGGGGCGCTCTACGCGACCACCGGGACCTACTATGCGTCCGCATGGAACCCGGCGCAACTCACGGTCACGACCGTTGGGACGGCTTCGTTCCAGCCAAGCGACGCCTATCACGCGACGCTTGTCTATGCGCTGACAGGCGGCCCACCGGTGACGAAGACAATTGAGCGCCAGACGCTGACGCCATTCGTGTTGGGCGGCACCTACTCCGGGTCCACTTCGGGGTCGGTGACTGGCTGCACAAATCCGGCCGATAACAAGTCGACCGTCTGGAGTCGGTTCAACCTCACGATCGCGCAGGTTGGCGACCAGTCGGCCACCCTCACCTTCTCCTTCGTAGACAACACCTACAACGGTATTGTCTGCACGTTGAGCGGACCGCTCACGCATTTCGGCTCGTTATACCGAATAGGGGGTGCCCAGTACAGCTGCACAGCTCAGGGAATCACGCCGGGCATGACATCGGCGAACCTGGAGAGGTTCCATGCCACGCAGCAAGGTGTTGAAGGTGTCTGGACCGCCGGTGCGGGTGGCTGCACGCAGACAATTCACTTCATCGCTGTCGCAGGCTGACGGCGCACGCAACAACCAGCATCCGCTGCACGACAGCCCCGCTTTGGCGGGGTTTTCGTTTTTGCGAGCCGTCCTCTGCGGGAATTGTGAGGCTGGCACTCCCTCCGCGAGCACGAATGATCGGTTAACAGCAAATTTCATCTAGCCGTGACCGGCTGCTTGTGGCGGGCCGGCGATCGTCGAGCTTGAGCGGCTACCTCAAGATTCAGTAGGTGAACTGGGTGGGTTGGCAGGACTGGGGGGCGCGAAGCGCAGCTGACCAGGAGGAGCAACCTTGTTTGCGGCTGCTTGCCGAAGGATCGGTCCCAGTGGGAAAACGACGCCGCGGCAGTATTGATCTTCATCAACCAGCTGTTGGCTAGCGGCGGCATCATCGAGTCATGGCGCGTGTAGGGATCATCGGAGGCGGCGCGTTCGGCACGGCGCTGGCCTGCGTGCTGCGCCGATCGGGACACGCAATTGCGCTTTGGGTGCGTGAAGCTGAAGTCGTAAAGGCAATCAACGAAGGTCGCGAGAACCGTGACTTTCTGGCCGGTATACGACTGGCGCCCGGAATCGTTGCAACGGGCGATCTTGGCGCTGCGGCAGCCGAGCGCGACTTCATCCTGATGGCAGTTCCGGCACAGTACCTGCGCAGCGTAGCGGCCCGCATGCGCCCATTCGTGGAAAGCGGAGTCCCGGTGGTGAGCTGCTCGAAGGGGATCGAGCGCGGGAGCTGCGCGCCGATGCCCGAGGTGATCGCCGATGAGCTGCCGATCGCCTTCGTTGCGGTGCTGTCCGGACCGTCGTTCGCCCGCGAGATCGCCAACGACCTGCCGTGCGCAGTGGCGCTCGCCTGCGCGGATGGCGCACTTGCCCGCCGTCTCGCCAGCGAGATCGCGAACCCGCATTTTTGCGTCCGTCCGTGCGACGATGTCATGGGTGTCGCAATCGGAGGCGCGATGAAGAACGTGATCGCGATCGCGAGCGGCATCGCCGCGGGCAGGAAGCTTGGCGAGAACGCGCGTGCGACACTGGTCACGCTGGGACTCGAGGAGACGATTCGGTTCGGTATTGCCAGAGGCGCACGGAGCGAAACCTTTCTGGGTCTTTCGGGCATCGGGGACATGATGCTCACCGCGAACAGCCTGCAGTCGCGCAACACGTCGCTCGGTGTCAGGCTCGGCGAAGGCGCGTCGCTCGCGACGGAGCTCGCCGGACGCAGGGAAGTAACGGAAGGCGCGTACTCGACCGAACCGGTTGCCGGGTTCGCGACGCGGCTCGGCCTCGACATGCCGATCACGCTCGCGCTCGATCAGGTGCTGAACCACGGTGCCGACCTCGGTGCTGCGATTGCGTCGCTCGTCATACGCCGCGCCCAACTTGATCGCGCTGACTGATCGAGGATGGGCCATTCGCCTTGGCACTACGTTCGATCCGCGCGGCATGAAAGGCTACTGGCGACAGCGCAGCCCTACGTCGAGCGTCGCGTTACGACCTATGCTGTTTGCAAGGACTTCCCCAGCGAGTCAAGCTGCAATGGTTGGGGCGGGCGAGTTGAAGGCGGCATGGCGGTTGTCAGGTACTGGCTGCGGGGGCGACGGTCGACGAAGGAACAGACTGCATCTTTGCAAACGGCCTTGTTGCGCAACGATGATGTGCGCGGGCCACGATACAAGCCGCCCAAGAGAGCCCCATTTGAGATTCGGCGTAGCGCGGCGTCGCTCATTGCCAGTGTCGGGTGGGTGTTGGCGCCGACGCCGGATTGACCCGCGTGGGGCCGTTATGCCGACTTTCGAGTGGACCACCGACTTCTACTTGAAGACCGCGAAATCGCTTAAGTTGCGTGGGAATGCGTGGGTCAGTCCAATCCCGGTGTGGTGGCTCAATTTGGGGCTGGCGACAACACATGTGCCGAACAGAAGCTGCCGAAAGCATGCGGCTAGGATGCCGCCGGTGCGCACCTAGCCGCCAGGATCACTTGGTGCTGAAGCCGAAAACGCCGTCCCAGTCAGCACCAGGTGGGCTCGCGCGGAAGTCGGCGATGCGCTCGCGGTAGAGCCGGTACAGTTTCACTGCCGGCGCGACGGAAGCGAGCTCCTGCAGCAGCGCTTCGGCCTCGTCCCAGCGCTGTGCGCGGAAGTGCGCCAGGGCCTGATGGAAGCGGGCGATCTCCGCGAGCATGTCGCCGTCGACCTCACCTTGCGCGCCGATCGGCTCGAAAATCGCGACGCCCTCCTGCTTGCCCTTCACGCGCACCTTGTCCACTTCTCGGTAGACAAAGCCCTGGACCGCTCGCACGACGTTCTCGGAGACGAGGATGCCTACCCCGTATTCCTTGGTGAGACCCTCGAGGCGCGAGGCAAGGTTCACCGCGTCGCCCATCACCGTGTACGAGCGGCGGAAGTCGGAGCCCATGTCGCCGACGCTCATCGTGCCGCAATTGATGCCCACGCCAATGCGCAGCGCGGGCCAGCGCTTCTTCGCAAAGACCAGGTCCAGCTCGCGCAGCGCCTTCTGCATGGCGAGGCCGCATTCAAGCGCGCGTCGTGCGTGGTCTGCATCGGGCACTGGCGCTCCCCAGAAGGCCATGATCGCGTCGCCGATGTACTTGTCGACGGTGCCGCGCTTGTCCTGGATGCAGACTGTCATCTTCGTGAAGTAGGTGTTGATCAGGTCCTTCAGGTCTCGTGGCTTGCGGTTCTCCGAGATCGAAGTGAAGTCGCGGATGTCGGCGAAGAGCACGGTCATTTCGAGGCTCTTGCCGTGCATTGAATAGCTCTCGGGCTGCTTCGCCATTTCGGCGACGATCTCCTTTGGGACGTAGGTGCCGAATAGGTTCGTCATCAGCTTCCGGTGGCGGGTTTCGGCGAAGAAGCCCCATGCCACATCGAGGAAGTAGAGCCCAGCAAGCATGACCAATGGGCCGGCCAGCGGGAGCACCAGGTTTTGCGACTGCCACGCCCACGCGTTGGCGCCGATGACGAGTACGGACATCGCGGCAGCAACCAGCGTTGCCGTCAGAGCGGATAGCAGTGGCAGGAGCACCGCGAGCGGAATGCCGACGAGCAGGATAGTGAGCACTGCGATGGCGAGCATCTCCGCCGGCCGCGACTTCATGGCGTTGTCCAGCGCGCCGGAGATGAGGCTCGCGTGGATCTCCACACCGGGGAGGTCCTCCCGCGTGGGCGTGGCGCGGACGTCGACGAGCCCTCGGGCCGAGGTGCCGACGATGATGATCCGGTCCTTCAACTCGTCGGCGCCGAGCGTGCCACGCAGCACGTCGGTGGCCGAGACGTAGCGAAAGCCTCCCTGGTTGCGGTAGGGAATGAGCGCCGCCATCTTGTCGTCGAGCGGAATGCGCACCGCGTCGCCGACGCGCACGTAGCGGATCCATCCCTGCGGCTGCCCGCCGGAGTCGACAATGGTCGTCTCGAGGTTGATTGGCGCGTTGCCGAGGTAGATGCGCAGGACGGCCAGCGACATCGCCTCGAAGTAGCCGTCCCCGACCTGTATGAACATGGGCACGCTGCGCGTCACGCCGTCGGGGTCGAGGGCAGGCTGCAGATGTCCCGCGGCGGTCGCGGCCGCCTGCAGCGGCGCGATGTTGCCGCTGTAGCCCGAGGCGCTGAAATGGCGGTACTCCGCGTTCGAGAGAGCAGTCGCTGCGAACGCCGGGCGCGGCAAGAAACCCGATCGATCTGCCTGCGGGCTTACGAGGAACCCCAGGACGACCGGGCCCTTCGCGATCTCTTCGGCGAAGCGCCGGTCGTAGTCGAGCAAGGCGCGCGCCCGCTGGAGAAAGGCCTGAAACGGCAGGTCGTCGCGCAATTCGGTCCCGGCAATCGCTTCGAGAACCGAAATGCCGGAACTCGGGTCCGCCTCGGGAAAGGCAACGTCGAAGCCCACCACGCGGACCTGGTATCGAGCGAAGAGCTGATGCAGCATCAGCGCCAGCTTGTCGCGACCCCAGGGCCAGTGTCCCTCGGCATTAAGACTTCGCTCGTCGATGTCGACGATGACGATGCGCGGGTCGGGCGTTGCGGGCAGGAACAGGCGCACCCGCTCGTCGTAGGCCCAGCGCTCGAGCTGCGTCAGCGCACGCAGTTCCATCCAGCCCGCAGCGTCGGCGAGCAGGCAGGCAACCAGCGCCAGTCCGATGCCGACGCGAACGAGGGTACTCAGCGAGAACTTCGGGATCCAGCGGGCGGTCTTGACCACGGTGCGCGCTAAGCTGCCGGAGTGCCAAGCATAAAAGATGCCGCACCACTTGGGGAATATTCATCGGAACTGGGGCACCGGCAGGAGCGCCTAATCGCGAATACGAAGGAACGGCATGCTCGGGGCGGCCACGTCACGGCACTTTGACCCGCGTCGGCTAACCGGCCAGAATGACACCTGAGTGTAACGAGAGCACCCATGCGTTGGAACAAGACTGATGAAGATCCTCGGCGCCGCCTGCTTATCAAGGCGCTCGCCGCCGGGTTGTTTTCCAGCACGGTTTGGAGCCGCGAAGCGACCACGCAAGTGCTGGGCAGCCGGCCGGCACCGCTGCCGCCAGGAAAGTCGATCTACCGGATAGAAGGTGAGGTGCTGGTTAACGGCCAGCCGGCCACGCTCGACACGCAGGTCGCTGCCAGCGCGATCGTCGAGACCGGGAAGAACAGCGAGGTCGTCTATGTCGTGGGCGAAAGCGCCTTCCTTCAGCGCAGCGAGAGCCATGTGACGCTGGAGGCGAGGGAAGCCGATTCGATGATCGTGTCTGCCACTGAACTGCTGACGGGAAAGATCCTCTCGGTGTTCCCGAGTGGCAGGCCCGTGCGCATGACAACGAAGAACGCGTCGATCGGCATTCGCGGAACGGGTGTCTACATGGAGTCGGATCCGGAGCAGACTTACTTGTGCACGTGTTACGGGACCACCGACATCGTCGCCGTGAACGATCCGACGAGTCGCGAGACCGTGGTGTCGCGCCAACACGATCGACCGCTCTACATCCTGGACGGGCAGCAGCCCGGGCAGAACATACGCGCCGCGCCCTTCATCAATCACACCGATCAGGAGTTGATGCTCATCGAGGCGCTGGTGGGCCGGTCGCCGCCGTTCGTGTTCCCGAGGAACAATTACAATCAACCGCGGCGTCCATATTGATCGACCTCAGGACTACTGCGGCGCGCCGTTGAGCGCCCAGTTGAGTATGAGATCGTATTTCGCGCGCGCCGGTTGCCCGGGCGCCACGCTGGTGTCGAAGCCTTCGCCGCGTCCCCCGCGATGATGCAAGCCTGCGGGCTTGCGCAGGAGCTCGCTGGTGGCGATGTCCGCGAAATTGATGCGACTCCTCACCTCGGCGTAGTACCAGGCGTCGTCCGTGGCGCTGCCGGCGACGCCATCGCCATCGCGGTCCCCGTTGGTGAACCAGATCGGCGCGGGCAGCGGGCTGGCGGGACTGTGGCAGCCTTGGCATTTTTGGCCGTCCTGCAGTATCGCCTTGATGTTGGAGAAACGAATGGCGTTCGGCGCCGGAGCCAATGCGTTGCTCACCACCAGCGTCAGCAGTTTCGGCGCGCTCTGAGCCGAGTCGTTGCTGACGACGAGACTGAGCACGTAGGTCCCGTCGCTCGCCGCATTGAACGTGGGTTGCGCCGTGTTGGCGTCGGTCAGCGTGGGGGGGAGCGCGCTGTTCGGGATCGACACGATCGACCAGGCGTAGGTGTTCGCGAAAAGGCTGGCGCTGCCGGATAGGCGGGTGGCGCCCTGCCGGAGCACGCGATCCGGCCCGGGATCAGCGATCGGACGGCCTGGCCGCAACGGGTTGCCACTCGCGTCGCGCGCTGCAAGACCCTGGCTGCCGAGGAAATCCGCCAGCGCCCCTTCTCCCGAGGACACGTGGAACAGGTCGTACACGAGCTTCGCCAACGGCATGTTGCCTCGATTGACGACGGTCGCATACGTTCGATCCGCATACGGCTGGAATTTCTCGTACGTCGTGAAATCGATGTCCGACTGCATACCCGTTCCGCGCATGATGTGACACATGCGGCACGCGGGAGCAATCGCGGTCTTGTAAAGCAGCGCCTGTCCAGCCGCCGTCCATGAAGTGGGCACGTTGATGTCCGCGTAAACGGGGTTGGGCAGGCCGTCGCCTCCGTAGGACGCTTTGACGAGCGCGGCGGCGGTGCCCTGCCACTCACCTGCGCTCGCCGGGCGTCGGCAACTGTCTTCCGGAAACGTCGACGGAGAGGGCAGCGGGTACGTACACAGGACCATCCTATTCATCGTCTTGAGGGCGGCCTCTTGCTCCGCCCGGGTGTAGCCAGGCGTCGTGGAGAACTGGAAGCCGTCGACCTCGAACGGCGGCAACTGCCCCTGCGTGTCGCCGCGGGTCCGCGATACCGCGTTCTGCAGCAGGTTGAAGTGAGGCTTGCCCGAGGCATCCGGTGGCGTCAGTGCGTCGGCCCTGCCGCCGTGGCAAGTAAGGCAAGGTCCGGGCATCGCCTTGTCGCCACGGCCATCGATGTCCACCATGGTTTCTCGAACGCCGGTCGCGACGTTGAAGTTGAAGAATTTCGCGAAGCTGCGCCCGCCCGCCGGACCGGGACTGAATTCGATCCCGGCGAGGTACACCAGCGACTTCGGGTCGCGCACGATCGCGGCCTCGAGGTTGATCGGGGAAAAGCTGTACGCTCCGCCCGTCCTTACCAGATAGTTCTCGACGTAGAAGGCAAGTGTGCCGTCGGGGTTCTGCCGCGCGGTCATCCGCCGCCCGAAGCCCAGGTCGCGCGAGTCGCCGAAGACTGCGGTAACCTGCGTGCCGGTCCCCGTGTCGAAGCCGTTGGCCACCTTCCACTTGGCAAACGTGTCCTTCGTGTTGGATGGATCGATGGCGGCGTAGTAGGTCTGCGCGTAGGCAGGCGTATCTGTTTGGAGGGAGCCGTCCGGCTGCACCTGTGGGTTGGGAAACAGGAGGAAGGCATTCGGCTCGCCCGGCACCGGGGCGGGGCTGGTTCCGGGGTGAATGTCGCCCGGGCTCCCGCCGCCGCCGCAGGCGGCGAGAGTGAGCGCCGCGATCGCCGCGCAGAGCCACACGAGAATGCGCATTGCTGCCATCGTTGAACCGTCTAGAAGGACTTTAGAAAGTACACAGAGTACTGATTGTCGACGTAGCGCAGCGAACTCTGCACGTCGAAGTCCGGCCGCTCGGTCGGTGTCCCCTGCGCGCGCCGCCACGAGATGTCGATCGATGCTCGCGAGCCCAGCGGGAGGTTGTAGCCGACGGTGCCGATCCACGTACGGGCGTCATAGCGATAGGCGTAGAGTTGTTTGCCGGGAAAGGCGTCGTCCAGCACGAAGACCTGCGCCAGGCTCACGTTCACGAGCGAGGGGCGCCCGTCGGACACGGTATTGCCTTGCCGGTATTCGCCGTTGAGATACACCGAGCCGCTGCGACCCAGCGAATAGTCGAGGTTGAGACGCGCAGAATAATAGTTCAGGTCCCACACCGCGCTCTGGGCGCGGCGCTGGTTCCACGCGAATTCTCCGTAAATGCCGATGCGATCGGTCACGGCGCCCTGCGCACTGACTCCGAGAGCGACGCGGCTGCCATCGCGGAGGTGGGACTCGTAGTTGTCCAGCCAGCCGCGGGCGAATGCCCCGAACGTCACCGCGTCGAAAGCCGCGGACTGGCGGTACTGAAGGTCTGCCTGCAGGCCGCCGGCCAGGTTCGACAAGCCGTTGTAGCTCTTGAACTTCTCGCCGCTGAGTATACCGGTCACAACGACCCGGGTGTTGTCGTTGATGCGCAAGGTGCCCCCCGCGCTCAGGTTGAGCCCGAGCGACTGGTCCGCCAGGATGGCATCGGCGGCGCGGGACCGGGTGACGTTATCGTCGTATGTGTAGCCGAGATCGATCTGCACGCGATCCAGGATCGACCGCGAGGAGCCGGGCGGGGCGTCCGGGCCCATCGCAGCAGGCCCGGGGCCCGGCACGACTACGGTTCCCGGCGCTGGGTATTGCGCCATCAACGCCGTTGGTGTCGCCAGATTGAGCAGCGCAGCCACGATGACGCCAACGAGGCGCCAGCGTGCAGCCCGTCGCTGTAGCACGAGAGGGCACTGCAGGTCGCTCGGATAACGCCGAGAGGCTCCAGGCGCGAGCGCTGCCGAGAATGCGGTCGGCACGTTCGACGGTTCGACGTTCATGTCCCGCATCCCTGGCAGGACGCGGGTCTGCCGCGATTCCGGATGTTTGGGAATGGCCACCACTCCATCGCGCAACGCTGGAAGGCAGGAGACTTACTTTTACATCAATCGCGAGCGGCCAACAAGCGCCTTGGGTGCGGACCCGCGGCCGCACCTCAATTTCGTTCACCTCGTCCGCGCGCCGCAGCAGCGACTGTGGGATTGTGAGGCCCTGCGCTTCGCGGCTTTGAGATTGATGACGAGTTCGATCCGAGTCGGCTCCTCTATCGGTAGATCGCCCGGTTTTGCGCCCTTGAGGATCATGTCTACGTACGTCGCGGCGCGCTGGAAGGTTGCCGGCAGGTTCGTCGTGTAGGCCATGAGTCACGCAGCGTCAGCGAACTCGCGCTCCCCGTAAACCGCGGGAAGCCGATGCTTGGCCGCCAGGTCCACGATACGCGCGCGCTGGCTGAAGAACATTGCGTCGGTCTCGACAAGGAGGGCCTTTGCGCCTGCCTGACTCATCTTCGCGAAGGATTCGGCCAAACTGATTACGCGAACGACTTCGTGGGGTCGCCCACCCCGAAAGTGTGTTCACTTGCCACCTTGTAGATGTCAGGTTGAAGAGGCTGCGTACAGTTGATCGGCACCCCATCAGGTGGCACGTGTCTTGCCACGTCGCCACGTGGCCCACAGAGTTGGGCGTTTGCCGCATGACTGTGACGCAGCTGGGCGTGACTCGCCAAACTACGAACAATTCACCTTGATAGTGCGATGAATATGCAGTCAGCCGATCTCATTGAGACTTGCCCCGAAGAGTGGGCGTGCGTACGTCGAAGCGATTTATACGCGCTGTTGGACAAATTGACAGCGATGCAGATGGGACTTGTATCGTTGTGGGACCGAGATGCCACAATTCATCCTTTGGGTCCTGCGAAACGTTTGCAAGCAAGAGACGCGTTAAGTACCGCCATCGTGGACCTCCTGCTACTGTCTCTACACCCGTATGGTCAAAATATTCGTCGCGCCTCTTCACGCCACTCAGGCCGCCTCTCGGTCGTAGTACCGCAGAAGTCCG
>Ga0209048_10007077_pt1 | contig 10402 bp, 7 predicted proteins | sample FrelakmetCRP12CR_FD_187146 | JGI IMG/M metagenome (GOLD analysis project Ga0209048, IMG submission 187146) | Freshwater lake sediment microbial communities from the University of Notre Dame, USA, for methane emissions studies - CRP12 CR (SPAdes)... | ecosystem: Environmental > Aquatic >... | reverse complement strand
GTTCCTGATACAGCGTCTCGGCAGCCTCCCGCAGGCGCTGGGATTTATGGGCGTTGATCGGCGACAGTGCTACCTGGAAGGGGGTCATGGCGACGGGCCAGAGAATGCCCCGTTCGTCATAGTTTTGTTCGATGGCGGCGGCCACTACCCGCGATACGCCGATGCCGTAGCAGCCCATGAGCATGGTCAGGCTGCGGCCGTTCTCGTCCAGCACCGTGGCATTCATGGCGGCGCTGTATTTATCGCCCAACTGGAAGATGTGTCCCACCTCGATGCCGCGCGCGATGGCCAGTCGGCCCTGGCCGTCCGGACTGGGGTCGCCAGCCACCACATTGCGTAGATCGGCGACGCTGGGTTCGGGCAGATCGCGCGCCCAGTTGACGCCGGTAAGGTGCCAGTCGTCCGCATTGGCGCCGGTGGTGAAGTCGGCCATCGCGGCGGCCGTGCGGTCGGCGATTAATGTGCCCGTAAAGCCGACCGGACCGAGCGAGCCAGGGCCGGCGCCGAAAGCCGCGCGGATGGCGTCCGGCGTGGCAAAGACCAGCGGCTGCCGTACCTGCGGCAGTTTTTCGGCCTTGAGCGCATTCAACTCATGATCGCCGCGCAGCAGCAATAGCACCGGTTGCCCATCGCTGCCCTCCACCACGATGGCCTTAATGGTGCGGTCGACCGGGATCTTCAGGAAATCGCACAACTCGGCAATGGTCTTGACATTGGGTGTGGGCACGCGTGCGAGCGCCTCAGCCGGGGCCGGGCGTGGGCCTGCCGGTGCGAGCGCCTCGGCCGTTTCCACGTTAGCGGCATAGTCGCTGGCATCGGAGAAGGCAATGGCGTCCTCGCCGGAGTCCGCCAATACATGAAACTCCTGAGAACGGCTGCCCCCGATAGCGCCGCTGTCCGCCAGTACCGCCCGGAATCTCAGGCCCAGGCGGGTGAAAATCCGGCTGTAGGCGGCATGCATGGCGGCATAGGTCGCCTGCAGCGAAGCTTGGTCCGCGTGGAACGAATAAGCATCCTTCATCAGGAATTCGCGAGCCCGCATGACGCCGAAGCGGGGGCGGATCTCGTCGCGGAACTTGGTCTGAATCTGGTAATAATTGACCGGTAACTGCTTATAGCTCCTGATTTCGCGGCGCAGTAGATCGGTAATAACCTCTTCGTGGGTGGGACCGAAGCAGAAGTCGCGGGCGTGGCGGTCCTTCAAACGCAGCAATTCCGGACCATATTGCTCCCAGCGGCCGGATTCCTGCCATAACTCGGCGGGTTGGATGGCCGGCATGAGAATCTCCAGCGCCCCGCTGCGATCCATTTCCTCGCGGACGATGGCTTCCACCTTGCGTAGCACGCGTAGGCCGAGCGGCAGCCAGGTATAGACGCCAGTGGCAATCTTGCGGATCAAACCGGCACGCAACATCAGCTGATGACTGATGACCTCAGCATCGGTCGGGGTTTCTTTCAGGGTAGAGAGTGGGAAGCGTGATACTCGCATGGTGCTCCTGGTCGTGGTTGCGGCGCCAACGCCAGCGGTAAGGCTAACCGGATGGAGGATGGCTGGAAGTGTCCTCGCATCGGCTTTGCTACCTACCAGGCTCGCTGTCCGCCGCTTCGCGTGGGCTAAGGGGGTTAGGGCGCACAAAAATAATCCACGTCTTTGCGAGCCTGGTTGAAAGCTTGCTCGCGCTGGGGACCTTCGAGGAGGGTTTTGTTGCCCTGGGCGTCGGTTTTGTAAACGAGCTTATCACTTTCCAGCGTCTGCAAGTTAGTCTTGGCCCGCTCGCAGTTCGCGGCGCGTTGCGAGGCCTCATTCTCGGTGGCCTTAGCTGCTTTGTCCTGCTGTTGGGCGTCTTCGCGGGTTTTATCGACGGCGCTCACTTTATCCTTGAGTTCCTTCATGGCGATGTCAGGATCTTGGCTGGCCGATGGGGGTTTGTTGATAACTTCATAGCTGCCTTTGGCAGGCGGTACCGCAGTGTACTGAACAGTACCGTTTTCATCCGACCATTTATAAATTTGCGCTTGCGCTGTAGCACAGCACGCCAGTACTACCGTGAGCAGTATTTGCTTAACCATTGCGTTCTCCTTAAATTCCTATGTCCAATGGGTCCAATTTCTATATCCAACAGATCGGTTCGCGAGTACATCATAATAAGGCGATAGCCGGTTCACATGCCATAATTGTCACACTCAAAAAAATCCTAAAATCGCGGGATTTTTCAAATTCGTGAGTTTCCCGCCACAATTATTATTGTATACTGCCCAGCCCGCGGGAATTTAAGGCTGTCGGTGTCATACCTGGCCGGGAAAAGACCTCCACAGCGTCAGCCGGTTCGTTAGGCTGTAACTTCCTATCGCGTGTGTCCTTATTTCTTGTCTCTTGCCAAGAGGAGAGCGTTATGGAATTAACCGGTGCCGAGATCATCGTCCGTTGCCTCAAGGAAGAGGGTGTCGAGTATGTGTTTGGCTACCCGGGCGGCGCCGTACTGCATATTTATGACGCGCTGCACGTCCAGCAAGACATCAAACATATCCTGGTGCGTCATGAACAAGGGGCCGCCCATGCGGCTGACGGCTATGCCCGCGCCAGTGGCAGGACCGGTGTGGTGCTGGTTACTTCCGGGCCGGGGGTGACCAACGCCGTCACGGGTATCGCCACCGCCTATATGGATTCCATTCCAATGGTGGTCTTGTCCGGTCAGGTGCCCACCAAACTGATCGGGAACGACGCCTTTCAGGAAGTGGATTCGGTGGGTATTACCCGCCCCTGCGTCAAGCATAATTTCCTGGTCAAGGACGTGACGAACTTGGCGGAAACCATCAAGAAGGCTTTCTTCATTGCGACCACCGGCCGGCCGGGCCCGGTGCTGATCGACATCCCCAAGGATGTCACCGCCGCCAAGACCGAGTTCGTTTACCCGAAAAAGATCAAGATGCGTTCCTACAACCCCACGGTGAAAGGACATGCCGGGCAGATCCGCAAGGCGGTGGATTTGCTCCTGTCCGCCCAGCGGCCGATACTCTATACCGGGGGCGGGGTGATCTTGAGCGAGGGTTCCAAGGAACTCGTCGAACTGACCCGGTTGCTGGGCTACCCGATCACCAACACCCTGATGGGTTTGGGCGCCTATCCCGCCACTGATCCACAGTTCGTCGGCATGTTGGGCATGCATGGCACTTATGAAGCCAATATGGCCATGCACCACTGCGATGTGCTGGTTGCCATCGGCGCCCGCTTCGATGACCGGGTAACTGGCGACCTGAAGAAGTTCTGCCCCGAGGCGCGCATCATTCATGTCGATATCGACCCCTCGTCAATTTCCAAGAATGTCAGGGTCGATATCCCTATCGTGGGGTCCGTGCCGCAGGTCTTGAGCGCCATGATCAAGGTGCTCAAGGAGGAGAAGCTGGAACCGAACCGGAAAGCGTTGTCAGCATGGTGGCGGCAGATTGACGAATGGCGCGCCATCGAGTCCCTGAAATACCAGCACACCGACAAGATCATCAAGCCCCAGCTCGTTATCGAGAAACTCTACGAGGTGACCCGCGGACAGGCCATTATCACCTCCGATGTGGGTCAACATCAGATGTGGGCCGCTCAGTATTATCATTTCGACCGCCCTCGGCAGTGGATCAATTCAGGGGGGCTTGGCACCATGGGCTTTGGCCTGCCAGCAGCGATGGGGGCTAAATTCGCCTTTCCCGATCAGGATGTGGTGTGCGTGACTGGCGAAGGCAGCATTCAGATGATGCTGCAGGAGCTATCCACCATCAAGCAGTACCAGACCCCCGTAAAGATCGTCAACCTGAACAACCGCTACTTGGGCATGGTGCGGCAGTGGCAGGAGTTCTTCTATCAGAAGCGCTATTCCATGTCCTATATGGACGCGCTGCCGGATTTTGTGAAGCTGGCCGAGGCTTATGGACATGTAGGCATGCTCATCGACAGGCCCAATGATATCGAAGGCGCCTTGCATGAAGCCTTCGCCATGAAGGATCGCACGGTATTCATGGACTTCATTACCGATCCCGAAGAGAACGTCTATCCCATGATACCCGCCGGGGGTGGACAAAATGAGATGCTGTTAGCAGGGCGGGACGAGATGGTTTCGACCCACGAAGAAGGGATGATTTTAGTGTGATGCGACATATTATTTCTATATTGTTGGAAAATGAGGCTGGCGCCCTGTCTCGGGTAGCCAATCTGTTCTCGGCCCGTGGCTACAACATCGAGAGCCTGACCGTGGCGCCTACGGAGGACGCTTCCCTGTCCAGGCTGACGCTGGTCACCCAAGGCACCGACGAAATCATCGAGCAGATCGTCAAGCAGTTGAACAAGCTGATCGATGTGGTCAAGTTGATCGATCTCACTGAGGGCGCCTACGTGGAGCGCGAACTGATGTTGGTCAAGGTCAAGGCCAGCGGCGAGCAGCGTGCGGAGATGCATCGCCTGGCCAGCATCTTCCGCGGCCGCATCGTCGATGTGACGGACGCCACCTACACCATCGAATTGACTGGCACTGGCGACAAGCTGGACGGTTTCATCAACGCATTGGAAACCGATAATCTCTTGGAAGTGGTACGTTCCGGAGTCACCGGCATCGGGCGTGGTCAGAAGGCGCTGCACGTCTAGGCCGAGGCCGGTTGGGGCCGGCCCCACCGCGCGGGACCGGCCTTTTATTGAGTAAAGAAGCAGGAACCTAGTGCATGAACATTTATTACGATAAAGATGCTGATCTGGCGGTCATTCAGAACAAAACCGTGGCCATCATCGGCTATGGCTCTCAGGGTCATGCCCACGCCAATAATTTACAGGAGTCCGGCGTCAAGGTAGTCGTCGGTCTGCGCGTCGATTCACCCTCGGCGGGCAAGGCCCGCAATGCCGGTATCGCCGTGAAGAGCGTGGAAGATGCCGTGGCCGCTGCCGATCTGGTCATGATCCTGGCGCCCGACGAGCATCATGCGAGGGTGTACCGGGAGCAGATCGAGCCCAACCTCAAGCAGGGCGCGGCGCTTGCCTTCGCCCATGGGTTCAACATTCATTTTGGCCAGATCATGCCCCGCGCGGATCTGGACGTCATCATGATCGCCCCCAAGGGTCCTGGTCACCTGGTGCGCTCCACCTACACCAAGGGTGGCGGAGTGCCGGCCCTGATCGCGGTGTCTCAAGACGCCTCCGGGCAGGCCAAGGAGATCGCCTTGAGCTACGCCGTCGCCATCGGTGGGGGCCGTGCCGGGGTCATCGAGACCAGCTTCCGCGAAGAGACCGAGACCGACCTGTTCGGTGAGCAGGTCGTGCTGTGCGGTGGTTGCACTGCTCTGGTGCAGGCCGGCTTCGAGACCTTGGTGGAAGCCGGGTATGCTCCCGAGATGGCCTACTTCGAGTGCCTGCATGAACTGAAGCTCATCGTCGATTTGATGTACGAAGGGGGTATCGCCAACATGCGCTACTCCATCTCCAACACCGCCGAATACGGCGATCTGACTCGTGGTCCGCGCATCATCACCGAGCAGACCAAGCAGGAGATGGGTAAGATCTTGAAGGAGATCCAGACCGGTGAATTCGCCCGCGAGTTCATTCTGGAAAACCAGGCCAACGCCGCTACGCTGAAGGCCAAGCGCCGCATCGGCCGACAGCACCTGATCGAAGAAGTGGGCGAGAAGCTGCGCGAGATGATGCCCTGGATCAAGGCCAACCGCCTGGTCGATACCAGTAAGAACTGAACCGGCGAACCGTTTCCCACAGCACTGTGCATAAATCCCCTCCCGGAAGCGGGAGGGGGATTACTTGAAAGTTGCGCGGGTAGTTCCGTGACTGAACAAACCAACGATCCGAAACGCCGCAGGGGTATATACCTGTTGCCTAATCTGCTCACCACGGCCGCCCTGTTTTCCGGCTTCTACGCTATTGTGTCCTCCATGCATGGCCGTTTCGAATCGGCTGCCGTTGCGGTTTTCGTGGCGATGATTCTGGATGGCCTGGATGGGCGTGTCGCCCGCCTTACCCACACCGAAAGCGAGTTTGGCGCCGAATACGACAGCATGGCCGACTTGGTGTCCTTTGGGCTGGCGCCGGCCTTGATCATGTATGAATGGGCGCTGGCGGGCATGGCGAACCTAGGCCCGGTCGCTGCCAAGCTGGGCTGGCTGGCGGCCTTTTTCTACACGGCGCTGGCGGCCCTGCGGCTGGCCCGCTTCAATACCCAGATCGGCAGCGCCGATAAACGCTACTTTATCGGCTTGCCCAGTCCCTCGGCGGCGGCCATCATGGTAGGTTTGGTTTGGGTGAGCGAGGATCTGGGGATAACCGGCGAGCACTTGCTGTGGCTGGCGTTTTTCGTGACAATTGGTACCGGGGCGCTGATGTTCAGCAATATCCTCTACCACAGTTTCAAACAGGTGGATCTGCACGGCCGGGTGCCCTTCATCGCGGTGCTGGTGGTGGTTCTGGTATTCGTATTCACCTCCATCGATCCTCCCAAAATTCTGTTCGGCGGGTTTTTGATCTATGGCCTGTCCGGTCCTGTGCTGTTCTTGCTGCGTCGCCGGCAGCGTGCCCGACGCCGGGGAGTGGGGCTGCCGGAACCAGAAACGAAAGCTCAAGAGAGCGATAAGGTAGCTAAATAATTCTCTCTTGAGTGCCTTGCTTTACTCGTATGATTGGTGGACCACCCCTGTTAAAGAGCTAACTATGTCCCAGGTATTGTTATATGACACCACCCTGCGCGACGGCGCCCAGCGCGAGGATCTCTCGCTTTCCCTGGATGACAAGCTGGCCATCGCCCGGAAGCTGGATAGGTTTGGCGTGCACTATATCGAGGGAGGCTGGCCCGGCTCGAATCGTAAAGACGTCGAATTTTTTCTGCGCGCCCAAGAGTTGAATCTCAGACACGCGCGCATCTCGGCGTTCGGCAGCACGCGCCGCAAGCACAGCCGTTGTGAGGACGATCCAAATCTGCGTGCGCTGGTGGATGCCGGGACCCCGGTGGTGACCTTGGTAGGGAAGAGTTGGGACTTCCATGTTCACCATATCCTGGAGGCGCCTCTGGAAGAAAACCTGGCCATGATCGGCGAGAGCGTCGCTTATCTGAAGGGATTGGGCAAGGAAGTCATTTTCGACGCAGAACACTTTTTCGATGGTTACAAGGCCAACCCGGACTATGCCATGGCTGCCTTGCAGGCCGCCGCCGGGGCAGGAGCCGATTATCTGGTGCTGTGCGAAACCAACGGCGGCGCGCTGCCCTGGGAGGTTGAGGAGATCGTCACCGGCGTGCGCCGCCGCGTGGCTGTCCCGCTCGGCATCCATGCCCATAATGACAGCGGCTGCGCGGTGGCCAACTCGCTGGCGGCGATCCGGGCCGGCTGCACCCAGGTGCAGGGTACGATCAATGGTTACGGCGAGCGGGTCGGCAATGCCAATCTGGTCACCATCATCCCTAATCTGCAACTCAAGATGGGATTGTCGGTGGTCAGCGCCGAGCAATTGCGCGGGTTGACCAAACTGTCGCGGTTGGTCGCCGAGGTGGCCAACCTCAAGCATGATAACCACCAGCCCTATACCGGACAAAGCGCCTTCGCCCACAAGGGCGGTATCCATGTGGCCGCCGTCCTCAAGGCGGTAACCAGCTATCAGCACATCGACCCCGTGCTGGTGGGTAATGAAACGCGCGCGTTAGTCTCCGAACTGTCCGGGCGCGGCAACCTGGTTTATCAGGCGCGCGCCCATGGCCTGGAGATCAGCCGCGAGGAGGCCGATGTGGTTCTGCAGCAGATCAAGGAACTGGAACACGAAGGGTTTACCTTCGAGGCTGCCGAGGCCTCGGTCGATCTGATGATGCAGCGGGCGCGCCGGGATTATCAGGCACCCTTTGATCTCATCGATTTCATGGTCTTGGTGGAACATCGCCAGGGGCGCGGCTTGCTGTCGGAAGCCATGGTCAAGGTGCGCATCGGCGACGAGGTTAGGTTAACCGCCGCCGAGGGTAATGGCCCCGTGAATGCCCTGGCCCAGGCGCTGCGGCAGGCTCTGATCGATGTCTACCCGCAGATCGGCTCACTGCGCCTCACCGATTACAAGGTTAGAATCCTCAACAGCGCCAAAGGCACTGCCGCCACGACTCGGGTGCTGATCAATTTTCACGATGGCGACCGGTCCTGGACCACCGTGGGAGCCAGCAGCAACATCATCGAAGCCAGTTGGCGCGCGCTGGCGGACAGTATGGAATATGCACTACTGCCGGTACCCAAGGAGGCGTTGGTTGCCGCCGCGGATCTGAATTAGTCGGAGCGATGTCTTGCGGCTGTTGTAATAAACCACCGGGCAAGCTGGCTGGCGAAGCACGGATGAGGCAATTATTGAGCGGCGCTGACTCTTGGCAACTCCATTCAGACTGGCTATAGTAAAAACCGAGTGATTTATTGATCCATTTGAGCGTTTGGCATTATGCGTCCTTTGGGACTGGTAGGGATCGACACTAAAAGGCCGTACCCCATGTCTACCGCCACACCGATTGTTGCATTATCTACCTTCTCCAGGGCTGGCTACAGCCAGCGTGTTGATTGCCGCTTGCCTGTTTCCCGCCACTCTCTGCGACTGCTACTGCCGTAAGGCAGCAATCTCCTGCATACCCTGGCGAGGGTCCCCAAAACGCAACCAAACACCCCCAGCCGGGCCACAAGTCCGGTGACAGAGTCAGCAAGTGCCAGCCGGCGCGTGTAGAGGAAGAGATTCATGAGCAAAGCAAAACTGATTATTTTCGATACCACCTTGCGGGATGGCGAGCAGAGTCCTGGCGCCTCCATGACCAAGGATGAGAAAGTGCGCATCGCCAAGATGCTGGAGCGCATGCGCGTGGACGTTATCGAGGCGGGCTTTCCCATCGCCAGTCCCGGCGACTTCGAGGCGGTGCGGGCGGTGGCGCGGGCGGTGAAGGACAGTACCGTCTGCGGTCTGGCCCGCGCTACCCGCGCCGACATCGATCGCGCCGGCGAGGCCTTGCGGGATGCCCAGTCAGCCCGCATCCACACCTTCATCGCCACCTCGCCAATCCATATGCAGATGAAGTTGCGCCTGCAACCCGACCAGGTGGTGGAGCAGGCGGTCGAGGCGGTCAGCCAGGCGCGCCGCTGGACCGACGATGTGGAGTTCTCCGCCGAGGATGCCGGTCGCTCCGAGTTGGATTTCCTGTGCCGGATCGTCGAAGCGGCAATCGCGGCCGGGGCGACCACGATCAATATTCCCGATACCGTCGGCTACAACGTCCCTGAGCAATTCGCCTATACCATCCGCCAATTGTTGGAGCGGGTGCCCAATGCTGACAAGGCGGTGTTCTCCGTGCACTGTCACAACGATCTGGGGCTGGCGGTGGCCAATTCCCTGGCGGCGGTGTTGAACGGCGCGCGGCAGGTGGAATGCACCATCAACGGCCTGGGCGAGCGGGCCGGCAACGCCGCCCTGGAGGAGATCGTCATGGCGGTGCGTACCCGCCAGGATATCTTCCCCTGCGATACCACCGTCGACACTACCCGGATTGTGCCGGCCTCGCGGCTGGTCTCGGGTATTACCGGTTTCCCGGTGCAGCCCAACAAGGCCATCGTCGGGGTCAATGCCTTCGCTCACGAATCCGGCATCCACCAGGACGGGGTGCTGAAGCATCGCGAGACCTATGAGATCATGCGTGCCCAGGACGTGGGTTGGAGCGCCAACCGTATGGTGCTGGGCAAGCATTCCGGGCGCAGCGCGTTTCGCAACCGCTTGCAGGAACTGGGTATTACCCTGAACTCCGAGGAAGAGCTGAATGCGGCCTTCGCCCGCTTCAAGGCACTGGCCGATAAAAAGCATGAGATCTACGACGAGGATATTCAGGCCTTGATCACCGAAGCTGACCTGTTAGCGGTCAACGAGCGGGTCAAGTTGATGTATTTGCGGGTCTGCTCGGAAACCGGCGAGACCCCCCATGCCGAAGTGACCCTGTGGGTGGATGGCCAGGAGCAAGCCGCCTCGGCGGCCGGCGGCGGCCCGGTGGATGCGGCTTTCAAAGCCATTGAAGGCATCTTGCAGACCGATACGGTGCTGCAACTCTACTCCGTCAACAACATCACCAGCGGCACCGACGCCCAGGGTGAGGTGACGGTACGGGTCGAAAGGGATGGCGAGATCTTCAACGGTCAGGGTGCCGACACCGATATTGTCATCGCGTCCGCCAAGGCCTATGTGAACGCCCTCAACAAGGTGCTGCAACCGGTCAAGCGCGCCCACCCGCAGTTGGGAGATGTGTGAGGCGCCCATGAGCGAAACCCGGCGGCGTTACCTGGCGGCGATGGGCGTACAAACCTGGGAGTTGCGGCGACCGCTTTCAGGGCTGGCTGGGCAGGATTTGCATCCCGCCCAGGTAACATCTGCGGTATC
>Ga0209048_10007076_pt1 | contig 10402 bp, 9 predicted proteins | sample FrelakmetCRP12CR_FD_187146 | JGI IMG/M metagenome (GOLD analysis project Ga0209048, IMG submission 187146) | Freshwater lake sediment microbial communities from the University of Notre Dame, USA, for methane emissions studies - CRP12 CR (SPAdes)... | ecosystem: Environmental > Aquatic >... | reverse complement strand
TGCGGCGTCGACGGGGCTGCCGTGCCCACTCCGGCGACCGCGGCGACGTAGCTCGCGACGTCTTCCGCGTCCTGGCCCGTGACGAGGTTTGCCGGCATGCCGGGCGAGCCTGTCGACGTGCTCGAGATCGCATAGGCGATCTGGCCGCGCACGACCTGGACGAAGGTGCTCTGACCGAGCCCGTCGCGGCGGGAGGCAAGGAATGCGTAGTCGAGGTTCGGGCCGATCTGGCCCTGTGTGCCGGCATCCGCGAGCGTGTGGCAGCCACCACACTTCTGGGTGAACAGCACCTTGCCCTTTGCCTTGTCGCCCGTGCCCGCCGAGTAGCCGACAGAGCCGCATCCGGCCGTGAGGAGGGCCGCGACGGCGACGCCGACGAGCAGACCGACCGGCCGCCGACGCTCGCGAGGTGCGGGAGCAGGATTCATGCTCGCGCGAGTCTAACGCGATGTGGTCGAGCTCTGCTTCAGCTGCGCCAGCTGCGTCTTCACGAGCGAGGCGCTCGGGTCATCGGGGGCGAGCTTGAGGAACGACGTGTACGCGGCGATCGCCGTGACCGTGTCGCCCGCCTGCTGTGCGGCCTGGGCGAGCTCGAGCTGGACGTTCGGGTCTTGCGGCGAGAGGGCGGCGATCTTCTTGTAGGCAACGACGGCCTGGGCCGACGCGGCCTGGGCCTGCCCGGAGAGCTGCTGCACCTGGGTCGAGGCCAGGGTGCCGACCACGCTCGCGATCTTGTTGTCGACGACCGACTGGCCGCTCGGCGAGACGAGCAGGCCCGGGAAGCCCTGGCCCGCGCCGGCGTTGTAGGCGGACTGAATCTGGATGATCTGCGCAGCCTGCTGCTTGGCCGTCGCCTGCGCGATGTACAGCCCGGCGAGCTCGCGGAGCGCGTCGGCGTCCTTGGGTGCGAGTGCCACCACCTGCTTCTGCGCCGCGATCGCCTGCTCGGATTGCCCGGCCGTCTGCAGCGCCGTCGAGAGGTCGCGCCAGGCCTGGACGTCCTTCGGGCTCTTCTGGGTCTTCAGGAGGGCGCTCGAGACCGAGGGCACGCCGCTCGAGCTGCCGTTGTTCCGGAGGATGTCCCCGATCCCGGTGCCGCCGGCGCCGACACCGAAGATCACGAAGCCGCCGCCGAGCGCGACCGCGAGGAAGACGAACATCCACTTCGCGTGGCGCCGCAGCCGCGGGAAGAACATCGTGTCCTCGATCGACGGGGCGGTCGAGCGCTTGGGCCCCCGCGCGGCCGCTACGGCAGCATTTTGCTTCGGGCGCTTCGTGCTGCTCTTGTCGAATCGGGCCATCGGGACGTTCCTTTCAGGTAGCGCTGCTCACCGCCAACCAGAGTAGCTGTGACCCGGTCGGGCGAACCGCCCAAAATGGCGGCTGCAGCGGGATCTTCGACGGGATCGAAGGCCGATCCTGCGAGCGAGACGATGGTGAGGTCGGCCTCCTTGCCCGGCACGAGCGACCCGATCCGGTCTTCCATCCCGAGCACCCGTGCTCCCCCGAGCGTTGCGAGCTCGAGCGCGTGGTCGGCGGAGAGCGCGTCGGCGCGGCCGGCGCGGGCGCGGGCGCCGACGATGGCGCTGCGGATCTCCTCGAACAAGTCGAGCGACGGTGTCGAAGCCGGGCTGTCCGTCGCGATCGAGACCCTCACCCCCGCGTCGAGCAGCTCCTGCAGCGGCGCGACCCCGCAGCCGAGATAGCCGTTGGAGCGCGGGCAGTGCGCGACGCCGACGCCGGCCGCAGCGAGCAGCCCGATCTCCTCCTCGTCCGCGTGCACGCAGTGGGCCGCAACGAGGGCAGGCCCGAGTAGGCCCTCGGCCGCGAGGAGCCGGATCCCCGTCTCCCCGGGGGGCGGCACGAGGAGGTCGGCGAGCGGGCTCCAGTCGCCCGTTCCGCCCACGAGCCAGTCGCGCTCGGCGGCACTCTCCGCGAAATGCGTGGCCTGCGGGATGCCGAGGGTGGCGCAGGCCCGATAGACCTCGAGCGTGCACGTGTAGGGCGCGTGCGGCGAGACACCGAGCCGGACCCGCTCCGAGAGGTCAGCTTCGACCCGCTCGCGCAGCTCGTGGAAGCGTGCGAGCGCCGACTCGTCGTGGCCGAAGACCTCCAGGTAGGCGATCGCGCGCAGGCCCGTCGCGGCTGCCGCGGTCGCTGCCGCGCCGGAGAAGCTGCAGTCGCCGATCGTCGTGATCCCCGAGCGGAGGCACTCGTGCGCGCCGACGGTCGCGATGGCGACCATGTCGGCCTGGTCGAGCGCCTGCTTGCGCCGAACGTGCATGCCGATCCACGGTACGAAGGGAAGCCCGTCACCGAAGCCGGCGTAGACCGCGTACTCGATGTGCGAGTGAGCGTTGACGAAGCCGGGCACGATCACGCAGCCCTCGTGGTGCTCGCCCCGGCCGATCTCCGCCGCCGGGCCGATTGCCGCAATCGTGCCGTTCTCGGCGATCCCGACGGCTCCGTCCCTGATCGGCTTGCCCTCGACGGGAACGACCCAGTCCGCCGAGATCACGTTCACGGCGCGGCGTCCTCCATCGCGGGCTCCGGGAGCAGGTCCCGATCCACCTCCTGGGCGTCGTCTTCGCCGTAGGCCCAGAGCGACGGTCCTGTGCCCCAGCGCTTTTCCATGACGCGTGCCATTTGGATCGACAGCTCGAACAGGATCGCGAGGGGGATCCATTCGAAGAGGAGCGAGACCGGGTCGACGGTCGGGAGCAGGATCGCGAAGACGAGCATCAGCACCTGGCCGATCTTGCGGTTGCGGCGGAGCTTGTCGTAGCTGAGGACGCGGATCCTGACGAGGGCCAGGATGAAGATGGGCATCTCGAACGCGATCCCGCAGGCGAGCATGAGCAGCGACGTGAACGAGAGGTAGTAGCTGGCCCGGATCTGCACGCTGTAGAGGCTGCTGTCGAAGCCGGTCAGAAACCCGATCGCGGCCGGCATCACGATGTAGTACGCGAACACGACGCCGGAGGCGAAGAGCAGCGTGGCGAACAGGATGAAGCCGCGCAGCGCCCGCTGGGCAGCCTCGTCCACGGCCGGGGCGAGGAACCCCCAGACCTGCCAGATCACGATCGGCAGCATGATCGCGATCGCCGCGATGCCGCTCACCTTCACCGCCGTCGTGAACGGCTCGGCGACGCCGAGGGTGACGAGCTTCTTGCCGGCCGGCAGCGGGCGCTCCAGCCACGTGATCAGCGTCGCGTGGAAGGCGAACGCGAGGATGAACGCGGGGATCACCGCGGCGATGATGATGAAGAGCCGGTGCCGCAGCTCGCTCAGGTGCTCGACGACGGTCGCCTCTTCGTCCGCACCGAGACGGCGCGGGGCGAGCCTGCGGATCATCCTCGCGGTGGCTTAGGAGACGGAGTCCCGCTCGCGCTGGCTTGGCGCGGCAGGGGCGGCGGGGACGAAGGGCTCGGCCGGGGGCAGTGCCTGCGGCTCGTCGTCCTTGGATTCACCGGTGACCGAGTCCTTGAACTCCCGCATACCCTTCCCGAGCTGGCGTCCCATCTCCGGCAGCCGCTTGGGGCCGAAGACGAGGAGCAGCACGAGCAGGAGGATGAGGAGCTCCCAGATGCCGATTCCGAAGGGCATGGCGGGACTGTAGCAACACCCCGTCCCGCATCCGGGCCCGAGAGGGGTCCGGCTACGATGAAGGAACGGCAATCATTGCGGGTTTCCCGCAGCGGCTTTACGGCTTTCCCACACGAGACGAGGACTGAATCAGTGGCACTGCTGGAAATCAAGAACCTGCACGTCGCCCTCGACGACGGCACCCCGATCGTCAAGGGCGTCGACCTCGCCGTCGACACGAACGAGAAGCACGCGATCATGGGCCCGAACGGATCGGGCAAGTCCACGCTCTCGTACGCGCTCATGGGCCATCCCTCGTACGAGATCACCGAGGGTGAGATCCTGCTCGACGGCGTGGACATCGTGGAGCTCGGAGCCGACGAGCGAGCGCAGAGGGGGCTCTTCCTCGCCTTCCAGTACCCGCACGCGATCCCGGGCGTCACCGTCACGAGCTTCCTGCGCAGCGCGATCAACGCGAAGCGCAAGGCTGCGAACGGCGGCGAGGACGACCCGATCGCCGTGAAGGAGTTCCGGATCGAGATGCTGGCCGCGATGGAGCACCTGAAGGTCCCGCGCGAGCTCGCGCAGCGATACCTCAACGACGGGTTCTCCGGCGGCGAGAAGAAGCGCGTCGAGATCCTCCAGATGGCGATGTTGAAGCCGCGGATCGCGATCCTCGACGAGACGGACTCCGGCCTCGACATCGACGCGCTGCGCGTCGTCGCGAACGGCGTCAACGAGCTCGTCGGCCCGGACATGGGCGCGCTCGTGATCACCCACTACCAGCGAATCCTCAACTACATCACTCCCGACCACGTGCACGTGTTCGTGGACGGGAGGATCGTGGCCTCCGGTGGCGCAGAGCTCGCCCAGCGCCTCGAGGCGGAAGGCTACGAAGCCTTCATTCCCGCAGGCGTCGGAGGAGAAGGCGCATGAGCACCACCGAGAACGACGTCGTCAAGGGCATTCGCAGCGAGTACCAGTACGGCTTCCACAACCCGGACGAGGCCAAGGACTACTTCTTCAAGTCGGGCCGCGGCCTGTCGCACGAGGTCGTCGAGGCGATCTCGGAGCACAAGAACGAGCCGGCGTGGATGCGGGCGTTCCGCCACAAGGCGCTCGACTACTTCTACGCCCGGCCGCTCCCGGCCTGGGGCGGCAACGTCGCCGAGATCGACTTCGACAACATCTACTACTACATCAAGCCCACCGAGAAGCAGGTCGACAAGTGGGAGGACCTGCCGGCCGAGATCCTCGACACCTGGGACAAGCTCGGCATTCCCGAAGCGGAGAAGAAGTACCTCGCCGGGGTCGGAGCCCAGTACGAGTCGGAGGTCGTCTACCACAAGCTGCAGGAGGATCTCGAGCGCAAGGGCGTGATCTTCCTCGACATGGACTCCGCGCTCCGTGAGCACGAGGACATCGTCAAGCAGCACATGGGCACGATCATCCCCTCGAACGACAACAAGTTCTCGGCGCTCAACTCGGCCGTCTGGTCGGGCGGGTCGTTCATCTACGTGCCGCCCGGCGTGCGGATCGAGATGCCGCTGCAGGCCTACTTCCGCATCAACGCGGAGAACATGGGCCAGTTCGAGCGGACGCTGATCATCGTCGACGAGGACGCGTACGTCCACTACGTCGAGGGCTGCACCGCTCCGATCTACTCGTCCGACTCGCTCCACTCGGCGGTCGTCGAGATCATCGTCAAGCCGCGCGGCCGCTGCCGCTACACGACGATCCAGAACTGGTCGAACAACGTCTACAACCTGGTCACGAAGCGCGCCGTCGCCTACGAGGACGCGACGATGGAGTGGGTCGACGGGAACCTCGGCTCGAAGCTGACCATGAAGTACCCGGCGATCTGGCTGATGGGGGACCGCGCCCACGGCGAGGTGCTCTCGATCGCGTTCGCGGGCAAGGGCCAGCATCAGGACGCGGGGGGCAAGGTCGTCCACGTCGGCAAGAACACGTCCTCCGTGATCACCTCGAAGTCGATCTCGAAGGACGGCGGGCGCGCCGGCTACCGTGGGCTGCTCGAGGTGGCGCGGGGCGCCACCGGCTCCAAGTCGAAGGTCGTCTGCGACGCTCTCATCCTCGACGAGGACTCCCGCTCTGACACCTACCCCTATATCAAGGTCGACGAGAACGACGTCGACCTCGGCCACGAGGCGACGGTCTCGAAGATCGGCGAGGAGCAGCTCTTCTACCTGATGAGCCGGGGCCTCTCCGAGTCCGAGGCGAGCGCGATGATCGTGTCCGGGTTCGTCGAGCCGATCACGAAGGAGCTCCCGCTCGAGTACGCGGTCGAGATGAACCGCCTGATCCAGCTGCAGATGGAAGGCTCTGTTGGCTGAGCGCAGCGGCGCGGCAGCGATCACGGTCGAGCGAACCGATTTCGTCGCCCTTCCGGTCGAGGACATGGAGCGCGCGAAGCGGTTCTACGCGGAGGTGCTCGGGATCCCGAGCCCGAACCTGGAGGCGGCCTGGCCGGAGTTCGAGACCGGCAACGTCAGCCTCTATCTCGTCGACCCGACGGCAATGGGGGCCGAGTTCGCCCCGCACCGCACCGCGATCGCGTTGCGCGTCCCGGACGTGCAGGAGGCGCGGGCGAGGCTCGAGGAGGCGGGCGTGACCTTCGGCGGCGAGATCTTCGACACCGGCGTCTGCCATATGGCCTTCTTCGACGACTCGGAGGGGAACGCGCTGATGATCCACCGGCGGTATGCCCCCCCGGGCGCAGCCACGGCGCCGCAGGAGGTGACCGCCGGTGGCTAGACAGGAGCTGCTCGAGCGCTACCGGGCAATTCCGCTGCCGACGAAGTCCGACGAGCACTGGCGCTTCACCGACCTGTCCGGGTTCGATCCCGACAGGTTCGTGGCAGAGGCCACGGGCGTGCACGCCCAGCCGGCGACGATGCTCGAGATCGACGCCTCCGGCGCCGCGGCCGTCGGCGAGGCGGGCATCACGATCGAGCACGCACCCGAGGGCGTCCGCTTCGAGCTGCTGAGCGATGACCACCCGCTGCTCGGGAGCCTCGTCGGGTACGGCGAGAAGTTCGCGGCGCACAACGCCGCGATGTGGCAGCACGGGCTGCTCGTCCACGTCCCGCGTGGGGTCGTGCTCGAGAAGCCGATCTACATCAGGATCGCGAACTCCGTCGAGGGCGGTGCGCTCTTCTGGCGGCTCCTGATCGTGGCCGAGGCGCAGAGCACCTTCACGGTAATCGAGGAGTACGCGTCCACGACGCCCGAGCTCGCCGGGTACTCGAACGCCGCGGTCGAGATCCTCGTCGAGGACGGCGCGAAGGTCGAGTACGTGTCGCTGCAGAACCTCTCCCAGCGCACGTGGCATTTTGCCTCCCACCACGCGCGGGTCGGGCGCGACGCGGAGCTCGACTGGGTCGCCGGCGGCTTCGGCTCGGGCGGCGGGAAGGTCTGGATCCAGAACGACCTCGCGGGCCAGGGCGCCACCTCCCGGGTCACGGGCGCCTACTTCGCAGACCACGAGCAACGGCTCGACTACGACACCTTCCAGGAGCACATCGCGCCGCACACGACCTCGGACTTCGCGTTCAAGGGCGTTCTCCGCGACGACGCGAGCGCCGTCTGGCGCGGGATGATCCGCGTCGAGGAGGGCGCGCAGAAGACGAACGCCTACCAGGAGAACCGCAACCTGCTGCTCTCGAAGACGGCGCACGCGGACTCGATCCCGGGTCTCGAGATCCTCGCCAACGACGTGCGCTGCACCCACGGCGCCACCCTCAGCCAGGTCGACCGGGAGCAGCTGTTCTACGCGATGACGCGTGGTCTCTCCCGGCAGGAGGCCGAGCGGCTGATCGTCCGCGGCTTCTTCCAGGACGTGCTCGACCGGATCGAGCTCGAGCCGGTGCGGGAAGCGCTCGGCCGGGCGCTCGAGGCCAGGATTCCCGAGGCCGCCTAGCGCCGGCCGCCGCGGTCGCGCCCCGCCTGCCCGGACGCGTAGTCTCTGTTTGCATGGACGAGATAGGCCTCTTCCCCCTCGGCATCGTGCTTCTGCCCACCGAGCAGGTGCCGCTCCACATCTTCGAGCCTCGCTACCGGGAGCTGATCGCCGAGACGCTCGAGCACGGGCTTCCCTTCGGCATCGTCTACGCCGACGACGACGGCCTCCGGGAGGTCGGCACGCTCGCGGCCGTCGTCGAGGTCGTCGAGCGTTTCGAGGACGGGCGGCTGAACGTCATCGTCGAAGGCGGCGAGCGATTCCGGCTGCTCGAGCTGACCGAAGGCCGCTCGTTCGCAACGGGCCGTGTGGACGACGTCGACGACCAGGACGACCCGGCGGATCCTGAAGACGTCGACCGGGCGCTGACGCTGTTCGCGCGGCTCGTGGAGCTGACGTCCTCGGACGTCGAGCCGCCCGCGCGGGACACACCCGAGCTCTCCTTCGCGATCGCCGGCCGATTCGAGTTCGCCCCCGAGCTCAAGCAGGAGCTCCTGGACGAGAGCTCGGAGCGTGTCCGGCTGCGGCGGCTCTGCGAGCTGCTCGCGATCGCGGCCGAGACGGTGGCGCGGCAGAAGGAGATCGCCGAGCGTGCGCAGTCGAACGGCAAGGTCGAGCCACCCGCCTGAGGTGGGCGCGGTCGACCGGTGTTAGCCTCGTCCCAGTGACATCGGGCCTGTCGGAAGCAGAGGCGGCGGCGCGCCGGGCGGCGCGAGGGGAGCCGCCCGAGGCTCCCGCGAGCCGGTCGACGTCGACGATCGTCCGGGCCAATGCGGTCACGCCGTTCAACGCGATCCTCCTCGGGCTCGGCGTGCTCACGCTCGTCTTCGGCGACTGGCGGGACGCGCTCTTCCTCGGGATCATCGTCGCGAACACGGGCATCGGTGTCTGGCAGGAGCTCCGGACCAAGCGGAAGCTCGACGCGCTGGCCGAACTCGTCGCCCCGCGGGCCACCGTCGTCAGAGACGGGGTGCCTCGGTCGGCGCACGTCTCGGAGCTCGTGACCGGCGACCTCGTGCGCCTGGCGGCCGGCGATCAGGTTGTGGCCGACGGGCCGCTCGTGACGGCGGCGGGGCTCCGGCTCGACGAGTCGGTCCTGACCGGCGAGACCGTCGCGGTTGCCCGTCTTCCCGGAGACGAGGTCCGGTCCGGATCGTTCGTCGTGGAGGGCAGCGGCTCGTTCGAGGTGACCGCCGTCGGCGCCGACAGCTACGCGGAGCACATCACGGGCACGGCCCGCGAGTTCCGCCATCCGCGCTCGCCCCTCGAGAACTCGATCGACCGCCTGCTCTACGTCCTGCTCGCGGTGATGGTGCCGCTCGGCGCGATGCTCGTCGTCGCGCTCGCGAAACAGCACGTGGCGACCCGGCACGCGGTCGACACCGCCGTCGCCGGAATGGTGACACTGATCCCGGAGGGCCTCATCCTGCTCGTCTCCGTCACGTATGCAGCCGGGGCGCTGCGGATGGCGCGGGCGGGCGCGCTCTCGCAGCAGCTGAACGCGATCGAGTCGCTCGCCTCGGTCGACACGATCTGCCTCGACAAGACCGGGACCCTGACGACGTCGGCGCTCCGGGTCGTCGAGGTCGTCCCCGTGCCGGGGACGTCGGAGGAGGAGCTCGGAGAGCGTCTCGGCGCCTACGCCGCCGCCTCCGAGTCGGGCAACCCCACCCTGACCGCCATCGCCGCGGCCTTCCCCGCCGCCGCTCTGCCCGCGGACGAGGTCGTCCCGTTCCTCTCGCGACGTCGGTGGAGCGGCCAGAGGGTCGACGGAGCACGGTACGTGCTGGGCGCGCCGGAGCTCTTCCCCGTCGGGGAGCTCGGAGCCCGGGTTGCGGCGCTGCAGGGCGAGGGGCGCCGCGTGCTCTGCTTCGGGCTTGCCGGTGCCCCGTTCCCGAAGGAGCCGGACGAGGGGCCGCCGCCGCTTTCGACGCTGGGCCTGGCCGTGCTCTCGGAGGAGCTCCGGCCGGAGACGAGAGAGACCGTCTCGTACCTCGTCGACCAGGGAGTGAGCGTCGTCATCCTCTCGGGCGACGCTTCCGGGACGGTCGGCTCGATCGCGGCCGACGCGGGGATCCCGGCACCCGAGGCACCGCTCGAGGGAGACGCACTGCCTGCCGACACCGCGGAGCTCGACCGGCTCTCACCGTCGCTCTCGGTGGTCGGGCGCATCTCACCCGAAGGCAAGCGCCGTGTCGTCGAGTCGCTGCGGCGGAACGGCCGCTACGTGGCGATGGTGGGGGACGGCGTCAACGACGTGCCGGCGCTGAAGGCGGCGCGCCTGTCGATCGCGCAGGGCTCCGGGACGCAGATGGCACGGGCCGTCGCCGACGTCGTGCTCGTCAACGGGGACTTCGCGGCGATCCCGGGGATGGTCGCCGAGGGCCGTCGGATCCTCCGCAACATCCAGCGCGTGACGAAGCTCTTCGTGACGAAGTCGGTCTTCGCGGCCTTCCTGATCGTCGCGGTCGGGATCACGCCTACCGAGTACCCGTTGCTCCCGCGCCACCTCACGCTCGTGGCGACGCTCACGGTCGGGATCCCCGCGTTCTTCCTCGCGCTCGCCCCGAGCGACGGGCCGTGGCGCACGGACGACTTCCTCCGGGAGGTCGGCCGTTTTGCGGTGCCTGCCGGCGTGGCCGCGGGGCTCGGTGTGACGACGTCCTACCTGGTTGCGTTGAACGTCTTCGATCTCGGGCTCGGGCAGTCGCGAACCGCCGCGACGTCGACGCTGATCCTGGTAGGCCTCTATCTCGTGCTGGCCCTCGAGGCCACGAGCAGGCAGCGCGCACGGCTCGTCGGGATCCTCTGCGGCAGCCTCCTCGTCGTCTACCTCTG
>Ga0209048_10007075_pt1 | contig 10402 bp, 9 predicted proteins | sample FrelakmetCRP12CR_FD_187146 | JGI IMG/M metagenome (GOLD analysis project Ga0209048, IMG submission 187146) | Freshwater lake sediment microbial communities from the University of Notre Dame, USA, for methane emissions studies - CRP12 CR (SPAdes)... | ecosystem: Environmental > Aquatic >... | reverse complement strand
CACAAAAGCAGCCGCCATTCCAATCAGGACGAAGCCCACTACGGCCAGCAAGAGGGGAAAGATAGCCCTCAAACAGGCTTGGTTCTTTTTTGTGTTTTTGACTCCCGTCTTTGCTTGATCCATACTTTAACCTCCGTAATCGAAAATAAATGTCCACAGATAAGCAACCAGCGACCAGGTCTGGTCTTCTGTGAAGACGGGTCCCCAATAGGGCATCCCGGTGCCCATGCCGCCGCGCAGGATCTTGCCTTGCAGGCGGGCTGGGCTGGCAGATAACATCGGATTCGGATCGGTGAAGTTGGCCGGCCTCACGGTCGTTTCTCCAGCCGCCATTGTGGCTTGCGCCTCATTCATGGATGGGTCGAGCACGCCGGCAAACACCCCATCTCCTGCGCCGGCCTCGCCATGGCAGGCGGCGCAATGGGTTGCAAAAAGCGCTTTGCCTTCTTGGACGGCCTGCGGTGTGGAATTGGACTTCCAGATCAGCGCCACCAGGTCCCAAATATCCTGATCGGAGAGCTGTTCGAAACTTTGCTCGGCTCGCAAGGCTTTCCAAAGCTCTACCGGGGTGTGCGAAAGATAATAATCGTGCGAGCGGTAGACTGCGGGGACAGGGACGCCTAATCCGGTCGCCCGGCTGGCTGAAGGCCGGTGTTGTGGAAGGACCTCCGCATGGTGAGCGGCATCGATGTCTAAGCCGAGAGTCAGATAAAGCGGGGGAGTCGCTGGCGCAGCTACAGCCGGCTGCGGGCCGGTGACCTCGATTGTGCCTCGCATACGCCAGTGGTTCACACTGCACCAGCGGGTGCAGTAGAACGTATAGGTGCCGGGTTTGTCAAAAGTGAGGGTCAAATCGCTGATTTCACCGGGCTTAATATCCACCGCAGGCCGGTTGCTCTGCCCGATGGCGAAGCTGTGCAGCACATCGTCGGAGGTCAGCCGCAGGTGGAGCGGCTTGCCGACCTGGGCGGTGATGACCTCCGGGGTCCAGCCGCCGGTCTCAGCCATGCGGGCATGCACCAGAATGCCTTGTGTCTGCTGGCGCCAGGCAATCGTTGGGAGGACGATAACCATCCCAACCAGTACCAGAATAATCAGCCGGGCGAGCCATTCTTTATGCATCGGTCATCCAACCAGCAGCCAAAGCATTGCAATTGAAAAGGCCAGGCAATAAGCCAGGCCGGGAAGTACCTGCCGGAAGCTGTTCCGCGGGGTCGTTTGAGCTAGTCGCCTGGCAAGGCTGGCAGCGCCGAACAAGCCCAGCAACAGCAGGGCGACCTGGATCAGCGGGCTAAGCCAGCTAACCTCCGGTGACCAGCCTGTGCGGGCTGTGCCGAGCAGATTCCAGCCCCAGCTAAAGGGATCCGAGATCACTGAGAGGATATAAGAGAGCTTTGGCAAGGCGAATGAAATGGTGAAGGCAATCCAGGCGCATAGCCCAAGAGGCAGGAGGACCTGAGACTGGCTGGCGATAGCTCCGCGCAGCGGGGTTTTTATACCGGACCATTTCTGCCCGCACCAGACTGCCAGGGCAAAAAGCCCTGGCATGAGGACCAGGTTCAAGGCCAGGAATCCGAGGGCGTACAGCGCCCATCGGGTGGAGCCGATGGCGAAGGCGGCTGATTTCAAGCTGCCCCATGGCCCGGTGAATACGGCTGAGAATGCCAGGGCCGAGCCCAGCATCATCAATGCCAGGAAGGCTTCGTCCAGGCGGTAAGATCGAGACGGCTGGCCAAGGTCGCTGTTGAAGAGGCGCAGGTTGACTGCAATGTTATCTCTGGGGCAGGAGCGTAAACATTCCATGCACAGGCCGCACTGGGCGCTGTTGCGCAACGCCAGGGGGTACAACCCCCAGGGGCAGCTCTGGTAGCAGGTTTTTTCGTTGTGGGTAGCGCACAGGCTGGAGTCCACTACGCGTACTTCTAGTGGAGCGACCTGGGCGTAGATGCCGGTAAAGCCGCCGATCGGACAGAGATAGCTGCAGAAAGAGCGGTTCTCGAAAACCAGGCTCAACACAAGCGCCAGGGCGAATAAACCCAGTAGTACCCAGGCGGTTACCCTGGCATCGGTGAGGGTGAGGGCGCTGAACAAACCAATCGCCAGGAATCCGCCCCACTGCAGCCAGGACCCGCGCAGACGTCTGGGCCAGCGCAGGTTCAATCCAAAGCGCCGCTGGCCGGGAGACAGGATGCCGCCGCGCTGGAGCCATTCTCCGGGCAGGGGAATGGGACAGATACTGCACCAGGACCGCCCGCCCAGGGGGATGAAGACCAGCTTTAAGGCCGTCCACCAGGCCAGCCAGACAAAGATAATGGCAAAGTTGTGGCTGCCGACCCTTGTTCCAAACAGCCCCGCTGCCAAAGTGAAGAGAAAGCCGGTCAGGGTGATGGCACGGGCCAGGAACTGTGGCCATTGGCTTACAAGGAAGGGGCGCAGCCAGGAGATGCGCAGCAGATCCAGGCGGTCTGGTTGACCGGCGCTCACCGGGCGACGCGCCCGGCCGGTTTGAGCTTCAACCTGCTCAATCACCGGATTCTGTAAAGAGAACTCTTGGGCCTGGTTTATATCCATGTGTTTATCTGCAGGAAATAAAGAAACCGGCTGCCAGGGCCAGGATAGCCAGGCCGCCCGCTCGCCAGAGCAGCGAGTTCTGGCCGACCTGGATTTTGCCAATCATAAAGGGGTGCATATTGCCGCAAGTAGTCGTGCAGTGAAAATGGAAAACGCCCAGCCGGTCGGCGACGAAGCTCAATCGAGCAGTCTGTCCAGGTGTCGCAGTGGTTTGCAGGTTGTATCCATCGATGGATAGTCCATGGACAACGTCCATCGCAGTAAGCTCGATCGTCACCCGGTCGCCTGGATTCACGGTCAAGACAGACGGGCTGTAGGCGAACCGGCTGGCCTGGATGTGAAAAGTCCGGTCAGCGGGCGTGGTAGCCCTTGCCGGTACCGGCGCAAACAGGACCACGAATGCTAGAGCCAGGAAGAGAGTCCAGCGAAACAATGGCAGCCTTGGCTTAAGGCGTTGGGATATTGGAGGGGCCATACTTGGAGTAAGTCTGGTCTATGGACGTTTTGATCTCAGCTACGCTCTTCCCTTCTTTGAGCAGTCGCATTGTGTCCTGGGTTATATCCACACAGATGGAACAGCCGAGAGCGTGAGAGTCGAAATTAACCTTGCCATTGGCGTCAACCCCCGATACGTAGCAGGCGTAGTTCGAGGTGTGTCCCATCGCCCCGCAGCCGCAGTAACAGGGGATGTGTTTCATAACTTCTGGGTTCGCCGCGGCGAACTGGTAGGCCTGCTGGACCTTCACCGGGGCGCTTTTGACATTCTCAGGCATCTGGTCCATTGAGGCCATCTTCAAGTCCTGGCTGCCTGTCGAAGCGGGTCTGTTAGAACAACCGGAGAGTAAGCCAGTGGATAGGAACGAAAGGGCCAGGATAAAATAAAGGATGGGGCGCATGCTACGGGTCATTCTCAATGTCTCCGGAGATAGTCGTTTAGATTTTTTCCTAACGTGCAAAGGGATTATAGGTGCAACAGCCCCGGACCTACAGCGCCATCCGGCGGATAAAAAATAGGCAATATTGCCTATATCTCCGGAGACCGGAAGCCTTTCCTTAGCAATGGATGAGCATGGTCGCGCCATGATAAAATCCGGTTATGTTTCTACCTACAACGCGCGAAGAAATGAACCGGCTGGGCTGGGATCGGTTAGATGTGGTCCTGGTTACCGGGGACAGCTATATCGACAGCCCATTCATTGGCACGGCGGTGATCGGCAAGCTGCTCACACAGACCGGCTACCGGGTGGGAGTGATCGCGCAGCCCGATGTCCAGTCTGACCAGGATATCTGCCGGTTAGGAGAACCCGCCCTGTTCTGGGGAGTCACAGCGGGCAGCATCGACTCGATGGTGGCAAACTATACGGCTTTGAAGAAGAAAAGAAAGAGCGATGATTACACCCCAGGTGGGCTCAATAACCGGCGACCTGACCGTGCAACCATCGCGTATACGAACCTGATCCGGCGCTTTTTCAAGAATACCAGTCCGATCGTCCTGGGAGGCATTGAGGCCAGCCTGCGGCGAGTCGCTCATTACGATTTCTGGACAGATCGGGTGCGCCGGTCGGTTTTATTGGACGCCAAGGCGGATTACCTCTTGTATGGGATGGCCGAGAAAGCCGTGCTGGAGCTGGCAGGCGCGCTGAAAGAGGGGCGAGAAACACGGGAATTACGCGGTCTATGTTATCTTACAGACCAGACCGGCCTGGCCCGGGTCAGCGACAGCTACCTGGAGCTGCCATCCTATGAGATCGCAGCCGGAGACAAGCAGGCTTTTATCGATATGTTCCACATCTTCTACCAGAACAACGATCCCATCACCGCCAAGGGCCTTTACCAGAAACATGGCGAGCGTTACCTGGTGCAGAACCCGCCCAGCACTTATTTGAGCCAGGCTGAAATGGATGGGGTGTATGCCCTGGATTTTGAGCGTCTCCAGCACCCTTATTACGCGAGTCAGGGAGAGGTGAAGGCGCTCGAAACGATCAAGTTTTCAATCTCTACCCATCGGGGCTGCTATGGAGAGTGTAACTTTTGCGCGATCGCGGTCCATGAAGGCAGGACGGTGCGCTGGCGCAGCCCGAAATCCATTCTGGCGGAAGCCCGCCAATTGACCCAATACCCGGATTTCAAGGGGTATATCCTGGACGTGGGCGGCCCGACGGCCAATATGTATGGCTTCGAATGCAAGAAGAAGTTAAGCCGGGGAAGCTGCCGGAAGAAGCGCTGCTTATACCCAGAGGTTTGCCCCTTGTTGAAAGTAGACCACAGCAAACAGGTCGATCTGCTGAAGCAGATCCGGCAGATCGATGGAGTGAAGAAAGTATTTGTAGCCTCTGGGATTCGCTACGATATGGTGCTGGAAGACAAAATCCATGGAAAGTGGTACTTGAAGGAAGTGGTCCAGCACCACGTATCGGGCCAGATGAAAGTTGCTCCAGAACACACGGAAGATAGCGTCCTGGGCTATATGGGCAAACCGGGGAAGGCATCTCTGGTGGATTTCAAGGAGCTGTTCGACCGCACGACGGAGGAGGCTGGCAAGCAGCAATTCCTGACCTATTATTTTATCGCCGCGCACCCAGGTTGTAGCGAGCGGGATATGCAGAACCTGAAAAGCTTTACCAGCCAGAAGCTCAAGATCCACCCAGAGCAGGTGCAAATCTTCACCCCTACGCCCTCCACCTATTCCAGCCTGATGTACTATACGGAGATGGATCCTTTCACCCGCCGCCCTATCCATGTCGAAAAAGAGGCGCACAAGAAAGAGCGCCAGAAAAATATCCTCGTCCAAAAGTAATGGAAAAACTATTCGCTGTTAGCGCGCCTGGGCTGGAGAGCTTCACTGCGCAAGAGCTGCGCCAGCTAGGTTTACTGCCCTCCACTCAACTCGAATTGAAGCAGGCGGTTGACGTAGAGGGGGGCGGTATGGAGTTTGCCGGCGACCTGCAAGCCATCTATCGCGCCAACTTAACTCTGCGCACGGCCAATCGGGTGCTGATGCGCCTGGGCGAGTTTTACGCGGCCGCCTTCTCCGAGCTGCGTAAAAAAGCCGGGCGGCTGGCCTGGGAGCGTTATTTGAAACCCGGACAGCCGGTAGCGGTCCGCGTGACCTGCCACAAGTCGCGCTTGTACCATTCTGATGCGGTAGCGGAGCGGATCGCTGGAGCGGTCGGGGATCGTCTGGGCCAGCCTGTACCGCTGCAGAAGCTGCAGTTGCAGAAGCTGGATGAAGATTCTGGCGGCCGGCTCCCTCAGCTGATTGTGGTGAGGCTGGTGCACAACCTGTGCACGATCAGTGTGGATTCGTCGGGGGCGCTGCTATACCGTCGCGGCTATCGCCTGGCGACCGCCAAAGCTCCCCTGCGAGAGAGTCTGGCGGCTGGAATGATTCTGGCCTCCGGCTGGGATCTGGATTCCCCCTTGCTCGATCCGTTTTGCGGTTCCGGGACTATCCCTATCGAAGCGGCGCAGATGGCGCTGGGCATTCCTGCCGGCAGCGCCAGGCGGTTTGCGTTTATGGACTGGCCCGGTTTCGACCCGCTTCAGTGGAAAAATTTGCTGGCTGACAGCCAACCTAAAATTCGCAGTTCCATCCCAAAAATTATTGCTTCTGACCGGGATGCCGGGGCGGTGGAGATGGCGCAGGCCAACGCCGAGCGGGCAGGCGTGGCGGACCAGATCGAGTTCTCGTGCCGGGCGGTCTCGGCTATCGAGCCAACCGGCGCTGGCTGGGTGGTGACAAACCCGCCTTACGGCTTGCGGGTCAGCGCCAACAAAGACCTGCGCAACTTGTACGCCCAGCTTGGCAATGTCTTGCGAGCCAAATGCCCTGGCTGGAAAGCCGCTATTCTGTGCAGCGATCTGCAGCTCCTGGGTCAAACTGGTCTGCAGCTGGATACCAGCTTATCCCTGGTGAATGGAGGCGTGGCGGTGAAACTGGCGCGAGGGGTTGTAGAAAGCCAGTAGTTGAACGGTCATGCCAATGGCCTTTATGACATCCGGGCTGCCTTATCCAGATAAAGGCTTGTTAGATCGATCGAATAATCAGGAAACTTTTTTAATCCGTTTTCAGTTTGTACAGAGGGTATGAGCCCAGGACGCGCAGCATTGAAGCGTATTCACCGAGGTGGGCCAGGGCGCGTTCGCAGGCAGGGTCGCTAACGGAGCCGATAAAATCGATATAAAAATAATATTCCCACGGCTTGCCGACCAGGGGGCGCGATTCGATCTTGGTCAGGTCGATATCCCGCAAGGCAAACACGCTCAAGGCTTTGAACAATGCGCCAGGCTGGTTTACCAGCGAGAAGACGATCGAAGTTTTCGCGTCACTTTTGGGTGTGGCAGGCTCACGGCCGATAGCCAGGAAGCGGGTGAAGTTGGCCGGGTGGTCTTCGATGCAATCCGCCAGGATCGCCATGTGATACAGCTCTGCGGCGCGGCGCGAGGCGATCGCCGCGATGCCCGGGTCGCCTTGCTGGCGCATCATCTTGACGCTGCCGGCGGTGTCATAAACCGGCTCGACCGCCACTCCCGCCAGGGTATGCAGATAACCGTCGCATTGAGCCAGCGCCTGCGGGTGGCTGATTACCTTGCGGATGCCAGCCAGGCTGGCCCCTGGCAAGGCAATCAAGCAATGGTGAATGGGCATCAGGTGCTCGCCAATGACGTACAGGGTTTTCTTGAGCAGCAGATCGTAGTTCTGGTGGATACTGCCCGCCAGCGAGTTTTCGATAGGAATTAAACCCATATCACATTCCCCGCTTTCCGCGCAGTGGAACACAGCCTCGAAGCTAATTTGAGGCTGTGTTTCGATCTGGGAACCGAAATGCTCCAACGCGGCTGCTTCGGAATAAGCCCCAGGCTCGCCCTGAAAAGCTACTCGCATCGGAATTACCCGTTCACGTAATCCAGCCAACCGGCAGAACGCGGGTGGTTGCCGCGGATCGCAGCATGGAAGGCATCCTGGATTTGATGGGTGACCGGACCGGTTTTCCCACAGCCAATGGTACGGAAATCGATCTCGCAGACGCCAATACATTCGGCGGCTGTACCGCTGACAAACACTTCGTCTGCCAGATAGAGCTGGTCGCGCGAGACGGGCTGTTCGTAGACGGTGAAGCCCAGGTCTTTTGCCAGGTTGAGGATCGCATCACGAGTAATGCCTTCCAGGATCGTGCCGGTAGATGGGGTATAGATCGCCCCATTGCGCACCAGGAAAACGTTCTCGCCGGTGCATTCGGCCACAAATCCCTGCGTGTCTAACATGATGGCCTCATCGAAACCCAGGCGGACTGATTCGGTCTTCGCCAGGACGCTGTTGGCGTAATTTCCGGTGATTTTGGCTTTGGTCATCATCACGTTGATGTGGTGGCGAGTATAGGAAGAGACGTTGGCCCGCACGCCGTTATGAATAGCCTCCGCGCCCAGGTAGCTGTTCCAGCCCCACACCGCGATGCCGATGCGCGCTACACCTTCGTCCAGATTCAGGTTCGGATTGGAGCTCTCGTGGAAAACCAACGGCCGGATATAGCACTCTTTAAAGCCGTTGACCTTAATCGTCTCTTTAACGGCAGAAATGAGCTGCTCCGCAGTATAGGGGAGCTGTCGAAAACCAAAGATCTTGGCCGAGCCGACCAAACGCTCCATGTGTTCGCGCAGGCGGAAGACAGCCGGGCCGCGCTCGGTGTCATAGCAGCGGATGCCTTCAAATACGCCCAGGCCGTAGTGCAAGGCAGTGCTCATGAAGGGAATTGTGGCCTGTGCAGCAGGAAGCATCTTCCCATCCATCCAGATATACTTACCGTCGATTTTCGTAGTCATCCTCATTCTCCTTAAAATAAATTCCCAATGATCGAGTCTGTTGCCTGGCGGGTCGTTAATGAACCGCCCAAATCTCCGGTCAGGCGACCGGCAGTGATCGAACGATCTACAGCTCTTTCGAGCAGTGCAGCTTCCTGTTCAAGGTGAAAAGAGTGGCGCAGCATCAGGCCAGCGCTGAGGATCGCGCCGTAAGGGTTGGCAATCCCTTTCCCCGCGATATCGGGGGCCGATCCGTGAATGGGCTCGTACAGGCCAGGGGTGTTTTCGCCCAATGAGGCAGAGGGGAGCATGCCCATCGAGCCGGCCAATACGGAAGCTTCATCAGTGAGGATGTCACCGAACATGTTCTCGGTAACCAGCACGTCAAAGCTGGCAGGGTTGGTCACCAGGCGCATGGCGGCGGTGTCTACCAGCATGTGGCTGAGAGAGACCTGGGGATATTTGGAGGCCACTTTTTCGGCCACCTGGCGCCACAGGCGCGAGGTTTCCAACACGTTGGCTTTATCCACCGAAGTGACCAGTCCACGACGCCCCGCAGCCAGGCGAAAGGCCAGGTCGACGACGCGCTGGATCTCATAATCGGCGTATTCCAGCGTGTCAACGGCACGTTCGACGCCATTGAGCTGGCTTCTACCGCTCGGCTGGCCGAAATACAGGCCGCCAGTAAGCTCTCGCACCACGACCAGATCTACTCCTTCCAACCTTTCTGGCTTTAATGGGGAAGCGTTCGCCAGGGAAGGATGGACGCGCACCGGGCGCAGGTTCGCGAATACGCCCAGTTCTTTGCGCAGGCGCAGCAGGCCCTGTTCCGGACGGACCTTGGCAGCCGGGTTATCCCATTTTGGCCCCCCTACTGCCCCGAGCAGGACCGCATCTGATTTTTTGCAGGCCTGAAGGGCCTCGTCTGTCAGTGCGGTGCCGAATGCATCGATCGAGCAGCCGCCGACCAGGTATTCTTCAAAGTGAAAAGAATGCCCGCAGCGAGCCGCGATCGTTTGCAAGACGCGTACAGCTTCGGAGGCGACTTCGGGACCAATCCCGTCGCCGGGCAGGAGAATAATCGAAGCATGCATGCTTACACCACCATCGTTAAGCCGTACTCAATCGAATCCGCCAGGGCTCGCCAGCTGGCCTCGATGATATTCGCGCCGGCTCCTACCGTGCTCCAATGCTGGATGCCGTATTGGGTGTCGATCAGCACGCGGGTAACTGCAGCCGTGCCTTTGTCGCTGTCCAGGATGCGTACTTTGTAGTCGCACAGGTGGAATTCAGAGATTGCTGGGTAACGGGAAACCAGGGCCTTGCGCAAGGCGCCGTCCAGTGCATTCACCGGGCCGTTGCCTTCTGCGACGGTGTGCAGCACGTCTTCCCCTACCTTCACTTTGACGGTGGCTTCAGAAAAGATGCCGCGCCCGCGGCGGTGTTCTACCAGGGCGGTGAAGTCGATCAGCTCGAAAGGCTGCTCGTAGCCCGGCTGCTGGCGTTTCATCAGCATAATCACGGAAGCCTCTGCCGTGTCGAATGAAAAGCCTTTTGATTCCAGGATCTTGATCTCCGATAGGACGTTGGCAATCTCTTCTTTGCCATTCGATTCCAGGCCGTATTGCTCGGCTTTGCTGAGTAAATTTCCGCGACCTGACAGCTCGGAGACGACCACGGTGCTCAGGTTCCCCACCAGGGCTGGGTCGATGTGCTGGTAAGAATGGCCGTTCTGGCGCATGGCAGCCACGTGAATGCCGCCTTTATGGGCAAACGCCGCCCGCCCAACGTAAGGCAGGTACTCGTCTGGAGGCAGGTTTGCGATCTCGGCAACGAAATGGGAAATTTCAAACAGCCTGTCCATCCCGCCATTGGGCAGGCATTTCGATTGGAGCTTTAGCTCGATGTTGGGGATTAGCGAGCACAGGTTGGCGTTCCCACAGCGCTCGCCATAGCCGTTGATGGTGCCCTGCACCTGAACGCAGCCCGCCTTGAGCGCAGCGATCGAATTTGCGACCGCGCATTCACTGTC
>Ga0209048_10007074_pt1 | contig 10403 bp, 10 predicted proteins | sample FrelakmetCRP12CR_FD_187146 | JGI IMG/M metagenome (GOLD analysis project Ga0209048, IMG submission 187146) | Freshwater lake sediment microbial communities from the University of Notre Dame, USA, for methane emissions studies - CRP12 CR (SPAdes)... | ecosystem: Environmental > Aquatic >... | reverse complement strand
TCCGACGCCACGATCGGTGCAGGCGGTGCCGTCGCGGAGGCCGATGCCTCCGCGGCGCGCTCGATCTGCTCCACCAGCGCACTCACCGCCGGATGATCCGGACTGCGGTCCTGCATGCGCCGATGAACGGCCTGGGCCTCGTCCAACATGCCTTGCGACAGGTAGAACTCCGCCTCGGCCACATCGTCCGCCATCACCTGGTCGTCGTCGCCCTCGGTGTCGCCAAGGACCACGATCGGGTCGGGCTCGATATCGTCCAAGAGCGCACGAAGTTCCGACGGCAGGTCGTCGCCCTCGACGGGTCCGAGGATACGATCGAGGTCCACGCGGGGTTCGGCGCTCGCCGACGCCGTCTCTTCCGCCTCGAAGAGAGAGGGCACGGCCGGCACCTCCTCACTCTCACCCAAGGCGTCGGCAGACCCCACGACACCCCAGAGCTCCGGCGACGCCTCCGACAACGGCGAATCCGCCGTCGCATCGGCAACCAACGCCGCCTCCGGCGCCTGCCCTTCCCCGGTCGCCGCACCGAGGGGTTCGGCCGCCACGGCGGATTCTGCGGCCGGCCGCGCGTCTCCCTCGACGCGTTCCGCCACGAATTGCTGGAGGTCCGGTTGACCCGGCATCAACAACAGGCCCTCCCGGGCCTCCGCCAGCGCCGCCTCCTCTTGACCGCGTTTCCGCAACAGCCGCGCGATCGCCAAGATTTCGCCGCAGGCCTCGTCGCGCTGTCGTCGGTCCCGGTAGATCGCCGCCAGCCGTCGCCGCGCCGTCAGGTTGTCTGGAGCCAGGCGGACTACCTCCAGCAACCGCTCCCGCGCTTTTTCCTCGAGGCCATACTTCTGGTAGACGTCCGCCTCGGCCAACTGCTCGGCGACCTGGCTGGAGCGCTCCGCATCCTCCACCGGCGCGAACGCCGCCACCTCCGATGCCGCCGGCTCGAGATCGAGGAGAGCCTCCGACGATGGCCCGACCGCATCAGGAATCTCGACGACCGGGAACTCCTCGACCGGGATCTCGATGATCGGCGATGCCTCGACTGCCACGGGGGCGTCGGGCGGCACCTCGATCCCAGGCGAGGGCTCGACCGCCGCGACCGGTTCGATCGGGGGATCACCCACCGACCCCGACTCGACGCTCACCGGCAGCCGCGACTCGTCCGCCTCCAGCGCGGGTGCCGTATGGGTGTCCGGCTCGGCAACGCTCGCGGAGAAGTCGGGCAGTTCGAAGGGGCTCGCCGTCGTAGGCGTGTCGTTTCCGGAGGCGACGACCGCGACATCGGCCTCCCTCGACTCGAGGGACGAATACCCTTGAGTCAGCCAGGCTGCCGCTGGCGAACCGTCCTCCGGACTCTCGAGGGTCGGCTCACTTTCGTCAAGAACCAAGGGGACATCGGGGGTCATCGCCGCCTGGTCCAGCTCCTCCACCAGGAGGGCCATATCCTCTCTCCCGAAGGACAGGTCCAGGTCGCTCAGTGTTGAAACCGAGGCCTCTGAGCTCTCGTCGAACAGCTCGACGACGGGTTCCGCGGACGCCGTATCTGCCTCTTCCGGCCCCAAGGACAGACCCAGCTCCTCCAGCGATGCCAAGGAGAGATCGGGCGCATCCTCCGACAGTTCGACCACCGGAGTGTCGTCGAGTGCCGGCACCTCCGGGACATCGGGGGGCAACGCCGGGACCGGTTCCGCGACCCGGGGGGCGCTGGGCTCCAGCATTTCCAGCCGAGCGCGCGCGGCGGCGTCGGCGGGATCCAGCTCCATCACACGACGGTAGGTGGCGATCGCCGCCTCGGTCTCGCCGGCAGTCTCCTGGGCGGCACCCAGCGCTCGCAGGGCGGCCCGCGCCTCGTCATCGCGCCCGAGCCGTTGGAGTGTCGCGGACAGGTGCGCGTGAAGCGCCGTCACCTGCGGAGCCGCCTGCAGCAGTTCCCGGCAGCAGGCCAGAGCCGCATCCGCCTCACCCCGTGCTAGCCGCTCGCTGGTCGCCCGCTGGCACAGGGCGATCGCGTCGGTGGCGCCTCCCGTCTGCAGGAGCGCGACGCCCAGCGTGCCGGCCACCTCGGGTTCGGGAACCCCCAGCGCGACCGCCTGTCGGAGTGCCTCGATGGCCTCGGCGGCGTTCCCCTGCGATGCTCGCACCTCGCCAAGCAAACGCCAGGCCCTGGCATTTCTCGCGTCCGCGGCGGTGATCGCGGTCAGGAGGTCAAGCGCCTCCGGGCGCTGCCCCGCATCCAGCAGGGCCTCGGCGCGTTTGACGGTCCCTTGCGGCGCGTCGGGCAAGAGGTCGTGCGCCTTCTGCGCCAAGCGCTTCGCGTCCGCCGAGTGACCGGCCGCCTGGGCGGCCTGCGCCGCACGCTCGTACTCCGCCGCCGCGGCCTCTCGCATGTTCTCCTTCAACATGAGATCGGCGAGCTTGGCGATGATGGCGGCGTTGGTCGGGTCGAACTGTGTCAGTCGGCGGTATGCCTCGATCAGCTTGGGCGTCTCTCCCGACCTGGCATAGTGGTCAACCACCGTCGCCATCTGGATCTTGGCCTCACCGACCAGCCCCTGTTCCCAATACAGATCGGCGCAGGCCAGATAGGCCTGGGTGTGAGCGGGGTCGAGCTTGGCGATCTTCTTGTACACGGCGATGGCCTTGACCGAAAGCCCGTCGGACCGGTAGAGCTCTCCCAGCTTGAGGTACTGATCGATCGCCTCTGCGGTCTTGCCCGCGCGCGCGTACAGGTCCCCGAGATTGTTGCAGACGGTCAGGTCGCACGGTTCGGCCTTCAGGATGGACTGGTATTCCGCGATGGCTCGGTCCCACTTGCCTTGCTGGGTATACGCGAGCGCGTTTTGCAGGGACTTCCGCTTATCGAAGGCCATAGGTAGAGCATCCTATCGTTGTGCCAGAATCGGTTAATGAGGCTACCAAAGCCCCACCGGGGTGTCAAGCAGTTTGGCCGACGGGCCGAAGGCTCGCAGACGCGCACGACCCGTTCGAACTCTGTGAAATCTCAGCCCGAGATGCGCTCGGGCGTCACCGGCGCCACGTCCAGGCCGGGTCACCGTACCGCATCCCGACAAGCCGCTCGGCTTCCTCTCGCTCCCCGACCGTTAATTCGGCCGGCTGCCACGTCACCCCCAGCACCTCCCGCCATCCGCGGAGCAGCGCCGCCTCCAACACGGCACGAGGGGGCACCTCCGCCAGGACCGCCTTCAACCCCGTCACGCCGTCGTTCGACCCGTCCCGTGTCCACGTCGGGAAGACCGTCTGGTGCATCCCGACATTCACGTCGATCAGGAGCGAGCCGTGCTGCAGGAGTACCGTATTCCACCGCCGCTGTGCGGACCCAAGGAGCTTTCGCCCCCTCACCAGAATGGCGGGCATACGTCGTAGCTGGAAGCAGGCCTCCGTCCCCTCCGCTGTCCGCGACTCGCCCGTGCCATCCGCCAGCACTGCCGGCACGCCCAGGCGCCGGAGTCCAACGAGCAGTCCCTGGCTTGCCAGGCGGAAGCTCTCGGGGACCGTCAACCGACCCCAGACGCCGTCCAGCGGAAGGCACAGGCTGTACGTCAATTCCCGATCATGCAGGACGGCGCGCCCACCCGTGGGGCGCCGGACCACGGCCACGCCCAACCGACGGCACACCTCCACGGCGATGGCGCCGTCCGCTCGCTGCAGGCACCCCAAAGACACGGTCGGCGGATGCCAGGCGTAGAACCGGATAGTGGGCGGCGCCTGTCCCGTCCCGACGCTCCGCGCGATCGCCTCGTCCACCGCCATGTTCCACGGGCCGTCGCTCGCCTGGTGGGACAGCAGGCGCCATCCGGGGGCCGCGGGCGCCACGCCAACACCGGCGCCACCCTGGCCGGACCCGCCTGCCACTATTCCGGCTCCCCGAACAGGCCGTCCACCAGGGCGGCCAGCGCCTCCAGCGCCGCCGATCCGTCCGCCCCAGCGGCCCGCAGCCTCAACGTCGTCCCCTGGGCGGCCGCGAGCAGGAGAAGGCCCATGATGCTCTTCCCGTTCACCTGTCGCGCACCCGCCTCCACCGTGATCTCCGCCTGAAACCGGCTGGCCGTCCTGACGAACTGCGCGGAGGCTCGCGCGTGCAAGCCCAGGCGGTTCCGGATCACCACATCGCGGGTCACGGCACCGTTCCTCACGTTGTTGCCTTCCGGCGCTCCGGGGTGTCACCCCGCCACATGCCCTGCAGCGACGTCCACACCGCGGGAACGGCGCCAACGAACCGGGAAACGCGGACGGCCTGTGCTGCGGCGGTCCAAGCCCCGGCGCGTTTCGGGGCGAGTCTCAGTGGGCGGGGGTGGCGGGTTTCCCCTGCTTGGCGAGAAATTCGCTGGCCACCAGGATGTTACGCTGGCCGTACTTGGCCAGACTATCCGCCAGAGTGCGCAGGTCCCGCTCCTCCCGGAGGGAAGGCAGCTTCATCAGCATGGGCAGATTGACCCCGGTCACGACCTCGAGCCGGCCCGCTTCCAGGTAGGAGAGGACCAGATTGGAAGGCGTCCCGCCAAACAGGTCGGTGAGGATGAGCACACCGCTGCCGTCGCTGACCCGCTGCAGCGAGGCCTCGATCTTCTTGCGGGCCTTGTCGATCGGTTCCGAGGCCTGGACGGACACCGCCTCCACGCTGGGAAACTTTCCCACGATTTCCTGCGCCGTGCGGAGGAGCTCCGTCCCAAGCTCCCCGTGGGTGACGATCACGATCCCGATCATGGCTTATGCTCGCTCCACGTCGCGATGTCGCACCGACACCTCGTATGCCATGTCCCGCATGCGTTGCGCCAGTTCTTCCGCCAGCACAACGGACCGATGGCGTCCCCCGGTGCATCCGATCGCGATCGTCAAGTACGCCTTCCCCTCGTGCACGTACAGGGGCAGCGCAAAGGTGAGAAAGATCTGGAGCTGGTCCAGGAACCCCCGGGCCTGGGCCGACCCCAGCACGTACTCCTTCACGCCCTCCGCCAGCCCCGTGAGAGGACGCAACGTCTCCACGAAATGCGGATTGGGAAGGCAGCGGGTGTCGAACACCAGATCCGCATCGACCGGCAGGCCATGCCGGTATCCGAAGGACACCAGAGCCAAGACCGTCCGCGGTGGCGCCGGGAGGTCAAGAAACGACGTCGCGAGGAGCTTGCGGAACTCATGGACCGTGAAGCCGGAGGTATCGATGACCAGATCCGCCTTGGCCTTGAGCGCGGCGAGGCGAGCCCGCTCCGCCCGGATCCCTTCCAGCGCTGAGCCGCCGGGGGCCAGCGGATGCGGACGCCGGCTTTCGCTGAAACGGCGCACCAGCACCTCGTCGCTGGCGTCCAGAAAGACCATGCGCACCTGGTTCCCTTCCCGCCGCAGATCCACCAGGATCTCGAACAGGGCGTCCAGGAATCGGCCCTCCCGGGCGTCGATCACGAGGGCCACGCGCTCGATGCGCTTCTCGGACTGGGCACACAGATCGGCAACCTTGGGAATGAGCGTTGCCGGCAGGTTGTCGATGCAGAAAAACCCGAGATCCTCCAGGCATCGACTGGCGGCGCTCTTTCCCGCTCCCGACATGCCCGTCACCACGATGACGTCGAGTCCGCTCATTGCCGCGTCGCCGCGCTTCGCCTCCGAAGCCGGGCAGCGACCCCTCTCCTCTCTCGGCTCACGCCGGTTCCTCGGCTTCGCGGCGGGCGACCGGAGAGTCCGGCGCAGCCGAGCTGCCCCCCAAGGTCGCCGTGAAGGCCTGTGCCGCGTGCACTCCCGTGCGTTTCAAGACGTGATTGCGCGCCGCCACTTCCACCAGAATAGCCACGTTCCGGCCGATCGAGACCGGAATCCGGAGTATCGGGATCTCGACGCCGAGCAGGGGGTGCGTTCGTTCCACCAAGCCGAGTCGCTCGTACTCCTGGTCGGGACGCCAGGCCTCCAGGTGGATCACTAACTCGATCCGTTTCCGGTCCCGGACGGCCGCGATGCCGAACAGGTCCCGGACGTTGATGATCCCCAGGCCCCGGATCTCCATGTGGTGCCTGATGCGGGCGGGGCCGCGCCCGACGATCCCCTGGGTTCCCTCCCGCCAGATCTCCACCACATCGTCGGCCACCAGTCGGTGGCCGCGGGTGACCAGATCCAGAGCGCACTCGCTCTTCCCGGTCCCGCTCTCCCCCAGGAGCAGCACGCCGATCCCGCTGACGTCCACCAGCACCCCGTGCAGGCTGGCTTCGGTCGGAGTCTCCACCGGCTCCATGGCTATCCCTCGGGCTCGATCAGCCCGTAGTGCCCATCGCGTCGCCGGTAGACGACGTTCACCTCGTCCGTGAGCGCGTTGCGGAACACGTAGAAATTGTGCCCAAGCAGGTCCATCTGCAGGATGGCCTCCTCCACCTCGGCCGGCTTGACGGCAAACCGCTTGGTCTTGACCACGCGGGACTCGTCTGGCGGCGCCGGCGGTCGGACGGACTGTCGTTCTTCCCGCCGGCCGGATCGATTCATGTGGGCGACGATGCGCTCTTTGTGGCGCAAGATCTGCCGCTCCAGCTTCTCCGCCACCAGGTCGATGGACGAGTAGAGATCGTCGGTGCTCTCCTCCGCCCGGACGGTGAGGTCCCGCACTCGCAACGTCACCTCCGCGATCTGCCGATGCTTCTCCACCGACAACACGACACTGCCGGATACGATCCCCTCCAGGTACTTGCCCATCCGCTGGACCTTCTCCTCCGCGTAGGTGCGGAGGGCGTCCGTCACCTCCAAGTTCCGCCCCTTCACTGACAGGTGCATGGTCGGACTCCTTCCGGAGACTGCACAAGCCTCACACCGTGCGACGGGTCCCGCGACCCCTGCCCGCTCAGTACCGCTTCCGCCGGCTCGAGGATGGAATCCTGAGCTGGCTGCGATACTTGGCCACCGTGCGCCGGGCGATCTCGATGGCGTGCTCGCGTCGCAGCACCTCCACAATCCGCTGATCCGAGAGGGGGCGACCGCTGTCCTCCACCGTCAGGAGTTTGTGGATGAGATCCTTGACCTTCAAGGAGGAGACGTTATCCCCCCCTTGCGTGCTGGGCACGCCCCGGTGGAAGAAATACTTCAGCTCGAACAGCCCCTGCGGGGTCTGCACGTATTTGTTGGTGGTCACGCGACTGACCGTGGACTCGTGCATGCCGATGTCCTCGGCCACCTCTTTGAGCGTGAGCGGCTTGAGCGCCGTGATGCCTCGCTCCAGAAACTCCCGCTGGAACTTCACCAGGCTGGAGGCAACCTTGAACAGCGTCCGCTGCCGCTGCTCGATGCTGCGGATCAGCCAGAGAGCCGAGCGCATTCGCCCCTCGATGTACTCCCGGACGTCCTTGGCGCTTCCCGTCTTGTTGGCCAGGATGGTGCGGTAGTATGGGCTCACCCGCAGGCGCGGCAGCCCCTCGTCGTTCAGCAACACCAAGAACTCGCCGTCCACCTTGACGATGTAGACGTCGGGGGTGATATAGCGCGGGTCCTCGGTCCCGAAGGTCCGGCCGGGCTTCGGCTCGAGCGTGGCGATCGACTCCACCGCATCCTGCACCTCTTTGACCGAGACCTTGAGCGTTTCCGCCAGCCGCTCCCAATGCCGCCGCTCCAGATCCGCCAGGTGCGACGCGATCAGTTCCTTGGCCAGCGGGTGCAGGTCCGGCCGGCTATCGACCTGGAGCAGCAAGCACTCCCGGAGGTCGCGGCCCCCCACCCCGGTGGGCTCGAAGCTTTGAACCAATCGCAACGCCTCCTCCAACCGAGGCAGCGCGACCTCTGCACCCGCCGCCAATCCCTCCAGTGGCTCCTTCAGGTACCCGGCCTCGTCCAAGTTCCCAATCACCACGGTTGCCAGCCGAAGCATCTCGGCGTCCGAGCTGCTGAGGTGGAGCTGGAACAGCAAATGGTCGATGAGCGACCGGGGCCGCGTCAGGTGCACCTCCGTGTCGAAACGCTCCAACTCCTCCCGGGGGATCTGCGGCCGATAGTCGGAGGCATCCTGGAGGTAATTGTCCCAGTCGAACTCCCCCAGCCGATCGGCACCGTTCGTATCCGTCTCCGCGGTGACTTCGGGCTCCGCCGGAGCTTCCTGCTCTTGCGATAGCTGCGGCTCCTCCACTTCCTCCACTTCCTCCAGGACCTCTTCCAGCACCGGGTTCTGCTCGATCTGCTGCCGCAGTTCCTGGACCAGCTCCAGCCGCGACAGCTGCAACAGGCCGATCGCTTGCTGCAGCATCGGCGTCATGATCATCCGCTGCGTCTGGAGCATCCGGAGTCTGGTGTCGAAAGCCATGGAGGCCCGCGGTCCTTCCGTTACAGCGAGAATCGCTCTCCGAGATAGATCTGGCGGGCGCGCTCGTCCGAGGCCAGCTCGGTCGCCGTGCCGGACACCAGGATCTTCCCCTCGTGAATGATATAGGCTCGGTCGACGATCTGCAAGGTCTCACGCACGTTGTGATCGGTAATCAGCACGCCGATGCCCCGATCCTTGAGTTGGCCGATGATGCCCTGGATGTCGTAGACGGCGATCGGATCGATCCCGGCAAACGGTTCGTCCAGCAAGATGAAAGCCGGGTCGGTCGCCAACGTCCGGGTGATTTCGGCCCGCCGGCGCTCTCCACCGGAGAGGGTGTAGGCCCGACTTCTGGCAAGGTGGGAGATGTTCAGGTCGCAGAGCAGCGCCTGGGCACGTTCCTGACGCTCCGCCGCCGGCATGCCCCGCGCCTCCAGAATCGCCAGCATGTTCTCCTCCACGGTCAGTTTGCGGAAAATGGAGGGCTCCTGCGGCAGAAATCCCATTCCCAGCCGAGCCCGCTGATGCACGGGCAGATACGTGATGTCCTCTCCGTTCAAAGCGACCCGCCCAGAGTCGGGACGGGTGAGACCCAGGATCATGTAGAAGGCCGTGGTCTTGCCGGCGCCGTTGGGGCCCAGCAGTCCGACAACCTCACCCGCATCCAAGGCGAGGCTCAGCCCGGACACCACAACTCGCTTCTTGTAGGCCTTGACCAGCGCCTCCGCGCGAAGGCTGCGCCCCAGACCGTTGTCCGTCATCGCCATGGCGCGATCCTCACCGACGCGGCCCTGCCGCCGGTGTCCCCTCCCCTCGCTTCGGATACAGGATGGCGTTCACGCGCTCCCCGTCGCACCCGTCAACCTGGCTCCGATCTTCCCGAAGCAACAACGTGATTTTGCACCCGGTGATGACGTCATTGTTCTGCCAGACCTTGGGATGCCCCACCAGGACCGCGCGGGACTCGGTGGGATAGTACTCGGCGCGCTCCGCCACGCCCCGCCGCTCGCCGTAGGAGATCCGGACGTTCCCCGTCGCCAGCGCGCGCTCCAACTCCTCCATCTTCTCGTCGAAATGGAACTCGATCTGATCCGCCAAAATACTCACACCGCGGGACCGATCGTTGGCCACCACGTTGCCGCGATACAGGGCCACCCGGGCCTTCCGGCTCACCTCCAAGGTATCGGCCGAGATGGTGATCGGGGCCCTCTCTTCCGCCGTCCTCCCGATCCCAGGCGCCGCCAGCACCATCGCGAGCGTCAGCACCCACCAGCGACTTCTGTTCATCGCAGTCGACTCCTTCCCGTCGGGATGCGCGCCGACCCGAGCTGGGACGTGATATTCTGGAAAACGCGGACGCGTTCGAGGTCGCTCTCTGCCTCCATGCCCCGCCCCTGGCTCACCAGCGTGCCGCGCTTGATCGTGACGGGCTGATCCGTATGCAGCCGGCGGGAGCCGGCCGTCCACGTCAGCGCTTCCGTCCTGAGCTCCATCCCTTGTTCCGATCGGGCCCAGACGGCCCCCTGCAGTTGCACATCCTTGGTCTTGAGGTCCAGCGTAGCGCGATTCGCGACACATGTGACCTGGCCCTGATTGGAGAAAAACGCGATCTGGATCGGCTGGGTACCTCGGGTCAGCACGGTGACGCCTTCGCGCTCGTTGACCTCCACCTGATCGGCCTGGATCTCCCACAGCTTGGACCCTTCTCGGGTCTCGATCATATGGACCTTTTGGAGGGCAATTTGAGGTGGGGTGGCAACCGGCCCCGGGGATTGCCCGGCCAGCGCCGCGCGAGGAATGCCCAACCCGAGGAACACCGCAATCAGGGTGACTGACAGCCACGGCCAGCGACTCGTCCGTTTCGATCCACCCATTTGGTCGATGCTATAACACACTGGCACGCAAAATGTAAAGCAAATCCCCCGCGCCTTTTCCGTGACCGGGAACCGAAGAGACCGCTTGTCTCCCACGCTCTCCAAGAAAACCCTCGCCGGGGTTCATGGGCCGGTCGGCTGCCCAAGCGAGACGCTTCGGCCGTTCGTCCGTGCGACACGCGGCTTCCGCCACCGGTCTTCCGACGAATTCTTTTCGTCGGCTGCTGTGATTCATGCTACCGTCAGTCGCCCAA
>Ga0209048_10007073_pt1 | contig 10403 bp, 9 predicted proteins | sample FrelakmetCRP12CR_FD_187146 | JGI IMG/M metagenome (GOLD analysis project Ga0209048, IMG submission 187146) | Freshwater lake sediment microbial communities from the University of Notre Dame, USA, for methane emissions studies - CRP12 CR (SPAdes)... | ecosystem: Environmental > Aquatic >... | reverse complement strand
CCGGCCTTGTGCTGCCGCGCGACCTTGTCGGGCCCGCCCATCTCGCGGGCCATCGCCTGGCGTTGCCGCAGCTCCTCGAGTTCGGGTTCCCAGCTCATCACGCGGGTCTCGCTTGGTTGCGCTGTCGATAGAGGCCGTACATCCTAGCAGGATGGACGCCCACGCCATGCTTCCCGCGCCCGGCGAATGCGTCGTCGGCGACCTGCTGAGCCGCTGGGCCCGCGAGCGGCCGGACCGGCACTTCCTCGAGTTCGAAGACGGCGGCGCCTGGACGTTTGCCGAAGCCCTGGACCGCGTGCAGCGTGCGGCGGCCGGCCTGCGGTCGCTCGGCGTCGAGCACCAATCGCACGTGCTGTGCTGGATGCCCAATGCCCGGGAGGCCGTGCTGGCCTGGCTGGCGGCGAACTACCTCGGCGCGGTGCACGTTCCGCTCAACACCGGCTATCGGGGGCGGCTGCTGCAGCACGCGATCGCGCTCTCGGATGCGAAAGTGATGGTGGTGCACGTGAGCCTGCTGCCGCGGCTCGCCGAAATCGACCCGGCGCCGCTGCGCGACGTGATCGTGATCGGAGGGCCGCCACCGGAGTCCGGCCGGCTCGCTGTCCACGCAGCGACCGTGCTCGAAGGCGCGGATCGCGCGGAGCCGTCGCGTCCGGTCGCGCCCTGGGACCCCAACTACATCATCCTGACGTCGGGCACCACCGGCCCGTCAAAGGCCGTGATCTGCACATACGTCCAGTCGTGGTGCGGCGCGGCCATGGGGATGGACTATTTCGACGCCGACGACCGGGTGCTCGCCAACCTGCCGTTGTTCCACGTCAGCGGCGCCGGTGCGGTGATGGACCGGCTGACCAAGGGCGGTACCTGCGTGCTGATGGACGGGTTCAAGCCAGATGCGTTCTGGGATATCGTGCGCCGTTTCGACATCAGCGGCTGCTGCCTCGTCGGCGCGATGACGCAGTTCCTGCTGCGACAGCCCCCGAGCGAGCACGACCGCGACCACCCGCTGCGCAACGTCGTCACGGTGCCGTGGAACCAGGATTCGTGCGCCGTCGCCGAGCGCTACGGTCTGCAGATGCACACGGCCTTCAACATGACGGAGACCGCCGTCCCGATCCGCTCGAGCGCCAACCCGGAGGTGCTGGGAACCTGCGGCCGGCCGCGGCCGGGCATCGAGGCGCGCGTCGTGGACACCCATGACATCGAGGTGCCGCACGGCCAGGTGGGGGAGCTGATCCTGCGCGCGTCCCGTCCCTGGGAGATCACGCCCGGGTACTACCGCAATCCGCAGGCGACCGCCGAAGCGTGGCGCAACGGCTGGTTCCACACCGGCGATGCGTTCCGCCGCGATGCCGACGGCAACTTCTTCTTCGTCGATCGGATCAAGGACGCGATCCGCCGCCGCGGCGAGAACATCTCGTCGTTCGAAGTCGAGGCGGAAGCGCTTTGTCATCCCGCAGTGCTCGAAGCGGCGGCGGTTGCCGTGCCGAGCGCGGAGTCCGAGGACGAAGTGATGCTGGTGGTGACGGCGAACGCCGGCCGCACGGTCGACCCGCACGACCTGCTGCGCTTCCTGGCGCCGCGCATGGCCCATTTCATGCTGCCGCGCTACATCCGCGTGATCGGCGAAATGCCGAAGACGCCCACCGCCAAGATCGAGAAGCACCGGCTGCGCGGCGAGGGCATTACCCCCGACACCTGGGACCGCGAGGCCCACGGCGTAACCGTGCGCGGCGGCCGGGTGCTCGGCCTCGGACGTCACTAGCATTATTGAACTGATGCGGTATTCTGGCGCGGAACCAGCGAGGGGCGGGCCATGGCCATTTTCCTGATCGGCGGCTATCAGACGGATTTCGCACGGGCGTGGTCCCGCGAGGGCCTCGATTACACCGACATGATGCGCGAGGCGATCGACGGCGCGCTGCAGTCGTGCCGGCTCGACGCCGGCGACATCGACGCGATCCACGTCGGCAACGCGTTCGGCGAGCTGTACCGCGGCCAGGGGCACCTCGCGGCGATGGTCGCGCAGGTGAAACCGGAGTTCTACGGTAAACCCGCGATGCGCCACGAGGCGGCCTGCGCGTCGAGTTCGCTCGCCATCCTCGCGGCGACCGCGGAGCTGGAAGCCGGGCGCTACGACTGCCTCCTCGTGCTCGGGGTGGAAGAGGAGAAGAACCTGCCCGGCGACCAGGCTTCGCAGGTGCAGAACGCCGCGTCATGGCAGGGTCACGAAGGGCTCGACTGCAAGTTCGTCTGGCCGGCGGTGTTCGGCCGGATCGCGATGGAATACGACGCGCGCTACGGTCTCGACCGCAAGTACCTCAACCGCATCGCCGAGATCAACATGGGGAACGCCAAGCGCAATCCGCGGGCGCAGACGCGCGGCTGGACGTTCCGCGCGGAGACGTTCACTGACAACGACGAATTCAATCCGGTCATCGAGCCGGGCACCCGCCGGCAGGATTGCGGCCAGATCACCGACGGCGCGGTGGCGGTCGTGCTCGCGTCGGACCGGTTCATGCAGCGCTATGCGGCCGCGCGCGGCGTGCGGACGGCCGAGTTTCCGCAGATTCTCGGCTGGGGCCACACCAACGCCGGCATCCGTTTCCTCGACAAGCTCGAGCACGGCCGGGGCCAGGAATTCATGTTCCCGCACGTCCGCAAGGCGATCACCGATGCGTGGCAGCGCGCGCGGATTGCCGATATCGGCGCGCTCGACGGCATCGAGACGCACGACTGCTTCACGTCCACCGAGTACATGGCCATCGACCACTTCGGGCTGACGGCGCCGGGCCAGAGCTGGCAGGCGGTGGAGAGCGGGGCCATCGAGATCGACGGCCAGTGCCCGGTCAACGCGTCCGGTGGCCTCATCGGCGTCGGTCATCCGGTGGGGGCGACGGGCGCGCGCCTGCTGCTCGATGCAGGCCGGCAGGTCACCGGCACCGCCGGCGACTACCAGGTGAAGGGCGCGCGCACCTATGGCACGCTGAACATCGGCGGCTCGCTCGGCACGGTGGTCAGCCTCGTCGTCGGCCGTCGCGACTGAGGGGTCCGCGATGCCAGCCTACCTCTACGATGCCGTGCGCACGATCCGCGGCAAGGCGCGCGCCGATGGCGCGCTGGCGTCGTTCAAGCCGCAGGAACTCGTCGGCGGTCTCGTCGACGGTCTCGAGCGGCGCGGTCGAGCGGCACGCGACGTCGAGGCGCTGGTGCTCGGTTGCGTCGACCAGGTCGGCGACCAGGGCGCCAACATCGCCCTCGTCTCCAAGTTGCACGCAGGCGTGGCCGACGCCGCCTACGCGTTCACGCTGAACAACTATTGCGTCTCGGGCCTGTCGGCCATCGGGCACGTTGCCGCGCAGGTCGAGACCGGCGGCCTGCATCGTGCGCTCGCCGGCGGCGTCGAGATGATGTCGCGCGTGCCGTTCATGGGCGACAGCGCCAGCTACTACGCGGACGCGAGTTTCCCGAAGCGCACGCGGTACATCCCCGTCGTGTTGGCCGCGGATCGACTGGCGGAGGCACAGGGGCTTTCACGCATGGAGCTCGACGCCGTCGCGCTCACGTCGCAGCAGCGTGCGGCAGCGGCGGAGGGCAATCCGGCGCTGATCGCGTCGCGCATCGCGCTCGGCCCGCTTGCGGTCGACGAATGCATCCGGCCGCAGACGACGGCCGAATCGCTGGCCGCCCTGCAGCCGGGTTTCGCGGCCCTGGCCGCGCAGTACGCCGACGCGCTCGACGGCCGCATCGATCACCGTCACACCATCGGCCACGCGCCACCGGTCTGCGACGGGGCCGGACTCGCCCTGATCGGCTCTGCCCCAGGCGCCGGGGACAAACCTCGCGCCCGGATCCTCGGTTACGCCGAATCGGGCGGCGATCCGTACGCTTCGTTGCTGGCGGGCTTCGCCGCCATGGAGAGCGTCCTGAAGAAGACCGGCCTCGCCCTGGCCGACTTCGACCGCGTCGAGTTCATGGAAGCGTTCGCCGTGACGATCGCCAGGTTCCTGCGCGACTTCCCGGTCGATCCCGCGAAGGTGAACGTCGGCGGGGGACACATCGCACGTGGCCATCCGATGGGTGCGTCCGGGGCGATCCTCGTGTCGACCATGCTCGACGCGCTGGACGCCGCGGCAGGCACGCTCGGCCTCGTGGTGTGTTCCGGCGCCGCCGGTGTCGGCGCCGCGATGGTGATCGAACGGTTGAACTGACCGGCCGCGTCAGGAGGCCTTCGCTTCCCTCAGCACGCTCGCCTGGGCCGGGTCGAGGTATTCCTCGATCCGCTTGATGAGCCCGTCCTGCAGCGTGATCACGCAGCACGCGAACAGCTTCATGTCCTTCCCGTCCGGCAGTTCTGCCTCGAGGACGTGCTGCTGGAACCAGCCGCCCGGAACGATGTCGCGGCGCAGGACGCGGTAGCGGCGCCGGGGTGCCTTGCGCGCCATCCATTCGAACAACTTCATGTTGTCGTCCAGGGGCTGGTCGAAATCGTCGAAGTTATGCCAGCACGTCGCATCGTCCGTGTAGAACGCCCGCACCTTGGCCGCGTCGGTTCCATTCAGCGCTTCCATGAAGCGCTCCGCGAACGCGTGAATTTCCTGAGGCTGTCCCATGGTCTCGTCCTGGTGCGGGGCGGTGCCCGACACGGTAAGTCCAATCATGCAGCAGATCAACGGTTGCATGGCACGCCGGCAACGCGGACGGCGTCGGCGAGGTTGACTGCGGCCGCGCGGCGGGTTGAACTGCCGCTTTCAGTATCAGACCGAGGTCCCGGATGTCACGCGAAGCCGTCATCGTCGCCACCGCACGTACTGCGATCGGCAAGGCCTTTCGCGGCGCCTTCAACGATACGGACGCGACCACGCTCGGCGGGCACGTCGTCAACGAAGCGGTGCGCCGTGCCAAGGTGGACCCGGGCGAAGTCGACGACGTCGTCTTCGGCTGCGCGGTGCAGCAGGGCACGACCGGGCAGAACATCGCCCGGTTCTCTGCGTTGCGGGCCGGCCTGCCGGTCTCGGTCCCCGGCATGACGATCGATCGCGCGTGTTCCTCGGGCCTGATGGCCGTCGCCGCGGCCGCCAAGCACATTCTCGCCGACGGCGCCAATGTGACCATCGGCGGGGGCATCGAATCGGTGTCGCTGGTGATGAACGACCGGGTCAACAACGAGCGCGTCGGCGACCCGTGGCAACGCGAACGCTTTCCGGAGATGGCGACCTCGATGATCGAGACGGCCGAAATCGTCGCCGAGCGCTATGGCATCCGCCGCGAGGCGCAGGACGCGTACGCGCTGCAATCCCAGCAGCGCACCGCTCGAGCCCAGGCCGAGGGCCGGTACGCCGCCGAAATCGCTCCGATCACCACGCGCATGCGGGTGCAGGACAAGGCCACCGGGGCGGTGACGGAGCAGGAAGTCACGTTGAGACTCGACGAAGGCAACCGTCCCCAGACGACGCTCGAGGACCTGCAGCAGCTCAGGCCGGTGTTCAAAGGCGGCCGCTACGTGGCGGAAGGCCGGTACGTCACCGCAGGCAACGCCTCGCAGCTGTCGGACGGGGCCGCGGCGGTGGTATTGATGGAACGCGCACTGGCGGAGAAGCGCGGCCTGGAGCCGCTCGGCGCGTATCGGGGCCTGGCCGTGGCGGGTTGCCGGCCGGAAGAGATGGGCATCGGCCCCGTATTGGCGGTGCCCAAGCTCCTGGACCGGCATGGCCTCACGATCGACGACATCGACCTCTGGGAACTGAACGAAGCGTTTGCGAGCCAGTTGCTCTACTGCCGCGACCGGCTCGGCATCCCGAACGAGCGGCTCAACGTGTCGGGCGGGTCGATTGCGATCGGGCATCCATTCGGCATGACGGGCGCGCGCTGCGTCGGGCACCTGATGCACGAAGGCCGGCGTCGCAAGGCGAAATACGGGGTCGTGACGATGTGCGTCGGTGGCGGCATGGGCGCCGCCGGGCTGTTCGAAATCTTCCCGGCCTGAGTCTCATTGTGCAATTGACCCGTCGTGCCGGAACCCATACGCTCGCCAATTGATTCCAGCGGAACCGGACGAGGACGCGATGCAGCTCGAGTTCACCCCCGAGGAACGGGCGTTCCGCGAAGAGGTCCGGACCTTCATCGCCGAGCAGTATCCCGCCGACGTCCGCGCCAGGCAGAACCAGGGCGTCGAACTGCAGAAGGGCGACTACCTCGCCTGGCACCGCATCCTCGGCAAGCAGGGCTGGTCGGTTCCGGCCTGGCCGGTCGAGTATGGCGGCACGGGCTGGACGGCCACGCAGCGCTACATCTGGGACGACGAACTCGCTCGCGCCGACACCGTCCCGATCATCGCCTTCTCCACCAGTCTCGTCGGGCCCGTGCTGTACACGTTCGGCACGCCGGAGCAGAAGGCGCGATTCCTGCCGGGCATCGTCTCCGGCGACGTCTGGTGGTGCCAGGGGTACTCGGAGCCCGGTGCGGGTTCCGATCTTGCCTCCTTGCAGACGCGGGCCGTGCGCGACGGCGACCACTACGTCGTCAATGGGCAGAAGACCTGGACCACGCTGGCGCAGCACGCGGATTGGGGTTTCTTCCTGGTCCGCACGGATCCCGCGGCACGAAAACAATCGGGTATCAGTTTCCTGCTGATCGACATGAAGAGCCCGGGCGTCACGGTCCAGCCGATCATCACGCTCGACGGCGCCCACGAGGTCAACGAAGTCTGGCTCGAAGACGTGCGGGTGCCGGTCGCGAACCGGGTGCACGAGGAGAACAAGGGCTGGACCTGCGCCAAGATGCTGCTGTCGCACGAGCGCAGCGGCATCGCCCGGGTTGCGCATTCCCGCGTCGCGTTGGCCCGCTTGCGCGCGCTGGCCGCCACGATCAGCGAGGCGGGGCGGACGCTGGCAGACGATCCGGTGTTCCGGCGCAAGCTGACCGAACTGTCCGTGGAACTGACGGCCCTCGAGTACACGGAACTCCGCATGCTCGCGGCCGAGAACGCGGGCAAGCCGCCGGGCGTCGAAGCCTCGATGCTGAAGATCCGGGGAACCGAGATCCAGCAGCGGCTCAACGAACTGGAACTCGAGGCACTCGGTTCGCATGCCGCGCTGCGGGTGCGTCGCTCGCTCGCGCCGGGCGAGACGGCCGTCGCGGTACACGACGCGATCGGCGTCGCCGACACGTACTTCAACATGCGCAAGACATCGATCTTCGGCGGCTCGAACGAGATCCAGCGCAACATCCTGGCCAAGGCCGTCCTCGGCCTCTGATCCAAGCGACCCACCACGCACACCCGTCCCGATCCCATGGATTTCAATTTCACTGCCGAACAGGACATGCTGCGCGAAAGCGTGTCCCGCTACCTCGGCGACCGCTACGACTTCGCGCAACGCCAGGCCATGCTCCGCTCGGAGTCCGGATGGCGCCCGCAGATCTGGCGGGGGCTGGCCGACGACCTCGGCGTGCTCGGCGCACCGTTTGCCGAGGACCTTGGCGGCCTCGGCGGCGGCGCCGTCGAGACGATGGTCGTGATGGAAGAGATCGGCAAGGCGCTGGCCATCGAGCCTTATCTCGACACCGTCGTCATCGGCGGGGGCTTGCTGCGGCGCTGGGGCACGAGCCGCGCGCAGCAGTGGATTGCACAGGTGATCGCCGGCAAGGTGCGTTTCGCGCTGGCCCAACTCGAGCCCGGAGTCCGCTTTGATCTTGCCGACGTCGCGGTCTCTGCGATCCAGCAGGACGGGCAGTGGCACGTGCACGGCCTCAAGGACGCGGTGCGCGGCGCGCCGTTCGCGACGCATTTCATCGTCACCGCGCGTACGGCGGGCCCGCGACGCGACCGCGACGGAGTCTCCGTCTTGCTGGTTGCGCGAGACGCGGCCGGCGTGGCCTTGCGTGAGTACCCGACCGTGGACGGTTCGCGGGCCGCGGACGTCCGGTTCGAGGGCGCCGCCGCCGAGTTGATCGGCGAGGCCGGTCGCGGATTTGAGCCGCTCGAGGCCGCGGTGGATGAAGGTGTGACCGCGTTGTGTGCGGAAGCCGTCGGCGTGATGCGCCGCCTGCTGGCCGACACGGTCGAATACACCAGGCAGCGCAAGCAGTTCGACGCGCCGATCGCCGCCAACCAGGTGCTGCAGCACCGGATGGTCGACATGTACATCGCGCTCGAACAGGCCGTGTCGATGACCTGCATGGCCACGCTCAAGCTGGACCGTCCGGCCGACGAACGCATTCGCGCCGTGGCGGCGGCGAAAGTCCTGGTCGGCAAGGCGGCCCGGTTCATCGGCCAGAGCGCCATCCAGCTGCACGGCGGCATGGGCATGACCAACGAGCTGGCCGTCAGTCATTGCTTCAAGCGGGCCACGATGATCGAGTCGCAGCTCGGCTCGGTCGATCACCACGCCGCGCGCATCGAACACTGTGACGCAGCGAGCTGAGGCACATCGCGCCGAACGCCGGCCGCTCGCACCGTCGTGGTTCGAGGCGTCGCTGGCGGATGCCCCGGAGCGCAGCGTCGTCCCGGTCGACGGGACCGACATCGAAGTCCTCCGCTGGGGCGAACGCGGGCAGCCCGGCCTGCTGCTGATGCACGGCTACACGGCGCACGCCGACTGGTGGAGCTTCATCGCACCGCAACTCAGGCAGGGCCGGCGCGTCGTCGCTTTTTCACTTTCCGGGATGGGCCGCTCCGGTTGGCGCGACGCCTACTCGATGGCTCAGTACGCGCGCGAAGCCGTCGCGGTCGCGGAGGCGAGCGGGCTGTTCGATGCAGCGCGGCCGCCGATCCTGATCGGTCATTCGTTCGGCAGCTTCGTGGCGCGAACCGTTGCGCTGAACCAGGCCGAGCGACTGGGCGGGATCGTGCTCGTGGACGGCGTGCTGGCGGTCCGCGAGAACGACGACGAGTTCGACGGTGTCCCGCGCCGCGGCCATCGGCATCGCCTGTACCCGACGCTCGAGCAGGCACTGGCACGATTTCGGTTTTCGCCGGCCCAGCCTTGTGACCATCCCTACATCGCGGACTTCATCGCGCGGACGTCGCTGGGCCTGGCGTCCAACGAAGCGGGCGAGGAAGGCTGGTCGTGGCGATTCGATCCCGATCTGCGCGCCAAGATGGACGCCATGCCGACCCAGGCGTTGTTGTCGCCCATCGGCTGCCGACTCGCGCTGATGTTCGGCGATCGCTCGCTGCTGCTGACGCGCGAGCGGGCCGAACTGCTGCGCCGGGTGACGCCGCCCGATGCGCCGTGGATCGACATCCCGGACGCGGGTCACCACATCATGGTCGATCAGCCGCTGGCGCTGGTGGCTGCACTGCGTACCCTCCTCGAGGCATGGCAGCCCGCACATCATCCGAGTTGACGCGCGGATCCTCTCCAGACAAGGGCGAAACCCAGCAATGCACACCCCGGAATCGTTGCAAGCACGGATCGGCGAGGAACTCGGCGTGTCCGACTGGTGCACGATCGACCAGGACATGATCGACCGCTTCGCCGACCTCACCGACGACCACCAGTGGATCCACGTCGATCGCGAGGCGGCCGCGCAGACCCCGTTTGGCGGCACGATCGCGCACGGGTTTCTCGTGCTGTCGCTGCTGGTCAAGCTGTCGGCGTCGGTGGACCTGCTGCTCGAAGGCGCGAAGATGGGCCTGAACTACGGCTTCGACAAGGTCCGCATGACCCACCCGGTACGGTCGGGCAGCCGCATCCGCGGCCGCTTTGTGCTCAAGCACCTCGTCGAGCGCGGCCCGGGACAGTGGCTCTCCACGCTGGCGGTGAGCGTCGAGGTCGAAGGCCAGGCCAGGCCCGCGATCGTCGCGGAGTGGCTGAGCCTGCAATTCGTCGGTTGAGGGGACGGGCATGAGCACTCGTTTCGACGGACGTGTGGCGATCGTGACCGGGGCCGCGGCAGGACTCGGGCGCTCCCACGCGCTCGCGCTGGCCGCACGCGGAGCGAAGGTCGTGGTCAATGATTTCGGCGGCGACGTGCACGGCACCGGGGGCTCGTCGGTGCCGGCCGAGAAAGTGGCGGCAGAGATTCGTGCCGCCGGCGGCGAGGCGATCTCGAACGGTGCCGACGTATCGCATCCCGAGCAGGTTGCGCACCTGGTCGCGACCGCGATGGCGACCTGGGGACGCATCGACATTCTCGTCAACAACGCGGGCATCCTGCGCGACTCGAGTTTCGCGAAGGCGTCGATCGTCGACTTCCGCGCTGTCGTGAACGTGCATCTGCTCGGCTCCGCCGTCTGCAGCCACGCGGTCTGGCCGCACATGCGGGCCGCCAACTTCGGTCGCATCCTGATGACCACGTCCACGTCCGGGATCTACGGCAACTTCGGCCAGGCCAACTACGGTGCCGCGAAGACCGGGCTGATCGGGCTGATGAACGTGCTGCAGATCGAGGGCGCCAGG
>Ga0209048_10007072_pt1 | contig 10405 bp, 12 predicted proteins | sample FrelakmetCRP12CR_FD_187146 | JGI IMG/M metagenome (GOLD analysis project Ga0209048, IMG submission 187146) | Freshwater lake sediment microbial communities from the University of Notre Dame, USA, for methane emissions studies - CRP12 CR (SPAdes)... | ecosystem: Environmental > Aquatic >... | reverse complement strand
CTATGCGTTCTCATGCGGTTGTTCCACTTTCGTGAGCAGCGTCATCAGCATGTTGTAGAGGAACAGGAATATCGTGAACGCCTGGATCGCGCCGGATACCACAGTAATGGTCCGATACAGGTCGCTCGGATAATAGACGTTCAGAGCATAGAACAGGAGCATGGCCATCAGAGAGATGTTTGAAAGATAGAACTGTGCCTCACCGATCTTATTGCTGTACAGCGCCCGGCCCATGAACCGCGGCAGGATGTGGTAACCCACCCCGTAAATCATCATCGATACCCAGCCGAGCATGTTCAGATGAGAATGAACGAACTTGAGCGCCATAACGTTCTGGTTCGCGAGCATGACGATCCCCATGACCGCTGCGACGCCTAGATACACTACACTCATGACGATAAACCCCTTTACGAACTTGTCCATTTAAAGCCGCCTCCTGTGGTTTGTTTCAGGTTTACAGGCTGAAGGCAGAAGTAATTCAGGCTGTTAGGATGAAGACTGAAGTTTAAAACCCGCCTGCCTTCAGTCTAACCCCCTTCAGCCTAATCACCTACACATTCTGTCTATCCGCCTGCATCGTTGCAATGTCATAGTATAGCGCACCCGGCCCCGGACAGCTATGACATAGCTCATAGTTTTACTGATTTAAGGGATATCTCTGGGAAAAAATCCGTTGTCAAGGGTCGAATACTAATTCTATTGGGCCGGTGGTGTAAACCGTGGTGGGACTGTTGGTGTAATCCCGGTAACTGGTGGCGCCGGGATGATGGTAGAGACGAACAACCACTCGCTGTATTTGCCTTTTTCTTCAAAGTCATTAGCATTCCCAGGAAAGCCCGCCTGCAGGGGGATGGGAATCAGTTTTTTGCTATAAATGGCAGGAAAGCCTCCCTGTTTGAGAGGCTGTTTGTCACTCGGGCTATTCACGCCTATGATGCGTTTGGTGATTGTGTTCCTGATCTCAACAACATCTTCGCCGGAGATCGGGTCTTTGTATCGTTGGCGCAGGTGGCGCCTGCCCGTCGCCGTCCGTTTGTCCATGAGCAGGTCGTCAATGCTGCTGGGATACTGGGGCGCGGTGGGAACAGCTTTATAGTAAAGCTCGATCGCCTGGCGGTACTGGTCTCCCCTGAAAAGCAGCTCTTCCTCCTTGTCTCGGAGGACCACATTGCTCCAGTACCGGCCGGCAGCGCCGAGGCTGATCCCGATGATAACGATGACCACGATCAGTGCGATGTAAGCAAACCCGTTTGAATTTCGGAACATCTGCATACGATTATAATACCAGAATAGGGCGAAATAAGTCAATAAACGAACCATCTCGATAAGGCTTGGTCTGAAGACTAAAGTAATTCAAGTTTTCAGGCTGAAGGCTGAAGTATCCTAAACGCCTTCACCCTTCAGTCTAACCCCCTTCAGCCGATCTCCTTCTGCCTAACCAGCAGAGCTAAGTATGATGCATGTCATAACAGGTGGCTAATGATTCCGGTACAATATAATCAATCAAATATCAAAGGAGGCCATTATGGTTACGGAAAAGAAAATTGTCACAAAAGATACGCTTATCGGCGACGTGATCCGCATGAGCCCGGCGGCTAAAGCGGTGATCGAAAAACATTTCGGCAATGGGTGCTTCACGTGTGCGGGGATCAATGTTGAATCCTTGTCCTTCGGCTCGATGATGCACAATCTCGACCCGAACAAAATCGTCGCTGAAGTCAACGCAGCGCTGGAGGGATAGAATGGCAGGCAAAGAGATCAAATGTTTTGTCTGCGGGACTGACGACAAGACCAGGGTGTACCTCCCCTGTTATCATGAGGATAAAGAGAAGATCGTCTGCACTCGATGTCTCCCCATGCTCATACACGGGGCGCACTGATTACACGAGGGACGATGGACGACTGTTCACTTCGCTCACGAGGAAGAAGGATGCAACATACCTCTTTTCGTCTATCGTCCTTCGTCTATCGTCTTTCTTCCCTCGTCTCTCATCCCTTATTTGTCGTCCATCGTCCGTCGTCAGTCATCAATCGTCTCTCCAATCCTCCGGTCCATGCGAAAAGTGTGGAGATTTAAGACTGACACTGGTAAACTGTTGGCATGAACAGGGAGCTTGCAGTAGTACTCGTCAGCGGCGGCATGGACAGCTGTGTCACGGCCGCAGTAGCCAATGAAGCATATCGGCTTGCGTTCCTGCATGTGAACTATGGACAGCGGACCGAAGCGAGAGAACTGCGTGCGTTTAATGAGATAGCGGATCATTACAAAACCGAAAGACGCCTTACGGTCAGCATCGAGCATTTGAAAGTGATCGGCGGTTCAAGCCTCACGGATAGTAACATACCAGTCCCCGTTGAATCCCCTCACCTTAATCCTCTCCCCAACGGGGAGAGGAAAGTTACTTCACCCTCTCCACCTCGGGGAGAGGGCCGGGGTGAGGGCGAACTCCGAACTCCCAACTCCCAACTCCGAACTTCTTCCATCCCCTCCACCTATGTACCCTTCCGGAACGCCCATCTCCTCTCCATTGCCGTTTCCTGGGCAGAGGTCATCGGCGCTACGAAGATCTTCATCGGCGCAGTCGAAGAGGACAGCTCAGGCTATCCCGACTGCCGCGAGGTATTTTATCAGGCATTCAACAAGGTCATAGAGACTGGAACGAAACCGGAAACGCGGATAGAGATCATCACGCCCCTCATCCATCTCAAGAAGTCAGACATCGTGAAAGAAGGCACGAATCGCCGCGCGCCACTCCATCTTACATGGAGCTGCTATCAGAACAACGACCTGGCCTGCGGCAGGTGTGAGAGCTGTATCTTGCGGCTGAGGGGATTCAAAGGGGCGGGAGTGGAAGATCCGATTCCATACGAATGACGGGGACCTGATCTGGACAAGCCGGAACCAAAAATAATTTTATATTTACCACGGATGCGCACCAATAAACACGGAAAAGAACCCAAGATTTTAATTCTTCGCATTTCAATCCGTCCGTGTAACTCCGTGACAATCCGCGGTAAATTGTTTTGTCTTCCCTTTATGAGAATTTGATTTGCAACTGACTACAAGAAACTCGTCACGACCAGTATTAGCGTCAATACGATCATGACTACGACCGTGGCCCAGGCAATGATGTTAAACATCTTCGAGTTGATGTATTCCCCCATAAGTTCTTTGTTGTTGATCAACATGAGCATAAAGATGAGCACGAACGGGAGCATGATGCCGTTCACCACTTGTGATACCAGCATGATCGGAATGAGCGGCGCATCGGGTATCAGGATAATGAGCGCCCCGACGGCAATGATGCCGGTATAGAGCCACATGAACTGCGGCGCCGTCTTGAAATTCTTGTCAATACCGGACTCCCATCCCATCCCTTCACATACGTAGTAGGCCGTGGCCAGCGGCAGAATGGATGCCGCGAACAGCGAGGCGTTTGCCAGGCCTATCGCGAACAGCACGGAGGCGTGCTTCCCCGCGAGCGGCGCAAGGGCGACGGCCGCATCTTTGGCATCGGTTATTCTGATACCGCCCGCATACATGGTCGCGGCGCAGGCGACTATAATGAAGAATGCGATCAGGTCCGTCATAATGCAGCCGACGATCACGTCCATGCGCGAAGCTCCGTAATTCTCCACCTTGATGTTCTTCTCGACGACCGCGGATTGAAGATAGAACTGCATCCACGGCGCGATGGTCGTCCCTACCACGCCAATAAGCATCATCAGATAGGACGCCTTAAAGTCAAAAGATGGTTTGATCGTATCTCGCAAGATCTGCCCCCACGGAGGATGAACAAGATAGGCCGAAATGACATAGGTCAGGAAGACCGTGCACGCGATGAGGAAGATGCGTTCGACAAATCGATAGGTTCCCTTAACGACGAGCAGCCACACCGCAAAAGCGCCGATGGGCACTGAAAGATACTTGCTTACGCCGAAGATCTCCATGGCCGAGGCCCAGCCGGCGAATTCAGCTACGGTATTCCCCATGTCCGCGAGCAGCAGGCTCAACATGAGGAAGAAGGTCGCCCGAACCCCGAAATTCTCCCTGATCAGATCGGCAAGCGTTTTGCCGGTTACCACACCCATTCGCGCGACCATCTCCTGCACCACAATGAGCGCAATCGTGATGGGTATCAGTGTCCACAGCAGCGAATATCCGAAATGGGCACCAGCAACGGAATACGTGGCGATGCCCCCGGCGTCATTGTCCACATTCGCGGTGATAATGCCCGGTCCGAGAACAGAGAGGAAAACAACAATTTTTCGTTTATTCAACATGCAAGCTTTCTATCACCATTTTTCATGTTTAGTCGATTACAAATCAACTTCTTCTCAAAAATGGGATAATTTTTCTCGCAGAGGCGCAGAGTTCGCACAGAAAAACTCAATAAAAATCCCCGGGGTTAAAGCCAAGACTCAAATGTCTTAATTTAACTCTGCGTCCTCCGCGTGCTCCGCGAGAGACGCCTTTTTGGTGCCTTCTTGTCCGGGCTATATGCTCAGTTTGATATTTACCCGGCGCGAAAAGATAATCTGCAATGACGCTTTTATCTCTTCCGGCGCTTTTTGCGGGAGGCGGTCGGCAGGAGGAAGTCCACCACGTCGTCCACGGTCACGATCCCGCGAAGAACAGCGTTCTCATCCACCACCGGAGCGGCAAGCAGGTTATACTTCGAGACGAACTCGGCCACGTCCTTTTGTTCGGCATCCTGCGTAAGCGTCTTGACCGGCGTCAGCATGATATCGCTCAACAAGGCTTGCGGCATGGCGAGGATAAGGTTCTTGAGAGACACCACGCCGTTGACATGCTCGTTCTGGTCCACGATATAAAGATAGTAGATCGTTTCCACATTAGGCGCTTCGAGCCGCAGCTCCTTGATCGCCTCTTCCACGGTCATATCAGGCGGGAATGCGAGGAATTCGGTGGTCATGAGACCGCCTGCCGTGTTATCCTCATGCTCCATGAGTTCCTGGACATCCTCGGCCTCTTCCTTCTCCATGAGGTTGATGAGTTCCTGCGCCTTGGCCTCGGGCAGGTCGCCGAGCACGTCCGCAGCCTCGTCAGGCGGCATGCGCTCCAGGATGTCGGACGCCCGTTCCTTGGACATGTCGTCGATGATGTCAGCCTGCACCCGTGGTTCGAGTTCGTGCAGTGCCTCGGCAGCCGTGTCCACGTCGAGGCTGCCGAAAATGGCCGTCCGCTCTTTCTGGGAAACCTCGCTGATAATCTCGGCAAGGTCCGCCGGATGAAGGCTCGAAACTTTCTGGCGCGAGACCGTCAGGGTCAGCCGCGTCAATTTGGGTTCCACGGTCTGGACATAGGTCCAGGAAATAAGCTTATGCTGGAGTTTATACTTGAACAGAGCCAGGAATCTTTCTCCGCGTTTTTCAACGCCCAGCCTGCGCAGAAGCCCCCGGAGACCGATGTCCGCGGCAACCAGGCAGAGTTTGCCTTTAACGTCGCCGAGTTCGAGATCATTCACACGCACCAGCTTGGCGCCATTAATGTCCACGATCTGCTTGTCGAGAAGGTCCCGGCAGATGAGAATATCGGACGATGCGACCTCGGCGGGCTTTAAAACGTCCCTGCGCATATTCACCGAGATGACGCGGCGGTTAAAGAGGTTGATCATGTCCCAGGGTATCAGATAGGTGTCTTTGCCGGCTGAAATGACAACGGAGGTTACGGCGGGAAACGGCTCGCCCAAGCCCACGATGACGTCCTTAAGCTTGCCGATTTCTTCACCTGTCTGGTCGAGTACCGGCTTCTTGTAGACCTCGCTGACAAAGATTTCTCCGGCGAAAAAGGGCATGATGGCTCCGCTGCAAAAGGAATTGTTTAATGATGAAGGTTATACCAGCGGCGCTGAGTTAAGTCAAGAAAAAATCCGCCGAGCCAAACAAAATATGCTAAAATATTTATAGACATAGGAGCGGTTCTTCAAAGAGCGATGAGTACCCTTCGGAGCCTATATAAAATCAAAATCTATTAATCATTAATATATTGACATAAAAAAAATTAACATGTCATCTCAGTCGTTTTCTGATATAGTTCCTTAAATTTCGCGTGTCAAACGCGGAGAGTGTTGCAGGATTAATCGAAAGGAGCGATCATCATATGTCGGAACAAACGATAAAAGACCTGAAAAAAGAAATATACTTGTTAATGCACAAGGCACAGGAAATGCTCGAACTCGCGGAAGACGGGTTCATGAAGAACAAGCTCACCTCCCTTGATCGGGCCGATGAGCTTATGAAAGAGATCCATGCCAGGGAAGATGTACTGACCGCCACGCTCGCAAAAATGGCTTCAACGAACAGTGAAGCACGGATACTCCTTTCTGTTCCCTCCTATATTGAGAAGATCGCCACCAGCATCAAACGCATCACCGAGAGCAATCGCGCCCGGATCAAGGAGGGCATGCTCTTCAGCGACAAAGCCATCAACGAGACCGGCAAGCTCTTCGCCTGGACCAAGGACGTGCTCAAAAAGTCCGCCGAGGCGGCGGTTACCGGCGTCCAGGCCGCCGTTGAATCGGCGATGAATGATGCCAATGCCATGGAGCGCATGGCCAATAATTTCGCGACCGCCCACGAAGACAGGCTCGTAACCGGCGAATGCTCGCCCAAGTCCTCTTCGACCTATCTGTGCATCCTCTACGCATTTGAGGATATGGGAGCGCATATCAAGAACGCGGTAACAAAGCTTTCAGGTAAATAAGCACAATACCCCTGCATATCATGTCTCCATCAACAAATCCGGCAATCGGACTGGCCCTCTCGGGCGGCGCAGCGCGCGGCATCGCCCATATCGCCGTGCTGGACGTCCTGGAGCAGGAGGGGGTCCCCATTCGTGCCATTGCCGGAACCAGCTCCGGCAGCATCATCGGCGCTCTCTACTGTGCCGGCATGCCTGTCTCGGAAATCCGGCGCATTCTGTTGAACGCCAAATGGAAGGACATCCTCGCCTTCACCATCCCCCGGACAGGCCTGATATCAAGTACAGGTATCTTTGAGTTCATGGAAGACATCCTTCCGGTTAAAAAATTTTCCGCCCTCACCCTCCCCTTTGCCGCTGTCGCTACAGACCTCCGGAACGGAGAAAAGGTCGCGATCACAAGCGGATCGATTGCCAAAGCGGTCCAGGCCAGCTGCAGCCTGCCTGTCATCTTCACACCCACGGAGATCAATAAAAAAACGCTCGTCGATGGCGGCGTTTCCAGTCAGGTGCCGGTCACGACGGTACGGGAAGATTTAGGCATACAGCGAGTGGTTGCGGTAAACGTGAATTATAGAGCGCTTGAATTGGAACAGTTCGACAATATTGTAAAGATCGCGGCGCACCTTTCGGCGCTCTGGGCATCAAAGAACGCGCGAGTAGAAGAAAAGCTTGCGGATGCTGTTATCCAGGTGAATGCCAGGGGAATACCCCTCTATGATCTGTCGAAGTCAAGAGAATTGCTGAGGCGCGGCACAAAGGCCGCTGAAGAAAAGATTCCGGAGATCAGGGCGTTGATGTGAAGCATATACTATTGACACTGCAGAGTCGCAGGCGAATCAAACTCTTCCCCCGTATCCAGGATCCACTGTATTTCCAGGAGAAATCTACACCTGCGAACGAATATGCTGTGTTGGAATCCAATGGGGGACCCGCCCGACAAGATTATCATACCGAAACTATGGAATGCAGGTAAACCCTTGATCGGCAAAATGAGGATCGAAGGCGAAGACCGTCTTGATGCCTAATAAGCGCATGGTTTCGAAGCTGACGCAGTCAACAAGGCTGAGCTTTCTTTTGGAAGCAGCCAGAAGGGCGCTCACGGCGGCACGGTGGTTTGATTCTTTGATCCACTCAACATTGATGATGGGCAGAACGTCCTCTTGAAATCCCCTGACTGCTTCGAGGCCCAGACGGTGCTGTAACAGTGCGAAGCACTCTACCAATATATAGTTCGTAGTAATAACCGTGTTGTCAAAACCAAGAATATCGATCCATGCCTTTTTTGCTTTACTATGATTAGCATCGTCCTTATCAAGCAAAGCATAAAAAGCGGACGTATCGATAAATAGGATCATTTCGAGTAGACCTCGGCAAGGTATTTATCATGCTCCCTGGATATTTCTCGTTTTCCGGATCGATATTTGCCGATTATAGCAAGTGCCCGTTTCCGCTTCTCAGATGCATCTATGGATACGTTTGATCGTAATACGACATCTACTCCCTGCCTGACAAGCTCGGAGATCGAAAGGTGCCGCGATGATGCCATTTTTTTCAATGCTCTTGATTGTTCTTCTGTTAATTGAATCTGCGTTCGTACCATGGTACCTCCAGTGATTACACTATTGATAACATGATAACATTAAAGAAAATGACTGTCAATAACGAGATTACTTATTTATATATGATTTAATGCTTGAACACCCGCTGGCCGGTAAACACCATGGTTACCTTTGGCTTCGCCTCATTACAAGCCGTGATAACATCGAAATCCCGGTCAGAACCGCCCGGCTGCACGATGGCGGTGATCCCTTCTTTAATACCCACATCGACCCCGTCCCTGAAGGGAAAGAATGCGTCCGAGACCATGGTCGAACCGATAAGTCCGCCCTTGTCCTTTCTGGTCTGATCATCGATCTCCTTGAGCGCTCCCTTGTCCCGCTTTCCCTGGCCGGCTTCAAGCTCGAAATTTTTGTAGGGTATCCCGTATTTCTTGAAACAGAGAGCGTCCGCATATTTCGTATATGCCTTGAAGATCGCGATCTCAGCCACGCCAACCCGGTCCTGCTCGCCGGTTCCGATGCCGACGGTGACGCCGTCTTTCACATAGATGACCGAATTGGAGGTGATCCCCTGCTCCACGTTCCAGCCAAAGAGCATATCATCGAACTCCTGGTCCGTCGGCTTCCTTTCGATGCTGAACTCCTTGCCTTTGAAGAGCGTCTTTGCTTCCTGAAAATCTTCTTTCTTTCGGATCGCGTTTTTCTGCGATTGCTGAACGATGAGACCACCGTCGATAAGGGCCTTGAATTCCACAAAGCTCATATCACGGTATTGTGCGAGTTCGTTGATCTTTTCGAGCCTGATGATGCGGAGGTTTTTGCGTTTCGATAATATCCCTATGGCGCCATCTTCGAAGTCAGGCGCGGCAACGACTTCCAGATAGTTAGCATTCGCCATCTCAGCAGTCTGTTTATCCATCGGCCGGTTGACCACAAGACAGCCGCCGAACGCCGCGATGCGGTCCGCCATGTTCGCCCGGTCATACGCCTCTGCCACGGTCTTTCCATAAGCCGCACCGCAGGGATTATTGTGCTTCATGATGGCCGCCGCAGGACGGTCCATCAGATACTTCAGAATATTGAGGGCATTATCAAGATCGGTAAAATTTGTTTTGCCGGGATGTTTGCCGGCCTGGACCATCTGTTCTTCAGTGATAGCGCTCACGAGGCCGTTGCCGGGTTCTATGAATTTCACACCCGCAAGCATGAGATTTCCGCTCACCAGCTGGTACAGGGCGGCCTGCTGGTCAGGGTTCTCTCCGTAGCGCAGTCCTTTTTCGATGAGCTCTCCGGCCCCTTCATCGGCAAGCTTCCATGATCGCTTGCGGTATGTCAGCTTCTGGTCGCCGATGGTGATGGTCATCTCCGGGGGGAAATTGTCCGCCATGATGGTCTTGTACATCTTCTTGAGATCAGACATGAGTACCTCCATTAGAGAAATTCCAATCCACAAATCCCAAATTACAAATAATAAACAATTATCAAAATACAATAACCAAACATTTGGAACTTGGTGCCTGGCTATTGGTGCTTATTTGTTATTTGGTGCTTGTGTTTTGTTATTTTGTTCACGATTACACTTTATCTATCGACTTCTGCCCAAGGAGTCCTGCGGGGCGGATGATGAGCGTGACGATGAGAACGAGAAATGCAAAAGCATCTTTATATACGCTCGAGATGTAGCTCGCACCGAAGTTCTCGATAAGCCCGAGCATGAATCCGCCGAGCATGGCACCGGGAATGCTACCGATGCCGCCAAGCACGGCCGCGGTGAAGGCCTTGATACCCGCTAGATAGCCCATGAAAAAGTGCACGACCCCGTAATAGAGCGTCACCATGACCCCAGCCACGGCCGCAAGCGCAGAGCCGATCATGAAGGTGATCGAAATGACCTGATTTATATTGATACCCACAAGGCCGGCCATGACCCTGTCCTGCGACGTGGCGCGCATGGCCTTGCCAAGTCGCGTTCTCGTAACGAATACGTGGAGACCGATCATGATCAGAACCGATGCTGTCAGGATGTAGATCTGTACCGGTGAGACATTGGCGCCGAAGATGGTAAACCCTTCCGAGGGAAGCATGGGCGGCAGGTTCAGATCTACATCCTGACAGCATC
>Ga0209048_10007071_pt1 | contig 10405 bp, 11 predicted proteins | sample FrelakmetCRP12CR_FD_187146 | JGI IMG/M metagenome (GOLD analysis project Ga0209048, IMG submission 187146) | Freshwater lake sediment microbial communities from the University of Notre Dame, USA, for methane emissions studies - CRP12 CR (SPAdes)... | ecosystem: Environmental > Aquatic >... | reverse complement strand
TGGGGCGTCAATGAAAGGTGTTGCATCCTCTTTCGGGAGCCCCAAGGCTTACGGAGATTTTTTTGACTGCTCTGGTTGCACCCAACTCCTCCAATCATCGGTACGAGGTGATTTGCCGGAGGGATGCATGGTCAGCCGCCAGGTTGCTGCCTGTTTCTTTATCCATCTGCCCTTCTTCATCGTCACGATGAAGCCGTGGACGCCCCGCGGGCTCAAGGTGCGGGGCTCGGCGGTCATCGAGGAGTACGAAGGAACTCTGCGGATCCGCATCAGGTAATGATGCCAGGTATATATGGCTTAAAAAGCAACCATATAACAGGAAAAAATTCTCCCTGTGAGGAGGTGAAGTGACCCGTGGAAAACCCTGAAACTGTCATGGCAATGCCGGAAACACCCTTGTACTGTTCAATAACGAATGGTTCCAGCTTTTGCGTAACGCTGAAGCCGGGAGGGCTGACTGAAAAAATTGTCAACCTGTCTGCTGAACATTATCTGACGGCGGTTCGCGATGCTTCAGTTGCCTGGGTCGACTTTACCACGAAGGAACTTGAACAGGAGATAGAAATAATCGGCCCTGCAATGGGATTCCAGAGAGTTGATTACCAGAAACTATTTTCGGGGTTCTATTCCTCCTACGAGGACTATGATGACGAGCTGGGAATTATGCTCCCTGCTGTTGCCATGACGGAGACCGACATCATTGTGCGTCCGATTATTATCCTGATCAAAGGGAATACCATCGTTACCGTGCATAATGAAGACATCAACAGGCTCCTTAAATTCTCCCGTTATGCCCAGCCCTTCCTGAAGAAACTGAATGCAGACAATACACCGGATAGTATCACGCTGGTCCTTGAGCGGATCATTGATGAGAATAATGACCGCAATTTTGAATTCCTACGTGGAATTGAGGCACACGGGGACAGCATCAGTAAAGCTTTAATCGAGGAAAAGATGGGCAGACAACAGATCGCCCGTGATATTTACAATATGAAGCATATCCTGATCAATTACCTGAATGTTCTCTGGGCGACGAAGGACGTAACAGAATCACTCCGGTATGGTGATTCGGACCTCATTAGCGACGACGAACACCTCCTCGGGAGGATTGGAATACTTTCGAACAGCATCGACCGCCATATCGAACTGTCCGAGCAGATGTCAAATGTACTTGCATCCGGCCTCGAAGTGATGCAGAGTATCTACAACAACCAGTTGCAGAGCCTCAATAACAGGTTCGCCCTGGTAACTGCCTACCTGACGGTGCTCGGAACGGCATTCCTTGTCCCGAATACTATCGCGACAATTGCCGGCAGCGGGGTGATGGAAGGTACGATGGCGGCGCAGTGGTGGTATGTTCCACTACTTGGCCTCTCGACAATCGTGGCAACACTTGCTTCGTTCCTCTGGGTGCTCTATGTCTGGAAACGCCGGAAAGACGATGTATAACGAGATTGAGAAACTTTTCGTTAGGGGGGAAAGTTGGTTTCCCATCCACAATTTTAATATTTTAAGTAGTTTGGGATTTCCCTATTTTACTTGCCACTTTTTCCCGTAGGAGCGGGTGGAGGTTCGGAAACCGGTAAAGCATTTGCAGTGCGGTAACCGCCTCTTCATTTCCTTTCTTCGCAAAGTCACCGAGGAAGTCAACGGCCTCACGCTGGACGTCATTAATCATTGGCTCATCGGTAGTCTTCGCAATAATGTAGAGGTTGAATACGTTTTCATCCTTGAAGATCACTGGGGATCACCGGAATAGACTATATAATTCTGTTAATATATCATTTATGTTAATTTATATTGATTTACTGGATTTTACATCACAAAGCGATTGAAAGTGAATGAACTATCAGCAATAGTAATATCATGGATTGAATATGAGCTGTTAGTTAAGTACATTAAGGGAATACAGGGGTTATTTTGGTGGAAGAAGAGGTTCACGGCGGATTAACGTTTAACCTGTCCGAGCTTGCCGGGGCATTGGGAGATTTCGGGACGATTCTACCCCTGATGTTTGCTGTTGCCCTTGTGTGCCATCTCAACCTCGGGATTATTCTTCTCTTCTTCGGAATCTGGTTCATTTTTACCGGGTTTTACTATCGCCTGCCGATCCCCGTAGAGCCGATGAAAGTGATTGCCGTTGTGGCGATTTCAAGTCTCCTCGCCGGGCCTGAAATTGCAGCCGCCGGTATCCTCCTTGGCCTCCTCTTTTTCTTCCTTGGTTTTGGCAAATGGATGTACTATATTGGAAAGTATATCCCTAACGCAGTAATCAGGGGTATCCAGCTGGGCCTGGCCCTGTTACTCCTCAAATCTGCGGGGGCCTTTATGCTTGAGGCCCCGGGATTTTTTGCCTTCGGGATTGCCGTCATTCTGCTCGTATTCCTGCTTTCTTACCTTGGAAAGATCCCGGACCTCTCGGCACTAATCCTACTTGTTGCTGCGGTTATCATTGGTATCTTCATACACGGAGTTCCTGATATTTACATAATCAATATCCCGGGACTGGTAATCCCATCACTCGCCGACTATATTGCATCAATCCCTGAACTTGTCCTCCCCCAGGCTGTAATCACTATTACGAATGCGATCCTGGCCACTTCTCTTCTTACCAGGGACATGTTTTCCCGCGAAATACCACCGGAGAGACTTTCAAAAACAATCGGCGTCATGAATATAATTTCCGCCCCGTTCGGTGGATTTCCCATGTGTCATGGGGCAGGAGGCCTTGCGGCCCAGTACCGGTTCGGTGCAAGGACCGGGGGTTCGAATATCTTTGCAGGGGTTATACTCCTCGTCATTGCAGCATTTTTTGCCAGTCCCGGTATACAGGAACTGATATCCCCGGGGATCTATGGGGCACTCCTTGTCTTTGTCGCTATCGAGATGGGAAAGCACGGGTTAAAAACAGACTCCCTGCCAGTCACCGTCGTCACGGGAGTCCTTGCATTACTCTCTGTCGTAGGTGGATTCATTGCCGGGATGGTCCTCGCGTACCTGATGAAATGGAACAGGGAGAGGAAACAACAGGGGAAAGATATCACACCACCCCTGGCCCCATAAGAAAACTGTTCGCTTAACATTTTTATCTGGTTAAGTAGTAGTATAGAGGAAGAACCGGACGTGACCATATGGATAATGAACTACCAATCCAATCATCCAGTGACCAGTGTTTTGATACTATCGACTGGATTAACGTCTGGAAGGAGAGGAAAGTCCGGCAGCTCGCAACACCGCACTACCTGAACAGTATCGATTTCTGGTCTGACGAAGAGAATGTCAGGCGCCTGTATCTCTACGACAAGAAAGGGAGAGCAACGCTCGTCATGGAGCAACTGGGTGGCATAAAGATCTACCCGGGTGCAAAGGTCCTTGATATCGGTGCCGGGCCGGGCACTCTTGCAGTGCCGCTCGCACGAAGGGGCTGTAAGGTCACTGTAGTTGAGCCTTCACCAATGATGGTGTCTGCACTAAGAGATTACCAGGCTTCAGAGCAGGTGGAGGATATCCGCATTATTGAGAAGAGATGGGAAGATGTGACGATCGAAGAGCTGGGGGGGCCGTTTGATATTGTTATTGCATCATATTCGCTCTCGATGGTGGATATCGGAGAGGCGGTTCGTAAAATGGATACCGTCTGTTCAGGTACGGTCTACCTGTTCTGGTTCTTAAAGCCGTCGCCATCTTCGGAGATCCTCCATCATCTCTGGCCAAAAGTCCATGGAGTCCCATACTATTACGAGCCGAAGGCGGACTGTCTTTTTATGGCCCTTCTCCAGATGGGGATTTATCCGAATTTTGAAGTCTTGAAATCTGATCACAGGCACCGCTATCCAACGATTGGGGACGCAACTGCAGATTTTCACCGGCGCATGGACTGCACTGACGAACACCAGGATAAAATTATCCGGGACTATCTCCGCACAAAGTTATCCATGATTGGGACTGAGTTCCAGCTCAGGGGTTCATCATACGGGGCAAAGATCTGGTGGACAAAAGACCATTAATCACGGGGGGGTCCCTGCATCCAGGTCAGGAGACGGGAACGTTCATTCAATAGGAATTCCACACGTGAAACCCAACTTTCGGGTGGCTAAAAACCCGCCGAATCATCTCATCCAGGGTTGGAATTATAGATAACACGTGATTTTTCTGTATGACCATGAAACAAACTTTGAAACCAGAATCACTCACTATTATCGGCACAATCAGTTCACCATGGAAATCAGCTGAAGGTATGCCTATTCAACCCACAGGAGCGACGGGCGTCAAGGGACGTGTTGATATCTACGAGGAATACCGCCCAGGGCTCTTTGACCTTGCAGGGTTCTCACGCATCATTTTGATCTACCTGTTCCACCAGTCAACCGGTTACGACCTGACGGTAACCCCGTTTCTTGATACCAGGCCCCACGGGGTATTTGCAACACGGGCACCGAGACGTCCCAGCCAAATCGGGTTATCCGTGGTCAGGCTGCTCAGTGTTGATGGATCAGGGATAGAGATCGCAGATATCGACATCCTGGACGGGACTCCCATCCTGGATATAAAACCATATATCCCGGAAATTGATTCATACCCTGGTGAAAAAACAGGCTGGCTTCCAGAAGCAGGGAGTATTGCTGCGTCCCGGGCAGATCGCAGGTTTACTGACCGCTGATAATAAGGATGTAATTGTTCTGCCAAATCCGATGGAGACCCGGCCAGGGAACCAGGGTTTCATCTTTCGATATAGTTGGTCGGAACCTTCCAAAACATAATTAAAACTTAACAATTCCTTTGAAAAAGGTTATTCCGGAAAAATCCATGCGGATTTCTCCCGGAAACCTATGAAGAGCTGGAGCGGGGATTACGATGATTGCTTTGGCCCTGGCTATACTGCCTGCCGGACCATAAAGATAGATTTGATTACCCTGTGCCGCAAAAACCCCCAATGCGGCATACTAGTGTTACGACGGATCGAATAAAAATATGTTGTTTTTAGATAATGTTAATATTATTTAGTTAATAGGAGTGTAGAATGCCTGAATGTATCATTCGGCACGAATCACGGTCCCGACTTTTTCACCCTTCAGGAGTTTCGGAAGATTTCCCGGGACATGCCCGTTGATGATATGCACTTCCCTGACATTCCTTGCATCCGGGAGAAGACTTACGATCATGGGTTCGAGGACCATGTCATCCATGTCCATGGCAAGGAGTTCCTTTGCCGTTATATCGGCAATGAATTCAGCATCTGGATTTGTATGCGGGTTTTCTGAATAAAGCCCGTTCACATTCTTCAGTAAGATACAGCGTTTTGCTCCCACAACTTCGGCAGCGAGAAATGCTCCGGTATCAGTCCGGTGGGGAGGAATGGCCCCGTGTTCACCCGGGTGCTCGTATAACCCATACGGCGGGGTGCCGTGCATCACCGGTAATGCACCAAGGAAAATCTGCGTTGGTAACTCGAGGAGGTCTGCGGTGTGGATACGGACACCATGCCAGGGGGCCAGCAGGATCGAGACCATGATCGCGTTCTGTTCGGATATTTTTCCCGCAAGTTCGGCGAGCACACCGGTAGGCATCCCGAGGTCAAGACCGATATCCAGGATATGGCGCGCCCTGACTCCCCCGCCGGTAACAACGAGCATCTGGTTATCTTTGGAAAGCCCCCCGATCTCATGTACCAGGGGAAGGAGGACCTCACGGCCGTAGTCTATAATACCATGTCCTCCAATTTTAACGACATTGAGTTCAGGCATTAACCTGAGCCTAGGGCGGTCACGGTACGCGGCAAGAAGGCTTCTTCGTGAGAGGGTTTCCCCTTTTAATGTATTGTCAAGTTCAAATCTTCGGTGCATAACATCACGATATGTTTATATTCCAGTGTAGTTAATAATATGAGTGATAAACCAGTTGGTATATCAGCAGGTGCAGAATATGTTAAAGATCTATGTACGAGAACGCCAGAAGGTTGGCGAAGGTGTAAAACAGCCGAAATACCGGATAGTCGCGGTAACGGGCGGACAGTTACAGATAGAGGCAACCCATTTCCGCAAGGTCGAGATCGAGCAGATCGCAAAGGATGTAGGTGCCCAGGTTATCTACATGGAACCGGTACCAGAAGACGAGAAGCACAAATTCGAACACTAATACTTTTTTTAACGCCGGCATGGCAACAGAAACAGAATAACGCCAGATTGTGTACCAGGATAATACATCCGCGGGCCCGGTACCTTCCAGCCAGGTCGTCATGAAATGTATGGAGTCACATCCGGGTGAGCAAGTCTTAATGGCAGTTAATCCGAATATGTAATCACAATATCATGGCACAGGCGCTTTCTATCGATATCCTTTTTGACGCGGCCATCAGGATACAGGTCCTGCACGACCGGAATATTTCGGTATCGTTCTCGGAACGGCAAATCCAGGTGAAATTTCCGACAACGCGGAGACTGGCTGAGTTCCTTGAAGTGCCACATTACTATGTCTTACCATACTTTGCCATGATGGAACAGGAAGAGCTGGTCACACGGGCAGAACGGGTAGGTATTCTCACTACCATGAAAGGGACAAAAATTCTCGTAGGTTTGATGAAAACCCATTACCGGCCGGAGACGGAGAAAATCCTCGGACCTGAATTGTTCAATAATATTATCAACGCACTAACCCGCTACGGGGGCCCATAGATACCTCATCCCTGCTATGGCAGTGTCAACAGAGTTTAATGTACAATACAGGAATTTACCAGAATATTCATTACTTTCCAGAACAAATGCCAGATAGCAGGAATTGAGTGTTTTTCAACGTTCAGATAATTTCCGGGAAGGGTATCCGGACCATAAGGGGTAATGTATGAACGATATTATTGATGGATTTACCCAGGCAATCCAGCTGATTATCACCCTGAACCCCGAGGTGATGGAGATAGCGATGAGGACCCTCATGATATCCCTCACCGCCACGCTCCTCGCATCACTGGTGGCCATCCCGCTCGGGTGGTGGATCCATTTTCATGAGTTTTCCGGCAAGCGCGTGGTCATTAACATCATCCAGACCCTGTATGCAGTACCCACCGTGCTTGTAGGTCTTTTTGTCTACCTGCTCATCTCGAGTTCCGGCCCGCTCGGGATGCTCGGGCTCCTCTTTACGCCGGGCGGGATGATAATTGCCCAGATGCTCCTCGTTATCCCGATGATGATCGGCCTTACCATTACCGCGTTTTCCGGTGTCGACCGGACCGTCGTAGACACCATCACCTCGCTTGGCGCAACCGGGTACCAGTCCATGGTTGCGGTTATTAAAGAGGTCAGGTTTGCGGTGTTCGCAGCAGTTATCCTCGGGTTCGGACGGGCAATTTCCGAGGTCGGGGCTGCAATGATGATTGGTGGCAACATCAGGGGGTATACCCGGGTGCTTACGACCAGCATCGCCCTTGAGACTTCGATGGGGAACCTCCCGCTCTCAATCGCACTCGGCCTGATCCTCCTCGGTATCGCTCTCGTTATCACGGTGATGCTCAACATCGTCCAGCAGAGGAGCAGGACATGATCGAGATTACCGGGCTTTGCAGGAAGGTCGGCGACCGGGTGCTGGTAAAAGATGTGAGCATCACCATCCCCGATGGAATGATATTCGGGATCATCGGACCAAGCGGGTCAGGGAAGACTACCCTGATGAGAATGATCGACCTCCTGGACAATCCTACCAGGGGGACCATCGTAATCAACGGGATCCGGGCAACAAGGGATAAGAAACAGCAGCTTGAACTCAGGCGGAAAATGGGAATGGTCTTCCAGAAACCGATAGTCCTCTCCACCACGGTATTTGAGAATGTTTCATACGGGCTCCGGTTCCGGGGCGTGAAAGGAGAGGAACTGAAGTCAAGGGTATTAGAAGCGATTGACCTGGTCGGTTTATCCGGCTACGAGGACCGTTATGCCCCCACCCTCTCCGGGGGGGAGATGCAAAGGGTAGCCATTGCCCGTTCAATGGTCACCCGACCGGAGGTGCTCCTCCTTGATGAACCGACTGCAAATCTCGACCCGGCCTCGACCGAAAAGATCGAGGAACTTATCAGGGCAATCAATTCCCGGTTTGGGACCATGATCATCATCTCGACCCATGACCTCGACCAGGGACAGCATATTGCTCACCGGATTGCCGTGGTAATAGGGGGCATGATCACCCAGGCAGGGACCCCCGAAGAGGTCTTTCACAGGCCGTTGAACAGCGAGATCGCGAAGTTTGTCGGGCTTGAAAATGTTATCGGGGGGACGGTGACAAAAACTGAGGACGGACTTGCAGCAATTTCCATTCATGGCACTGAGGTCGAGGCTGTGACAAATGAGGGGGTTGGAAAGCGGATATTTATCAGTATTCATCCAGATGACATCACGCTTCATAGCGGCCAGGGTATTGAAAAAAATACAACCAGTGCCAGGAACTGTATGATGGGGACAGTCACGGTTACCACGCTGAGTGGCCCTTTTGTCCTCGTTACCCTGGACTGCGGGTTCCCGCTGAAGGTCATCGTCACCAGGAGGTCGGTGGAAGACCTCGGAATCCAGCCCGGGAAGGAGATGCAGGCCTGTTTCAAGGCGTCAGCTGTGCACGTTATGAAGAGCTAATGCGACTACTCTGAGGAAACCCTTCGTAATGTTAAAACATGAAGCGGGACGCATAGGCAGGAGGGAGGTTTCACCCCCACCCTGTCCCACCCCTAATAAGATATCCTTTAGGCGGGGTTCAACGGTAGAATTCCTGAGAATTTCAGAGATTCGGGTGACCATTCCCAATCCAAACCGGGGTCGCCAAAGCGGCGCGGCGAAGTACTTTGGCGTGAGTGAATTTTTGGAATAACCTTGGATCTATAAGATAAATTTCAGAGCATTTCAACCGGGTAATTCAATTCCTTTTCCCAGTCCGTTTTCTCACATTTCGCCTGTCCTGTACCAATCATATCCTATTAATGGGGCTGACAACGAAGATTATTCAATATGCGGTGTATCACTCTCGCGAGCGGCAGCAAGGGTAATTGTACGTACATCGAAGGTGAGAGCGGGGCCATCCTCATCGATGCAGGGCTGTCAATCAAAGAGACGCTCCGGAGGCTCACGGAAGCCGGGGGGAGCCAGGATATGATCAGGGCAGTCCTCGTCACCCACGAACATGGTGACCATATGAAGGGGCTTGCACCGCTTGCGAGGAGACTGGATGTCCCGGTATATGCTACTGAAGGGACGCTCTATTCGTTTCTGACGCGAAGAATCCCGGAGAGAAAACCGGTGCATTATACCACGCTCAGTTATCATGAACCGTTTAGCCTGGACGAATTTACCGTCGAGGCATTCCCAACATCCCATGATGCACGGGAGCCGTGCGGTTACCTGGTCACTTCCGGCGATACCAGGCTCGGGTACTGCACGGATACCGGGATCGTTACCGAACGGATGATGGTATACCTGAAACGGTCGGATGCGATCGTTCTCGAGAGCAACCACTGCCCGGAAATGCTCCGCACCGGGCCCTACCCGGAAATGCTGAAACGGAGGATCAGGTCGAAAAACGGCCACCTTTCGAATACCCAGGCATCAGAATGTATCAAGAAACTTGACCAGGACATAACACATATCCGGCTTGCCCATTTAAGCGAGGTAAACAATACACCAGATATTGCCTTAAAAAACGGGAAAACGGGCCTTGGATTATTCATCAGCGATACCAGGCTTACCGTGGCATCAGAGATCGGGCCTTCCCCCTGCTGGTCGGATGAAATAACACTCTGACGATCAGAACCGACTACCTGGATAACAAAAATCGGGTGATGCTGATTTATCAATCAGTCTTCATCTTCAGAATTTTCATGCAGTAGAGGTCAAGAGAATCAAGGAGAGCTTTTCTCGCCGCCTTTGCACGTTTTTCCTCGCCTGAAAAGGCATCTTCCGTGGCATATTCTATCAGTATGAGGTAATGACTTTTCGGGAGGGCCCGGTTCCTGATCTCCTCGAGACATGCATAGGTCTCGGTCTTTTTTCCTGCGACGAGTTCGAATTCAAAATCGAGAAGCGCTAAGACATTGGATGGCATCTTTTTTCCAACCGCAATCTTCCGGAAACTGCTGTAGGCAGAGTTCTGCGAGGAGATTATTGAAAGCTGCATCCCATAATAGACGGGTTCCAGTTCATCAGGGTGCTGCTGCATCATCTGCCTTACAACCGCCGTGGCCCCGCTTGCATCACGGATCTCAATTTTATAGTGATACAGGTCACGGAGGAAGAACATATCACTGAAGTACCGTTCTGATGCGATCTTCAGGAGCTCCCCCCTCATATCCCTGTTGCCATCTTTCCTGGCCTTTTCGAGACCGATTTTTAAGAACTCCACTTCAGCAGGGAACCAGTCTACTGAAAGCCGGAGCATG
>Ga0209048_10007070_pt1 | contig 10408 bp, 9 predicted proteins | sample FrelakmetCRP12CR_FD_187146 | JGI IMG/M metagenome (GOLD analysis project Ga0209048, IMG submission 187146) | Freshwater lake sediment microbial communities from the University of Notre Dame, USA, for methane emissions studies - CRP12 CR (SPAdes)... | ecosystem: Environmental > Aquatic >... | reverse complement strand
CTGGGGGTGTTGATTGCCCTGCTGGAACTGGCGTATTGGCTGAACCCTAGTGCACGGGCATCGCCGGGGTTACTAGGCTCGCCCACGCTGGACAGGCTTGGCCTGCTGAGTATAATCTGCGCCCTGAGCAGCAACGATTCAGGAGCACTCATGACATTGAAGCAAGTCTTGACGATCGCCGGCTCTGACTCCGGCGGCGGCGCTGGCATCCAAGCCGACATCAAAGCTATGTCGGCCAACGGCGTGTATGCCATGTCAGTCATTACAGCCGTGACCGCGCAGAATACGGAGGAGGTCACCGACGTCTTCGAGTTACCGACCTCGATCATCGCGGCGCAGATTGATGCCGTGTTCGACGACTTCGACGTCGCCGCGGTGAAAACCGGGATGCTGTCCTCGACGGCGATCGTCGAGGTCGTCGCCAAACTCCTGAAGCCTCAGAATGTCACGAATCTCGTGGTGGATCCGGTCATGATCTCGAAAACCGGCCATGCGCTGCTCAAGCCGGAGGCGATCGACGCCATGAAGAAACAGCTCTTCCCCTTGGCGCTGCTCGTCACCCCGAACATCCACGAAGCCCAGCAACTGTCCGGCATTGAGATCAAGACGTTCGCGGACGCACGCCGTGCCGCCAAAGTCATTCACGGGTTCGGCTGCAAGTATGTATTGATCAAGGGCGGTCATTTGCTGGCAGAACGCGCCACCGACCTGCTCTATGACGGCCGGTTCTTCCATGTGTTCAAGGGGGAGTTTATTGATACCCCTCACACGCATGGCACCGGCTGCACGTTCGCCTCGGCCATCGCGGCCCATCTCGCGCGAGGCAAATCTTTGAATGATGCCGTACAGACAGCCAAGACCTATCTCACCGAGGCCATCCGCCATAGCCTGGCAATCGGTCACGGAACTGGGCCTACGAATCATTTTTATTTTCTTCAAACCTAGGAAGGGGGCTGTATGGGTCGTTCTAGCTGCCGGCCACTAACCTTTCTGATCACAGGATTTAGCTGGCTCCTGCTTTCCTCGCTGGTGGGATTCGCCATCCTGACTGGATTGGTCCATGGCACACCGTTGCCCTCTTGGTTGAGACTGGTCCATGTGCATGCCACCCTCATCGGCGGAATCCTGCAACTCATGATCGGCGGGCTATTGGCCTCCCTGTCGCACGCGTCCCTGGGCGACCGGACCCCCTCGGACTCGCATCCAGCGCTGTTCGTAGTCCTGAACATCGCCACAATCGGGTTGCTCGTCGGGTTCGGACTCGGGAACATGAGGATCGTCGGCGCGGCTGGAGTTGTCGTGATTGGAGCAGTCGCTTCCATCGCCGCAGTCGCCTGGCAGTACACGCGGCAACGCCTGACTGAACCAGCCAGTCCCTCCTGGCTGTATCGATTGGCGCTCATCGCCTTGCTCGGAGGATTAGCGATTGGCGTCGTGATGGCGTTTCGACTTATGCCGGAATACTATGCCCATGCGCGACTTCTGCATCTGCATGTGATTCTGATGGGCTCCGTCACGCTGACGATGATCGGCGCCACGCATCGCCTCTTACCGATAATCTTGAATACCGAGCTATACAGCCCGCGGCTCGCCCGGCTCGTCATGGGGCTGCTTCCCGCCGGCTTCGCCATCTTGATCGGTGGGTTTTTCACTTCGTCCCTACGCCTTGAACTCGTGATCGGGGGGCTTCTCGTCATCAGCATCGGCCTCTACGCCTATAACCTGTGGCGCACTTGGATCGGCTCCGGCCAGCCAGGGAACGCCGCCTCCGATCACCTCCTGATCGCGACGTTTTTCCTGGTCCTCATGATGATCATGGGCGTCCTCGTCGGAGCCAACTTCCTCCCGCAACTGCCGGTGCTGCCGTTTGGATCATTGCACCTCGCAGCCTATACTCATATGGCTCTCATCGGGTTCATCTTGCAGACCGTCTGTGGAGCCTTGTCCTATGGCATTCCTGAGATGCTGGCGACCAGCCGCATCGCGAGCCGGAAAAAACAGGAACCCTATCGAGATCAACTCGCAGCCATCATGGACCGGTGGCGTTCCGTCCAGCTGACTGGATTAAGCTTGGGGACGATGAGCTTCGGTATACTCGCTGCGATGACCTGGAACTTCCCGCTTAGTTCATTCCCGATTCAGATCGCGACCTGGGTCACTGTTGGCTTGCTCCTTGGCAGTTTGACCCTCTTTACTGCCAAACTCGCCTGGGCCTTCGGGGTTCGGCCGACCGACTAATCGTCTATCTCCCCATTAGTAATCGGATGACCAGCCCATGGAAGAAGCCCTGACATTTCATGATCGCCATGGTCACGGCATTGCCGCAATCCTGAGCACGCCTGACAGATCAACGACGCATCTCGCCTTGCTGTGCCATGGATTTCTCTCCGCCAAGAACAGTACAACCAACAGGACCTTGACCCGCCTCCTCAATGAACGAGGCCTGGCGACCTTTCGGTTCGACTTTTTCGGCCAAGGGGACAGTGACGGACCGTTCGAAGAGATCACGACAACCCTGGCGGTGCATCAAACCCAAGCAGCACTGGATCTGGTGACCGCCAGGGGATATGGCCGCATCGGGCTCGTCGGCTCAAGCTTTGGAGGGCTCGTCGCCATCCTCACGACAGCCCAACGTCGTGATATCGCCTGTTTGGCCCTCAAATGTCCTGTGGTGGACTTTGCGGAAGAACTTCGCTTAAAATTCGGGCCCGAAGAGTTGGCGCGGTGGCAAGCCACGGACACGATTCCGGACATCATGGGAGGGACGGACCGGGTCCGTCTGCGGTATGCCTTTTACGAAGACTGCGTCAGACAGATTGCCTATGGGCCGGCTGAACGGATCACCGTGCCCACACTGATTGTGCAGGGCGATCATGATGAATGTGTCCCCCTCCATCAAAGCCAGCGATTGCGTGACGCGCTGGGAGGTCCAAAGAGGCTGGATCTCCTGCCAGGCGCCGATCACCAATTCACTCGGGGGGAGGATTTTCGCCAGATGACCACATCGATCAGCGATTGGCTCGTTACCCACCTCAGGGCAAAGGTTTAGATCGAGCATGATTACCGAAGGCGTCCAACAAGTCTTGACGGTTCTCTACCCCCTCTACAAAGAGGAGGTCTACCGACGACGCGAACAGATGATGCGGCTCACTGCCTTCGGTTCACTGGGTCTGATCGCAATGCTGTTTGCGCTCCTCTTGAGTCCACAGAAGGATCGGCTGACGTCCTTCGATACCCTGTTCATCGGGCTCGCGAGCCTGATCTGGTGCGCGTTGTTCTGCGCATTGATCCTCCAACAGCAGTACCGGCACCGGCTGGCCAAACAGGTCCTGGTTCAGCTCGAGCAAGCACTGGGATTTTATGAAGAAGGCCTGGTTGTGGAACGTCAGGCGCTCTATCCCGAAGGGTGGAAGACCGCCTGGCTGAGTGATCGAACTGGCACGCTCTACTTCACCGCCCTCTGTCTGTTAACAGCATTGCTCCTTCTCGCCCTCCTCTTCTCATAATCTCAGCTGCGACCTTCCCGGATACTCGTATTGAGCAGCCGCTTCTGTTCTGTATGAGAAAACGATGAAACGGCCTCTCTTTAGCAGGATGCTCAAAATGGTCTTCCAACAAGGCCGCAGGAGAGAAATAACCGGAGGCGTACCCTCTGGGGTACGTTGAGGATTATTTCGATCCGAGAACGAAGCCCGGGCCAGGGCGCGTCTGGCCGCGCCGGGGTTGGGTGGGTAGAAGGTCACCGTTTTCATCATCCTATTCTGATTTGGCGCAGCGGAAGCCCGTATAGCTATTGCGTGTTTCTGGCGGGAGCTTGAATCTTCCATAGGTGAGAAGATACTTGGGCAGGTCGGACCAAGATCCACCGCGTAGCACTTTGAATTGTCCCTGTTCCGGTCCTTGAGGATTTCGTTCCGGCGAGAGTTCGTAATAATTCGTACCATACCAGTCCTGCACCCACTCTCCGACATTCCCAGCCATTTGATAAAGTCCATATGGACTCTTGCCTTGCTCATAGGACTGCACGGGCATCAAGACCTGGCTGTAGCTGAACCGCGCACCCAACGCGAAATTCGCCAGCTCCTTGCTTGCGACCTGATTGCCCCAGGGATACAACCGTCCATCCGTTCCTCTGGCTGATTTCTCCCATTCTGCTTCGGTGGGAAGCCGCTTCCCCTTCCACCGACAATAGGCATCAGCGTCCGACCAATCCGCGCCGATCACCGGCCGATCGCTATGCTGCGACAGATCTACCGTGTTCCACTGCCAGGGCTCGAGGTGCTGTGTGGCAGCGAGGAACGATGCGTACTGCGCCGTCGTCACTTCGTGAAGATCCATGAAGAAGGCGGGCAGCCAGACTTGATGCTTGGGGCGCTCATCTTCGAGAGCCTGCGTCCCGTCGAAGCCCATCAGAAACAGCCCTTCGGGGATCTCGACCATAGGAGTCTCAACGGCGGCTGGCTGCTCCAGAGCCTTTGATCTCCTGAGCCGGTCAAGCTGAGCCTCTGCATTAGTATCAGGCATGAGAAGGAGAAGGATGGTCAAAACGATCATCCAGCAAGGCCGCAGGGAGTTTGAACGCCGAGGCGTACGCGGTTGGTACGTTGAGGCGTTCAAACGACCGAGAACGACGCTGGGGATCGTTTTCACCATCCTTCTCAATGGATGATTCCACCGACAACCCAATGCCGATCATCCGGCACATCAATGAGCAACCGCGTCAGATTCATCTGCGCCAATTGTGCGGCGATCTCGTCTTCCGTGAAGGCCGCAAGCAGCGAGTTATAGAAATCCCTCCTGAGAATGTCAGGAGCCTCTGAGGCATACCGATCGACGATGGCCTGCGCCTCTTCGGGCGATTCCGGCCTCAATAAGTCCATCACGAGCACCGGTGAGCCTGGTTTCACGACCAATCGTAGCTTGTGCCAAAACTGCAGCGGGTTCGGTACATGGTGCAGCAAGCTATTGGAGATGGCTGCATCGGCGACACTGACACCAGCGAGATCCTGAAATCGCTCACAGCGGAAGGTGATACGGCCGGACAAGCCAGCCTGCTGCACAGTTTCCTCGGCCAACCGCACCATCGGGGCCGAGGCGTCGACAGCGGTAATCCGACAGCCGGGCACCGCGCGAGCGAAGCGGATGGGAATATCGCCGGGGCCACAACCAAGATCGAGCACATGCCCCTCGGCAAAATCTGGAAAGTAGTCGCGGAAGCAATCGACGAAGCCCTGGTTCTCTTGCGAAAAATCCGCCGCCGCATAAGCTTGGACTTGCGCGGGATCCTCCATCAGCTCAGGCTCGAGAATACGCGGCATCATGCGCGGCGCTCCTTCGACTGACCCTTGTTCAGCTTCATACCGACTTTGTCCCCACGCCGCACAACTCCCCCCTCCAGCACTTTCGCATAAACTCGGCTCCAGCCATGGTTCTTATTCTGAGAAATGCGCTGATAGGCCCCATCCAGGAACCATGGCGCGTTGTGACTGCAAGGAACCGTGTAGCTTGTCACTTCAAGCCGGACTTCTGGTCCAACGGCTAACCGCACACCAGGCCCAATGAGACCCCACTCCAACCCCGCGAGCGTCAGATTCTCCCCCGACGAGCCGGCGTCAATCGGATGCCCTTCGTCTTGAAGCCGTTCGAGAAGCTCGAGCGAGAAGAGACAGACAGCCCGATCTGGCCCGCCGTGCACTTTGAGATTCCGTTGCCGATCGCCCTCCACGCCCTCCTCAGTCACCCTCGCTTCAAGCACCGGTTGCTTGGGCACACCCCCGTCAGAGACGTTGATCTGATGCACGTGGGGATAGGGTGGTCGTCCGGTCGCGGTCATCGACTCACTCCATCGCAGGATTCCTCCATCAACAATTCCAACGCTACCCAACCCTCCTGTTCTCGCCGTTGAGAAAACACGGCGCCAACCTTGGAGAAGGCCTCGAGAATCTCTTGCTCCTGCTCAAGCAGAATGCCGGACAGCAAGAGCCTCGCACCGTGGCTCACGTACTGCGCCAGTTCATCGCACAGCAGCAACAGCGTCTGACGGTCGAGATTGGCGAGAACCACGGCTGGTCGCAGTTCGCCTTGCCGGTCAACCTCCTCCGGCGTTCCACACCGGAATTGGAGGTTGTCGCCAAACCCGTTCTCTGCTGCATAGTCTCGTGCACAATCGACCGCAACAGGATCGCATTCCACTCCAAGAGCCGAAGCAGCTCCAAGCCGCAGCGCAACCATCGCCAAAATGCCGCTCCCAGCCCCCACATCCAACACGAACTCGCCGCCGTGGATGAGGTCTTCAAGCCATTCCAGTAACATCCGCGTCGTCGCATGGTGCCCGGTCCCGAACGCCTGCTTCGGATCGAGCACGATTTCAATGTCCTGCGCCTGCAGTGCCACCGGTTCCCAACTCGGCCTGATCACAATCCGCCGACCGATCCGAATCGGCCTGACTGACCGAGCCCAACGCCGATTCCAATCCTGATAGGGCAATTCCTCAACGAGAATGTCATTCTCTGGCGAGGCGCCCGGATCGAGTCTCTGCAAGGTCCTGCTCAGGCGAGCACATGCTTCCATGCTCCACTTAGGTTTCGGCCAATAGAGATGCACAACTCCCTGGTCCTCCCATCCACCTTGAATCACGGGATCAGCCAGCAGGCCGAGCAACTCTGCCGCATCAACGGAGGTCCGAATCTGGACATCGATCCACCCCTCCGACATCATGACGGACGAGAGTTGACGCACTCTCTCCCTTCCAGTAAGGTCGGCGCTATGCTCCAGAAAGCGCCCGTGACGTCTGTGACGACAGCCCATTCGCTGACACGATTGGTGGCGAAACTCGACCGCGTGATCGCCCGGGCCACTACCTCTAGTTCCGCCTTCACCCGCTGGCGTCTCATCCTGTTCATCGTCGGAGCGATCTGCACGGTAGCCCTCTATAAAATGGAGTGGTATCAAGCCGGCAATGGGGCGCTCACCGCCTTCATCGGCCTGTTTCTGATTGTGGCCGGCTATCATAACAGGCTCGAAAGTCGCTTGCACCGGCTGAGGCTCTGGAAGCAGATCAAGCTTACACACCTGGCACGTCTACGGCTGGATTGGCAACACATTCCTCCTCGTCCATCGAGCGCTCTCGAGCAGTATCCTTATGCCAAAGATCTGGACCTGGCCGGCCCCCACTCGCTCCTCCATCTGCTCGACACCACCGTCTCTTCGCACGGACAGGCGCGGCTGGTGTCGTGGCTTCTTGAGCAGCCGCCGGGACCGGACCAGTGGCTCCTGCGCCGGCGCCTCGTGCAAGAACTCATCCCGCGATCGCTGTTTCGCGACCGGCTGGGGCTCGAAGCTCAGCTGATTGGAGAACAGGAAATCAACGGTCAACGACTGGAAGCCGTCCTGCATCATGCAGTCGGATTCCCCCATCTCACGACCGTCTTAGCAATTCAAACCCTGCTCGCCGCCGCTACAATCGGGCTCGGGTTGGGTGCGCTGCTCAGCTGGCTTCCGAATTATTGGGTGTGGTCCTTCGCAGCCTATGCCTTGCTCTATCTCCAGACCGATCAGGGCGAAGAGTTATTGGAACATGCGGTGGGCGTACACTTCGAACTGGAGAAATTGGGAGCGGTACTCGGGTTTGTCGAACGGCACGCCCGGCCTAGCCACGCGGCGCTCGCCGACCTGTGGGCGCCACTGCTCGCACCAGGCGTGAATCCGCCCCAGCTCGTCCGGCAAGCGGCCCGCACCCTGCACGCCATCAGCGTCAAAGCCCATCCGGTCATCCATTTGATCGTCAACGCGGTCTGCCCCTGGGACTTGTGGTTCACTTATCGGCTCCGACGGATTCAGATTCAGGTGGCCGCCCACCTCCCGACCTGGATGGATCGACTGGCCGAGGTCGAGGCTGCCTCGGCACTCGCCACGTTTGCCTCGCTCCATCCTTCCTATCGCTGGCCGGACCCGCTCACCACCGACCCCCGGCGTAACGGAGCGCAGGCCAGGCTGTCGGCCAAAGGCCTCGCCCATCCGCTGATTCCTGAATCGCACCGAGTCCCGAACGATCTCGCCCTCGAAACACTGGGAACCGTGCTCTTGCTGACCGGATCCAACATGTCGGGGAAAAGCACCTTCCTGCGAACCCTGGGCATCAATCTGTGCCTCGCCCAGGCAGGTGCCCCGGTCTGCGCCAGTCATTTCGAGTGGACCTGGGCGCGCCTCTCCACATGTATCCGCGTGGATGACTCGCTCGAAGCGGGCCTGTCTTTTTTCTATGCCGAGGTGAAACGATTGAAAAGCCTGCTCGACGCGACGACTGATCGCTCCAGAGCCCCAGTGCTCTTCCTGATCGACGAAATCTTCAAAGGGACCAACAATCGTGAACGGTTGATCGGGAGCCGGTCCTTCATTACCGCTCTCTCACAAGGCAATGGCTTCGGCTTGGTGACCACCCACGATCTGGAATTGACCGATCTCGACAAGACGGTGCCCGGATTGCGGAACGCCCACTTTCAGGAAACGGTGGCAGCCGGCGCGCTGCAATTCGACTACAAGCTCAGACCCGGCCCCTGCCCCACGACCAACGCGTTGCGGATTATGGAACTGGAGGGGTTGCCGGTCTCAGAAACATCATCCGGCCCGATCACCTGAGGCACAGAGTGACGACACCCATCAGCAGCGGCTCCCTCTCCACACAACATCCCCTCCGCGGATTGCTGATCGCGCAATTCTTCGGCGCGTTCAACGACAACGCCTGGAAGCTGATGGTCGCCTTACTGGCCATCAGGCAGGTCACGGCTGCTGTTGGCCCGACGGGACCGGCGTTCGAAGCCGCCTCCCAGACACAAGCCACCATCGCCTTCGTCGTCTTCAACCTGCCGCTCATGCTGTTTTCCCTGGTGGCCGGCGTGCTGTCGGACCGATTGAGCAAGCGGACCGTCATCATTGCCATGAAGGTGGGCGAAGTTGCTCTGATGGGAGCCGGGACCATGGCGCTCTGGAAGGATCCAGCGGGGGGATGGCCCGCCTTCATCGTCCTGGGGGGAATGGGCGTCCACAGCGCCTTCTTCAGCCCTGCCAAGTACGGCATTCTGCCCGAGTTGCTTCCATACGAACGGCTCTCGATCGGCAACGGGCTGCTGAAGATGTGGACTTTCTTCGCCATCATCGGCGGCACGACGGCGGGCGGCCTCTTTCTGGGCCTCTCCCACGCCAGTCCCTGGATAGCGGGGCTCACGCTGACTGTCCTGTCCGTTGTCGGATTCATTGCCGCCTGGACTGTGCCGCACGTGCCGGCTGCCAGGTCGGAAGGCGGCGTAGGCGCGACAATCGCAGTCGCCTGGACAGCGATGCGTGCGGACCGCCTGTTGCGACTGGCCATCGGCGTGAACATCATGTTCTGGACCATCGCCAGCCTGTTCGGCCAGGACATGCTGATCTATGCCAAGGGCCGGCTCGAGCTGTCCGACGAACTGTCCGGTCTCCCCCTCGCGGTCCTCGGTATTGGCATCGGTATCGGCGCCGCGCTGGCCGGTCGTCTCTCCGCCTCGAAAATCGAAATCGGCCTGGTCCTTCCTGGCTGCTTATGCCTGGCCGGCGGACTGCTGACGCTGGGCCTGATTCCACCCAGCCTGACCGGGACCCTGACGCTGATGGCCCTGCTCGGCATCGCCAGCGGCTGCATCAATGTGCCGATTAACGCGCTCATCCAATGGCGATCTCCGGCCGACCGACGCGGTGCCGTCATCGCGTTGGGCAACACGTTTATGTTCGGCGGCGTCATGGTCGGCTCGCTGGGTGCGGGATTCCTTTCTCACATGGGCCTCTCAGCCACCGACATCCTGCTGGCCTGCGCGTGTGTAGCGCTGGTCGGCACAGTCATCGTCCTGTGGCTGCTACCGGACAGCCTCATCCGGTTCATGGTGGTGCTGCTGCCCCGCCTCATCTATCGCCTGACGGTCATCGGAAGGGAGTCCGTGCCGCGAGAGGGCGCGGCACTGTTGGTACCGAACCATGTGTCTTTCGTGGACGGGCTCTTGCTGATGGCGACCCTGGACCGCCCGATCCGTTTTGTGGTGGATGCCCGGTACGCCGGATATCCCTTGCTCAGGCCACTCATGAAAGCCATGCGCGTCATCCCGATCGCGTCCGGCGAGGGACCGCGTGTCATCCTGAGCGCCCTGCGTGACGCAGGCGCCGCATTAGACAACGGAGAGATCGTGTGCATCTTCCCTGAAGGACAGATCACCCGCACCGGCACGCTGCTGCCGTTTCGCCGCGGCTTCGAACGGATTATGAAGGGACGGCGGGTGCCGGTCATCCCCGTGCACTTGGATCGCGTCTGGGGCAGCATCTTCAGCTTTGAGCGCGGCCGTTTCGTCACGAAATGGCCCGAGCGCATTCCCTACCCGGTCTCGGTGTC
>Ga0209048_10007068_pt1 | contig 10409 bp, 8 predicted proteins | sample FrelakmetCRP12CR_FD_187146 | JGI IMG/M metagenome (GOLD analysis project Ga0209048, IMG submission 187146) | Freshwater lake sediment microbial communities from the University of Notre Dame, USA, for methane emissions studies - CRP12 CR (SPAdes)... | ecosystem: Environmental > Aquatic >... | reverse complement strand
ATCTTGTTGATAATCTGGATATATATACCAATTAAACCTGTTTATATTTATTGCGAATTAATTAGTTAAGTTGTTGATAAAAAAGCACACTTTTAAATATTCTTTTTATTAACAGTCTAAGAATATAAGAAAAATTTATTTGATGCATGTTTATCCCCTTTTTATTTGTTTAAGATTTGCTAAATAATAGAGTTATCCACAAATAACATTACTCTAATAGATATTAATAATTTAAATATATTTAATATATGAAACTAATATGTACCCAGGAGAATTTTAAAAAAGCTATTTATAATTCTGAACGAGTAGTTTCAAAACAAAACACATTGCCGATTTTAAACAATATTCTTTTTGAAGCAAAAAAGGGAGAGTTGAAATTATCCGCGACAAATCTTGAAATTGGCGTAGAAGTGAAAATTGGCGCAAAAGTTGAGAAAGAAGGAAAATTAACCATACCTGCCAAATTAATAAGCAATTTTATAAATAATATCCCTTCAAGCGAAAACATATCAATTGAGGTTGTTAATCAAAACATGAAAATCAAATGTGGCAATCATAAAGCTCTAATTAAAGGTTTATTAGCAGATGACTTTCCCTTAATACCCCAAAAAACGACCAATTATATCTTACAAATCCGAGCAAATAAATTAAGATTCATCATTTCAAAAATAATAAATTGCGCCGCGATCAACGAAACCAGACAGGAACTTACCGGCATAAATATGATTTTATCGCCAGGAGAGGCAAGTTTTGCCGCAACTGACAGCTTTCGTTTGGCTGAAAACATACTTCCTCTTCAAGATAATGAGGTAAATAACGAACAATTAAATATTTTATTGGAGAAAAACAATAATCTTATAATACCGTCAGCGACGATGAATGAACTTTTGAGAATAATTTCTTCCGATGATGACCAAGTGGTAAAAATAGCCATTGAAGACGGACAAATATTCTTTGATGTTGATGGGACTAAATTGGTTTCCCGGCTGATTAATGGAAAGTATCCAGAATACAAACACATCATCCCAAAAGATTTTAAGACAACAATATTGATTAACAAAGAAGACTTTCAGGGCTCAGTGAAAATGGCCAGCCTTTTTTCCAATTCAAAAACAAATGAAATAATTTTAAATGTCAACGGCAAAGAATCAAAAGTATCTATTGAGGCAAAAAGTGTTGATGTGGGAGAAAGCTCTTCGTTTATTAAAACAAAAGTCGAAGGAGAGGACCAGAGACTAGTATTGAATGCAAGATACCTTCTCGATGGAATAAATGCGATTAGCGGGGAAACAGTCGCGATCAATATTAATAACGAGTCATCACCAATTTCTCTGAGAGAAATCGGTAAAGAAGATAAAGTAGAAAAGAATTACATCTATATTCTAATGCCCATAAAATCTTGAAAAAAAGCTTTAAAGAAAGAGTTTTTTCTATAGTGATAAAAATACCCCGCGGGAAAACCATGACCTACTCTGAAGTAGCACGAAGAGCGGGAAGCCCCAAGGCCTACCGGGCAGTCGGAAAGGTTCTCCATACAAATTACAATCCTGAAATTCCATGCCATCGCGTCATAAGATCGGACGGAAAAATCGGGGGTTATAATCGGGGTCGAAACAAAAAGATCGGGATGCTCCGCAAGGAAGAATATGATTTTCCGGCCAAAGAAAATAATTCATCGTTTAATAAATAATCCCAATTGCTATCAATTAGCAAAATGTTTATTTTTTATGCAAACAAACATTTATGACTTGGTGATAATCGGTGCGGGTCCGGCAGGTCTTTCCGGGTCTATCTACGCTTCTCGTTATGGCATCAAACATGTGGTAGTCGGCGAAATAGCCGGGGGTCAGATTATAGAAACGCATAAGATTGATAATTATCCGGGACTCCCGGGACTCTCCGGAGCGGAATTTGCCGAAAGACTGTATCAACACGCCAAAAAATATCATACAGAAATATTATGTAAAAAAGCCATCTCAATAGAAAAAAATACCGGGTCTTTTGCAGTCGCTTTTTCAGATGGTGAACCGCTAATGGCCAAAACAGTTCTTTTGGCCGGAGGGACAAAGAAACGAAAGATAAACATAATCAATGAAGAAAAATTTGTCGGAAAAGGATTGTCATACTGCGCTACCTGTGACGGATTTTTTTATAAAGGCAAAAAAGTTGCCGTTATCGGAGGAAGTGACAGTGCGGTTGGCGCCGCGGTATATTTGGGAAATATCGCCGAAGAAGTGACCATTATCTATCGCAAAGATAAATTAAGAGCTGAAAATTACTGGGTTGAATCGATAGATAAAAATTCAAAGATAAGAACCAGACTTAATTCAACAGTAAAAGAACTTGTTGGTCAGGATAAATTGGAGGGTTTGATTCTGGAAAGCGGAGAAGAAATTCCAATTGACGGGATTTTTATTGAGGCTGGCTCGGAGCCAGAAAGGGATTTTCTTGGTTTGGAGTTGAAAAGAGAAAAGGCAGGCGCGATCATTATCCAAAAAGATGGCCAGACATCAACGGATGGTATCTGGGCGGCAGGCGATATTACCAACGGCTCGGATAATTTCCATCAGGTCGTAACCGCAGTGGCTGAAGGCGCGATTGCCGTCAGAAGCATTCATAAACATCTCGAAAGGATCAAAGCCAATGAAAAGCATCAAAGACATACTTAATAAAAAATCCTCTCAAGAGGGCTTTAAAGGCATCATTGATGAAAAGACCGTATTGTTTGTTTTTGAAAAGGTGATTAAGGATGAAATGGGTGTGATAGGAAAAGAAAAACTTAGGGCTTGTAAATTCTCCAAGGGAAAGATTTTTATTAAAACGGGCAGTTCCGCTTGGGCTTCCGAGTTATGGCTAAACCGGGACAAGATTATCGGCAAAGTCAATAATGAGTTGGGTCAAGATGAACTTCAAGATATCAAAATAAACTAAAAAAGCGGCCTCGTGAGAGGCTGCTTTTTGCTATTAATTAACATTCTTTCAAGGAGTAGCCACGATGTTGTTATCCACTGTAATTTTGTCAGAGACGGTATTGTCTGCCTTATCAGTTAGCTTTACTTCGATATCCATACTGTCGCTCCACTTTTCTTCTGGAATATCATAAGTTACTTCAAATGAATCATCTCCCTTTGAGGCTATTTGTTTGCTGTCGACCGAAACTAAGGTTTTTTTCACCCCAAAACCAGCTGATCCGCTGATCTTAATGTTAAGATGAGAATTGTTAATAGTGTCGCCATCCGATGGTGAGCTAATGCTAACAGTAGGCTGGAACTTCTTGAAATCACTTTCCTTACAAGCGTCTTTCGGCGCGCTGCCGTTGTCATAGTTTTCTTTTTTCGCCCATTCCTGCACCGCAGCCTCCCAGTTTTTGAATTGAGGATCATTTTCAGGATTTTTGGGAGTATCACTGCGTGGGTCGTCCTTATTTACATACCAAAGAAGCGTGTGTCCGCTGAAGAATTTTTTCTTAACCTGTTCTTTATCGGGGCAGCTGTCATTGGCCAGACAATAACCGTCTTTCTTTCCAGGGATCTTGCAAACCTTAACTTCTTCGGTCATATCCATTTTTCCGTCCAATACATCTTTCCCTGTATCCTCCTGTTCATACTTGGGGAAATCCTCCTTGTTGTAGTTTTTGAGCGCCTCGTCCATAAAACTTCTCCAAATCGGAGCCGCGACGAAAATTCCGTCGGCGCCTTGGGCCATAGGCGAATTGTCGTTGTTGCCCGCCCAGACACCGGCTACGAGGTAGGGTGTGTAACCGATCGTCCAGCCATCACGCCATTCATTGGTCGTTCCAGTCTTGGCGGCCACTTGCCGATCATTAAAGCTCAAGGGGTTTTTGTCGCCAAATACAGGCGCGCGAAGGTCGTTGGTTGAAAGAATATAATCAATCATTGAGACATATTTCTGGTCAATAACCCTCTCTCCGCTGTCTGATTGATATTCCTCCATCACTTCGCCTTTTCCGTCCTCAATTCTAAGGATAGGAGTTTCTTTGTGTCTGATTCCGCCGGTCGCCAGCGTGCCGAAAGCGCCCACATGATCGATTAGCTTAACCTCTCCGCCGCCAAGCACCAAAGAAAGTCCATAACGATCGGCGGGATAATTAAGAGAAGTTATACCCATCGATTTAGCGGTATTGATGGAGTTTTTTACTCCGGCCAAATAGAGCGTCTTCACAGCCGGCACGTTAAGTGACATTGCCAAAGCGTCTTTCATTTTGAGCAAGCCATGATTCTTGCCGTCGTAATTTTTCGGATTGTATGATTGTCCGTTGCCTTGATCGAATTCGGTATCCACGTCCCAAAGCAAGGTTTCCGGAGTGTAACCTTTCTCAAAGGCGGTCAGATACACATATGGCTTGAAAGATGATCCAGGCTGTCTTTCTCGGACAGCTACGTTGACATTAGGTTCGAAGACGCAATTTTTCCCCGGAGTGCAACCCGCAGGTTCACTTTCCTTGAAATAATCTTTTGATCCGACCATAGCGAGAATCTGGCCATTTTTCGGATCAACGGCGACAAGCGAAGCGTTGCCGGCGCGGTATTGTTTCGCGTTTTTATCCGCGCCCTCTCTCACAGCCTTTTCCGCGGCTTGCTGTTTGTCCCAATCCAGAGTGGTATAGACCTTGAGCCCCCCTTGTTCGATCATTTGTTGTCCGTAATTGGACTCCAGATACTCCTTTACGAACATGACAAAGTGTGGAGCCTGAATATCTTCGCGGTATTCCTTAATTTTGCTGAAAACATCGACGCCTTTGGCAGCTTGGGCCTGTTCCTTGGTGATGTATCCGAGTTCGGCCATCCTGTCCAAAGTGAATTCCTGTCTCGTTTTCAGATCTTCCGGATGTGATCCATAGGGTGAGTAATAGGTCGGAGCTTTCGGAAGCGAGGCCAGCAGGGCCGATTCGTCCAGAGTCAGATCCCGGGCCGGTTTTCCGAAGAACGTCTGGGAGGCCGCCTCGATGCCGTAGGCGTTCGAGCCGTAAGGTATCTCATTCAGATACATCCCCAAAATCTCATCTTTGGAAAATTTAGTTTCCAGCTCGATGGAGAGAATGACTTCCTTGATTTTTCTGGCGAAAGTCTTCTCACCGGAAAGCAAAGAGTTTTTGACGAATTGCTGGGTAATCGTCGATCCTCCTTGGGATACCTGGCGATGCAAGACGTCTTTGACAGCTGCCCTGAAAATCGATGAGAACTTAATTCCGTGATGATTGTAGAAATCCTGATCTTCCAGAGTGATCGTGGCGTAACGGATGCCCTCCGGCATTTCCTGAAAATTAATGGTCGTCCTTTTTTCTTCGCCGTGGATTTCATAGAGGATATGATCTCCGGTCCGGTCGTAGATTTTGGTTGATTCAGCCACGAAACGTTTGCTGACGGAGGTGGAATTGGGAAGATCCTTGGCGAAATACAAGAAAACGCAAAAAACGAGAAGAAAAATACTTCCCAGGACGATTCCCGAGATCTTCACGACCTGCCGATTTCTTGGGTCAACCGGCAAGATCCGACTGAAGAAGTCTTTGATACTTCTAATTTTTTTAGCTGATCGGCGATCATTAAATCTCCAATCGTTATATTCATCCATGATATGTGGTCAAATAAGATAAATTATGTTCCGATATTATCAATTTTACTATGCTTTACCCATAGGTTTCAAGCCGCGATTTTCTTGTGAGAATCCGGCTTGCGCGACTCCATTAACCAAATCGAATATTATTACTATAGCTGCCAAATTATTCATTTGCCATTAAAAAAAGTACATTCCTGTGTTCCGCCAAAAGCATATGATTCTTGAGGGGATTTTTCGAATCGCTGTTTAGCATATCAACGATGAAATTTCCCAGAGGCGACAGCGAATGACTTCCCTCATTGAGGATAATTTCCCTCAGCCAGGTTTTATATCCAAGCGTCTTGGCGCAAACCAGAAATTCAAATTTGATATCCAGATTGTTCCCAAAATAATTCTCGGCGATAATTTTTTCCATAAGCCGGATCATAGCCAGATATATTGGTTTTCCTTCCTTGATTCTTCTGGAATAAAAAAGAGATTCGCCGATTATGCAGTGGGAGAGGATGTAAAGTATCTTGCTGGCGACTCGCGGATTTTTTTTATAAGCCTGCTCGCATAGTTCTAAAAAAAAGTCCGGGTTTATTTTTTCGTGATTCTTTTTACCTGAAAGATAAAAGTCAGAAAGATAAAGGAAATTAATGGCGAATGTGGAAAGAGTGAGAATCGTCCGTTTGTCTTTGAGAAGTTTTTCTCTCGTATCTATCAGGCCCTTTTCTTTGACAAGTTTCCCGATGGTTTCGGATAATTTTTCATCATAGATGGTTTTTGCGAAAAGATTGAAGAATAGAATTCTTTGGTACGGGTACAGTTTCGGATACTTTTTGAAATATGGCTCTCGCTCGGTGAAGTCGCCGATCCTTTTCTCTTGGGTCGGTTTTTCGGCCAAGAGATTTTTGATCTTTTCCGACGGACCGCCTTTCTCAAGATTGAGATATTCATTTTTCAGCATGGCCAGCCTATTTTTCTGCTTTGGGTTTTTTGTCCAAAGCCACATCCGGCTCGCGTAATGAAAGCGATATTTATCGAGAAGTTCGAAGTTATTCTCATAACAATCCTGGACTTTTTTGTAACCGGAAATTTTTGATTCCGGGTGGATCCCATGGCAATATTCGAGGATTTTTCTGGCGACGACAATGCCTGTGCTAGATTGGAACCCTTTCCATTCGGGCGCCGAATTGACTTCCAGGAAGCGATATTTTTTTATCTTTTCGTCATAGATAATATCGACACCGCAAAAAGCCAGGTTGAAAGCGGAAGCAATTCTTATGGCGATGTCGGTAAGTTCGGAAAGAATTTTCTTGTTCGTGACTTTTTCCGCGCTCCCTCCCTGCGAAATGTTATTCAAATAGGATCCTTTCTTTGCGGTCCGTTTGATCGCTCCCAAGGCTTTTCCTCCCAGAACCAGAACCCTGAAATCTCCGGAATTTTTGATGAACGGCTGGAAGATGTATTTTTCAATAACTTCCTCGTCAATTGATTCCAGATCGGTAGGTTTTTTCAGCAGGGAAATATCGTTCCCTTGCATACCGAAGTCTGGTTTTTTTATAAAAGGAAAAGACAATTTTTCGTCAGCGATACTCTTTTCCAGCTCGGATTTACTTTGAAAGTGGAAAGTCGGGATGGTTTGGGCGGCCTTGAGATTCTCGATGAATTTTTGCTGATAGAGCTTAAATCCTGACAAGGGTTTTTTGCTGCCGTTCAGTATAGTTTTCCCCTTATCCAGAAAATCTCTGAAGATCGCGACTTCTTTTTTGGCTTGAGGCGAAATCAATCGGAGGATTACCATATTTTCGTAAGCCTTGCCGATCGTGACTGGATCCCAACTTCCGACCGTATCGATTACATTGATATTGAGCTTCATCTTTTTGGCTTCTTTCAAGAGTTGTTCGGAATGCCAGTTGGGCTTGCCGGTTACCAGGGTTATCTTCATAGTGTTGTTTTAAATAATTCGATCAAAGCCAGATACATCCGGTCTTGGAATTTCTTTTGGTCATCGGAGAAATACAATCCGGGCATGCTGTTCATCTCCACTATCCATGGCCGGTGTTTCTCGTCAAACATTATATCGATCGTGTAAACTTTGGGTTGAAACGTGCTGAAAGTTTCCTCGACCTCTTTGATTATCGGTTTGAGGCTTTTGGGAAGCCGGTTGTTTTCCAAGGATATCATCGAACCTCCCTGGGAAAGATTGGCGAGCAGGGAGCCTCTTTTCGGAACCCGAATATATGCATAGATGAGTTTATCATTGATAAAAACCAGTCGGAGATCGTGGGTGGATTTCACCAGACCTGGAATTCCCTTGGAGCTGTCGATGAATTCTTGCGCGGTCAGTTCGGGAATAATTCTCATCTTTTTCGCCTGATTTTTCCCAATAATTCTGATATTTTCTCCTCCACTTCCGGTAGTCGTTTTGAAAACGATCAGGTTGCCTTTAATCTCGGAAACAGCCCTTTTTAAATCGCTTGGGTTTTTAACCAAGCAATGTTTCTTGCTGAAGCGCGGGAAGAGGAGGCTGGTGATAAGCTTATTGTCCAGGATAGCGGTAAATTCAGGGTCGTTGACTATCGGGAAAGTTTTCCCCAGTTCGTGTTTAAAGTGCTGGGTGTCGGCAGTGAGCTTAGTCTTGTCGTAAACAAGATCCGGCCTGATGTCGTACACTCTGATCCAGGAATTATTTTTATATGTCCAAGCATTCCTGAATATTCTTTTTTTCTGGTCATACCAGGCGCTTGACGCCCGGAAAAGCTGGACGCCGTTCTTTTCCGCCAAGGGATACAAATATTCATAGCAGCGCTGATAGGTAGCAACTTCCTTTTTCGGGAAAGCCGGCTTCTTCCAGCTTTTTTCCCCGAACAGGATCAAAACTTTTTTCATGCAAATTCGGCTTATTTATTAACGTCAATCAAAAATTTACCCAAATTCCTTTTTCCGATGATGAGCGGATACTTCAGTTCTTTTCTGTCGGTGATGTTGCAGGAAGCGGTTATCTCAATATCATTCAATTGAAAATCCAGCTTGATGACAGGTCGGATAGACGCTCCATGAGACGAGAATACCACTGCGACATCGGAAAGATCCGGCACGTTGTCCTTATGCTCATCCATAAATTTTTTCTTGATGGCTGATTCCTTTTCCGGTTTCAATTCAAAGCCGGAAAGATCGATTTTTTCAAAAGCTTCTATGGTCGGTCCGAAACCGATTTCAATAGCCAAGTCGCGATCAATGGAGCTAGAATAGGCACCGGTGTCTATCTTGGCTTCCACCTCTTTTGTTTTTTCGTCTTTTCCGATCAACTTCACTTTTTCTGTGGCGCCGATAACTTTCTTTCCCGATATATCCTCCAATTCTTCCTCGATCTCTCCTCCGAAAAGATCCATCCCGACGCGTACCCCGCGCTCGGGATTTTTAATGGAGAGTCCCAGTACCCGCATCAGCCTGTCTTTGAGACCCGATAGGTTGGCGATCTGGATGGAGAGTCCCGGTCGGGCGTTGAGTTCAAGTACTACCGGCCCTTGCTCCTTATCAATGGCGATATCGGCTCCGAGAAAACCCAATTTCGAAATTTCCTGCGTCTTGACGGCCAATCGGAGGATGTCTTGCCAGAAAGGTATTTTCAAGCCGGAGAGCAGTAATCGTGAATCAGGCACGAACTCCACCATCCGATTCTTGCCTTGGACAGCGGAAGTAGTGACACCCCTGGCGAGGTCTATTCCCACGCCGATCGCTCCCTGTTGAAGATTGGCTTTTCCTTGGGATTCTTTGGTAGGCAGGCGCAGCATAGCCATTACCGGAACCTTGTTATAGACGATTACCCTGATGTCGGGAATACCCCGGAAACAGTATGGTTTAAAAAGCTTCAGAAGCCTTAATCTTTCCTCAAAAAAAGCAATATCCGGAATATTGGACAAAGAGAAAGAACCGTCGAGAATATTGCGGATGTGGTTTTTCAAGTCTTCTGCGTTGACAGTAGACCGGTCAGCCTTTATCCATACATCTTCGGCGCCCTTTTTCTTTCCATAGACGACCAAAATTCCTTCACCTCCGAACCCGTGGTTCGGCTTCAGGGCAAAGCTCTCCGGAAGAGTTTTCCAGTCAAAATTTTCCAGTTCCTCAAGCGTCTTGATCTTAGCGATGAGCCGCGGTACAGAGACGCCATTTTTGTTAAGGATCCTTTTGCAAAGCAATTTATCGTCGGCGATCCTTTTGGAACTTTTCCGATTGGAAGGGCGGATGAATTTCAAGTTTCTCGAATTCATCCCTAAGATCTTCTGACTTTTGATTAAATATTCGAACATAGAATGGAGTTAGGCAGAAAAATTAGTCTATTTTCTTTATCACTTCCTTGAAACGGTAATATTCGGTGAAACGCAGACCCGTATATTTTCCAAGGAAGATGTTGATGGGAATCGTAACCAACACCAACCAGGGTTGAGCAGCTAAGATGGTGATCAGGACGTCCCAGCTGGCGATATAGTAGCCTACGATGGAAATTACCAACGTTTCGAAGGCTAGGACTATGGCTGTCTTGTTGCCTTTTTCGATCTGGACGGTGACGAATTTTTCCACCAGCGCGGGCAACAAAAAGGCGTCGACGATCGCCGCGCCCGCGCAAAAAAGGTCGAAATAGCCATAGCGCCATTTCGACCAGTATTTCGTGAAGAACAGCCCCGTCGCGATCGTGATGAGGACGTCGAACATTGGCGCGCCGCCTTGCGTTTCCAGCCGAACTGCTCGGCGAGAAAATAGATAGTGCCCGCCCCGCTCCGCAGATCATCCTCGCGGATGGCTTCGAATGCGCGGGTCGTCTCATCGGGATCGTTTATGGACGCCTG
>Ga0209048_10007067_pt1 | contig 10410 bp, 7 predicted proteins | sample FrelakmetCRP12CR_FD_187146 | JGI IMG/M metagenome (GOLD analysis project Ga0209048, IMG submission 187146) | Freshwater lake sediment microbial communities from the University of Notre Dame, USA, for methane emissions studies - CRP12 CR (SPAdes)... | ecosystem: Environmental > Aquatic >... | reverse complement strand
CGCCGCCGTAGAGCGGCACCAACTCCGCGAGCCGGCGGTAGGTGCGTTGCTCGACGGGGACGAAGAGCGCCTCGAGCAGGGCGGTGGACAATCGCCGGACCTCGGTGATGAGCGAGCCGGTGAGCACCTGGTCGAATGCAGGGAATCGCCCGCGGACCTCGTCGACATGGGCGCGGTTCAGGGCCATCGTCTCGAGGGGCTCGAGCGCGACGACCGTCGCGTTGCGGGGCGCGCCGGTGATCAGCGCCAGCTCACCGAACCATCCGCCCGGGGGGACCACCCGGAGGATGTGCACATCACCGAGCGGCGTCGTGAGCCGCACGGCCGCCCTCCCCCGCTCGACCAGATGCAGGGTGTCGCCCGGGTCGCCCTCGTGGAAGACCACCTCACCCTTGGCGAAGCGGCGGCGTCGGCCCCGTGACAACAGCGACCTCCGCTCGGCCTCGGGGAGCTCGGTCAGCAGCGCCCAGTCCACCGGCGTGCCTCTCCGGGGTCACCGGCCCGCACGTGGTCACACCCCGGCCGGCTCGGCGACCCACCGGCCCGCTCGGGTCGCCCGGCGGCCCGCCCCCACCGCACGCGCCTGTGCCGCGCCTCGCACATGAGATCGATCTCCCCCTGCCCGGAAGCAGGCGGAATGGTAGCGCGGCGGGCCTTCGGGGCTGCCGGGCGTCCGCGCCGGCATTGCTCACGCGGACCGCGAGGACCGCCGCGCCACGTCCCCCACGCCCTCACTCGGCGGCCACGGCGGCGCGGTGGCGGGCCGGCAGGACGGTCACGGGACTGCCTGCCAGGGCGGGCCCGGTGGTGTGGAGGTGACAGCACACGGTGGTGCCCGAGGCGGTGGTGAACGGGGCCGGCTCCTCGGTGGCGCACACCTCCATGACGTACGGGCAGCGCGTGTGGAACCCGCAGCCCGACGGCACCCGCGCGGGGCTCGGAACATCCCCTTCGAGCACGATGCGCTTGCGGTGACGCTGACGACCCGGGTCGGGAACGGGGATCGCCGACAGCAGCGCCTCGGTGTAGGGGTGGGTCGGGCGCCGGACGACCTCGTCGGCCCTCCCCGTCTCGACGATGCGCCCCAGGTACATCACCGCGATGCGGTGGCTGAGATGGCGTACGACCGACAGGTCGTGGGCGATGAACAGGTAGGCGAGCCCGAGCTCGGCCTGAAGGTCAGAGAGCAGGTTGATGACCTGGGACTGGGTGGACACGTCGAGCGAGCTGACGGGCTCGTCGCAGACCACCAGGCGGGGGTTGAGGGCGAGGGCACGTGCCACGGCGACACGCTGGCGCTGGCCGCCCGAGAACTCGTGCGGGTAGCGATGCAGGTGGTGGGCGCTGAGTCCGACCAGCTGCAGGAGCTCGGCGGCCCGGCGGTCCCGGGCCCGACCGGTGAGCCCGTCGTGGATCTCGAGGGGCTCACCCAGCGTCGCGCCGATGGTGGCACGAGGGTCGAGGGAGGTGTAGGGGTCCTGGAAGACGATCTGCATCTCCCGGCGGGCGCGGCGGAGGGCCCGGGAGTCGAGCGTGAACAGGTCCTGTCCCCCGAAGACCACCGAACCGGAGGTCGCGTCGATCAGGCGCAGCACGAGGCGGGCCACGGTGGACTTCCCCGAACCGCTCTCGCCCACCAGGCCCAGGGTCTCCCCCGCCCCGATGACGAGGTCCACGCCGTCCACGGCCCGGATGTGCCCGCGGGTGCGGCGCAGCACGCCGCTGGTGACGGGGAAGTGCTTGACCAGGTCCCGGACCTCCAGGAGCGGCCCTGCCGGGAGGGCGGCGGACCCCGCGACGGACGTCGCGAGCCTGGGCGATCCGGCCCCCTCGGCTGCGGTCAGCACGTCGGCCGCTCCCTGCAGCGCGACCTCGGCGTGGCGAGCGCATCGCGCCCAGGCATCCGAATCGGTAAGCGTGAGGTCGACGGCGGCCTCCGCGCAGGCCGCCTCGGCGTGCGCGCAGCGTGGGTGGAAGCGGCACCCGGCGGGCATCAACCCGGGTCGCGGGACCTGCCCGGGGATCACGGCGAGGCGCTGATCCCGCCCGGCCGCCTGGGGCATCGAGACGAGCAGACCCTCCGAATAGGGATGGCGCGGCCTGGCGAAGAGGCCCTCGACCGATGCCCGCTCGACCACCTGGCCCGCGTACATCACCGCCACGCGGTGACAGATGTCGGCCACGACCCCGAAGTCGTGCGTGACGAACACGATCGCCGTCCCGAGCTCGGCCTGGAGGCCGCGCATGAGGTCGAGGATCTGGGCCTGAACCGTGACATCGAGGGCCGTCGTCGGCTCATCGGCGATGAGCAGCTTGGGGTCGCAGGCCAGGGCCATGGCGATCATGGCCCGTTGGCGCATGCCCCCGGAGAACGCGTGCGGGTAGTCCCGTGCGCGTCGGGCCGCGCCAGGGATCCCGACCCTGTCGAGCATCTCCACCGCCCGGGCTCGAGCCCCGCCACGCGAGACCGGGCGGTGGGCCCGGACGGCGTCGGCGATCTGGTCCCCGATCGTGAACGCGGGGTTGAGGCTGGTCATCGGCTCCTGGAAGATCATCGAGATCTCCTCGCCGCGGATCCTGCGCATCTCCTCGGCGCCGAGCGTGGTCAGCTCCCGTTCCTCGAAGCGCACCGAGCCCATGGCAATTCGGCCGTTGCCCGGGGGGATCAGCCGCATGACGGCCAGCGACGACACGGTCTTGCCTGAGCCGCTCTCGCCCACCAGGCCGAGCGTCTCGCCACGGCCCACCGAGAACCCGACGTCCTCCACCACTGGCTTCCACCCGGTAGGCCCGGCGAACTCCACGGTCAGGCCCTGCACGGACAGCAGCGGATCCGCGACCCCGGCCCCGGTGGCGGGCACGCCGCTCACCGTCCCGCCCTGTAGCGCTGCCGCCCCAGCGCATCCCGCAGGCCGTCGCCGATGAGGTTGAAGGCGAGCACGGTGAAGGTGATGGCCAGGCCCGGGACGATGAGACCCCACGGGTCGTCGAACACGTACTGGTAGGCCTCGCTCAGCATCCCGCCCCAGCTCGCCCGAGGCGGCTGGACCCCGAGCCCGAGGAAGCTCAGGCCCGCCTCGGCGAGGAGGGCGAAGCCCATGGCGAGCGCCACCTGCACGATCAGCGGGGATGCCACGTTCGGCAGGATGTGGTCACGGATCATGCGGCCCGACCCGGCCCCCACCGAACGCGACGCCTCGATGAAGGTCTCCTCCCGGACGGCGAGCACCTGACCCCGGATGAGGCGCACGAACCCGGGGACGAACACGATGGCGATGGCCACGGACATGTTCACCAGGCTCTTGCCCAACAGCGCAGCCACGGTGAGGGCCAGGATCAACGGCGGGAACGCGAACAGGGCGTCCATGATCCGCATCAGCAGGTTGTCGGTGATCCCGCTGTAGTACCCGGCGACGAGACCGAGCGGGAGGGCCACGAGCGTCGACAGCCCGACGATCATGACCGTCGCCTCGAGTGAGATGCGGGCCCCCCACATCATGCGGCTGAGGAGGTCGCGACCGATGTCGTCGGTCCCGAGCCAGTGGGCGCCCGACGGGGTCCCGTTGATCACCGGGAAGTTCCTGGTCGGTGAGTACGGAGCGAGCACCGGCGCCAGGAGCGCGGCGAGGAGGACGAGGAGGAGGAAGGCCAGCCCGACCATGGCCGTGCGGCTGGACAGGAAACGGGACAGGAACCGCCCACCGGTCTCGATGAGCTCCTCGTCCGCCCCCGGCGGTTCGCCGAGCGGCGTGGGCGACGGGCCCTGCGGGGGGGTGGACAGGCTCACGTGACCCGGACCTTGGGGCTCAGGAACCCGTAGGTGATGTCGACCACCAGGTTCACGGCCACGAAGATGACGGCGGTCACCAGCACCACCCCCTGGATGATGGGGAGGTCCTTGGCCGAGATGGCCTGGAGCATCCAGCTGCCGAGTCCAGGGATGGAGAAGATCTGCTCGATGATGAACGTGCCCCCCAGCAGGTAGGCGAATTGGATGCCGACGATGGTCACGGCCGGGATGGCAGCGTTCTTGAGGGCGTGCTTGCCGATGACCTTGCGCTCCCGCATCCCCATCGCCCGTGCCGTGCGGACGTAGTCCTGGTCCAGGGCGTCGATCAGGGAGCCCCGCAGCTGTCGGGCCAGCGTGGCCCCACCGGCGAGGCCGAGGGCGAGCCACGGCAACAGGAGGTGGCGGGCCCACTCGACGGGCGACTGGGTGAAGGTCACATACCCGATGGCGGGCAGGAGGTGGTTCTGCACGGCGAAGACGACCACCAGCACCATGGCCAGCCAGAAGTCGGGAACGGCGATGCCGACGCTGGACCCCAGGGTCGCGGTGCGGTCCTTCCAGGTCCCGGGACGCGTGCCGGCGATGATGCCGACGGGGATGCCGATGAGCAGCGACACGCCCATGGCGCCCAGGGCGAGGCTCAGCGTGACCGGGAAGCGGGTGCGGATCCCCTCGGCCACGCTCGCCCGCTGGAACAGGGGCCGCCCGAGATCGCCGGTGACCGCGTGCGACAGCCACCGCCAGTACTGGGCGAGCAGCGGCTGGTCGAGGTGGAGCTGGTGACGGATGGCCGCGACCTGGGCAGGATCGGCCTTGGCCCCCCCGGCGAGCGTCTGGGCCGGGTCGCCGGGGACGAGCAGCACGAGGGCGAAGACCGCGAAGGAGATGACCACCAGCAGTGGGACCAGGGCCAGCAGCCGCCGGACGATGAACGAGCCCATGGAAGCCCTGCCTCGCCGGCCGGTGCCCTGGCTACTTCTTGATGAACACGCCGGCGAGGTTCGAGCGGCACGTCCCGATCGGCGCCGTGGGCGTCCCGCCCACCCGGGACCTGTTGAACGCGATGGCCGAGGTCTCGAAGACGACGGGAACCTCGAGTCCCTCGCTCATGACCAACCCCGACGCCTGGCGCATGGGCGGGCCGATCGTCGCCCCGGCGAAGGTCCCCGCGCCCTGGGCCTGGTCGACCAGGCTCGCGATCTCCGGGCGAACAGCGCCGAAGGCGTTGGCCGTGAAGCCGACGCTGGTGTACGAGCTCCCGAAGTTGCTCCAGAGCGCCGGGCCGTTGCTCAGGTTGACGATGAGCACGGCATTCCCCTGCTTGTGGAGGTAGACGTCGGTGAACAGCTCGCCGCCGGGCACGCGGTCGATGTTGACCTTGAAGCCGGCGGGGGCCATCTCGTTCTGGAGGAGCGGAGCCATGCGCTCGAAGGTCGGCTCCCCACCGGGGATCACCATGTCGAAGCTCACCGGCGTGGTGATCCCGGCGGCGGCCAGCATGGACTTGGCCTTCGCCGGGTTGTAGGTGTAGGTGCCGGCCAGTGCGGGGTCGTAGCCCGCGCTGAACTTCGGGAACGCCTGGTCGGCCACCTCGCCGAGCCCGTTGTAGACCACGCGGTTGATCTCGTTGCGATCCACCGCGTAGTCGAGGGCGGCGCGGACCTGCTGGTTGTCGAAGGGCGCCTGGTTGAGCCTCAGCTGCATCGTCACGTAGTCGTAGGACGGCGTCGTGCTGACACCCAACGAGGGGTCGGCCTTGACCGTCGGGTAGTCCTCCGGGCGAAGCTGGATCATGTCCACCTGCCCGGACTTCAGGGCGGTGACGGCCTGGGGCCCGGACCCGACCTGCACGAAGTCGACCCCGGCGAGCTTGTACTGCGACGGGTCCCGGTAGGTCGGGTTGGCCCGAAGCGAGATGATCTGGCCGGTCTGGTACTTGGCAAGGGTGAACGGACCCGAACCAACGGGCTTGGTGGCGAGGGAAGCAACGGCCGAGGCCGGGTAGATCATGCCGTCGATGTAGGTCAGCGCCCACAGCAGGTCACCGGCCTGGGGGCGCTTGAGGTGCACGACCAGCGTCATGGGGTCGGGCGCGTCCATGCCCGAGATGACGGCCAACGAGGAGCGCTGGGGGCTCCCGGCGGTGTGGGCGAGGCTCTGCTTGACGGCGGTGGAGTCGACCGGGGTCCCGTCGGAGAACCTGTCCCCGGACCGGAGGTGGAACGTGAGGGTGGTGGGGTCGGTCAGGTCCCAACTCGACGCCACCCCCCCGTCGACGTTGTCGTTGCCCACCGGGTGGGTCACCGACTCGTAGATCAGGGAGAGGTCCTGGTACGAGCAGTCGTTCGTCCCCTTGGCGGGGTCGAAATTGTCCGAGAAGGCGTTGTTGAGATCCTGGCCGACCTTGAGGACGCCGTTGGGATCCGGTGTCCCCCCGGTGCCTCCGCTCGGGGACGCTCCGCCAGCGCTGCCCGACGACGACGATCCGCCGCCGCTGCACGCCGCCACCACGAGAGCGGCGACCGCCGCCGCGACGAGCCCGTTGCGACGCGCCAGCCCCATTCTGCGCCCCCCCACTCCACCTCGGCCGTTCGGCTCCGGTGTGGTGGCCACGGTACTCGGCCGCCCGGGGGCTTGCCCCGGCATCGAACTCCTCCCTAGGGTCGCGCCCGCTGGTCACCTGGGGGGTCGAAGTGGGCATGCATCGTCGTGTGGTGGTCGCCACGGCGGCCTTCGGGCTGGTGGCCGCGGGCTGCTCGAGCAGCTCCAACAGCCCAGGCAGCCCAGGCAGCTCTTCCCACGTGCTGCTGGTTGGGACGTTCAACGGTAAGGCCGGGCCCTACCACACCATCCAGTCCGCGGTGAGCGCCGCCAAGACCGGCGACTGGATCCTGATCGCCCCCGGTGACTACCACGAGCAGTACGACTACACGGTGCCGGTCGGCGGCAAGACCCTCGGCGGCGTCTACATCACGACGCCGGACCTCCACGTGCGGGGCATGGACCGCAACAAGGTCGTCGTCGACGGCACCAAGCCCGGCGCGCCGCAGTGCAGCACGGCGGCCGGCGATCAGCAGTACGGGCCGAACGACGCCGGCGGGAAGGCGATCGGGCGCAACGGGATCGAGGTCTGGAAGGCGGACGGGACCTCGATCGACAACCTGACGGCCTGCAACTTCATGACCGGGTCCGAAGGCGGCGGCAACCAGATCTGGTGGAATGGCGGCGACGGCTCCGGCGCCATGGGAATGGGCCCCTACAACGGCAGCTACCTGTCGGCGACCGCCACCTACTACAGCAAGGTCGGCGAGGGCGAGTACGGCATCTTCGTCAGCAACAGCAGGGGTCCTGGGCTCATCGTCCACAGCTACGCCAGCAACATGGCCGACTCCGACTACTACATCGGAGCGTGCGCCGACTGCAACGCGACGATCGACGACGCCCACGCCCAGTACTCGGCGCTCGGCTACTCGGGGACCAACGCCGGCGGCCACCTGATCCTCAAGAACTCGGAATGGGACCACAACAAGACGGGGATCGGCCCCAGCAGCCTGAACAACGACGACGCGCCCCCGCCGCAGGACGGAGCCTGCCCGGACAACGGCACCGGACCGACGGGGACCCACTCCTGCACGGTGTTCGAGAACAACTACGTCCACGACAACAACAACCCCAACGTCCCGACCGCCGGTGTCGCCGGCCTCGGGCCGACGGGGACCGGCATCATCCTGGTCGGTGGGCGCAACAACACGGTCACCAAGAACCGCATCGAGAACAACAGCGCATGGGGGATCCTGGTGACCCTGTACCCCGACACGGCCACGCCGCCACCGATCGCCCACTGCACCGGGGGCGACCCCAACGGGCTGCCGAGCCTCGGGCTGAAGGGCTGCCTGTTCCCGTCGTTCGGCAACGAGGTCGCCGACAACACCTTCCGGAACGACGGCGGATTCGGCAACCCGACCAACGGCGACATCGGCGAGATCGCCCAGCCGCACGACCCGGGCAACTGCTTCCACGGCAACACCGACCCCGCCGGGTTGACCACCGCGCCGGCCAACCTGCAGCAGACCGAGGGCACCTGCGGGGTGGCCAACGGCGGCGGCGCGTCCATCACCAGCGCCCTGGCGAATCAGGTCATCTGCGACAGTGAGGCCTTCGGTCCGTGCGCGCCGAAGCCGGGGGCGTCCTACCCGAGGGTGACCACGGTCGAGATGCCGGCGCTGACGCCACAGCCCACCATGCCCAACCCGTGCAGCGGCGTTCCGAGCAACCCCTGGTGCGCGAAGAACGGGCCGATCGGCTCGTCGCTCGTGTTCCTGGCGCTGCTGGCCGCACCGGTCGCGCTGCTGCCCCGCCGCCGTCCGGTCAGCCGGTCGGCCGGTCCGGCTCGAGGACGCTGGAACGGATACGACAGGGAGTGACGACCCGGCGCGGTCCAGCCGCGGCGCCCGGGACCGACGCGGCGAGCGGGGGCGGCCCATTGCTCTCGAGCCTCGGCTGTGGTTGTGTGGGGCCGGCGGCCACCGGCCGATGCGGTGATCGGGGGTCTCGATGGCACGGGGCGGATCGTCGGGTAGATCGGACCGGCTCCGATGAACCCGACCGAGGTGGTCGAGGCCTTCGGGGCGGCGTGGGCCGACCATGACCTCGACGCGGCGTTGTCCATGGTGACGGACGACTGCGTGTTCGACGCCACCGGACCCGCGCCGGACGGGGCCCGACACGTCGGGCGGGAGGCGATCCGCGCGGCGTGGAAGCCGATCTTCGACGACTCGGCGAGTGTCTTCGACGGCGAGGACACCTTCGCGGCCGGTGACCGGGTGGTCCAGCTCTGGCGGTACACGTGGGCTGACGGCCACATACGGGGCGTCGACCTCTTCCGCGTGCGTGACGGACTCGTCGCCGAGAAGCTCTCGTACGTGAAGGGTTGACCGGGACGAGTCCGGGAGGAACCGTGACCGACATCGCCACGCTGCACCGCCAGGCCCTGGCCGGCACCCGCAAGGCGGTGGCCGGGATCGCCGACGACCAGTGGACACGTCCGACGCCCTGCGACGGATGGGGCGTCCGCGAGCTGCTCAACCACGTCGTCGTCGGCAACTTGTGGGCCGCCGAGCTCGCCAGGGGGCGGACCATCGCCGAGGTCGGCTCCACGCTCGACGGTGACCACGTCGGCGCCGCACCGCTGGAGGCCTACGACCGCTCCGCGGAAGCAGCCGCCTCCGCCTTCGAGGCTCCGGGCGCGCTCGACGCGCCGTGCGCGGTCTCCTACGGCCCGGTCCCGGGGTCGGTGTACGCCGGTCACCGCTTCATCGACGTCTTGATCCACGGATGGGACGTGGCGGTCGCCACCGACCAGGACACCCGCCTCGACCCCTCGCTGGTCGACGCCTGCTGGGAGGTGCTCCGGCCCCAGGAGGCAGCCCTCCGAGCCAGTGGCATGTTCGGCACCCAGGTCGAGGTGCCCGCCGACAGCGACGCGCAGACCCGCCTCCTCGCCGCCCTCGGTCGGCGCATCTGAACCGGGAGGGCGGCGCCTGATCCCATCCGGGTGCCCTCCCCGTGCGACCGGGGGGAAGGTCCCCGACGTCGTCGCCGGTCAGCCTCGCAACTCCGCCTGCCGATGCATCACGGCGAAGTCGGCCCTCGCGCACGGCGTGAATCGGCCGGACCGGGCAATCACGCAGACAAGGATGATCTACGCTCGCAACATGGCGGCAGGTTCCCGGAAGGCCTGGTGCGCGCCGCCCTCGCGGATCCCGTCGTTCGTCGGGCCGGACCGGACCCCGGGGACAACGGGCGACCGGGCCGAGGGGTCGTGAGCCGCGCGTCGGATGCCGTGCCTGCGGTCCGCTGGCCCGATGAGGACCCGGCGTCCACGGACCAGGCCCCGGAGCCGTCGCCGACCGTCCAGGCCCGGCCTCGGCACCGGGACGCGGCCGGGCCTCGGACACGTCGTGGGGTCGTGACGAGGCGGGTGACCGCGGGTGTCCTCGTCGCCGCGCTCACCGCGGTCAGCGTGGCCGCAGTCCAGCTCCACGCACGGCTGGATCGGACCCGGACCCGGCTCGGCAGGACGGAGGTCACCCTCTCCGACACCCAGCGATCCCTGCAGCAACGGGTCGCGGAGCTCGCCGCCACGGCCAGTGCGCTGGCGGCCTCCACCGCGAAGCTCCAAACGACGACGGGCGAGCGCGATGCGCTCGACAAGGATCTCGCCCTCGCCCACCTCTACGGCCTCAACACCGCGGACGCACTGAAGTCGGTGAAGGGGCTGTCCGCCGCCCAGGCGACCTTCATCGAGGCGGAGGGCACCTGTCTGCAGGGCGTCCTGCGGGCGATCAACCAGATCTCGGTGGGGGACCACGCAGGGGCGATCACCTCCATCTCGACGGTCTCGGGACCGTGCCAGACAGCGGCGGGGCCACCGCCACCTGCGCGCTCCGGCCCGGTCAGCGCCGGGACCGCCAGTGCCGCCTCCACCTCGGCGGCGGGCAGCGCCGTGTACGCCTTCGACTTCCCGGATCCATTCGTGCTGCGGGTGGACGCCACCTACTACGGGTTCGCCACGAACTCGGCGCTCGGCACCATCCAGGTCATCCGGTCCCAGGACAGAC
>Ga0209048_10007065_pt1 | contig 10412 bp, 11 predicted proteins | sample FrelakmetCRP12CR_FD_187146 | JGI IMG/M metagenome (GOLD analysis project Ga0209048, IMG submission 187146) | Freshwater lake sediment microbial communities from the University of Notre Dame, USA, for methane emissions studies - CRP12 CR (SPAdes)... | ecosystem: Environmental > Aquatic >... | reverse complement strand
CCGCTGGCTTCAGACCATGGCCACACGCGGCATTGAGCCATGCTTCCGTTCGACCTACGGGATGCGCTATCCCGACCGCGTGAAGGGATGGACAATAGATTCGACCAGCACATTCTTTGTTTATCGCCCACTTGAGCGGAGCATAAATCTGGCCCGGTGGCCGATCATCCTGAATACTATCAATCTCAAAGCCATTCCGGCCTCGGCACTCGCTCTTTCCGCACTTGTCTATCGGGAGCATTTTGGTGAAAACGCCGATACCAGGCGATGGCTTGAACAGGCGTCATTTAGCGTAAAAACATTCAAGGACATCTACGCAAAAGACGGATCGTACAACGAGGGAATCTCTTACGCACACTATACAACTCTCCACCTCATTCAGGCCATCGATGCCCTCAAGCATGGGGGCGTTGCAGATCTGACAGACCTGTTGAACTGGGATGGCTATCAACAGTATTTGCTGGAGATGACCCTCCCCGCACGTGAAGATCCCCATGCTATTGTGAATTTCAGTGATGCGGGGACCGGGGCACATGCTTCCGTCTCCTTCTGGATTTCCCGGCACACACGCGACGGCCGCGGCCGCTGGTTCGGAGAGCATCTTGCGCTCTCCCGTGACATCTGGTCTGTGCTCTATTATGATACTACGGTTCAGGCATCCCCACCCGTGCAAGGGACTCACGTCTGGCACTCGAACCTCGATTGGATTGTGGGCCGCACAGGCTACGGTGTGGATGATCTTGTTGTCGCCATGCGCAGTGGCCCTCCGTCCAACCATGAACATGCGGATCGTAATAGCCTCATCCTGAAATGCTTTGGAGAACGCCTGATTGTCGACCCCATGCGCCCACCTTACAGCTTCCGTGATCCAGCGTGGAAAATGCGATTAACGGCCGGGCACAGCGCCGTCCTTGTTGATGGACTTGGGCATCAATATGTCGACGGGCACGAAGGCACAAATGCATCTCAGGCAACCGCGACCATAATCCGCAGCGGAGAGCGGGAAGGATGTTTCTTCTGGACAAGCGACGCAACTCCTGCATATCAGCTCGTGCAACCTGATGTCGCGGCCGTCACGCGCACAGTCATTACGCTCACCCGGATCCCTGCGGTTATTCTCGTCGACAAAGTGATCAAGGAGAAAACGCCATCGACCATACAGGCGCGTTTCTACACGTACAATGCCGATGACAAGGGTTCCATAGACGCACGCGTGAACGGTTTCACTGTCAACAGACCGACAGCCCGGCTCCTCGGGTATGCCGCAACGGCAGGAGGCATACTCTGCAAAACAGCAGTCCCGGACATTCCGGCCGAGCAATCCCGTCTCTACCCCTATGTCGATGTCAGCACAACGCAGCCGCAGAAGGACATCTGCCTGGTAACGGTGCTCCTCCCAACGACCAATGGCGTTGGCGGCGACGCGACGGTGCAGCGCGATTCGACAACCTATACCATCGGTCTTCCTTCGAATGGCAGGATTGTCAAGGTTCGCATTTGGGATACAGGTGTTGTCCCGGAGTTTGAGGTGCGATAGGTCGCCGGGCACGCATGCCGAATCTCATCGTGACAGGCTTGCGTCGCCTCCTGCGTCAGGGTGGAGGAGCTGGATCGCCAGCAGGCGCTTTGTTGCACCCATGGGAAACCGTTCAGCAAACAGCATGGTGTTCTTTCGGTCAAGAATAATCACCATGCTTTTTTCGAGACCGATGCTGCCCAGGACGGAATCAGGCGCAACGATCACCGGAAACGGTATTCCGTTTGCTGACACCCAACGCTGGAGATGTCTTGAGGAGTCATTTCTGACGAATTGGTCCTCATCGAAAATCATCAGCGCCTGATGCGAGCTCATCCCAAGCGTAAATTTGGCAGATTCAGCGAATGCAATAAAATCTTCAAAGCAGAGAGGGCAACCCAGATCGGCGTACTTCATAAGAAAAAGGGCCCGGTTGCCGGCAATATGCTGCACAAATTGAGGATGCGCTCGCTCTGCAAAACCAATTGCAGCTTGGGGGCGGAGATGCGTGCCGGCTTTCCCCCCGTTCAGGACCGGCATCACCACAGACACGTCAAGGAGCACCAGTAGAACGGCCAGGATACTCTTCCATTGCTGCCCTTTCTTTCCTCGCCCCGCGAGTGATACTCTCTCCCTCCCCGGAGAATAATAGGCCAATAATGCGAACGCATTGAACAACGCGATGTCGAAGAAGAATTCCTGGGTGTTTGTCATCCGGAGTCCAAGGTTGCCGAAGCAATTGCACGTGATCTCCTGTCCAAGAACTACCGCCGACGACAGTATCCACACGAACACTGCAACCAGAGCGCAAAACATCACCGAGACCATCCGTATCTTGAACTGTGCGAAGAGTGCAATCGCCCCCAGAATCTCCGCTCCGATGATGCCGATCGCCAGGATGAGCGCACGCCCCAAAGGAAGAAGCGTAATGGCTGCGACGGTCGCTGCGAACGCGTCGAGGACAAAGAGCTTGCTGATTCCTGCGATGAGAAATATCGCCCCAAGCACATAGGAGAGAGAACGGACCACCATTGTTATTTCCTGATGTTGTAGACCCTGATGAGTGTGCGGGCGCCTTCAATACTGAGCAGATGACCGTGGCCGTCGAGAAAAATGCGATGTGACAGCTCGGGCAGGACAAGTTGCGATAGCAATTGGCCTTCATGATTGACCACAAAGATATCTCTCCGTGGATGCTCGGTATATTGATCGGCAAGAAGGTATATCCTCCCCCCGGCATCGGCAGCAACTCCCATGAAGATATTATCTTCCGGTACAGTAACCGCTTCTGAGAATATTCCGCGTGACAACGTCTTCTGTCCGGCCCTCTGCCGGATTCCCGGGACGCAGAATTCACGTACGAACCGCCCCGCAGTATCCCAAATCTCCACGGTATTATGGGCCATGTACGCCACTACAATCTCAGCGGCACCGTTCGTTGCCATCATGAAGACGTTGTCGAACATATTCGCTGATGAATGCCGTAGAACGATGCTCTTCCGTACATTGCCATAAATGTCTGACTGCAGAAGTCCCTCTCCCCGCGCATTGGGCAGCTTCCCTATCCAGAGGTAACCGTTGGCATCGAACACAAGATCAAATACGCGGCCGTCTGTGTGGAATGTTGAAAGATGCGTATGGGTATCTGTGAAGACCTGCACTCTCGTGGATTCGAAGTCACCGACCGCAATCAGCGTCCCGGCTGCAGCGATCGAACCAGGGCCCCGGAATTCACCGTCGCCTCCACCCCTCTTGCCAAAGGAGCCCGTCAGGTGCCAGCTATTGTCAACGCATTTGACGTTGTATTCCAGTTTGTCGGCAACCAGCACCCGGTGCCGGGGCAGGAAAGCGAGGCCAAACGCCCCGAGGATGAGATCGTCGGCGGCGGCGCCGATCGTCGCAACGGGTTTGAGATCCCGAACGGTCTGCGCACTCGTTGGGTGCAGTGGTGCGGTGCACAACCCCAGGAGGCCCAGAACCAGGACAGCCTGTGTGAGTTTTTGGAGAAAGTGACTGGTGTTTGTTCCCACCGTTCGGGATCTCAGCATGTCGGGAAAAATCCTCTTATCGTGCGCGTGAAGTGCCGCTCGAATCGCCCGTTGTCCGGATCGACCGCTCTGGGATCAAGTCTGCCGCGCTCTCAGCAGAACATGTATCCGATAGTGCAACCAACGTAGCACGAGGCGGTCAGAGGATTTTCCCCATCGTAATATTCCCGGCACAGGGCGCCGCACCGTCTGTAGTTGTCCAGGCAGGATGCCTGCTTTGCGAAGGCATCAACCGTAACCGTCGCGCCCAACAAGAGTACTATCGCCAACGAAACCAGGGTTTTCTTCATGGCAGCTCCTTTGGATGGGGTGGGTATGGGAACGTCAATAGTCCATCGACTATTGGTTCTCCACATTACTACACGGCCAAGTCCATTTTTTCGATCCGCCAGAAGAAAAACTGGAATCCAATTCTCACTCCAAAGTTGAGGATGAACCCTGACTGCACTATATTGGTACTATCACGAACGATCTCACGAGGGTCCATGAAATGCCGATATCCTCTCCTGGTGCTTCCAGTCGCATTGGTTTGCGCGAACGCGTTTGCGCAAATCCGCACTGAGGAAACCCGCAAAACTGTCGACCCCGCAAAAGGGGATACGGTTGTTACACAATCGGTGATTATCTCACGCAGCGAAGATATCACGCCGAGGAAGAGCATCCTCCTTATCAACCCCCTGAAGTTCTTCCTCTTCTATAATCTCTCGTATATGCACCGCGTTTCATCTGACGTCGTTGTGGGAGGCGGATTCCAACTCCCCACCATTGCCGGTATCAACGGATGGGGAATTAATGCTGAAGTGAGAATCCATCCTTCCGGCAAGGCTCCACGGGGGTTCTACATCGCCCCGAACTTCGGCTACAACTCTCTCAGTGCGGGCAGCGTCACGGCGACACCGCTTTCCATCGGCGTTCTTCTGGGATGGCAATGGTTCCCCGGTGACGACTTCGCGATGGGACTCGGGATTGGTGTGGACCACTACTCGGGTTCGACTTCAACAAACGACACAGACCTGGGCAAGTTCGATGGCAACGTTCCAGCGCTCCGGTTTGATATCGGCTACGCGTGGTAACTTGTATTTCCCTTACTCTTGCCGTACATTGTTTCAGAGTCCCCCGGCCCGGAATTTGACTCCATAACCCTTTTAGAATCACATGCTTGGCGCAAGCCCCGCAACTATACCCGGGATGAACCGTAGAGTCCTTCTGAAGGAAAAGCCGAGCTGCACATCTCTTGGAGGATCTGGAACATGGGTCTGAAAGATCTCTTTTTGAAGCCTGCGAAGGAGACACCGGCCGAGAAGCCGACCGCCGCTTCTTTCGAGGGCTCGAGTTCACCCTCTTTCACACTTCGCAATCAGCCGATCCCGGCACCGAGGGCTCTCGAGCTGGAACCGGAACCGTTTCTGTTACAGCTGAAAGACGCACTCGAAAAGGCGGATCTTCCGGGACAACAGACGTATCTCGCTTTTTCCAAAGCTCTCGGGAACATGGAAAAGCTGCCTATGGACGAAGCGACAAAATTTCAGGCGGCCTTCGCTACGCTTCAGGCAACCGGATCCAATGTCACTCAACTCATTGAATCGTTCAGCTACTTCGAAGGCATCCTCGATGCGGAAAAAGACAAGTTCGAAGAAGCCCTTCACGCAACAATCGGCGATTCAGTGATCAAGAAGGAAAACGAGATTAAGCAGCTCACGGATGAGAACGCGGAGTGCACGGCGCAAATCCAGAAACTGACCGAAACGATCACGACAAATCAACAGAGCATCGCACATCTCCAGGGCGAACTCGCTGAGGTCAACGACAAACTCAAACACAAAGAAAACAGCTTCATGGCAGCGTACCGCTCGATGAAAGAACAGCTCCAGGCGGATGCCAAGAAGGTCAACACGTATCTCAGTTCCGCTATTGCTGCGCAGCCCCTTTCAGACACAAAAAAAAGAAAGTGAGGAGATCAAATGGCTGACTCGTCGTTACTTCCCTCAACGGTTTCGACCACAGGGATGAAATCGTTCTGGAGCCGCAAGGAAGGAAAGACCGGGATGGTCGTCGCGTTGGCCGTTCTGGCCGCTCTCGGGTACGGCCTGTACCAGATACTGCCCTTCCTGATCACCATGACGAAGAACCTGCTCACGCTCACGCTCCTGGGCATTTGCCTCTTCGTCCTCATCTATCTGATCATGGATAGTCAGGTGCGTAACCTGGTCTGGTACCTCTACAAGTCACTCATGCGGGGAATCACCGGACTCTTCATTCAGATCGATCCCGTGGGAATCATTGAAACCTACGTTGCCCACTTGCGGAAGCAACTGCAGAATCTGGAAAGTCAAATACAAGAACTGTCCGGTGCCAAGCGCAAACTTGCAGATGCGATCGACCGTGCCAAAGAAGAGCTTGAGGAGCAGCTGAATCTCGCGAAGGTGGGCCAGAAGAAAGGACTCGGGGCCGCCGAAATCACCGTGTACACAAACCAGGCCGGTCGTCTGAAAACCCGGATCGAAAAATACCAGAGCCTTGTCACCAAACTCGATACGCTTTACCGCATCCTCGAGAAGATGCAAAAGGCTGCGAAGGTGGTCATCCTCGACAAGACAAACCAGGTCGACGACATCAAGACACAACGTCAGGAAATGCGCACCGGGTTCAATGCATTCCGGTCGGCAATGAGCATCCTCGCCGGCGATCCCGACAAGAAGGTCCTGTTCGATCAGGCAATGGAATCGATCCAGAACGACATCAGCATGAAGGCGGGCGCGATGGAGAGATTCATCGAGGAGTCGGGCGAAGTCATGCAAGCCATCGATCTCCAGAATGGGGCGTTCGAAGAAAAAGGGATGAAGCTCCTCGAAAAATGGGAAACGGAAGGACTTCCATTTCTCCTGACAGACGGGTCTGAACATCTCTCCGCCGCAGACCAGCTCCGTCCTGTCGATGCGAAATTCGTGGAGGTCGCGAAAGAGACTTCAAAGTCGGGCGACAACTCCTACAAAGACCTGCTCAACAAATAGACCTCTCATTCTGAAAGGCTGGACACATGAATCGCCTTACTGTGCTATCGAAAATCCTCGGAGGGTTGGCGATCGTAGGCATCCTTGTCGCCGCCCTGTATTATCTCGGCAAAAACCCTGACATCGCGGAAAAGATCGCCCCGACGGGAAAACCGTCGGCAGGCCAGGTGCCGAAGGAAGCCAAGGCGGGTCGCAGTGACAAACTCATTGTCGGCATTAATACCTGGGGCGGGTTTGGCGGCGCGGTGTATTTCAACGGAGGCTTCAAGCCTTCAAAGGAGAGCAAATTCTTCACCGAATATGGACAGCTGGTGGAGTTCAAGCTCATCGACGACTTCAATGCAAGCAGGGAGGCATGGAAGAGCGGCGACATCGACGTGCTCGGTTTCTGCACAATCGATGCATTCACTACGGAAATCAACGGTCTCAAAGAGTTCGAACCGCAGGTGATCGGCCAGATCGATTGGTCGCGCGGTGGCGATGCAATCGTCGTCCGCCGCGGCATCAATCAGATTTCCGATCTGAAAGGCAAGAAGATCGCTGTTGCACCGATGACGCCTTCACACACTCTGCTTCTCTGGTTGATGGACGCAGGGGAAGTCGGCTGGGGCGATGTGCAGATCATTCCCGTCGCCAACGGCATTGATGCGGCCGACCTCTTCAAGAAACAGCAGGTCGATGCGGCAGTGGTCTGGTCGCCCGACGATCAGGACTGCGTTGCCAAGATCGACGGCTCCAAGGTGCTCGTGAGCACAAAAAAGGCTTCGCACATCATCGCCGACGTCTGGCTGGCCAAGAAGACCACAGTCGAAGAAAAGCAGAATGCTCTCAAAGCCTTTGTGGAAGGGTCATTGAAAGGCAACGGCAGAATCAATGCCGATGCGAATGCAAGAAAGGAAGCTGCCACCCTCCTTGCCGACGGCTTCAACCAGCCGGTGGATTTCTGCGTTACCGCGATCAGCAACGCGCGTCTCGCAACCCTCGGCGACAACCAGGACTTCTTTGACATCAATGGCAACTTTGCCGGCGTGACCGGAGAGAAGCTCTATTCGAAGATGGCACAGGCGTTTGCCCGAACCAAAGACAACCAGGGACAGTACTATATAACCGGCAATGTTCCCCCCTGGCGTACCATTGCCTATCCGGCGTTCATTCGCTCCAGCAAGTTGGCGGGCCCCGAACAAGCTGCAGAAGGGGGCGCCAAGTTCACCGCGCCGACTCCTGAACTTGCCACGGTTCCTGCTATCAGCACAAAGAAGGTCACCATCGAGTTCGCCTCCGGTTCGTCGACACTTACAGACGAGGCCAAAACCAAGATCGACATAGATTTCCTCGACCTCGCCAAAGGGTTCCGCGAAGCCCGCATCCGGATCGAAGGGAATACCGACAATGTCGGCAGCTATCAAATGAACAAAGAACTCTCACGGAAACGTGCTGTGGCTGTCGCCACCTACCTGGCAAAATGGTTTGACCGGAATCGTTTCGTCGTCGTCGGCAACGGACCGGACAAGCCCGTGGCCGAGAACACTACTCCTGAAGGCCGGCAACGCAACCGCCGGACGGACTTCGAAATCCTCAATCAATAAGCCATAGAAAAGAGAACTTCGTATGGGCGATCTGCGAGAGAGTCTGCCAAAACGGACCCTGCTGCTCTTAGAACTTGGCGGAGTTGCCTTTGTTCTGGTGGCATGGCAACTGGTGGCGATGCGCATCAATTCCATCGCCATTCTCCCCACTCCGCTGGAGGTCCTCGGGTCGTTCCCCGAGCTTCACTTTCAGGACCTCATCGTGGTCAACACGCTCTACTCGATCAAGATCAATCTGCTCGGGTATCTCTGGGCGATAGCTCTCGCGCTCCCGCTCGGGTTCGCTCTGGGTCTTTTCACCCGTCTGGGAGCAGTCTTCAACCGGTTCCTTGAGGCGATCCGCTACATTCCCCTCACAGCTGTCACGGGGCTCTTTATTGCCTGGTTTGGGATCTACTTGAATATGAAGGTCCAGTTTCTCGCCTTCGGCATATTCGTGTACCTCCTCCCTGTGGTTGTCGAACGCGTCAAAGAGCTCGATGAGGTCTACGTCCAGACCGCACAGACTCTGGGGGCCAGCAAATGGCAGATCATCACAAAGGTCTTCATACCGGGTGTGCTTTCAAGGGTGTCAGATGATATTCGTGTCCTCACGGCAATATCCTGGACCTATATCATTGTGGCAGAGCTCGTCAACAATGAGGGGGGAATCGGAGCTCTGATATTCCGGGCGTCTCGGCAGAGCCGGTTGGATAAAGTGTTCGCCGGGCTTTTTGTCATTATCGTTATCGGCTTCATTCAAGACAAGATCTTTGTTTGGCTCGACCGCCGAATTTTCAAATACAAATATGCGAACGGCAAATGACCTCAACGAACAATATTATTGAATTGAGAAACGTTTCCCAGCGGTACATGCGGGAGAATGGCCAGAAAACGGTGGTCATCGAGGGCCTCAATTTGCTGATCGAAGACGTTCCCAAGAGAGGGCAATTTATCTGTCTGCTGGGGCCTTCAGGGTGCGGCAAGTCAACGGTGCTCCGCTATGTTGCGGGGCTCCAGAAGCCATCGGAAGGAGAGGTTCTTCTCTACGGGAAGCCGAGAAACCCGGAAGACCATGTGGGGATGGTCTTCCAGCAATACAGCTCCTTCCCGTGGCTCACGGTGCTCGACAATGTTACGCTGGCGCTTGAGATCAAGGGCGTTCCGATGAAGGACCGCAAAGAGAAGGCCATGTCGTATATCCAGGCCTGTGAGCTTGAGGAGCACGCAGACAAGTACGCGCAGTATCCTATCCTCTCGGGAGGACAGCTGCAAAGGGTTGCTATTGCTCGCAGCCTGGTCTCAAATCCGAATCTGCTCTTGATGGACGAACCGTTCGGCGCTCTTGATGTCAACACCCGCCTGAAAATGCAGGACATGCTGTTGGCCATCTGGGAGAGACTATGGCATATCAATGACGCGACGACGATTGTCTTCGTCACGCATGATATTCCCGAGGCGGTGTATCTGGGGACGGACATCTACATCATGCAGACCGACCCTGGCAAGATCGCACACCACATGGCTATTGATCTTCCCTTCGACAAGACGCGACAGGTGAAACGCGATCCACGATTTGTGCAGTACGTGTACAACATCGAGGACAAAATGATGAGCCTGTCAAAAAAGGGGGCGGCCGAGCTATTGCGGAAGTAATGAGTCGCACTCTTCGGGAGCGACGCGAATCGGGGACTGTCTCAATCGCGGGTTGACTGACCCCGAGGTTGCGTGCCCGCACAATACAGCATCTCCACTTTCTTTCGCGCCCAGGGGGTTTTGCGGAGGAACTTCAAGCTGGATGAGACGCTGGGATTCTCCAGGAAACACTTGATCTTGATCCGGCGCCCCATTTCTTCCCAACCATACTGATCCACCAGTTGGTGCAGGATCATCTCCAGGGTCTTTCCGTGCAACGGATTGTGGGGTTGGTCCTGGATCATTCGACTACTTCAACCCTCGCTTTTTCTTTTCAATGAGCACTTGCGCATCCACCGGTTCGGTGCAGACGGCACACACATAGCGTTTGGTGGTCTCATTGTAGTCCGGCTCGCGGGTCTGCTTGCAGTTCGGGCACCGGATGACCAATGGCTGGGCTTCTTTGGGCTTTGGCATAGGCCGCTATTTCTCCGATCCGTTCTCAAACGGCACGGTCCCGAGAAGCACTGCAGGGTTCTTCTGAACAAAGAAGTTTAGTGCCCACTCGCCCGGAAACAGAATCACCGCCTGCCCCTGCGCATCATCGGCCAGGATCGAGCCCGTGGGGAGCACGCCG
>Ga0209048_10007064_pt1 | contig 10413 bp, 10 predicted proteins | sample FrelakmetCRP12CR_FD_187146 | JGI IMG/M metagenome (GOLD analysis project Ga0209048, IMG submission 187146) | Freshwater lake sediment microbial communities from the University of Notre Dame, USA, for methane emissions studies - CRP12 CR (SPAdes)... | ecosystem: Environmental > Aquatic >... | reverse complement strand
CCCTTCCCCAAACCCCATCCCCCAACCCCATAAGAAATGTAGGGGCGACCCGTCGGGTCGCCCTCCCCCATAAATCAGGCAAAGCATAGGTGGCACCGGCTTTCCAGCCTGTGCGCCCGCACCGGCAAGACGCCGGGGCCGCCGAAAAGATTTCAGGACGATATAATATAAATAAGGCATTGCTCTCTTTGGCTTTTTTTGCCTATAGTGGGGCAGTAGCTAAACGCACCACACCGGCTTGCAACGGCGAAGAGGGAGTAAAGCAATGCGGTCTTGGTTGGCGGTCCCTTGGACGTTATTGTTTCTGCTGATTTCTCTGTTCGCCGCGGTGCCGCACTCCACCTGGGCGCTGACCCCCGGCCAGGTCTACGAGCAGGTAAAAGACTCGGTGGTGGTAGTCAAGGCATACGACCAGAAGGGCCAGCAGGTAAGTCTGGGGAGTGGGGTCATGCTGCCGTCCGGGGACATCATCACCAACTATCATGTTGTGAAGGCGGGGGTTCGGTACATTGTGGGCAAGCATGTTGATGTTACCAAACTCTCTGATGCTGAACTTGAAAAGCTTGCAAATACTCCACCTTCCCCTTATGACAATGATATCCCGGGCGCTAAAAACACCCCCGCCACCTTGAAATCGATCAATCCGGACAAAGACCTATGTTTGCTATCTGCTACCGGCTCAATGGCCAAACCGGCCCGTCTTGGCAAGGCCACGAACCTCAAGGTGGGCGACCCGGTCTATGCCGTGGGCGCGCCCCAGGGGTTGGAACTGTCCCTGTCCGAAGGCATCGTTTCCCAACTGCGGGGCGGCGATCCACCCATCATCCAGACCACGGTGGCTATTTCCCCTGGCTCCAGCGGTGGCGGCCTGTTCAATGCGAAAGGAGAACTGGTTGGCATTACCACCTTCTACCTAAAGGACAGCCAAAGCCTGAACTTCGCCCTGCCGGTGGAGTGGGTCGGCGAGATGGCCAAACGCAAAGATTCGGGGGAGGATAAAAACAGGTGGCTTGTCAATGGAACTGCTCTGAGAAAAGCGGAGCATTGGCAGGACCTAATGGATCATTGCCAGCGATGGACAAAGGCCGAGCCGGGCAACGCTTTGGCCTGGGCCGGCCTGGGCTTTGCCTGCGCAAATCTGGGCCGTCACAACGAGGAAATCAAAGCATACCGGGAGGCGCTGCGCCTTAATCCGGATGATGCCGCTACCTGGAATAACCTCGCCATTGCATACGCCAACTCAGGCAATCGCAGCGCCGCCCTGGAGGCGGTCAAGGAATTGCGGCGCTTAGACCCGCAGATGGCGGACAAGCTTTTCAACCTTATCATGCAGCCGTGAGGCAAGGGGCTGCATTGCCTATACCGACACCGGGGAGATTTACGGAGCGCCGGCAACGGTCATCGACCCGCAGAGGGGCGGCGTGGTATGTGGCGGGGCCTTCAGGGGGTGTTATAGGGGTACACTTGGTCATAGTACTCCCTGATTTTCAGGGATATAATCTATTTGAAAGTGAATAACTAAATTATATTTATGATATTTATGAAGTGAAAATGAAATACCCACCAGGCTTAAGTTATGCGCATGAGAAGTTTAGCCACGCTCTATATTTACTTGCTATTGGCCCCGGAGATGTCAGATCCCGGCTTCATAAGGCATTTATCCACTTCATGCCTGTAAAAGAGAAAGATATCCCCGATGAATTATTGGAAGATTTCAGGTGGATTAAACGTGAACTGACAAAGCGTGTGCCTGTGGCGAAAGAAGGAAAGATGATAGCGACGCTTGAAAGAATGCAGAACCGAACAGGAATGAAGATCGCTATAAGAATATACGATCTTGCTTCCAAGCTTAAACGATACTGTGATCAACAAATGATGGAAGGCGGCTAAAATCTATTTAGCGAATATTATTATAGCATACTGAATAATAGTCAATAATAGGAGAATTGATTATGGCTATTGATAAGGAAATAAAAGATTTTACGGATGCAATTGGGGCTTATGAACCACAACCAGGTAATGAAATTTATCGAACTTTTAGAACATTATTTAGAAGGAGAAATTATTTCTTTTTAGAAGGGAATTTCCTTATTGTTAAAATAAGCCGAACTAATCCCGCATGGTGGGGCGTCAGAAAAGATATCATTGAAGCTTTTAATAAATGGCCAACTTTGGAAAACTATTTCCTTATCCTTCTGATAAATGGGAATGAAGGATGGGTATATTCAAAAAATGAAATAAACAAGAATATTGACGATGGAATTTGGAAGTACGGACAGGACCAAAATTACAAGATTTATCCAGCGGTAATAAAAGATAGAAATTCATTTATATCGCCTAATCAATTCTTAAAGAAGATAGGTGTCGAGAAATAAGAAAAACTTCATTGTGGTTACCTTTTGCGGCATAAAAAAGGCTTAATGTGTCGATATTGGGCGGATAGGTCGAATTTTTAGCCGCTTGTTGAGAAAATGCAGGGTGTGCCCCGCGCACCATAGTAGGGGCGGGTTTTAAACCCGCCCCTACACCCCCTCCCCTTCCCCCGCCAGCCATTTTTTCAAGTTCTGCGCCACTTTTTGATTAAACCCCGGCAGGCCGGCCAATTCTTCCAGGCTGGCGGCCTTGACTGCCTCGAGGTTGGGGAAGTGCGTTAACAGCCGGCGGCGGCGCACCGGCCCGATGCCCGGAGCCTGCTCCAGGGCCGAGGCCAGCAGTTCCTTCCTGGCCCGCTTCCGGTGGTAGGTGATGGCGAAACGGTGGGTCTCGTCCCGCAGCCTCAGGAGCAGGAGCCACCCCGGGGCGTTGGCCGGGGGCAGCAGAGGGTTTTTCCGGCCCGGCAAAAAGAGGCGGTCTCGTATAGGGCGGCCGCCCGCCTCCGTGGCCTTGGCCAGACCCACCACCGGTATTTCTATAAGGGCCAGTTCCGTCAGTGCCTGTATGACGACGTTTAACTGGCCCCGGCCGCCGTCCACCACCAACAGGTCCGGCAGCTCCCGGCCCGCCTTGCCGTAGTGACGCCCCACCACTTCCCGGAGCATGGCATAGTCGTCCTGGCCCGCCACCTCTCTGATCTTGAAGCGACGGTAGCGGGATTTATCCGGAACCCCGTCGGTGAAGGCCACCAGCGCCCCAACCGGCTGGCCCCCCTGGAGGGTGGAGATGTCCAGGCATTCCAGCCGGGCGGGGAGGTTCGGCAATTTCAGGCGAGTTTGCAGATCCAGGAGGGCGGCCCCGGGCTCCGGGGCGCGCCGGCGGCGGGTGAGCGCCGCCCGGGCATTGTCCGCGGCCAGTGAGAGCAGCCGGGCCCGGTCGCCCCCCGGGGCGACCAGCAAGGCAACTTTTGCGCCCTTCTCGTCGCTGAACAAGACCTCCAGGAGCCGGCGATCCGGGACCTCCCCGGGCAGCAGCAATTCATCCGGCAGCGGCCGGCCCTCGGTATAATACTGCTTGAGGAAGGCCCCCAGCAGGTCCCCGCCGGGAGGAAGTTCCGGGAAATAATATTCCCGGCCGCCGGTGACCAGCCCGGCCCGCACCAAAAGGACGGTGATGAGGGCTTGCCCGGCGTCTGCCGCCAGGCCCAGAACGTCCTGGTCGCGGAAATTGGGCCGGGCCATATCCTGGCGCTCCAGGGTGGCGGTGATGGCCTTAATCCGGTCCCTCAGCTGCGCGGCCCGCTCAAAATCCAGGCCGGCCGCGGCCTGGTCCATCCGGGCCTTGAGCCTTTTGAGGAGATTGCCGCCTTTGCCTTTGAGAAAGAGGAGGGCCTCGGCCACCGCCTGGCGGTAAGCGGCCTCGCTCACCAGCCCGGCGCAGGGCCCCAGGCAGTTCGCCAGCTGGTACTCCAGGCAGGGGCGGGAGCGGGGGGCCAGACGCCGCTCCTTGCAGGTGCGGACCCCGAAGGCCTGCTTCATGACCTTCAGGGTCTCCCGGGCCATACCGGCAGAGGCATAGGGGCCGAAATAGAGGGCCCCGTCCGGGTTAAACCGCCGGACGAACCGGAGGGCCGGGAAGTTTTCCTTAAGGTCAAGACGGAGGCAGAGGTAATTCTTGTCGTCACGGAGCATGACGTTGTAGCGGGGCCGATGCTCCTTGATGAGGTTGCGCTCCAGGATGAGGGCCTCACGGCCGGTGGCGGTGAGGATCACGTCCACCTGGGCCATTTTTCTCAACATCAGGGCGGTCTTGGGGTCGTGCTGCTCCGGGGCCTTGAGGTAGGAAGTTAGGCGTTGCTTCAGGTTCACGGCCTTGCCGACGTAGAGCACCCGGCCGCCGGCATCCTTGAATAGGTAGGCGCCGCTGCCCCCCGGGATGCGGGGCATGGCCGCGGCCAGGGCCGGATAAGGCGAAGCAGGCTTTACATCGGGGGAAGGCATCTTATATTAGGATAACAGGCGGCCTGGCGCTGTCAAGACAAGCGGGAACCGGCGCAAGCGCCGGGCTGTTACGGAAAGGGGCGGCAACCTTATACCGAGTTGCGGTCAAAGGGGACTTTTTTATCCGCAAGCTTTACCGTGAAAACCCAAATCCCCCTAAATCCCCCTTTGCCAAAGGGGGACTTTTAAAACCCCCCTTTGAAAAAGGGGGGTAGGGGGGATTTTCATTTTTTGGGTGAAACATTTATGTTTCATGGTCGTTTAGCCTGCGCCTGCACAGGCGAGACGCCTGTGACACCGGTTGATTGGGACTTGGTATTAGGCTGCTCATGGAAAACCTGGAGCGCGGAAATCCCCGGATGGCCTCGGGCTCATCACCCGAAGGTATTTCGGGAAAGAGAGGCATTATGACCTTACCCCAAATGACCCTGGGGCGCACCGGCCACTCCGTCACCAGGTTGGGCCTGGGAGGAGAAGGGGTGTTGCGGACTTTCGGTTACGAACCCCAGGCCCAGGCCGTCATTGAGGCCGCCCTGGCCGCGGGCGTCAATTACTTTGAAACCGCCCGGGCCTATTCCGGCAGCGAGGCCTACCTGGGCCGCAGCCTGAAAGGCCACCGGGACCGGATATTTTTGACCAGCAAATCCCATGGGCGTACCTTCAAGGAGGCCATGGCCCATCTCAGCATTACGCTGAAAAATCTCGATACGGATTATCTGGACCTTTGGCAGGTGCACGATATCCGAACCATGGACGAAGTCGCGGCCTTAGGCGCTCCCGGCGGGGCGCTGGAGGCGTTTCACCATGCCCGGAAACGCGGCTGGGTGCGGTTCATCGGCATCACCGGCCACCACGACCCGGAAGTCCTGCGCCGGGGGCTGACGCAGTATGAGTTTGACACCGTGCTCCTGCCGATCAACCCGGCGGAACCGCATCTCGCCAGTTTTCTGCCCGTGGCCCAGGAGGCCATGGCCAAGGGGATGGGGGTCATCGCCATGAAAACGCTGTGCCGGGGACAGTTGCCCCAAATGTCGGAAGAGCCCGACAAAATGCTAAAGGAACTGCTGGCCTATGCCCTGAGCCAGTCCGTCACCCTGGCGGTGGTGGGGGCGGACTCCGCCAAACAGGTAGGAGAACTATCCGCCGCGGTCCGGGACTTCGCACCCATGACCCCGGAAGAGCAGCACCGCCTGGAAGAGGCCGTGGCCCCATACGCCCGGCAGTTGATGTATTATAAGCCTTAGTTTTGCCCTATTTCGGCTTTTCTTCCAACCTCTTGCCCACGTACCAGTCGATCTGGCGGCAGATGCCTTTGATCACCTGGGCCTCCCGGGCCCGGAGGCCGTGGCGGGAAAAGAGGCGGCGGACGTTGAACATCCAGTGCTCGGGGTTTTGATGGCTGATGAAGTTGATCTTGAGCAAGGTCTCCTGGAGCATGGCGTACATGGATTCCAGCTCCCGGGAGTTGGCCAGCCGGGGGGTTGAGCGGGTATTGGCCATCCCGGCCGTGAAGAGCTCATAGGCCATGACCATGACGGCCTGGGCCAGGTTCAGGGAGGAGCACTCCCCGGTGGGGATGGTGACCAGGGCGTGGCAGAAAGGGAGTTCCTCGTTGGTGAGGCCCCAGTTTTCCGGCCCGAAGAGCAGGGCGACGTCGTTGCCGGCGGAAATATCCACCAGGCGGGCGGCCATCTCCCGGGGGGAGAAATAGTCGTTGCGGACGCCCCCCAGCCTAGCGGTGGCGCCGACGATGTACTGAAAGGGCGTGAGGGCCCGGGCCAGATCGTCGTGGACCTCCAGACGCTCCAGGAGGCGCGCCGCCGGGCCGGTGGCCATCATGGCCATGCGGTCTTGGTCCAGGTCCAGGGGCGCCACCGCCACCAGGCGGCTTATCCCCATATTACAGGCGGCCCGGGCCACGGCGCCGATGTTCTCAGGCAGCCGGGGCCGGAAGAGGACAATGGCCACCCGGTCCAGGCACACCCGGGCGGTCGGCTCCACCTTGTGGCGTTTATCCGGCATGGCACCACTTTAGCATATCCCGTCCCCGGGGCAAACCGTGATCGGGGGATAGTAGTCAGTGAACAGGACAGCCAAGCAGGTCCCCTGGCCGGCGCCGCCAACCTGGAAAAATTTCTTTTATCCCATCCCCCGGGAGTGGTATCCTCCCGAGCTGGAGTATTGGCATACGCCGCCCTATCTTGACCTCTAGCGCGGCGGCCGCCATGAGAGGGAACGCATGCATATCGACCGCTATGAATTTGGAGTCATCGTCATCGACGGGCAGACCTTCAAGAACGACGTGCTGATCTGGCCGGGTCAGATCAAGGGCGACTGGTGGCGGCAGGAGGCCCACCTGCTGCAACTGGAAGACGTGGCCGAGACCCTGGCTGCCAATCCTCAAGTCCTGGTGGTGGGCCAGGGAGAGCCCGGGAAGATGCAGGTGGACCCGGCCCTGGCGGCTTACCTCCAGGACCGGGGGGTGGAGCTGCTGGCCCACCCCACCCGGGAGGCCTGCCGTCTCATCAATGACTTGATGGGGAAGCGCCGCCTGGTCGCGGCGCTGCACCTCACCTGCTAGGGTAGCGATGCATAAATTGTCTGGTATAAAGCGAGCCATAGCTTGAATACCGGGGGTTTTTAGTCCCCCTTTTTTAAACGGGGATTTAGGGGCAATACGGTTCAATTAAACCATCCTGTAGGGGCGGGAGAACGCCATGTCCGCGGATTTCAGGATCATCGACTGCCATCTGCACACCGGGGTGCAGCACGTTGACTGGAGCTGGGAGCGCATCCGGCCGCTGCTGCTGGCCGCGGGCATCGCCGGGGCGGCGCCGATAGCGCCGGTGGAGGACATCTACGACCGCCACCTGCCGGACTTTACCGACACGCCCGCCTGGCAGGCCTGCCGCCGCCGGGCCCACCAGTACCTTTTGGACCTTAAGGACCCGGAGATCGCCATTTACCCATACTTTTTCGTGTGGAACGACTTCGCCCGGGAAGATCTGGGGCCGGAGTACGTGGCCATCAAGTGGCACCGGCACCCGGATGAACCCGTCTATCACTACGACGACCCCCGCTGCCGGGAGTTTTTGGAGGCGGTGCGGGAGCGGGGGCTACCCATCCTCCTGGAAGAGTCGCTGGAAAACACCCTGTTCTTCTTAGAGAAATTGGCCCCGGACCTGCCGGTGATCATCCCTCACCTGGGGGGGTTAAGCGGCGGCTACGTGGCCCTGGACCGGGCCGGGGTGTGGCGGCGCCCCCAGGTCTACACCGACACTTCCACCGCGGCGATCCCGGAAATCAAGGACTTCATGCGGCGCTTCGGCACCGACCGGCTGCTGTTCGGCAGCGACCACCCTTTCGGCAGCCCCTCGGCCGAGCTGGACAAGATCCTCAGCCTCAACCTGCCCGAGGCGCAGACCCTTGGCATCCTGGGGGACAACTTCCGGCGGCTGTGCCGCTTGGGATAAATTGCCGCGGTCAAGACTCGACCGGACCAGCTCTCCAGCAAGGTTTACTATCATCTGACCTGCGACAAGATTTATTTTCTTGGTAAATTTTGCCCTGAGTTGTCTGACCCAAAGAAGTTTTCCCGATGGGTTCTCTATCGACTCTCTGTCTCCCTTCAACCACTCGATCCTGGCAATCCCTCTAGCATCCGCGCCTTTCTTTATGCCGATCCTATCCACAACTATTGGTAATTTTAGAGAAGTTTTGATAATGGCAAGCTTATTATTACCGTTCGATGCTGGGCTGGGGTTCTGGGAACACAAAAACAATGATGCCTTGGTTATTGATTGTCTGATATGCCAAAGTCTATTATAGAACATTGACTTTTGCAAAAATTATGCTTAATAAAAGTTTTTGGCGAGGATGGATCATCTTCTGTGGTTAAACCCGGGAAGAGAGGTCACCATAACCATTTTTGGACTGCGGTGGGTAAGGTTGCCGCATAATCTCCGTTGATAGAGGCGCTGATTTCTTCGAATTAAAGGGTAACGCCCTGTCAGGTATATGCCCGGGGCGTGGGAGAATGGTTGACCAAATAGATCGGGAGGAAACTTGAGTATGTCAATGATGAAAAAACTGGTAGCGGAATTTGTCGGCACGGCCTGGTTGGTTTTTGGTGGGTGTGGAAGCGCCGTTTTGGCGGCGGCCTTTACAACCGGAGCGCCCGGCAATCTTCATCTGGGCATCGGCTTCACAGGGGTAGCTTTTGCCTTTGGTTTGACTTTACTCACCATGGTTTATACTATTGGTCCTATCTCCGGTTGCCACATCAATCCTGCTGTCTCGATTGGCTTATGGGCCGGCAACCGGTTGCCAGCATCCCAATTGCTGCCCTACATAATTGCTCAGGTTCTGGGTGGTATCCTAGGCGCTTTTATTCTCTATGTGATCGCCACCGGCAAGCCAGGTTTTGATGTAGTAGCCAGTGGCTTTGCTACCAACGGCTATGGTGAGCATTCCCCTGGAAGCTATTCGCTCCTTGCGGCATTGGTGTCTGAGGTGGTCCTAACCTATATGTTTCTCCTGATCATCCTGGGCTCCACCGACCGGCGGGCGCCGGCAGGATTTGCCGGTATTGCCATTGGCCTGGCCCTGACCCTGATCCATCTCATCTCTATTCCCATCACCAACACTTCGGTAAACCCTGCACGCAGTACTGGACCGGCGATCTTTGTGGGCGGCTGGGCCCTGTCGCAGCTCTGGCTCTTCTGGGTTGCCCCGATTGCAGGGGCATTGCTGGCTGGCGTTACGTACCGGTGGCTTGGTGGGTCGACGGAAGGATGATCAACACGTTACGTGCTTATACCATCGGCTGGTGGCTATTATCAGGGGCTGTATATGTTTGGATGTAGGCTGTGCTTAATTATCCGGCAGGCATCTTTGACCGGTTATGTACAGGAGGGAACAAGATGGGTTTTCTTGACGATCTGCTGGGAAAGGTTGGCGACGCGGTCAAAGGTTCGCAGGGTCAACAGAGAGGATTAGTGGAAGGAGTGATGGGCTTGTTGACGAGCCGGGAGACGGGCGGTCTGGACGGCCTCATGCAGGCCTTCAACCAGCAAGGCTTGGGAGAGGTTGCCTCCTCGTGGGTGGGCATGGGGAACAACCTCCCCATAACCTCGGACCAGGTCCAAGGGGTAATGGGAAGCGACGTGATCCAGCAATTGGCGGAGAAATCCGGCATTTCTTTTGACGCAGCCAAATCGCAGCTTGCCGACTTATTGCCCAGCTTGATCGATGGGCTCACCCCCGAGGGTAAAATCCCTGAAGGAGGCTTAATCGGCAAAGGCCTGGAACTTCTCCAGGGCATATTCTCCCAGAAATAAAGGGGCTTGACGGCAAGCAAACATCAGTTGGCCTAAAGTCCTCAAGCCGGCTATGCCCAATTGAGGCAGTACGTTGAGCTATTTCTGCACGGCCAGGAAGCGTTCTTGAGCACGTAGGGCGGGAAAGCGTAGCGTACCCCGCCTTTAGTTAGCATCATTAGTTTCCCGATGCATTCTAGCAAGGTGACCATGAAAAAGAACGCGCCATAAGGAATAAAGGTGGAAATATATTGTGGCTAAAGTTATTTCTAACCCAATTGCTGAAGGCGGGATGCGCCACGCTTTCCCGCCCTACAGCCATATCGTTCGTGCAAGATACCTGCAATATAGGCGCGGTTTAAGTAAAAATAAAGAGTGTCTGATATGGTTGTCATAGTTGGATTTGGAACCCTGGCGGCCTGATAAGTTTTCGGCCTGATGGTCAGGTATGACCTGATCTGGATTAGCTTATAGTCAGCTTTAATCCGGTTAATTACCCCCCCTTAAATGAACCGCCGCATCAGGTCGTCGGTGATGCCGTCCACGTCGTCCGGCCGGATGCGATATTCCCGGCAGATCGCCTCGACTCGGGCCATCTTGCCGGCGTCGGCCAAATCTCCTAACCCCGAGAAGATTCCCGTCCGCCGCCCCATCCGATAGAGGCGCTGCAGTTCCGGGTCCAGGTTAAGAAAAGTGCGGACGATCCCGATCAGACGCGGGAG
>Ga0209048_10007063_pt1 | contig 10416 bp, 10 predicted proteins | sample FrelakmetCRP12CR_FD_187146 | JGI IMG/M metagenome (GOLD analysis project Ga0209048, IMG submission 187146) | Freshwater lake sediment microbial communities from the University of Notre Dame, USA, for methane emissions studies - CRP12 CR (SPAdes)... | ecosystem: Environmental > Aquatic >... | reverse complement strand
CCTCGTTAAAAATGACCACGCGGTGCCATTCGGTCTTTTCGCGGCGCTCGCCGGTGGTCTTATCACGCCAACTTTCCGAGGTCGCGACCCGCAAATTCGCGATCGGCCGACCGTCCTGCGTGCGGCGAATTTCCGGATCGGCGCCGAGATTGCCGATCAGGATCACTTTATTGACGCTACCCGCCATGATGCTCTCCAGATGACGACATGCGGTCGTCCGACTTTCGCGAAAGTCGTCGCCGGTCGCCGTTAGGGCGCCTGCCGCGTGCGGGCCCGCTTGAATGACTGCTCACCCTAGTCTTCGCCCGGGGGGCGGCAAGCTCGTTTGGCCTTAATCCACAGGGCTTCTGTCGTACCCGCAGCTGCCTATGGAACCGCGGCCACAAGCGAGTTCTTGGTATGTTCTAGCGGGTTTTTCGCGGCCACGCAACTGATTCGCCAAATAATATGGATTCTTACGGCGTGCGCTGGCTTGTTGGTTGCAGCGATGCCGTTTGGCAAAATTTAGATGACACCAGCCGGCGGCGCCTCGGAAACGAAGACGAAGGTCGGCTGGACCCTCGGCGGAGGCGTTGATTACGCCTTCATGGGCGCTTGGTCGGTCAAGCTCGAATATCTCTATGCCGATCTCTGCGCCGCGACCGTTTGCGGCAGCGCCCCCGACATCAAGTTAAAAACCAATCTGGTTCGGGCTGGTCTGACTGGGGCCGGCCGTTCCGCCGGCCCTTTACTTTTTGAAGCACCTTGGTCGGCCGCAGTGCCGGTTATCCCCACTCGGCGACGGACGAGCGGGCGCGGGGACTGGCGAAACGCCCCTGTTCTCACTACGTTCCTCACTGTCGCTTCCGCTCCACTGAGCCCATATGCCGCAGGCACCGGCCAGCACTTTGCCGCGTCGCAAAGCTACGCCCAAAGAAAACGCCCCACGAATCCATGACCGACTTTTCCAGTAAAAAAGATGGCCGCGGCGATGCCCGCACGATCGCCATCCGTGGCGCGCGCGAGCACAACCTCAAGAATATCGACGTCTCGATTCCGCGCGACCAGCTGGTGGTGTTCACCGGCCTGTCGGGCTCAGGCAAGTCGTCGCTCGCCTTCGACACCATCTATGCCGAGGGCCAGCGGCGCTATGTCGAGAGCCTATCGGCTTACGCGCGGCAATTTCTTGAGATGATGCAGAAGCCGGACGTCGACCAGATCGACGGGCTGTCGCCAGCCATTTCAATCGAGCAAAAGACGACCTCGAAGAATCCGCGCTCCACAGTCGGAACCGTGACCGAGATCTACGACTATGCCCGCCTGCTGTGGGCGCGCATCGGCGTCCCCTACTCGCCGGCAACCGGCCTGCCGATCGAAAGCCAGACCGTGTCGCAGATGGTGGACCGGGTAATGACGCTGCCGGAAGGCACGCGGCTTTATCTGCTGGCACCGGTGGTGCGTGGCCGCAAGGGCGAATACCGCAAGGAACTCGCCGAGTGGATGAAGAAGGGCTTCCAGCGCGTCAAGATCGACGGCCAGTTCTACGAGATCGTTGACGCGCCCACGCTTGACAAGAAATTCAAGCACAACATCGACGTAGTGGTGGACCGCCTGGTGGTGCGCCCGGACCTCGGGCCGCGGCTGGCGGATTCATTCGAAACCGCGCTCACGCTCGCCGACGGCATGGCGGTAGTGGAATTCGCCGATGACGCCGCCAGCGCGCCCGACAAGAAGAAGACTGCCAAGATCCACGACAAGAGCGGCCCGGAGCGGCTTATCTTTTCGGAGAAATTCGCCTGTCCGGTCTCCGGCTTCACCATTCCGGAAATCGAGCCGCGGCTGTTCTCGTTCAATAATCCGTTCGGCGCTTGTCCTGAATGCGGCGGACTCGGCGTCGAGCAGCACATCGACGCCGAGCTGGTGATCCCCGATCGCGACGCAAGCCTGCGCAAGGGAGCGATTGCGCCCTGGGCAAAATCGTCGTCGCCCTATTACATCCAGACGCTGGAAGCGCTGGCCAAGCACTACCGCTTCACCCTCGACGCCAAGTGGAAGGATCTGGCCAAGAAGACGCAGGACGCGATCCTGTACGGCTCCGGCGAGGACGAGGTCAAATTCGTCTATGACGACGGCTTGCGCGGCTACACCACCAAGAAACCGTTCGAGGGCGTGATCACCAATCTCGAGCGCCGCTTCAAAGAAACCGAGAGCGACTGGGCACGCGAAGACTTGCTAAAATATTTCACCGACGTGCCCTGCGCCGCCTGCCACGGCGCGCGGCTCAAGCCCGAGGCGCTGTGCGTCAAGATCGCCGGCAAGAACATCTCAGCAGTCGCCGAGCTGAGCGTGAAGCGCGCCGGCGAATGGTTCACCGAGCTGCCGAAGCACCTGACCGCCAAGCAGAACGAGATCGGCGTGCGGGTGCTGAAGGAAATCCGCGAACGGTTAAAATTCCTGGTCGATGTCGGCTTGGATTACCTCACGCTCGCGCGCCCGAGCGGCACGCTGTCCGGTGGCGAGAGCCAGCGCATTCGGCTGGCCTCGCAGATCGGTTCCGGGCTCACTGGCGTGCTGTACGTTCTCGACGAACCGAGCATCGGCCTACACCAGCGCGACAATGCGCGCCTGTTAGAGACCCTGAAGCGGCTACGCGACCTCGGCAACACCGTGATCGTGGTCGAGCATGACGAGGACGCCATCCGTACCGCCGATTATGTGCTCGACATCGGCCCGGGCGCCGGCATACATGGCGGCCACGTGGTCGCGCAAGGCACCATGGACGACTTGATCGCCGCGCCGGATTCGTGGACCGGCAAATATCTCTCCGGCGAGCTCACCGTGCCGATCCCGGAGCGGCGCGCGCGCAATCCGCGCCGCGCCCTGAAAGTGGTCAACGCCCGCGGCAACAATCTGAAAAATATAAACGCCGAAATTCCACTCGGCCTGTTCACCTGCGTCACCGGCGTCTCCGGCGGCGGCAAGTCGACGCTGCTGGTCGACACGCTCTACAACGCGGTGGCGCGCAAGCTCAACGGCGCTTCGCTAAGCCCCGCTCCGCACGACCGCATCGAGGGGCTGGAGCATATCGACAAGATCATCGACATCGACCAGTCGCCGATCGGCCGCACGCCGCGCTCGAATCCGGCAACCTATACCGGCGCGTTCACGCCGATCCGAGAATGGTTCGCCGCGCTGCCGGAATCGAAGACGCGCGGCTACGAGCCCGGCCGTTTCTCCTTCAACGTCAAGGGCGGCCGCTGCGAGGCCTGCCAGGGCGACGGCGTGATCAAGATCGAGATGCACTTTCTGCCCGATGTCTACGTCACCTGCGACGTCTGCAAGGGTAAGCGCTACAACCGCGAGACGCTGGAGGTGCTATTCAAGGGCAAGTCGATCGCCGACGTGCTCGACATGACGGTGGAAGAGGCGCTGGAATTTTTCAAGGCGGTGCCGCGCGTGCGCGATGTGCTGGCGCTGCTGCACCGCGTCGGCCTCGATTACATTCATGTCGGCCAGCAGGCCACCACGCTCTCCGGCGGCGAAGCGCAGCGCGTCAAGCTCGCCAAGGAGCTGTCCAAGCGCGCCACCGGCCGCACGCTCTACATTTTGGATGAGCCGACCACCGGCCTGCATTTCCACGACGTGGCCAAGCTGCTGGAGGTGCTGCACGAGCTAGTAGAGACCGGCAACACCGTGGTGGTGATCGAGCACAATCTGGAAGTGATCAAGACCGCCGACTGGATCATCGATCTCGGCCCCGAAGGCGGCGACAGCGGCGGCGAGATCGTCGCGCAGGGCACGCCGGAGGACATTGTGAAGGCCAAGCGGTCTTACACGGGCGCATTTTTGGCGCCGGTGCTGGGGCGGCGCGAGAACAAGCGGAAGAAGCGGATCGAAGCGGCGGAGTGATGGCTCGGCCCGCGCGCCGGTTTGTTGTGACGGTAAGCGCAGCGACACCGGGCAGTTCCTGGCGCCGGTGTTGGGGCGAAGGTAGAATAAGCGGAAGAACGGATAAAGGCGGCGCGGTCCCCCTCCCGCATTTCGCTTCGCTCTATGCGGGCTACTACGGGTGACAACTCACGCGGATAGATGATCCCGCTCTACTCTCACTTCCGGCCAATGAACCAACCCACCGCCAGCAGAACCACGCCAACAGCGCCGGACACCAGGCCGTGCTTGAGACGGATGCGCGCCAGCCCCGTCTCGTGCCCGGGAAAGAAGCTGGGCAGCTGATCGGCCGGCAGCAAGAGATAGATCGCGGCGACGACGAACAGCACAATGCCGAGCACATAAGCGACGAGTTTCATCGGACATCCTCTTCCGGCTGAACGAATGCAGGCTGCCAAAGCATAGCAAGCGCAGGGCCCGGATGAGAATCAGAATCCGCGGTTAGTCACAGAGGACTTCCGCTCCCCACCATGGAGAGGTGAAACGGAGTTTGCCGCGCACGTTTGGGAGGTGCCCGCCCGCGCGTCTGAACGGCTACCGGCCGTGCTGGACCAATTCCTTGTCGGTGAGCGTCCAGTCCTGCCACAGCTCGATCACCGCCAGCAGCACCACGATGCCGCCGCGCGCGAAATGCCACGTGGCCAGCCCGCCAGCCTCAGCATAGCCGAACACGAACGGCGAGGCGATCAGCCACAAGCCGCACAAGATCTCGCCGGTTTCCTCCCAACGATGCGGATCCACCAGCTCGGACTCGGCCAGCAACAATACCGCCGCACCGACCGCGATGGCGTTCAGCATCGACAATTGACCGTCCGCATGCCCCGCGATCCAAGGCGACAGCCCGATCAGCACGCCAAGCACGATGCCGAACCAATCTTCCAAGGTCCGGTGGACTTTGAAGAAACGAATACCCGCCATGGTTTCCTCCATCCGATAATCCTCCCGCGCGAATGCGCCGATTCAGCGCGCCGCAGAGGCAATTTGACTGGCTCGAATGCGCCGATTTTTGTCGCCGGGCACTGGCTAAGCTACGCGGCGTCGTCCAAGAATTCCTGCGGCTCCGCGATCATCCTGTTTAAAACGCCTGCGCGCATTTATTGGTACCCATGCCCAACGACGTCCGCGACAACACGCAACGCCATCGCTTCGAGCTCGACGCCGACGGGCACATCGCGTTCTCCGAGTACAAGCGCGCGGGGGCACGATCACCATCATACACACCGAGGTTCCGAAGGAACTTGGCGGCAAGGGCATCGGTTCGCAGCTGGCGCGCGGCCTGCTGGAGATCGCGCGAGCGCATGGCCTGAAGGTAGTGCCGAAGTGCCCCTTCGTCGCCGGCTATATCGACAAGCATCCGGAATACGCGGATCTGGTGAAATAGCGCGAACGCTGGTGCAGCTGGCCGAACACAAGCAGGCGTGATCATTTTGCGTGGCGCATGATCTCGTCCGAAAACCGGCTTCCACTTTTTGGGATCATGCACTAACTCGCCTGGTGGCCGAGCGCCTCGACCTCGCGCAGCCACTGCTGGCGCTTTTCGTCGCCGACCGCCTCGATCATACCGTAGATGGTCGAGCGCACCGGCTTGATGCCGATGAAGTGCAGGATATTGCGCTTGAGCAATTTCAGCGCGTGGGCGCCGAAGTACCAGCGGTAGAACCAGCCCGGCATGCCCATGGTCATGATAACGCGCGCCGATTTGCCCTTGAACACTTTCCAGCTCGCCTTCGCGCCGGCGGCCTGGATCGCCAGCAGGTCCGGCTGCAACAGGCGCTCGATGAAGCCCTTCATGAGCGCCGGCATGTCGCCGCACCAGAGCGGGAATACGAACACCACGTGATCGCAGGCCAGGAACGCTTCGCGCGCGGCGGCAAGATCGGGCTCCAGCGGCTGCACGCGCCGGTAACCTTCGCGCAGAATGGCGTCGAAATTCATACGCGCCAGCACGAACAGTTTCGCGGTGTGGCCGGCGCTTTCGGCGCCGCGCAGGTAAGCGTTTCCCAGCGCCTCGCAATAGCTGTCGCGAAGCGGATTGCCGACAACGACCGCGATTTTTGCCATGCACGTCCTCGTGTTGCTTTGCAAATAACCATAGCCGCGCCGCCGCGGTTCCACTTTGACATGGCGCAAGCTTTCCCCCATGGCTTGGTGCCGTCGTTTTTGCCAACGATTTCATGAGCTCGTCCATGCGCAAGCGCACCGTCACCGTCAATGACAAGATGCAGAAGAAATATCGCTACGTGCTGAGCGTAGCCGTCGGACGCGGCTTCGATCCGGCGTTCAAACCGCAATTGACGCCGGCCCAGATGCTCAAGCTCGGCGTGTTCGGCGGCAAATACATGACCGACTGCTGGCGCGAATTCCCCAAGAGCTGGTTCGACAAAGCCAAGCTGTCGCCGCACGTCCGCGACCGCGCGCTCAATTTCTTCGGTGTCGACGCCAGTCAGCCGCTGTCGGAATGGAAGCGCAAAGGCTGGATCCATCCCGACGATCCGCGCGGCTGGTTCCAGTGGTATTGCCGATATTACATGGGCCGCCGCCTGCCGGACGAGGACCGGCGCCAGATCGCGCGCTGGAAAGCTATCCGTCGCCACGTGCGGCAAATCCAGAAACACTGCGAGCCGGGCGACCTGCTTTGCCGCCGCCGGCAACGGCAGGCGCTGCTGCACTGGGCTTATGATAGCCGCAAGATTTGAGCGCCAGCGCATCATCATGCGCACTTAAACGCCGATGCGCGCAAGCAACTCCGCTCGCGAAGGCGTCGAGATAGATCAGTTGCGCAATGCGCTCGCCTCCGATCGGCGACGCCGGTCGCAACCATCCCGCAATAGGAATGACCGATCAGGTTGACGCGCTCAGGTCTTCGAATTTTAGCGCGCCAAGGATGTCGGCGATGTGGGTGTCGAGATCGATATCGGGATGCGCCAGATGTCCACGCTCGCCAAGGCCGGTGAGTGTCGGCGTGAGCAGCCGATGTCCGCGCGCGCTCATCAGCGGATGCATTTTCTTCCAGCCCCAGCCGGCGCTCCAGGCGCCATGGGCGACAACGAAAGTGGCCATTCGCTTCCCCGCTTTATTCGGCCGCGACCGCGCGCGAGCGCGCCGCCCGACTATCCAAACGCGCGCGCACCGCATCGACCGCGACCACGCCGAGTCCGGCGACAAGTGCCTGCCAGCCCGGCCTGATGCCGGCGCCGAAATCGAATGCCACATCGAGAACCCGCAGCGGCGAGACATGAAATGCAATGCCGATGCCGACCGCCTCGCCGATGAATGTCAGAATGGATACGGTGACGCTGAGCGCGATCAGGCTCAGCGTGGACAATTCGCTGGTATTTTTCCACCAGGCAAGCAGCCGGTATGCGATCAGCCAGAAGAACAGGCTGGCGGCAAATGTCGGCACTGTGACGTCGGCTTTGGTCTGCTGAAAATAATGAATGAGCGCGAGCAGCGCGATGGCATAGATCGCCTGATGCAGCCGGCGCCAGCGCTGACCGCCGAGACGGCGCACCATGCCGTCGGTCGAGGTTGCGGCTAGCGTGGCCAGACCGAGCCAGGCCGTGGCGCCGATGATCAGATAGACGCGATGGCTGATCTCATGCACCACCTTGCCGAGGTCGTAACTCTGATCGGCGGTGAACAGCGCGAGATGCGTCGCGATATAGCAAAATGCACCAACGCCGAGCATGCGGCGCACATCGATCAGGTTACCGTAGCGAGCGATGCGGCGGAACGGAGTCACTGCCAAGGTCAGCCCTAGAAACACCAGCGCCCAGAAGCCGGCGCGGTGGATCATGTCGTTGAGCGGGCGCGCGCCGTGGACGATGTCGCCGACATTGATGAGCGCCTTGGCCACCGGCAGCAGCAACAGCGCCAGCGCGCCGATGCGCAGGGCTGAAAACCGCCCACGCCGATCGCGCCAGACCTGCCAGCTTGGTTTCATGGCTCGCGCCTACCACGAAGCTGGCCGCCCGATAAGAGCCTGCGAACCGCAGCCGGACAGCCGGCCCGCGGCCGTTTATTGAATTGATCGAATCTGAAATTTTCGCTCCGTACCTGCCGCATGCCAGCCTTTACCGCGCCGCACAATTTTACCTCTTCGGTATGTGAAGTCGTGCTAAAATTTTAAGTTGGTTCGATTCGTCACAATCGATCACAAGGTTGGACGTAACAAAGCTGCCGAGCCGGGCAACGACCAGCGGCAGCCCATCATGGGAGAGGGAGGAGCAAACAAGAAACCAAAGTAACGCCGCGCCGGGCCACGTCGAGGAGGCCACCGATGTTGCGAACTCTGGTACGCTTATTGCTCGTGCTCGTTCTGACCGTGCTCAGCTTTGCCGCGCTGGCTCATGACGCCTGGATCAGCCGCGGCAGCTACAGGAATCCCGCCGGCGAATGGTGCTGCGGCGCCGAGGACTGCGGCGTGGTGTCACCTAGTGCCGTGAAAGCCGGCACCGGTGGCTATTCGCTGCGCGGCAATGTCACCTACGGCGTCGGCGTGACCGGCAACAAGGCCGACGGGCCGACCCGTCAGGAAAATATCAACGAGATAGTCCCTTACAGTCAATCGCTGCCCTCGCCTGACGGCACCTACTGGCGTTGCAAGCGGCCGGACGGTTCGCCGCGCTGTTTCTTCGCGCCGCCGCCGGGAAGCTGATCTGGCGGCGGCTTAGCTCCGGTTTCGTTTGTCGACACTAGTGCACAACAGTAGCAGGATGATGGCCGCTGCCGCGAACAGAATGAACGACACGCCGACGCTATCGTTGCCGGAAAAATAGACAAATGCTGCAAGACTTGCGGCAACAGTGCTGAGCAAAACGGCCCATATCTCCAACGACGCGATTGTCCGGCTCATCCGGCGAGCCCGAGCAAGCACTTTTATTGGCAGCAAGGTCGGCATGTTATTACCTCCAATGACAGGTGCCATAGCTCTGGCAATTTCCATGCCGGATTTTGATCGCACGCAATGTCCGCTCGCGTTCGACGCGCCGCGAACCGGACTGTGAGTTGGACGATTAGAGGCGCGGCAACGGGCGACCGCCTGCCTCTTTTGATGGCACCTTCACCCAGGCTTCGCCGTCGAGCACAATCTCGCCGTCGACCGCGCAGATGCAGGTGAGCCGCGCCCGAAATTTCTCGGGCATCAGTTCGGCGACCACCACGCTCACCTCGACGGTATCGCCGATCTTCACCGGCGCGCGGAAATTCAAAGTTTGCGAGATATAGACCGCGCCCGGACCCGGCAGCCTGGTGCCAAGCACGGCCGAGATCAGGCTTGCCGTATAGAGGCCATGCGCGATGCGCGTGCCGAACGGCGTTTTGGCGGCGAAATGCTCGGAGAGATGGATCGGATTGCGGTCGCCGGTGACCTCAGCGAAGCCGACCACGTCGGACGACGCCACGGTCTTAGCGAGCCGCTCGGTCATGCCGACCGAGAGATCCTCGAAAAATAGTGTTTGCAATGTCAGCATGCTCATGTGTCCGTCTCTAACGGTGGCCGGCACATCAGCCACAATACGCCGATCAGCACCACATTGATCAGGGCCAGCACGGTCAATACGCCGATGGTCACATTAATCCCGCTCGTTTCGATCAGCAGCGCGCCAGCCGACGGTGCCAAAGCCTGCACGATTAGGCTAGGAAACGCGAGCTTGCCCATCAGGCGCGGAAACCGCATCGGTCCGAACAGCGCCAGTGGCAAGGTTCCGCGGCCGATCCAGGAAATGCCATAGCCTGCGCCGTACAGAACAATGATCAGCACCAGGGTGGGCAAGCTGCCGAACAAGAACACGAGGCCGATCGCCATAAAGCTGCAGGAGCCGATCATAGTCCAGATCGGGTGATAGCGATTGCCGAACAGGCGCTCCACCACGCGGGCGCCGACCTGCGCCGGCCCGAACAGCGTGCCGAGGCTGACCGCAACCGCAAAGTCCACGCCCCTCGCCTGCAGGAAGATCAAGAGATGCACGACCATAATCGCGCCGATGCCGGCGGAGAGCGAAAGCACCACGGCGAGCAATGCGAAAATCTGGGTTTCGTTTGCGATGCGTGACGACGCGGCCCGGCGATCGTTGCCGTCCTGCGCATCCTTGCGGCTGATTTGCGCCGGCGCTCGCCGCACCACGAATATTTGCAGCGGCAAAGCCACGAGTAGATGCAGCGCGGCGTAGATCAAGCAGGCGGTGCGCCAGCCGACATGATCAATCATGAACGCGCTGAGCGGCCAGCAAACGGTGCTGGCAAATCCGCCGAACAGCGTGAGATTGGTGATCGGCCCGCGCGCGCCGCTGCCATAGAGTCGGCTGAGCGCGGCGAATACGGCATCGTAGAGTCCGGTGCCCATGCCGATGCCGATGAGCGCCCATGCCAGGAGATAGACCGGCAGAGCCGGCGCAAGGCCAACGCCGATCAAGCCTGCGGCATAGAACAACGAGCTCGCCAGCAGCACCGGGCGACCGCCATGGCGATCAATGACGCGGCCGACCTGCG
>Ga0209048_10007062_pt1 | contig 10416 bp, 8 predicted proteins | sample FrelakmetCRP12CR_FD_187146 | JGI IMG/M metagenome (GOLD analysis project Ga0209048, IMG submission 187146) | Freshwater lake sediment microbial communities from the University of Notre Dame, USA, for methane emissions studies - CRP12 CR (SPAdes)... | ecosystem: Environmental > Aquatic >... | reverse complement strand
CCGCCGGTTATCGCCCCGAGGATGGCCAGCAGGCCGTCCACGAGCAGGAAGATCCCCACGATGACCGTGAAGACCTTGAGCGTTTCATGGGGCGAGATCACGAAGAAGACGCCGACGCCGAAGGTCAATATGCCGAACAGCAGAACGAGCCACCAAAGGCTCACTGGGTCCGGCGAATTCTCATGGGTCTCCGTCATGCGGCTTGACCTCCTGTGACAGTGGCAGGGTCTATCTGCACCCCTGGAGCCGTCATTCTGCGAGCGTGGCCTGACTCCTGCGCGGTAGCGTCACGCGCCGGCTCGCGGGCAGGTGCCAGATGTGAAGGAGTTCGCGGTCCGCAACCTGCAGATGCCCCAGCGCGCGGGGGAGATGGTGCGGTGGGGAGGACCCCGGCGCACCATCCTTGCAACCAGGGCCGCGGTGTCCCGCGGGCGATGTCGTCGCGTCGCCCGAGCCGCTAACGTGTTCGATATCAGCGCCGTGCCGGTCGCCGTCGACGAGGACAGATGATTTGGGGGGTCGAAGCTCGAAGCCCAAGCCCGGTGATGGCCCGCGATCGTCGGGTGATGTGGCGATCAAGCTCCTCGGCGAGTTCGGCGCAACCGCCGGCGGCAAGCCGGTGGCCGATCCGGTGTGGCGGTTGCGAAAGGGCCGCGAGCTCGTCAAGCTCCTGGCCCTTGCCCCGGGTCATCGCCTTCACCGCGAGCAGCTCATGGATGCGCTGTGGCCCGAGCGTGATCCGGCGGCCGCGGCGAACAATCTCCACCAGGTGGTTCACGCGGCTCGGCGCGCCCTCGGCGCCGACGCGATAACGCTGCGTGAGGAGCAGTTGACGCTTCATGCGGACGTCGACGTCGACGACTTCGAGCGCGCAGCGGCCCACGCGCGCCGGGCCGGCTCACCTGAGGCGTATCGTGCCGCTCTGTCGCTCTACGCCGGGGAGCTGCTTCCGGAGAATCGTTACGACGACTGGGCCAATCTGCGCCGTGAGGAGCTCGACCAGCTCCGCGCTGAGCTCCACGCGCAGCTCGATGCGCTGGGCTCTGGGGATCGACTGTTGGGCCTGCCCTCTCAGGCGAGCTCGTTCGTCGGCCGAGACCACGAGCTTCGAGAGCTCCTGGCGCTGCTGGAGCGAACCCGGCTGCTGACACTTGCCGGCCCGGGTGGCGCCGGCAAGACACGACTGGCGCTCGAGCTGGCCCGCGAGGTCGAGGGCAGGTATGCGAACGGTGCGATGCTGGTCGAGCTGGCACCCGTCGGCGACGGCAAGCTCGTCGCAGACGCCGTCGCGGTGGCGCTCGACGTCGGAGCGCTGCCGGGGCGCTCTCCCCTCGAGGGCGTGGCCGACTTCCTCTCGCCGCGTACGGTGCTGCTCGTCCTGGACAACTGCGAGCACGTCCTGTCCGCGAGTGCGGAGCTCGTCGACCCGCTCCTGCGCGCCGCGTCCGGCCTCACGGTCGTGGCTACAAGTCGCGAGCCGCTGCGCGTGGCCGGCGAGGTTGTCTTCCGCGTCCCGTCGATGGCGATCCCGGACCCCGAGCACGGCCTCGCGCCCGGCGAGCTCTTGCGCTACGAGTCCGTTCGCCTGCTCAGCGAGCGCGCCGCGGCCGCCGCGCCGGGGTTCGCGATAGATGCGGAGAGCGCGGCCGATGTCGCGCGGATCTGCTTCCGCCTGGACGGCCTCCCGCTTGCTCTCGAGCTTGCGGCCGCTCGGCTCGGTGCGCTTGGCACGGCTGCGCTTGCGGAGCGTCTCGACGATCGCTTCCGGCTGCTGCGCAGCGGCAACCGCGCGGGGCCGACGCGCCAGCAGACGCTTGCGGCGACGCTCCAATGGAGCCACGATCTGCTCGAGGATGACGAGAAGCTGCTGCTTCACCGTCTCTCGGTGTTCGCGGGCGGGTTCGACCTCGCCGCCGCCGAGGTCGTCTGCAGCGGCGACGGACTACCGATGGCCGCGGTGGCAGACGTGCTGGCACGGCTCGCCGAGAAATCCCTCGTCAGCACCGCGTGGGTCGGGCGCGAGGGCCGCTACCAACTGTTGGAGACTGTGCGTCTCTACGCGGCGGAGCAGCTCGAGGCGGCAGACGAGGCCCGCGCGCTCACGGAAACCCATGCGCGCTGGGCGTTGGCCATGGTCGAGCGCGAAGCCGCATCCCCGCGGCTCGATCGCGAGGCGGCGAACCTGCGCAGCGCGCACGACGCCCTCCTGGCAAACGATCCGCGTGAAGCCCTTCGCTACTGCCTGGCGCTCTCGCCATTCTGGCTGCGCCGGATCGAGCTTCAGGAGGCTCACCAGCGCTTCACCGAGACTCTCGCATTAGCTCCCGAGCGCACCGCGCTGCGGGCAGCAGCGCTGCTTGCGGCGTCCGCAATCGACCTCCGCGCTGGCACGCTTGGGTGCGGCACGTCGCACGCCCAGGAGAGCTATGAGATCGCGACCGAGCTCGCAGACCCGCGAGCGCAGTGGCGCGCCATGCAACGGCTCGGGGAGCTCGCGATCGGCTATGACGATGGGGTAGGGGCGCTGCCGCTGATCGAGAGTGCCCGCGAGCTGGCGAAGCGCGAGGGCTCTGCCGCCTCCGAAGCGATCTCGGTGTATTCGCTCGGCGTTGTCCGTTGGCTGCTCGGGGATCTTGCCGGCGCGGAGGAGCTGTTGACTCAGAGCGCGGCATCGTTTCGCTCGCTCGCCGGCTCCCCCGAGCGTCTCCAGTCACCACTGAACATCGCCGAAATGCGCTCCGCGGATTCGTCCGAGAGGATCGTCTTCGAGGAGACGTTGCAGCCGCTCGTAGAGGTCTCCTGTCACGCTGCGGTCGCGTATGTACTCGCCAACCAGGCCACCATCGCACGACTGCGCGGCGAACCCGACCGCGCTCGGGCGTTGCTCGACGAGGCCGCCGCCCGATTCGCCGAGTCAAGCGACGAACGGGGCAAGGCGGACGTGCTCGTGCGCCGCGCGTACCTCGAGCTCGACCAGGCATCGACGGGCGGCGCGCGGGAGTGCCTCGAGCGGGCGCTCGAGCTGCGCAGAGGGATGAGCGACCGGCGCGGAGTCGGGATCGTGCTGTCGGGTCTGGGCCTGGTCGGGACCATCAGCGGTGACTTCGAGAAGGCAGAGCAGCCGCTCGCCGAGGCCCGGGATCTCTTCCGGCGCGCCGGCGATCGTTGGGGGCTCGTCAGCTCGCTCTGGCGGACAGCTGACCTCGCTTTGGCACGAACGCGAGTCGGCGACGCAAAGGCCGCGCTCGAGGAAGCACGGGCGGTCGTAGGAGAGACCGAACGCCAGTGTTGGATCGCGGTGACCGTCGCAGCGCTCGGGGAGGTGGCCCACCTCGAAGGCGAGTCCGACCGCGCGCAAGCGCTGTTCGAGCAGGCCCGGGAGCGCTACCTCGCCGGCGGCGATGAGGCCGGCGCCGGCCGCATGAAGGCGCGCATGCGAGGTCTCGCAAAGCACCGATAAAGGCCGTGCAAAGTCGGGGGGAGTACGACTGTGCGCACAGCGACGACAAAACGGAGGCAAACATGGCTACTACCACGACAGAAGGAATCGCCCCGGTTCTCGGGGACGCGACAGTCCAGGAGCTGCGAGAAGCGATCCATGGGGGGGTCCTGCGTCCCGGCGACGACGGCTACGCCGAGGCGTGCCGGATCTGGAACGGTGCATACGACGCTCGGCGCCCGGCGCTGGTCGTCGGCTGCAGCGGAGCGGCCGACGTCATCGCCGCCGTGGGGTTCGCCCGCAGCAACGACCTCACGATCGCGGTGCGCGGAGGCGGGCACAGCATCGCCGGGTTCTCGAGCTGTGACGGCGGCCTCGTGATCGACCTGTCGGCGATGCGCGAAGTACGCGTCGATCCAGCGGCGCGGCGTGCCCAGGTCGGCCCGGGCGCGGTGTGGGGCGACGTCGACTACGAGACGCAGGCGCACGCGCTGGCGACGACCGGCGGGCTCGTCTCGACCACGGGCGTCGCCGGCTTCACCCTCGGCGGGGGCATCGGCTGGCTGATGCGCAAGCACGGTCTCGCGTGTGACAACCTCGTTGGCGCCGACGTCGTGACGGCGGACGGCCGCCTCGTGCACGCCAGCGAGCGCGAGAACAGCGACCTGCTGTGGGGCCTGCGCGGTGGCGGCGGCAATTTCGGCATCGTCACTCGATTCGAATTCGAGTTGCATCCACTCGGGCCGGTCGTCTACGCCGGGGCGATCTTCTTCCCGGCCGAGCACGACGCTGATCTGATGCAGCTGTTCCGTGAGTGGGCGCCGGGTGCTCCGGACGACATCACGGCGGCACTCAATCTCACGAGCGCGCCACCCCTGCCTGTCATCCCCGAGGAGTGGCACGGCAAGAAGGTGATCGCCCTGCTCGTCGTCTCGGCCGGGGCGATGGACGAGGCGGAGGCTCAGGTCCGCCGGTTCCGTTCGGCGGCCGAGCCGGTCGCCGACCTGCTCGGGCCCATGCCGTACACGGCGATGCAGTCGCTGATCGATCCTCTCTGGCCGAAGGGGATCCGGGCCTACTTCAAGTCGACCAACCTCGCGCGCTTCGACGACGAGCTGATCGAGCGGCTCTGTGCGCAGCACCGTGCCGCGCCAGGTCCCCAGTGCGAGATCCACGTGCACCAGATGGGAGGCTCGGTGGCTCGCGTGGGCGAGGGCGAGACGGCGTTCTCGGAGCGCTCGATGCCGTTCGTGGTGAACGCCGTGACCGGTTGGCAGGACCCCGGCGACACGGAGGCGCACACGGCCTGGGCACGGGCCGTTGTGGATGCTGCTGCCGACGCGTCGACGGGACGCTCATACGTCAACTTCCTCGGTGACTCACAAGCGGCGCGGTCGTCATACGGCGCCGAGACCTATGCGCGCCTGGTTGCGCTCAAGCGCGAGTACGACCCGACGAACGTGTTCCGCCTGAACCAGAACATCGGGCCGGACGAGGACTAGCTCGACGCTGAGCGAGGATCACGAGGTGATCGCGCCAGCCGCCGCTCCAGCGGGCGCGGCGGCTGGCCGGGGTCGCTCCAAGTGATGCTCTCGGACCTGTCCGGGCGGTTCGGCAACGACTTCAGGGTCAGGGGCGAGGCCTGGTGTGCCCGTCGTGGGCGGCGCGCTTCTGGGGCGGGGTGTTCGCGCTCGCTCGCTCGAGCCACCCGACACACGATTCGACACCCCCGGCCCGCTTCACTCGAGCGGGCTTCAGGAGACACTCGATCCACCGGGCTCGGCTCCTGGCTCGAGTGCGTCTCGGATGATCCCCGCGTGGTCGAAGGCGAGCTTCGGCAGTCTGTCGGATTGAAACCAGCGCGCGTCACACGCGTCATCTGCGCCGCTGACAGCCAACTCGCACGCCACGGTGGCGAGATACACGATCGAGATCGTCCAGCCTCGTGGATCTCGCCCCGGCGTGTCGTATACGCCGAGCAGTCGCAGCGAGCCCGTCTGGAGGCCGGTCTCCTCGCGCAGCTCCCGCGGTGCGGCCTGCACGACCTGCTCGCCCGCCTCCACGAAGCCGCCCGGGAGGGCCCATTCGCCCGCGAACGGTGGGTGCGCGCGCTGAATGAGAAGCACACTGGGAGCCGGAGCGGCCGTCAGCACGACAACATCCACAGTCAACATCGGCCGCGCGGGTGTCTCCCTGCCCATCCACGGCCGATTCTACGGCCCGCCACGCTTCACGACCGCGCGATCGCCTCCAAGTCGGCTGCGTCGTCGCGCGCGCCGGCCACGCCCCTTCGCGCTCGGGTATCTCACGTGACTGGCGGCGGTGCTCCCTCGGCGCTGGCGGCGAGCGCCGGATCCCAATCGCACACCACGCATGCATGGCTGAACGCCGAACGGGCGAATTCGAGCGCCAACGCATGCGGGTCGGGGCTGGAGCGCAGATCGTCCCAATCCAGGATGTACTCGCCGAGCGCGGTCTCCCAGCGCGCGGCCGGCGGGTCCAGCGCCGCGGCCGCGAATCCCTCCGGCGCCGGATGGGCGTAGGCGTAGAACGCAGCTTGCTCGTAGCGCCCATCACCGGGCCACCAGCCGACGGCGACCTCCTGAGAGTCCATCGCGTTGCGCATGATGAAGTCGTCCGACGGCGGCTCGGCTGGCTGGCCGGAGAAAAGGCTCACCGCGAGGTCGAACGAACCCCACCACGCGTTGACCGGCGTTGAGCGCCCGCGATACGGCGCGCGGAACGCCGCAAGGACCAGTGCCGCGCGGGTCGCCGCGGCGAAGTAGGAGGCGACCTCCCCGGGCTCGTATCGTTGGTGCTCGTTGTCCTCGTCGAGGGGTACGCTCCATGACACCTCCTGCGGCGTCGGATCGATCTCAACCGGTCCGGCGAGTTCGCGGACCGCGTTAAGCAGTCCGCGCGTGACCTCGCCCACCGGCCGGTCGGGCGCAAGCGCGACGCGTCGGACCCGGGCGTCGCTGTGCTCAACGAGCGCCTCGTGGCTTCGCAGATCGAGTGCAACCACGAGCGCCCCCGAGCCATCGGGCGCCGGCAATGGGAGCGTTTCCCAGCCTCTCGCGCTCAGACGCAGTGCGGCGTGCTGCAGCTGCGGCTCAGGTGGGGCGAGCCGCGCCGCGAGCTTGCCGAGAACCTGGGTGTGCGCATGGAGCGTGTCGCAGGTGGCGCTCCACTCTTGGTAGGAAAGAGCCGGCCACGCGGAGGGCATCGCCGCACGATAGCGGCTGACACCCTCAGTCGGCACTCGCCGGCGGTGGGCAGGATCGCCGACGCGGCGCGACTCGAAGCCGGGCCCCCGACTCGCAGTCAGGCGTCCATGAACGTGACCCACGCATCGAGAAGACCGGCCGGCAAGCTGGAGGGTGAGATGACGAGAAGGCCACGCTGCCATTAGGATCGCGACGTGAAGGCCCCGGATCTCACAGCCCGCACGGCGCGGCACGACGCGGCCCGATGCAGCCGAACGGCCGATCCGCTGACGGCGCCCTGGCCACTCAGCCGGTTGCGAGCGCCGTCGCGAACGCTTTCGCGATCAGCCCGTAGCCGGCCCGGTTGGCGTGGATGTTGGGACCCACCGGAGCGCGGGCGCACATCCAGGTCAGCCTGCACACCTCGGCGACCGCAGCCGGCACGGGACGGGGCTGCCCGGCCAGGCTTGTCTTCCTGGATATGTCGTAGGTGCGGAAGGCGTCGTCGACCTGTGCGACCCGGAAGCCGCCGGCACGGTACAGGCGGGCGAGCCCTTCATTGACGTTGCGGGCGTATTCGTCGCTCGCGATTGCTTCGGAGTGTCCGCCGGGCGTCAGGTACAGCTCGAGAAAGGGGTTGTACAGCGTCATGGCGGCCATCGGCGTGCCGGGCGCCGCGGCACGGCGAAGCCGGCGCATGATGAGCGGCAGGTTCGCGCTGATGTGTTCGGCGCCCCTGATCACGCAGGTCGCGTCTATCGCGTTTTCGCTCTCGCACCCGTCGATGTCGTTGGCGCCGATGTCCAACGTCACGAGAGCCACTTCGCCGCGGCGGCGATGCGTGCGCAGGAAGCGCTCGGCGGCCACCATCTGCGAGCCGCCGGCCGGGTTGCAGCCGAGCAGTAGGGCGTCGCCGGAGTTGCCCTGGCCGGTAAGGAAGCTCGTCGTGGTCTCGCCCCCGCAGCCCAGCTTGACGAGCTTCAAGCCGCGGATCCTCCGCTTCTCGATCGCGTACAGCTGGTCGGCGTAGCCCTGGTCGGTGTTGACGGTGAGACCGGCCGCGTCGGGCTGCATGCCCTGTGCCAGCGAGTCGCCCAAAGACAGGTAGTAGCGAGGCCCCGCGGCCTCGGCGGGCGCGACCGCTGTGAGCACGATCATGGCCGCGCAGAACGCGAAGCTCGCCAGGCGCGGGAACATGCTCGGAATGTACCGTGGCGAGCCGGTTTGGGCGCCATGCGCCGGCGCTTGCGCCAGCGACGGGGCATCGGTCCTCGAGGAGCAGGCGTCTCAGTCGCGGGTCGCGCGAGTGAGCACGGAGATCGTCCGACCTCGGCGAGTCCGAAACCCTAGCCCTTCATACAGCCGGATCGCATTGGTGTTGCTCTTCAGGACATGAAGAAAGGCGCCCTCGGAACGATCGTGGATATCAGCAACGAGTGTGGACACGAGTCGCGAGGCCAGTCCGTGGCCGCGATATGACGGCGCGGTGCATACCGCGCTGATCTCCGTCCAGCCGTCGAAGCGCAGACGCTCGCCGGCCATCGCAGCCAGCGCACCGTCGCGTCGGAGCCCGACGTACCTGCCGAGCTCGATCGTTCTCTGGAAGAACGGTCCGGGATCGGTCAGCCGAACGAGCTCAAGCATCTCCGGCACATCAGCCGAAGCCAGAGTGACTGCTTCCGGATCGTGGGCCCCGCCGGCGTGCTCGCCGAGCATCTGTACGAGCTCGAAGGTGTGGGTCACAGTCAATGACTCCGGAAGAGGAGAGCCATCGTCGATGGTCGCGGCCACCGCTCCCGGCGGCACCAACTCGATCGCGTCCCTCCAGTCGGTTCTGGACGCTTCGGACGGCAGTGCGAGGAAGGGCGCGATATCGGCCTCATATCGAAGTGCGCGACCGCTGCGCCGCGCAAAGCGTGAGTGGGCGCCCGACAGAGCTGCATACGCAGGATTGTCGAGGCGGGGATCGTCTTGCGAGAAGGTGGACGCGGGCACGATGATCGGGAGCGGCCAGACGCGCGGGTTGACGTCGACGGTACATCACCGGCTCAGCCGTCTCCAGGAAAGCGCCTCTCTCCGACGCGCGTAGCTGGACGCACCACCAGCCAGTCGATCAGAGGTCATCGGGCCACACCTGCCTCATGCGGGTGCTACGACCAGCGGGGGACGCTGATCGACCCGATGACCAGGTACTGATCGACCCGATGACCGGGTACCCAGGCTAAAGGTTTGGACTAAACACCAAATAAGGGCGTGGGCTTTCCCTTCACGTGGCCCGATCGCGTCTGGGCGTAGCGGCGCAACGCTCCCGATGCAGCTGCCACGGCGCGGGCGCAAACACGACGAAACCCCTCTCGGTCGCGGGTTTGAGCGGCGGTCCCCACCTAATCGGTCAATCCTAGGGCCCTGAGGGCCTCGGCGTGGTCGAGATAGTGCCGCTGCCGGACGATCTTGCCGAGCTCAATAGTGTTGACGTTCGTGATGGCGAGATGCGTGTCGATACCGCTCGCTCGACCTCGAACCTGCCAGTCCATGCGGGAGACAACCTCCTCGCCGGTCCCGAACAGCTCCAGAAGGATCGCCACGTCCTCGCCGTCCCAGGCCTCCTTCAGGCCTTCGAAGAACCGACGGATCGCGGGGCGACCCTCGACGGTTCCGGTCTCGAACCAGGACGCAGGGGGCGTCACCTGGGCATCGATGGCGTACAGCTCGATGAACGCATCGAGATCGCCACGATTCCAGGTCTCGAACCAACTGCGCATTACGGCCATGCCGTCCTCCGACATCACGTCACTATCACGCGGATGAGCTAGCGCTCACCGTCCCAGTAGGCAACGTCGCCATCGGAACGCCGGATCATCACCTCGTCGTCGGGATTGCCGGGCCAGACGCCGATCTTGTCACTGTCGGGATAGACGGCGACGGCCGGCTCACGCGCGCTTGAGAACATCACGATCCGCGCATTCGCCTCGCCACGGTTGGTCACCTTGTGAGCGCCGGAAGGGCCCGGCGGGAAACACACCACCTCAGCAGATTCGAGCTCCTGCTCGCCCTCGGGCGCACGCACGACGACCGCGCCGTCGAGCACCAGAAGCCACTCCTCCTCGTACTCGTAGTGGTAGGGGCACACACTCTCGCCCGCCGGCAGCTCGTAGACCTTGACGGCCAGCGCCTCGCCTCCCACCGCCCGGCTGACGTTCGCGACGGCCGAGCGGTAGCCATCGGGATCGCTCGCGTCATGCTCGCAGTCCAAGCTGAGGGCGTTCGCACGGCGCATTCCGGGATCCTTGCAGGCCGCACGAGCTTCGGCATTGCGCCGCGGGAAGCGTCGCCGGCCGGAGCTCGAACGGTGGCCGTGAACGGCACCGTCCCAGGCCGTCCCAGGATCTGCTTCTACAACGCCGGCACGATCGCAATAGCAGCGGGCGACCACGTGACGGTGCGGATCGGCAGGGATCGGCCTCCCGCTCGGTGACTGGACCTCGCGCGCTTGTGTGCGGACCTCACAGCTTTGGACGCGGACTGCGCGGCCTTGTAAGCGGACTTCAGGTTGGCGAGGGTCGCGCGCGAGGTCTGTCCGACGGCGGGCATGTCTTCGGGGTTGCTCACCCCAGGCGGCAGTATGCCGATCTCCAGGTGCGGGGCCGAGGAGATGCCAACGTCCCCGCAGCCGACGTCCGCGATCGGCTGCCCTGCGCTCACGTGGGCTCCGACCGCCACGAGGTCCGGGGAGGCGTGGCCGTAGTAGACGTAGCGGCCCCGGTCCGGTCC
>Ga0209048_10007061_pt1 | contig 10416 bp, 4 predicted proteins | sample FrelakmetCRP12CR_FD_187146 | JGI IMG/M metagenome (GOLD analysis project Ga0209048, IMG submission 187146) | Freshwater lake sediment microbial communities from the University of Notre Dame, USA, for methane emissions studies - CRP12 CR (SPAdes)... | ecosystem: Environmental > Aquatic >... | reverse complement strand
TATGTCAAAAGAGTATTCGACAAGCATCCATCTCGGGTTGGTCATCCACAATCATCAGCCGGTGGGCAATTTTCCCTGGGTATTTCAACAGGTATATCAAGAATCGTATCTCCCCATGATCGAAGCGTTAGAACAACACCCGCAGGTGCGCCTCTCGTTGCACTATACAGGATCACTGCTCGATTGGTTTCATGATGCTCATCCTGAATTTGTTGAACGCATCGCGGCATTGGTTCGACGCAATCAAGTAGAGATCGTGAGCGGCGGCTATTATGAACCGATTCTTCCCTCTATCCCTGATCACGACAAAATTGCACAAATTCGCCGCCTCAATGAGCAACTCTACAAGGATTTTGGAGTGAACGCTAGCGGAATGTGGATAGCTGAACGAGTCTGGGAACCTGGTCTGCCGCGTCTCATACGAGAAGCTGGCATTGAATGGACCATTCTCGACGATGTACATTTTAAGAATGTTGGCCTGGAAGACAAGGATCTCTATGGATATTATGCCACCGAAGATCAGAGCAGTATCTTAAAGGTCTACGCCACCAGTAAAAAGATGCGCTATACTATTCCCTGGCGTCCTGTAAGCGAAACGATCGAGGCTTTGCGTTCCATGGCAACACTCGATGGAAAACGTATTGTGGTCATGGGCGATGATGGCGAGAAATTTGGCAGTTGGCCCGGCACGAGTGACTATTGCTGGGGCTCATCTGAGCAAAAAGGCTGGGTGGATGAATTTTTCACCGCGTTGGAAGAGCATAATGACTGGATTCACTTAACACCGCCTGGAGAGTATGCTCGTAATTATCCAGCGCTTGGACGTATCTATATACCTACTTCATCATATATCGAGATGACAGAATGGGCTTTGCCACCTCAGAAATCCTATCTATTCGGCAAACTTGCTCACCAATTAGAAGAAGAGCACCGTGACGACATTCTTCAATTCATGCGCGGCGGTTTCTGGCGAAACTTTCTTGTTCGCTACCCTGAAGTCAATAACCAGCATAAGAAAATGTTGCGTGTCCATGACGCGGTATATGCTGCGGGCGCGACTGAAGAGGCTGGTGTAGTTCAATTATGGAAGGCACAGGCCAACGATACTTACTGGCACGGCCTTTTTGGCGGCATTTATATGAATCATGTGCGATCCGCGATCTATCATCACCTCATCAAAGCAGAGAATGCCGCTGACAGGATACGCTTTGGCAATGGACAATGGCAACACTTCGAGTTCACAGATTTCGATAGGGACAGTCAGGATGAATTGATCATCGAAAGCGATCAGCAAAACATCTATATTGACCCACAACGTGGTGGCACGCTTTTCGAATGGGATGCACGGCGCAGTATGCACAACGTGTTGTCTGTCATGTCACGTCACGAGGAAGGTTACCATCGAACACTACGAGAATACGAACAGGAGCGGCGTAAACGCGAGGCTTTAGCAGCACAGCAGAGGGCAGATACCTCAACACAACCAGTCTCACCCCATACTTCAGTGAGAACAAAAGAACCTGATCTCGATCGCTACCTCGTCGTTGATCGCTATCGCCGCAACAGCCTGGTCGATCACTTTCTTCCGCCTGCTACAACTCTATCCGACTTTGCGCAGCTTGATTTTGAAGAGATGGGTAATTTTATTGAATTACCTTACGAAACCTCGATTCAGCAACATAGCGATGGCATAAGGGTTACGCTGTCTCGCGATGGGCATGTACGGCGTCCAGGCGCACTGGGACCCCTACAAGTATTTCTCAGTAAGACTCTCTTTGTTCCTGTTGGAGAAGAGAAACTTGTGATAGGATATACCATCGAAAACAGGGGACAAACTCTTCTGCAAACACGCTTTGCCTGTGAATGGAATTTCAATTTTCTCGGCGGCGGAGGCAATGATCAGGCATATTACCATGTTGAAGGCCAGCAACTGGATAACGAACACTTTGACAGCACAGGCGAAGTAGCCCAGGTTAGCAGATTCAACATCGGAAACTCGTGGATACAGCAGGACATGGCCTTCACATTGAGTGAAGCAACAACGCTCTGGCGTTTCTCAATCGATACGGTGACCGGTTCAGAGGCAGGCTTTGAACGCATCCACCAGGGCAGTTGCCTTACTCTAGTCTGGCCTTTGCTTCTGGAAACTGGTCGGAGTTGGAGTGTTGAGATTCGTTGCGATGGGAAGCCATCTCGTTAAAATTCCCTCAAAAAAGTCTGATTTTTTTCAAATCCTATGCTATACTTCTCTTAACGTGTATTCGTTGGGTATTCAACTCTTGGAATTTCCACAATACAACGTTAAGAGGCCGCATTGACTGACTCCCAACTCATTTCAGTTGCAATGCGCGCACCAAGCGACAGCTCTATTGTTTTTTAGAGGTAGCAGGAATAAGCTGTATTCCTGTTATCCAGAGCGAAAAGGAGTTACCGTAATGGCACGTGTCCAATTTGAGCACGTCTTCAAGCGCTTCGGCAAAGTAGAAGTCGTCCACGATATCAACCTCGATATCAAGGACAAAGAATTCCTGGTTTTAGTAGGTCCCTCCGGTTGTGGCAAAAGCACTTGCTTGCGTATGGTAGCTGGCTTAGAGGAGGCCAGTGAAGGTGATATCAAAATCGGTGATCGCATTGTCAATAATGTAGATCCCAAGGATCGTGACATCGCCATGGTCTTCCAGAACTACGCCCTCTACCCGCATATGACCGTCTACGACAACATGGCCTTTGGCCTCAAGCTGCGTCACCTACCCAAAGATCAGATCAAGAAGCGGGTTAATGATGCAGCGGAAATTCTCGACCTGGAGAAGTATCTCCAGCGCAAACCCAAAGAACTGTCGGGCGGCCAGCGCCAGCGCGTCGCTCTCGGCAGAGCCATCGTGCGCGATGCCCAGGTGTTCCTTTTAGATGAACCGCTTTCGAACCTGGATGCAAAACTGCGTGTGCAAACCCGCGCGGAAATCACCAAGATCCACCAACGCGTCCAAACAACATTCATTTATGTAACACATGACCAGGTTGAAGCGATGACCATGGGCACCCGTATCGCCCTTCTCAATGCTGGCATCATCCAGCAGATTGGTCCTCCACAAGAACTTTATGATCATCCCTCGAACTTGTTCGTGGCCGGCTTCATCGGCTCCCCAGCTATGAATTTCTTCCCTGGTGCCAAAGTCGTCGTTGATGGTGACAAAACCACCATTGTGCTTGAGGGAGTAGGACAGTCGGATGTTCCACCGCTCTTTAAAGACCAGACTCGTGAAGCGGTGAACAAGAACTTGACCTTTGGTATTCGTCCAGAGCACCTGGAAGATATTGAGCTGTTGCCCCCAGACGCCAAAGATGAGTCCAGAATAACCGCTCCAGTCGAAGTGGTAGAGCATCTAGGCAACGAATTGCTGGTCTACATGACTGTTTCTGGTAAAAACATCGTGGCTCGTCTGGATCCACGTTCTTCAGCACATGCCGGTGGCAATATCACCCTGCACGTCGACACCGATCAAATACACCTCTTTGACACAGATTCTGGCGCAGCCATCTTTTAGCTGTTCCACCTCTACGTTCAAGGTGAGACGCTTTCCACGATTGTGGAAGGCGTCTATTTATATCTGTTGTGATAAAGTAGCACACATATCCGTCCTGGCAATTCTAGTTCCGCCTCTTGTCTGAGACTTTTTTACAATAGCTAGATAATCGCTACAGCTTACAACTCTCCTATGTTGATAAGAATACCTTCGTTGCTCCGCAGATGAACCTCCGAGAGATCGATCAAGCCCTCACGATCCATAGAAGTGGAGAGGACGATGTACCCCTGAGTGTGTCCTGCTACGATCACCATCTGCTCTTGATCCGAGAAGTTGAGAATCACAAGGTAGTGCTGGTCATCGTGTTGGCGCAGGTAAACGAAACAATTGACATTTTCTTGCTCAATGGATTGATACGAACCAAGGCTCAACGCCGGTAAAGCTCTTCGCAGCTCTAATAAGCGACGCGTAAACATCAGAAAGGAACGTGGATCGTGCTGTTCATTAGTCACATTATAGATCTGATAGTCATCTGCGATCGGCAACCATGGGGTCACATCGGGAGCACAGAAGCCCGCATTATCGCTGCCATCCCACTGCATAGGAGTGCGTTCCGGGTCACGACTGTACTCAGGATTAACCTTACCCGGCGGATCGTGAATCAGCTCCCACGGAATTGGGACGTCCAACATCCCCAATTCGTCTCCATAGTAGCAGGTAGGCGTCCCCCGCAGGGTGAGTAACAACATCTGAGCAGTCCGTGCTTGCTCGCGTCCCACACGACTAGCTATGCGAGGTTGATCATGATTACCCAAAACCCAATTAGGCCAGGCATGCGACGGGAGAGCAGCTTCATATGCATCGACTATCTGCCAAATAACTCTCGCCTCCCAGGTCGACGCAGTCACCAATTGGAAATTGAAAGGCAGGTGGATCTCGTCGAGTTGCTCACCGTAATACTGCACCACTCGCTCCACTGGTAAATAGATCTCGCCGATGAGTACGCGCTCATCATAGTTATCAGCTACGGCACGCATCTCTTGTACTATCTCGTGTATACCTGGCAGGTCTTGCGTATAGCGACTCAGTTGGCGAGATTTAGGGGAATCACCCGGCTTCCAACCCTGGTTCATTGGATTATCACGGAACTGTTCATCCTTGAGCAGCCTCGCAAGTACATCAATGCGGAAACCATTGACACCCCGATCAAACCAGAAGCGCAGAACATCATACATCGCCTGGCGCACGCCAGGATTGCGCCAGTTCAGATCGGGCTGTTTCACATCGAATATGTGCAGGTAATATTGTCCAGTCTGCTCATCAAATTGCCAGGCAGAACCACCAAAAACGCTCGTCCAGTTATTGGGTGGTCCACCATCAGGAGCCGGGTCTCGCCACATGTACCAGTCGCGTTTTTCGTTTGTGCGGCTAGATCGAGCCAACTGAAACCAGGGGTGCTCATCGGAGGTATGATTGGGCACAAAGTCCAGGATAACCCTGAGATTGCGCTTATGTGCCTGCTCAAGCAAGGTATCGAAATCGTGAAGGGTTCCAAAGAGCGGATGGACATCGGTATAATCGCTTATATCATAGCCAAAATCGGCCATGGGAGATGGATACATAGGAGAGAGCCAGAGAGCGTCAACACCGAGCCATTGCAGGTAATCTAACTTGTTAGTGATTCCAGATAAATCCCCTATCCCATCGCCATTGCTATCGAGAAAACTGCGTGGATAGATCTGATAAATTACATCGGTTTGCCACCAGGAGTTCATTAGTGTCATCAGTTGATTTGTTTCTCCTCTCACAGATCGCTTCCAGAAGATAACATCAGTATATCATCTGCCTTTATATACCACGTTATTTGGAGAGATTGAGCCTCAAGACGTATCGTCTTTAATAGACCCCATTTCCCAGACATCCAACGCCTTGATTGTGGCACTTCCTCCACGCGCAAAGAATCCAACGCCCAGGCTATCAGTTCTAGACGGGTAGATCCGGCTGCTCATGCAAAGTTTGTAGTTTGCAAATACTTCGATCACTGAGCGATCAAGGAAAATATGTAGAAACAATGACTCACCGGCAGCAAACGCAAGCGGGCCTGATCGAATGTCTCGCTCAACGTCCTCACTCAAGCTGGATCGCTGGCGATCTATAAGCAGCATTGCTTGCAAGCGATGATAGCGAATGAGAGTCTGCTCTGCACCATCTGGCGTACATCTCACTCCAATGCCCAGTTCCGTCGCTTCATCGGGGATAAACTCCACCTGGATTTCCAGGCAATCACCCTGGATCTCCCTGAGCTGCATCGATGATGTTGGCAGGATAGCAAGATCATTCAGACCCAGATGAGTGCCTCGCAGCTGTTTGAGTTCAGGAGCAGGTTCTAATCTCAGCATTTTGTCGGCGGACAACGAGAGAACGCGCGGCAAGGACATGACTCCTGACCAACCAGCAGCCCACTGTACCTTGTCACTGCGTCCTTCCCAGAGCCATCCCCATTGAAGACGACGACCTTTGGGGTCAAGCATGCTCTGGGGCGCGTAGAAATAACCGCCGAAATCAATAATACTCTGGGTCAAGGGGGTAAACGTGTGATAAGTATAATCTCCAACGAAGGCGACAGCGTAGTGCAAGCTCCCCTTATAAGCTCTCTCGTGAAATCGGTTGTCATCATAGACCGATACTACAAGCACAGACTTATCGTCAAGAGCAAAGAAGTCGGGGCATTCCCACATGGAACCAGTCCAAACTGGCACAGTGCTGTTTCGGTCGCCTGTGTAGAGAGGATACAGATATTCCCAATCAAGAAGATTCGGTGATCGATAGAGCAAAACCGTGCCTCCGACTCCCTTGATTCCAGCTCCTACCAGTTGATACCAGGTAGCTCCTTCTCTCCATAACGTATGGTCGCGGAAGGCAAGCAGATCAAGTTCGTGGGGTGGTGTAGCAATCACCGGATTCCCCGCATATTTCTGCCAGGTAATCAAATCATCGGAACTGGTAGCCAGACAAGGCAATTGTTGATCCCCTCTTACGCCAGTGTAAATCAGGGTTGGAACGCCATTATGGTTGACGGCATAGCCGGAGAAGCAACCATCCTGGTCAGGTCCTCCCGTTGTTGGAGCTAATGCGACAGGTAAGTCGATCCAATGGACAAGATCAGAGCTTGCTGCATGACCCCAATGTTTTCGTTCCCACGGCGGATCGTTGGGAATATATTGATAAAACAGGTGATAATAACCTTTCCAGTAGATCAGCCCATTGGGGTCATTCATCCACGCTGATGGTGGCAGAAAATGATAACGGGGACGGTGTGGATCAGAGGTGAACATCTGCTGAAGAGGTTGATTCCTTTCTTCCAGTCTAACGACACGCGCTGCTTCGGTTGGCTCATGCATGGCTAGCATTCTAAGAAATAGGCATTCTTTATGTTTACCAAGTATCTCATACCGCCTGAAACCCCGCAAGTAACCTGATTTAGTGTACCAGGGTCTCATAAAGTTGCTTTTTTATCAGACCTGGCTCGCAAGCGAGCCTTTTTAATGAGGGTATGGAAAGTTTTTGCACGCCCACAGGCGCGTACAAGCAGATTCACAACGACTTTTGAGAGGCCCCATTTTAGTGTATAGTTATACTAGGCAATAAACTACAACATGGATAGTAAACAGAGAGTAGGATGGAGAAAAACATTGGGCGCGACTGAGGCAAATATACAAGAGCTTATTAGCAAAATGACCCTGGAAGAAAAGATCGCTTTGACCATCGGCAAAGATTTCTGGAGCACAAATGATGTTGAACGACTAGGAATTGCGCCAATTGCGCTAAACGATGGCCCTCATGGCGTGCGCAAACCGGGAGCAAGTAGTGAAATAGGCATTGGCAGTTCATTCGCGGCTACCTGTTTCCCCACGGCTAATACGCTGGCCTGCTCATGGGACTCCGCCCTGGTCGAGGAAGTCGGAGAGGCGCTTGGGGAGGAATGCCTGGCACTGGATGTACAGGTATTACTTGGCCCTGGTGTGAATATCAAACGTACTCCCCTTGGTGGGCGATGCTTTGAATATTATTCCGAAGATCCTGTTTTATCCGGTGAATTGGGCTGCGCCTTTGTGAACGGTGTCCAGAGTAAAGGTATAGGTACCTCGCTGAAACACTATGCCTGTAATAACCAGGAATATGAACGCATGTCGATCAGCGTTGAAATAGATCAGCGTACACTCAGAGAAATATACCTCGCAGCCTTCGAGCGTGTCGTCAGAAAAGCACGCCCCTGGACGGTCATGTGTGCTTACAACAAAGTGAATGGGGTCTTCGCATCTGAACACACACAACTCCTGCATGATATTTTGAAGAAAGAATGGGGTTTTGAGGGAGTTCTCGTCTCAGATTGGGGAGCAGTCAATGAAAAGGAAAAGGCGCTTGAGGCTGGTCTGGATTTGCAGATGCCCGGCTACCCAAGCGACCATACAGCAAAAATGGCGCGGTTGGTAAGAGACGGACAACTTTCGGAAAGCGTTATCGATGAGGCTGCAACTCGCATGTTACGCTTGATGCTGCTTGGAAAAGAGAATCGCCGAACCGGGTTCGTTTTCGACCCCGATACACATCATGCTTTGGCGCGCAAAGCCGCTGCTGAGTCAATTGTATTACTAAAAAATACAGACAATCTGCTGCCACTCCAAGGAGATCAGCTTCGCTCGGTTGCGCTCATAGGTCGTTTCGCCATACAGCCTCGCTATCAAGGGGCTGGCAGTTCGCAAGTTGTACCTACCCGACTAGATTCGAGCTATGACGAATTGCAGCGATGGCTTGGGGACAAGGTTCACACAACCTACGCAGATGGTTATAATGATGAAGGGTCGCTAGATGAAGCGCTGTTGCACGCAGCAGTAGAGCAGGCGAAGGCAGCCGACGTCGCTCTTATTTTTGCCGGGCTGCCTGGTGCCTACGAATCCGAGGGCTATGATCGTAAACATCTCTTCATGCCTGAAAGCCACAATCGCCTTATTACAGAGATTTGTGAGATCCAGCCAAATACCATTGTCGTTTTACACAACGGTGGAGCCGTCGCTATGCCATGGATTGATGGTCCAAAGGCAATCCTCGAAGCTGGACTCGGAGGTCAGGCAGTAGGCGGCGCTATCGTTGACACCCTTTCTGGAAAGGTCAATCCATCCGGCAAGCTGGCTGAAACCTTTCCTGTGCGCATACAGGATACTCCTGCCTACCTTAACTACCCTGGTGAGGCCAACAAAGTGTACTACGGTGAAAGGTTGTTTGTCGGTTATCGCTACTACGACAAAAAGGAAATAAAACCTCTCTTCCCCTTTGGATATGGCCTCTCCTATACCACTTTTGAGTACACCCGCCTGCATATAAATAATACGGAGATGAACGCGGGGGAGACATTAGATGTCACTGTAAGCGTACAAAATAAAGGTGCAACAGCAGGCAAAGAAGTAATCCAACTCTATGTTCAATCACTCACATCGCAGTTCATCAGGCCAAACAAAGAGTTAAAGGCTTTCGCCAAGGTAGCGCTGGAGCCTGGAGAATCCAAAGATGTACGTTTGACATTAGAGGAACGCGACTTTCAAATCTATGATGATGAACGGCAGGCCTGGCGTATGGAGGGTGGTGAGTTTAACATTCTGATCGGCTCTTCGAGTGAAACCATAGCGCTTCGTGAACGGGTGATAGTGCATGAAGATCAACGGTCGATGGTACCGTTATTTAACAGAATATCACCGATCAAGCAGTTTCTACAATATCCCAAAACCCGCGAACTTTTAGCAAATACATTTGCTGAAACACCTAGAGCAGTTTTATTTCAGGGTGATGATGAGATGTTTACTTCTATGCCGATCGCTAAAATGGTCGTCCTGGGTGTCCTGACAGATGAGAAGGTTGATACGCTGATTGAACAGGCGAATCAAATATCAAGTCAATAAGGGCATTTGCTGGGAGCAAAGAAACACGCAATGAACAAAGAACCACGAAAACTACGAGTTGGTGTCCTTGGCTGTGGACCCATTTCCCAAGCAGCACACTTCACAAGCTGCCGCAAAGCCCACAACGCTGAACTGTACGCTATATGCGATCAGGCAGAAGACCTGGTGAATAAGATGATCGCCATACACGAACCCCGGGTCTCCTACCTCGACTATGACCAGATGTTAGCAGATCCGCAGGTGGAAGCCGTCATGGTTGCTATTGCGGACCAATTCCATGTGGAGGCCGCTCGCAAGGCCATAGCAGCGGGTAAACATGTACTGGTGGAGAAACCGCTTGGAGTCAGTATCGAAGAGTGTGAGGAGTTGCAAGCACAGGTGCAGGAATCGGGTCTGGTGCTCCAGATGGGGAACATGAAACGCTTTGATCCAGGCATCGCTTTCGCGCGGCATTTCATCCAGGAAGAAATGGGTCAGATGCTGGCGCTCAAAGCCTGGTACTGTGACTCGACCTACCGCTATGTTCTAACTGACAATCTGCAACCCATCATCATGAGCAGTTCAAAAGCTAGAAGACCCGAGGGCAATCCGAAAGCCGATAAGACTCGTTACTATCTGCTGACCCATGGCAGCCATCTTGTTGACACAGCTCGTTTTCTCGGGGGCGAGATCAAGAGCGTACAGGCCAGGCTCGTCGAGAAATTTGGCGCGTATTGCTGGTTCGTAGCAATCGAGTTCGCTGATGGAAGCGTAGGACATCTCGACCTTACTATCGCTGTGCGCATGGATTGGCACGAGGGCTTCCAGGTATATGGTGAGTACGGCAGCGTCATTGGCAAGACGTACAATCCCTGGTACTTCCGCGCTAGCGATGTGGAATGCTTTTCCGTTCGCAACGACCAGTACCACCGCATACTCGGCGAGGATGCTCACTTCTA
>Ga0209048_10007060_pt1 | contig 10418 bp, 10 predicted proteins | sample FrelakmetCRP12CR_FD_187146 | JGI IMG/M metagenome (GOLD analysis project Ga0209048, IMG submission 187146) | Freshwater lake sediment microbial communities from the University of Notre Dame, USA, for methane emissions studies - CRP12 CR (SPAdes)... | ecosystem: Environmental > Aquatic >... | reverse complement strand
GCCGCGGACGATCTTGGTCGTCCCCAGCTGCACCTTGTTCTCGGTCTTGATGCCGTTGGCCTGCAGCACCTCGATGATCATGTTCCCGAGCAGCGACCCCTCGGTGTCGATCTTCGAAGCCACACGGACCGGCGGCATTGTTTGCGCGGTTGCGGCGCCCGCGCCGAGGGCGAACGCAAAGACGCAGCAGGCAAGTCGTGAGAGCAAGGCGCTCATGGCGAGTACCGTCCGGTTAGGTCGAAAGCCAGTATTTCGGCTTTGGCGGCGCCGGTCAAGCGGACCGGCGATCAGGCGAGCGGCTGCCCCGGATTCGGGAACGCCGGGAATCTCACAGCTCCTGCTCCGGCACGAACGGCGCCAGCAATGTGTTCTGAAAGTGCATCAAGGGCGTCACATCGGGCTCCTCGGACAGCACGACGTCTCCATTGTCGTCCATGGCAAGCCATTCGAGGCTCTGGTTGTCCGGCGCGAAGCGCAAGCGGTACGCGCTTTGCAGCTTGCTGATATGAATGACGCGAATGACTTCCTTGGCGAGCGGCGGACACTCGGCGATGATTCCAAGCTCGGTGTTCTTGCTCGCCGATCTCGGGTCCAGGTTCATGGACCCGATGAAGACGATCGACCGGTCGATGATCGCGGTCTTGGCGTGCAGCCGGCCGACCGAAGCTCCCGGCAACATGAGCCGTTTGTTGCGCACGACGCGCGTCGGACTGAGCTCGTAGAGATCCACGCCCGTCTTCAGCAAATCGACCCGGTAACGCGCATAGCCGGTATGAACGAGCGGTTCGTCGTTGGAGGCAAGCGAATTGGTGAGGATCGTGACCTTGACATCGCGCTTCCTCAAGTCGGAGAAGGCCTGGACGCCCATCGGCCCCGGAATGAAGTACGGCGACGAAAGGACGACCTCGGTCCGCGACGCCATGACGAGGTCCATGACGTTCATCGTAACGCTCATCGATCGCGCCATCTCGTCCGAGGTCGCGGTTACCTTGGCGGGGGAGTCGGCGTAAGCATTCGCCTTTCCCCATACCAGGCCAAGCCGGCCTGCCTCGAGATCGTCGCTGATGGGGCCATACCCGAGGATGTCGGTCGGCGGCGGGTTGACCGCCATCATCTGTTCGCCTTCGTCGACGAGGTCGTTGAATTGCCGCTGCAGCTGCTCGCGATCGAGGTTCGTGCGGATGATGGACTCCGCTGGATACACCTGCGGACTGTTCCAGTAGATATCGAAGATGCGCGCGAGCTGGGGCACCACCGCGCCGACCACGAACGCATCCATGTCCACGAAATTGTCGGTCGCGCTGCGCATGAAGTATTCGTCGGCGATGTTACGGCCGCCCGCGACGACCATCGAGCCGTCGGCGATGAACAGCTTGTTGTGCATGCGATGGTTGAGCCTTCCGAAGTCGGCCAGCGAGGCGGTGTACTTGCTGGTGAGACTGTCGCGCCCGCAGCAAAACGGATTGAAAAGGCGCACCTCGACGTTCGGAAACGCGGTCAGCCCGATGAACAACGGATCGCCACCCGATGTGTAGAGATCGTCCACCAGCACGCGCACCCGCACTCCCCGCAGCGCGGCATCGCGCAGATTGCGCAACAGCAGTCGCCCCGTCATGTCGTTCTGTATCAGGTAATACTGGACGTCAAGCGAGTACCGGGCCCGCCGCGCGAGCTGAATTCTCGCCTCGAGCGAATACGCGCCGAGCGGCATCAGCCGGAAACCCGTCAAGTCCGGCGCTGGAAGCGACGCTTGCGCCGTTCGCACCAGAGGGCTTTCCGGCGACGGTGGCAGTGCTGCCGAATAGGACGTCTCCGGCTTCGGCGGCAGCGACCCGCATCCGGCCAGCACGATGACGGCCAGGAACGCGAACAACCCGGCCCGATGGCGGGAGAACTTCACTTCTTGCTCCTGCTCTCGTTCCAGCGTTGCAGCGCCTCGAGCGTTTTTTCGACGTGCCTGGTCGGGTTGAGGCTCATGTAATGGTAGGCAATTGTCCCATCGGGCGCGATGACATACGATATTCGATTGGCATAGTCCGGGCGGGTCTGCATGACCGCATCAAAGGATTTCATGACGGTTTGCGCCTCGTCCGAAGCCACGGGGAACCTGCTCTGGCACGCCTGCGCCGAAAACCTGGCGAGCGTCCCGATATCGTCGCCAGAAACCCCGATGACGGTCGCCCCGAGGGCATCGAATTTGGCGATCGCCTCCGCGAACTCGTGCGCTTCGATCGAGCAGCCCTCGGAGTACGCGGCCGGAAAGAAATAGAGCACGACCGGCCCTTTGCGCAGCGATTCGGCGAGCGAGTAACGAATGATCGATCCGCCGAATGCGGCGTCGTTCGTGAAGTTCGGCGCGGACTCGCCAATGTCGAGCGCCGCCTGCGCCGAAAGCGGGATGGTCAGACCGACGATGGCACAGGCGAGTAGACGGTTCACAGATTTCCCCAGTCGATTTCCGGGCGGGGTCTTGGCGCTGTCCTGTCGCGGCGTCGGGCCGGCGGGCGCGGTGCCTCTCGACGTCCTCGCCAATGGGCGGCAAGCGTGCTGGCACGGATTCGTCGCAACGATCGGCACTTCCTTACAGCGCACCGTGCCTTACGCCAGGATCAGCGGCGGGATGTCCGCAATCGCTTGCTGCAGCGGCGAGAGTTCGCCGAGGAGCGTCGGAATCAGCTCGGAGACCGTCGGATGGATGTGCACCGCGCGCCGAATGGCCGTGTAGGGTGCGCCCGCGCTCATCACGTCGATGATGCAGTGGATCGCCTCGTCCGCCTCGATGCCGAGAAGCGCGGCGCCGAGTATTTTCCGGGTCTCGGCATCGACCATGACGTGCATGAAGCCCTTCATCTCGCCGCGCTCCCGGGCGCGTCCGACGCGCGCCATGGCGCGGCGGCCCACCAGCACCGGCCGCCCCGACGCGCGGGCCTCGCGCTCCGTCATCCCGGCGCGCGCGAGCGGCGGGTCCGTGAACAGCGCGTAAACGGCGAAGCGGTCCGATACGCGCCGTGCTTCCCCATCCAGCAGGTTGGCCGCCACGATCTCGTAATCATTGAACGACGTGTGCGTGAACGCGCCGCGCCCATTGACGTCGCCAAGTGCCCAGATGCCCGAAACGTTGGTCGAGAGCTGGTCATCGACGACAATGAAGCCTCGGGCATCTGTCGCGATACCCGCCCGCTCCAGCCCCAGATCGTCCGTGTTCGGAATGCGGCCGACCGCCAGGAGCAGGTGCGAGCCCGCGATGACGCGCGGCTCCTCTTCGCAGCTCACGCGGACGGCAACGCCATCGGCACGCTTTTCGACGTCGATACACTGCGCGTGGAGGCGGACGCCGATGCCCTCGGATTCCAGGATCTCGCGTACCGCCTGCGAGACTTCCTCATCCTCGCGCGGAATCAGCCTGGGCGCCATTTCGACGACCGTGACGTTGCTTCCGAAGCGCCGGTACATCTGCGCGAATTCAAGGCCGATATAGCTGCCGCCGACCACGATCAGGTGCTCCGGGACGAAATCGACGTCCATCATGCTGCTGCTCGTCAGGTAGTCGATATCCGTGAGCCCGCCGATCGCCGGCACCGTCGGGCGCCCGCCGGTATTGATGAAGATCCGCGGCGCGGTCAGCTGTCGGCCATCGACGCGCACGACGCGCGCGCTCTCGAAGCGGGCGTGGCCCTCGATCACGGTTACGTTGGACGTGCCGCGAAGCCAGCTTTCGACGCCATTCGTGGACTGCGCGACGACCCCGTCCTTGCGGGCTTTCACTGTCGGCATATCGATCCGAACGGCACCGTCGATGGCCACGCCGTACGAGGCGGCATTGCGCGCGACCCACGCCGCACGCGCGCTGGCGATCAACGTCTTGGTCGGAATGCAGCCGACATTGACGCAGGTGCCGCCGAAACGCTCGCGTTCGATGATCGCCGTCTTGTAACCGGCCCCTGCGAGGCGGACGGCCAGCGCCGGCCCGGCTTGACCCGTGCCGATGACGATTGCGTCGAAGTCCTCGGTCATGGAACGGCCCTGGAAAATCGGCTGCGACGAGGGGCGGACCCGTCCCGGCCTACCGAGCCTTCACGCTTGACGTAATCGAAGCGATGACGCCCGAGGCCTTGTCGAACGCATCCTGGTCCATCCCGCGAATCTGGTGGCGTCGCGCGATGTAGCCGAAATCCGTATAGGCGGTCCAGACCTGGCCTTGTTCGTCTTCGAACACCAGCAACCGGACCGGCCAGTCCAGGCCTGCCAGCGAGTTCGACCGAATGAACAACGTGCCAAGCGGCGGATTGCCGAATATCAGCAGCGTGGACGGACGAATCTGGATTCCGGCGTCTGCGGCAAGCCTCGACTGGTCGATCTCGTCGAAAAAGCGGATGCCCTTGGCGGCGATGTCCTGCTTGAGCCGGGCAATGGTTTCTGCCTTCGAATACGCGCTCTTGACCGTGACGATGCCACTGTCCGCTGTGGGCGCGACGCTGCCGTCGGCGCGCGCGACGCCGGATGCGAAAAACGCGAGAGCCAGCGAAAGCCCCGTAATCCGGCACAAGTTGGCGAACTTTTTATTCATGATCTTTGCCTCGTGAATTTGATGCAAACGCGCAGCGATTTCGGGTTCGAATTGCCGGCGCACGCGGGTTGTCGAAGTACCTTCAGGAAAACGACCGTTTTGTTCAAGTTATCCAGCGCTTCGTCGCATCGTGCACCTGGCCCTTACGTCTTCGGGCAGCGCAACTCACATCGCAGGTGGGCGGTCATCCGCCTCTAGGAAGCGCTGTTTTGCGCGGCCGGCGCGCTCGCCGACCTTTCGATCACCAAGGCGGCGCTAATCGAGAGGCACATCATCAGGAACGCGAGCCATGCATAGGGCCACAACAGCGGCATGCCGACCAGGATCAGACCGTCGTTTTGCCCGGGGACGAGCAATCCGCCCCATCCCATCAGGACGCCGCCGGCGAAACATTTGAGCACCTGCTTCAGCGAAACGCGGGTGCTGCGGAATCGTCCGGCGGTATAGCCACCGAGCACGGCGCCCAGAAACAACGCCCAGAGAAGCAGCAATTTCGCCACCAGGCTGTGCGACATCCCTCGCGCCAGCTCGGCGAGCACGCCGGTATAGTCCCAGGCGCCGACCAGGACGAACATCACGAAGAACGTGATTCCGATCACCGTGGTTGCGCTGTGCGGAGCCCAAACGCGGCTCGCAAATCCGGCGCGCAAACGGGTGGAGAGCGGCTCGCCGGACGCCTCTGATGACCAAGCGTGCAGCGGCCGGACGACACGCCACAACAGGAACGCGACAAACGGCACGGCAAGCCAGGATGCGGCCGACAGCACGGGCGATCCGTACGGCAGCTTCGCCTGCGCCGGCGGAGAAAATCCGGACGTGACGATGAGACAGCCGACATAGATCCCGAGGGGCGTGGCGATGTAGGCCCACTCGCCGGAACCGAATCGCGCGATGGCGCCGAATACGCACGCGCGGTTGATGTACGCGCCGAGCCCGAGAAGGACTCCTCCCAGCACGGTCAGATAGCTCACGGGGTAGCCCGACGGCATTCTTCCCAGGAGGTGAAACGCCTCCGCGACCGCGAGCCCGCCGCCAACCCAGATGGAGGCTTCGACCAGGGCAGCCAGCCGGTTGAAACTGCGCTTGCCGACGACTTCGTCGATGGCGGCCACCGTGCACGTCGCTCCGCGCTGGATGGCGAAGCCCATCGTGCCGGCGCACAGCGCCGCGATCAGGAACGCAAGGCTTGTCAGGACGATGTCCATCGCATTTTCCCTGCGTTACTTCGTTCTGCCGGAAAACCCGTCGACACCGCGCGCGAGGGGCACTACCTTGTGCGTCACCGGGTCGTGGATCACCACGCCGTCGATCGGATCGACGGGTTGGTTCCACGGCGCGCGCTCGAGCATCGCCTTCGTATCCGCATAGCCCGCCTGCCAGCGGGCGCGTATGCCATCCGGCGTGAAATCGATATCCTTGGTGTGATCCTCGCCGTCGATCTTCGGCGCGATCAGGCGTGCAACGTGCATCGTCGTGTTGCATCCCCATGACGCCAGTTCCTTGACCACGGCGGACTCGCGATTCCTTTCCGGCACGTGTTTCGCGATTTCACGGATAATGTGGCGCAGGTGATGAATCTGCTTCTGCCGGGCGATGTGGCTCTTTGCGCGGCTCGAGTACTGGATATCCTTCTGCCGCCCCATCACCTCCCACAGCGAGACCGGGTCCGGACCTTCGGGGTTCCACATCTGCACGGCGAAGATCACCGAGTCCTGGCGCGGCTTGTCGTCGAGCACGGCTTCGATGGGCGTGTTCGAATAAATGCCGCCATCCCAGTACGGATCGCCATCGATGAGGACGGCGGGAAACGCCGGCGGCAGCGCGCCGGAAGCGAGCACGTGGTCGATGCAAACCGCCTCGTCGCGACTGTCGAAATAGCGCATTTCGCCGGTCCGGACATTGACCGCGCCGACCGTGAGCCGGAGCTTGCGCGCGTCGAGATGCTCGAGATCGATGAGGTCGGAGAGCGTCTCCTTGAGCGGCGCAACCGTGTAATACGCGGCGCTGTCCACGCCGAGCTTCGTATGCGAGCTCAGCCAGGCCAGCGGATTCGGGGTAAAGAACGCCGGTATTCCCTTGAACATGGTCGCGAGATTGGCCGACGCGTTGGACAAGCCCGTAAAGTAGCCGAGCAAGTCGGGTCCGGAACCCTGCTCGACCCGCGCCCAGAATTCCCGCAGGCGCGTGATCCTGTTTGCAGGCGCATTGCCCGCGATCAGCGCCGCGTTGATCGCGCCGATCGACGTGCCGATCACCCAATCCGGCTCGATGCCCGCCTCGTGCATGGCCTCGTATACCCCCAACTGGTAGGCGCCCAGCGCGCCCCCGCCCTGCAGCACCAGCACGACCTGCCCGGGAAATCCGGGGTGCCGCGTGGTAACGGACGCGCCGTTGCCGGAGTGCGACCTGCGTTTGCCTCTTTTCGCTGCTGCCATGATGACCTCGGTGGAAAACGGGTTCCGACTACTGCGCGGTCCAGCCGCCGTCGATGGGGATGATCGTGCCGGTGATCGACGCGGCGGAATCGCTCGCGAGGAATGCCGCAAGGGCCGCGACTTCGCTTACCTGCACGAATTGCTTGGTCGGCTGCGCGTGCAGCAGGACATCGTTGATCACCTGCTCCTCGGTGAGGCCGCGCGCCCTGGCCGTGTCGGGAATCTGTTTTTCGACGAGCGGCGTCCACACATAACCGGGGCAGATCGCGTTCATCGTGATGCCCTGCGCGGCAACCTCGAGCGCAACCGTTTTGGTGAGACCGGCGATTCCGTGCTTCGCCGCGACGTAGGCCGACTTGAACGGGCTCGCCACCAGCGCGTGCGCGGAGGCGATGTTGATGATCCTGCCTGCTTTCTTCGCCTTCATTGCGGGAAGCGCCAGCCGGATCGTGTGGAAGGACGCCGTCAGATTGAGGGCGAGGATCAGGTTCCACTTGTCGACCGGGAATTCGTCGATCGGCGCCACATGCTGGATGCCGGCATTGTTGACAAGGATGTCGATCGTGCCGAACTCGGCCAGCGCCCTGCCCATCATCGCCTCGATGGGCGCCTGTTGCGAAAGATCGGCGCCGTCATAGCGGACCGTCACGCCATGGTCGGAGGCCAGCCTGGCGCGAAGCGTCTCGATTGCGGCGGCATCACCGAAGCCATTCAGGATCACATTCGCGCCCTGTTCGGCAAATGCCATGGCGATACCGAGGCCGATGCCGCTGGTCGAGCCGGTGACCAGCGCGGTCTTTCCTTTGAACATGGGCGACTCCTGGGTTCGTGGGTATGAGGTCGGGGGCAACGTCACGCCGAATCCGAGCCAGGGGGCGCCCGCATGAATTGCGGCGGGAACTCGCAGTTCGTGGGGACGTGACGGCCCCGATTGCAGAGATAGTCATCGGACCGGCCGGAATCCTTACTGCCGGAGGTCCGCGAGGCGTGCCGACGTGTCGAGGAACTCGTCCTGCCAGTTCACGCGGCGCCCGCTCGCCATGTCGACACAGATCAACCGGCGCAGCGAGCAGAACGATCCCACGTCGTAGTCCGAATTGACCAGCACGCCGCCCATGATGACGAGAAACCGGCACGGATATTTCGTGCCGTCATGGTCACAACCTCCCTCACCCGCAGTTCAATGGCAGCGACCCGGGGCCGCCGCATGGCTGCTCTGCGATGACGGATAGCATAACGCGCATGGGAGCACATCGCCATTTGCCGTCGCTCGGTTGATCCGGCTCATCCCTGAATACTAGAATTCACCCTTGGTCGGCCGGCGGCACCTGCGGCGCCCGGCGGGTCGCGGGTCCCCTTGGTTCGTCAGGCACTGGAGGAGTCAACATGCCGCTCGTCACGCTCACCGTACGCAGGCCAAAGTCGGAAGCCTTCAAGACCAAGGTTCTCGACGCGGTACACGCGGCCCTTGTTTCGTCGGGCGTTCCGGCGGCCGACAGGTTTCAGCGGGTGATCGAGCTCGAGGCCGAAGACTTTCGTTTTGATCTCAACTACCCCGACCTGAATTCCGAAAGAACCGACGACTTTGTCCTGATAGAAATTCTTTGGTCCGTCGGACGCAGCGTCAAGGTTAAACGGGCGCTGCTTGGCCAGCTCATGGAAACCTTGACGCGCGCCGGCCTCGATGCCGAGAACGTGATGGTCTGTTTCAAGGAAACGTCGTGGGAAAACTGGTCGTTCGGCGGCGGCCGGCTCATCCACACGTGATCGAAGTCTTGCCTCGCCGAAGTTCCAATTTCAGACGGCCCGAAAACCCCGAAGCACGTCGGCGTGGTCTTTGCGATTGGAGGTCGTTGCGCCACACCTCGCACACCATGGACCTCATTTTCGACCGACCCACACAAATGCACATGCTCCCGCCGCGAGCGCCGCCGCCGCGGCCGCCCATGCAGCCGCTCGAAACGGCGCCACGAGGTCCACGCCGTGTGCGGCAAGCGCGCCGCCCAGCAGCGCGGTGGCGATGAGGCCGCCTGCCCTGGCAATCGCGCTGTTGAGTCCGGAGGCGACGCCCCTCCAATAACCTCGAGAAGACATCGACTTTTCAACAAACTGCGCTACAGCGGGCCGAACGAAACCACCGAGCCGTTGACGGGGGTACTTGTCTGGCGCACCGTGTTGTTCTGGCGGGTCTCGACGGTGCCGGCACCAGGCACAATGCCGAACCCGTTGACGCTGTAGGCGACGGTGGAGTTCGAGAGGCTCAGCACGCCGCCGCCGCTTCCCGTCACGACCATCGCGCCATAGGCGGAGGTAGCCGTGCAGCGCTCGAGCGTCATGCTTGAACTCGTTTCGACGACGAACGCGCCGTATCCTCCGTAGCCGACGCTGTCGACGATAACGACGCCCGCACCGCCGGTCGACGTGTAGCCCTGGGAAGTTGGAAGGAATTCCGATGCCGGACGGGCGCTGCAGCGCGTGATGCGCGCCCTGGCACCTGCACCCCGCACTAGGATGCCATACGCGCCACCGGACACGCTGCAGTCGGATATGGTCGCGTCACTGCTCTGGTCGACGAGAAATCCCACGCCGGCATTGCCGTCGGCCGTGCTTTCGGAGATTGTGCCCCGTGTCGATCCCGCGAAAGCGATGCCGTTGTAGGAATTGCGTTCGAAGCGGGAGCGGCTCACGGCAACGAGCGCGAAACCGGTGGCGGCGGCGACATGGATGCCGGACTCTCCGCTTTCTCGGACCACCGATTCGGACACGAAGAGCTGCCCTTCCGCGGCGAAGAACATGCCTCGAAACGTGAAATTGGCGATCTCGACGTTGCTCACGTGCAGGGCGCCCACCTTGTCGACCTGGATTCCTGTGGTCCCTCCGAGGCCGTTCAAGGTCAATCCGCGGAGCACGACGACGTCGCTCGCCCCCGGCGTATTCACTGTGATACCGACGCCGGAAAACACGGTGACGCCAGCGTAGATGCCGGTCGGCGCGATGATGGAGATCGGCTTGTTGATCGACAACCCGCCGTATCCCGCCGAATCTAGGACGATGATCTCTCCGCCCGCAGTCGTCTGAGTGATCGCTGTCGCGAACGATCGGCATGGCATGGTCAAGGTGCACGGATTGGCATCCGCCCCCGCACCCGAAACAAACGTCCTCTGGGCTGTGGCGGAAACATCGGTAGCGGCGAGCATGGACAGGACAAGCGCGATTGACGCAAATGCACAGGTGCGACGCAGCATTTGAGGTCTCCCGTTAGGCCGCGCGGACGGCGGCGAGGGGTAGCATATGCCCGTTGTGCAACGCGCGGAAACGGCCCGCAATCGGTAGGGGACAGGCCTCGTCACGCTTGAGGGTACGAATGGGGGCATCGCTAAGCGTTCAGCGACTCTAGGCCCCGCAATGTGAAGGCG
>Ga0209048_10007059_pt1 | contig 10419 bp, 8 predicted proteins | sample FrelakmetCRP12CR_FD_187146 | JGI IMG/M metagenome (GOLD analysis project Ga0209048, IMG submission 187146) | Freshwater lake sediment microbial communities from the University of Notre Dame, USA, for methane emissions studies - CRP12 CR (SPAdes)... | ecosystem: Environmental > Aquatic >... | reverse complement strand
CACCACGGTCATGGAACACCGGCCACCGGCGCGTGATTCATCTGCGTCCCGCCGAAGCCGGTGAAGTTCGCCACGGCGTGACAGCTCTCGCAGGCGGCGGTCCCAACGGGAACGTGCGCGCCGGGCGGCGTCACGACGGTGACGCCGAAGAAACTCTTGCCGACCGCGTGGCAGCTCGCGCACCCGGAGGCGATGCCGGCGTGGCTCATCGTGCCGCCGGCGAAATTGTTGAACTTGCCCGCCGCGTGACAGAGCTCGCAGGGCTGCGACGTCGGGATGTGCGTCGCCGGCGGCGTGACCGGGACGACGCCCGCAAAACTAAGGCCGCTGGAGTGGCACGCGGCGCAGCCGCTGCTGATGCCCGCATGGTTCATCGTCCCGCCGGCGTACGTGCCGGGCGTCGTGTGGCACAGCGTGCACGGCTGGGAGGTCGGAATATGGTTGGCCGGCTGCGTTGCGACGCCCGTGCGGAACGAAGTCGTCGACGTGTGGCAGCTGCCGCAGTCGCCCGAGGTCGGGTGACTGGGATCCTGCGCGGGCGTGGGCCGGGTAACGATCGTGACGCCGGTGAAGCTCCGGCCGGTCTCGTGGCAGGTGGCGCAGGGGACGCCGGCGACCGGCGCGTGGTTCATCTGCGTGCCGGCGAAGCTCGCGAACGAAGCGGCGGAGTGACAGCTTTCGCAGGTCGCGGTGCCGAACGGAATGTGCGCGCCGGGCGGCGCCACCGGCGCGACGCCGGCAAACGAGAGTCCGCTCGCGTGGCAATTGGAGCAGCCGTTCGCGATCCCGGTGTGGTTCATCGGCGCCGGGTTCCAGGCGCGCGTCGAATGGCAGGTATCGCAGGCGAGGTTGGTCGGTATGTGCGAGCCGGGCTGCGCCGTGGCGCGCGCGCCGTTGTGGCAGGTCGCGCAGCTTCCCGGCGTCACGCCGACGTGGTCGAACCTGACGGTGACCCATGTGAAAGTGTTGTGGCAGGAGTCGCACGAGGCGGTGGTGACGAGGTGGCCCGCGGGCTTGCCCGTCGCGTTGGTCCCGTTGTGGCAGGTCGCGCACGTGCCCGGCGCGATCCCCGAGTGGTCGAACTGAGCGCTGGCGAAGGACAGCGTGTTGTGGCACACCGAGCACTGCTGCGTCGTCGGCACGTGCGACGACGTGATCACGACGGTGCTGATGCGGGCGCTCGCGGTATGGCAGCCGACGCAGGTCTTCGGCGTGTTCTTGAACTCGCCGCGGACGTGGCAGCTCTCGCAGCGGGTTCGCTCGTGCGCCCCGGTGAGCGGGAATCCGGTCGTCCAGTGCTCGGCGACGGCCTCGGGGCCGGGCAAGGTGGAAACGCGGTTCTGCGCGGGCGCAACCGGTGTCGACGGGTCTTGCGCCGCCGCCGTCGCAAAGGTCAGCGCCGTGCCGAGCACAAGGGCGGCGCTCACGGCGAGGAGTCGCAGCGACGGCGTGTGCAGCAGGCGGCTGATGATCGTTTTCATTGGCGTGTTCCCGTACCCGGAAGAATGTTCTCCGGACCCGCCCTGGACGAGGCCCGACCGAAGGCCTTGATGTCCTTGAAGGACCGGGGCGTATGGCAGCGCTCGCACTGGCCGCCGAAGCTGCCTCCGTGCACGTCGTCGACGGCGTGACAGGAAACGCAGTAGGTCGCCAGCGCCGGAATCTTGTCGCCCGGGACCTTGTGGCAGGCGACGCACTGCACCTTGGCGTGCGCGCCTTCGAGCGGATAGCGGGTGCGCCGGTCGTGATCGAAGTCCCAGAGCTTCCAGGCGCGGGCGCTGTGACACGTGCCGCAATCCGCGCCGAGCTTTCCCTTGTGCCGGTCGTCCTTCACGTGGCAGGCCGCGCATTCGCGCTTGGCATCCTTGAAGGCCGGCGTGACGTGGCACGACTTGCATTCGGTGCGCAGGTGGATCCCCAGCAGCGGGAACCGCGACTTGGCGTGGTCGAAGCGCACGGTCTTCTTCCAGTCTTCCGTGTCGTGGCACTGCTCGCACTGCCGGCCGAGCTGATCGCGATGCTTGTCGTCCTTCTTGTGACAGGAATAGCAATCGGTCGTCAGCTTGTCCTTGTAGACGTTGCCGACGTGGCAGGCATCGCACTTGGTCGTGACGTGGCGTCCGATCAGCCGGTACTTCGTATCGCGGTCGTGGCGAAAGACGATGTCCTTCCAGGTCACCGCCGTATGGCAGGTGCCGCAAAGCTCGCCGTAGCGCCCCTTGTGCGTGTCGTCCTTGCGATGGCAGGCGACGCATTCCAGTGGCGCGCCGCGGAAGCTCGTCGGATTCCTGTGGCACTGCTTGCATTCGACGTCGCGATGCTTGCCCAGCAGCCTGAACTTCGACAGGTCGTGGTTGTATTTCGCTTCGCGCCAGCTCTGCTCGGTGTGGCAATCGCCGCACGCGGTGCCCAGCGTTGCATTGTGCTTGTCGTCGGCCTCGTGGCATCCGATGCAGGTGCCCGGAAGCTTGATCAGGCCGGCCGTCGATTTGTGGCAGGTTTCGCACTTCGCGGTGCGATGCTTGCCGCGCAGCATGAAGTGCGTATCCCGGTCGTGAGAAAACGTCGTGACGTCCTTCCAGTTGCTGGCGACGTGGCAGGTCTCGCATTTCTCGCCCAGGCGGCCGTGGTGCTGCTTGTCGTCCTTGCGATGGCAGCCGACGCAGGTCTGCGGCGCTTCCTTGAACCTGTCAGTGATGTGGCAGCTCACGCATTTCGTGTCGACGTGCTTTCCCGTCAGCGCGAATTTTGTCTTGGCGTGATCGAAGCGGGTCGTGTCCTTCCACTGCGTTTCCTTGTGGCAGTCCTGGCACTGCGGTCCCAGGCCGCCCTTGTGCTTGTCGTCCTTGCGATGACAGCCGTCGCAGGAAACGGGCGCCTCGCGGTATTTCTTGCCCGTGACGTGGCAGCTGCGGCACGCCTCCCTCGCGTGCGCACCGTTCAGCGCGAATCCGGTCTTCGCGTGGTCGAAGCCCTTTTCCTCGATCGGGGCGATGTTCATCTCGCGCCCCTTGTGATCGGTATGGCAGGTCCGGCACGCCTGCGGCGCGAGCCTGCCGTGAAGACCGTGCTTCTCGCGGAGGTCACGTGCGACTTCCTTGTGACAGTCGAGACAGAGGCGGTCCTGCGCCGTCTTGTCGAACTTGACGTGGCACTTTTCGCACTGCTCCTCGACCTTCACATGCCCGGCGATCACCTTGCCGGGCATCAGGACGCCTTCCAGCGACTGGGCGCCTGCCGCCATCGCCAGCCATCCCGTTGCCACGCCAAGGAGAATTCGCCATCGCCAGAGTCCCATTTCGATTCGTCGTCAATACCGTCGTCAGTACATGTGGACGGCGATGACGTGCGCGATGGCCGACAGCACCATCATGTACACGAGCGGGACGTGCAGGACGTGCCAGATGGAGAACAGCCGCTCGAACGCAGCGAACTGGGCGACGCGCTGGACCGCGGCCAGATGCCGCGCGATCAGCTTCCGGCGCCGCTCGATGCGTCGCGCCAGGTCCTCGGGGCTCCAGTGCTTCCTGGCGGCCACGCGTTGCAGTGCCTCGGTCGTTTCCTTCATGCACCGCCGGCGCGCTGCCGCGGCATGCAGGCCGAGCGCGAGGAACCGCAATGGATGGACGAGCCCGGTATGTCGTGTTTCCTCGGCGCGGTGCGCGAAATCGTTCAGCTGGCGCTCGACCTCGGGAACGAACGCGAGCTTCGAGCGCAGCTTGGCCGAGTCGAAGCCCGCGCGCTCGCGTAATTCCGCCAGCGATGCGCGCCGGCCGTAGAGGCCGTGGTGGATCTGCGCGTAGAGGAATCGACCCATGACGCCGCTGCCGGCGACCAGCGCCATCGAGATAAACGCGACGGTGGCGTTCACCGAACCGAAGCGCAGCGTCGAGTGCACGATGATCAGCAGCGGTCCGACGATGCCCAATGTCATGTGGAAGGAGAACCAGAGCCGCGTCGAGCCCAGCTCCCGGACGGCTCGCCACCGCTTGCGCAGCGGATAGGTGAAGAGCAGCAGCATCGCCGTGCCGCCGGTAACGCCGATCCAGTACCCGGTGTCGGAGCCGGCGGTGAACCAGCTCGAGCGCGCGATGGCGCAGGCGAGGGCGACGAGCGCGATCAATGCGAGCATTCCGGCCGCGTCGCGATGCGGCCCGCGTGCGCGGCTCGGGGGCTCAGCCGGGAGGGCCTCCGCGACCGGCTTCGGCGTGCGAGTCGGCGCCGGCATGGCCATCACCGTCACGCCCGCCGCGTTGGCGGTCACGGCGTCGATCGGCAGCAGGATGGTCGTCACGGATTCGGATTGTTCGCGCGGCATTGCGGCGCCTCCGCTCCTGAGCCCGTCGTCGCGCCGTTGCAACGAATCGCGCCGGTTCCCGGCCGTTGCTGCAACCACGGTGCGATCACGCTACACTCGGTGCGCTCGTTGACCCGTGTGCGGCCAATCGGCGCCGAGCCGACACAATGCCCGACTTCAATTTCTTTGCGATTGCCCTGTACGGACTGCCGGTCGCGGCCTTCGTCGTGCTGCACATCGTCCGGCGAGTGCGCCGCAACGCGGCTCACGCGAAGGAGCTCGCGGAGGCGGAGAAGGCCGGCCTCGTCGAGCCCGTCTCGCTGCATCCGGTCGTCGATCCGTCGCGCTGCGTGGGATCCGGCGCGTGCGTCAACGTCTGTCCCGAGAGCGCGCTGGGAATAATCGACGGCAAGGCGCGGCTCACCAATCCGACGGTTTGCATCGGTCATGGCGCGTGCGCCGCGGCGTGCCCGGTGACCGCGATCACGCTGGTGTTCGGAAGCGAGCGGCGCGGCGTCGACATCCCGCGGGTGAATCCCAATTTCGAGACCAATGTTCCCGGGATCTTCATCGCGGGCGAGCTCGGCGGCATGGGTCTCATCCGCAAGGCGGCCGAGCAGGGGAAGCAGGCCATCGAGACGATCGCGGCCCGGAAGTCGGGGGCGCCGCTCGATGTCGTCATCATCGGCGCCGGCCCCGCAGGCATCGCGTCGGGCCTGGGCGCCATCAGTCGCAACCTGCGCTACCGGCTGCTCGAGCAGGAACCCGATCTCGGCGGCGCGATCCTGCACTATCCGCGCAATAAGATCGCGATGACCTCGCCGGTCGACCTGCCGATCGTCGGCCGTTTGCCGATCGGCGAAATCAGCAAGGAGCAGCTGCTGCAAACCTGGCAGGACGTCGTCGACCGGTCCGGGCTGAAAGTCGACTTCGACACCAGAATGGAGAAACTGACGCGGACCGAGAGCGGTTTCCTGATCGAGACGACGAAGGGAACATTCGAGACGTCGAATGTCCTTCTCGCGATCGGCCGCCGGGGAACGCCGCGCAAGCTCGACGTGCCGGGGGAGGAGCTGTCCAAGGTCGTGTACCGGTTGATCGAGCCCGAACAATATCGGGGCCGGCGCGTCCTGGTCGTGGGCGGAGGCGACAGTGCGGTCGAATGCGCGCTCGCATGCAGCGCCCAGCCGGGAACGACGGTGGTACTCGCGTACCGCGGCGAGGTGTTCAACCGCATCAAGCCGGCCAACCGGCAGCGCCTCGAGGAAGCAGGCGCTGCGGGGCGGATCGACATCCGGTTGCGCACCGAGGTCAAGAGCGTGGCGGCGGACCGCGTCGAACTCGTCAGCGAGAGCGGCACGGCGCAACTCGGCAACGACGTGGTCGTCGTCCAGGCCGGCGGCATTCTGCCGAGCGCCTTGCTGCGCGACCTGGGCGTCGCCGTGGAGACCAAATACGGCACGGCCTAGGCGGCACGCGCCGCCCGCATCGGTCCTCAGCACCGCCATCCAAGGCTCCTGTCGTCGTCCGGGAACGGGCTTTCCCACAAGAGGGTGGTCGACCGGTGAGCTGGGGGGCTCGGGTCCGGGGCGAACACCCTTTGATGTGGGAAAGTTGCCCACAATATGCCATTGGAATAACCGGGCGTCAAGGCTGTTGCCAGCCCGCCGACGGACGGTTCCCCTCCCGTCAAGGCAAGCTAGCGGCGCCGCGGAGCCGCGGAACCAGGCGTGCGACCGCCCAGACGGTCCCCGGCGCAAACGCCGGACACGTCGCTATTTGAAAAGGGCGGGAAGCGGGCCCGACGCGGCGAACGGCGTCAGGGAACCGTCAGCGGTGTCCGGGGTGATGCGGCGCCGGGAAGGGCCGGGGGCGTTCGAAAGGGACGCAGAGCGCGCCGCGGCCGCGTGTGGGACCCGCGCGGAGGGCCGTCGGTCCGGCTACTTGTCGGCCTGCATGTTCGCCTTTTTCACGAGCCTGCCCAGGCGCTCGCGTTCGCCGGCGATTAAGACCATGAAATTGGCGGTCGTGCCGGGCTCGGGCTCGATGCCGGACGGCACCATCTTGTCGCGAAATTCGGCAGATCGGACGGCGGCCTCGAGCTCCCTGCTCATGTGCTCGACGATCGCCGGAGGCGTCGCCCTGGGCGCGAAGAGTCCGGCCCAGTGTCCGATCTCGATGTTTGCGAATCCCTGCTCCTTCGCCGTCGGCAACGAATCGTAGGAGCTGATGCGGCGGCTGTAGGTGGTGGCGATGGCCTTGAGCCTGCCGGCCTTGACCTGAGGCAGCACGACGATGCTTGCCTCGGAGGTCGCGGGGACGTTGTTCGAAAGCACGGCGGTGACGCCCTCGGAGCCGCTCTTGTAGGGGACGATGACGATGTCGACGCCCGTCTCGCGCAGCATTTCCGCGACGAAGTGCGGCGTGCTGCCACCGCCCGCGGTCGCCCAGTCGATGCCGCCGCTCTTCGTCTTCGCCCACGCGACGAACTCCTTGAGGTCGTTCGCCGGTACGGCGGGATTCACGACGATCACCGAGGGTGCGACCGCAATCATGCCCACCGGCATGAGGTCGGCGTCCGCGTAGGGAAGGTCCTTGCGGATCATGCTGTTGGTCACGACGCCCGCCGCGCCGATGAGCCAGGTGTATCCGTCGGGCTTTGCCTTGGCGACGAAATCGGCGCCGACGATTGCGCCCGCGCCCGGCTTGTTCTCGATCACGATCGGCTGGCCAAGCCGCTTTGCAACGACTTCCGCAGCAGCGCGCGCGATGAGGTCGTTTGCGCCGCCGGGACCGAACGGTACGACCCATTTGATCGGGCGATCCGGCCAATCCGCGTCGGCGGCGCCGGGGGCGAGCAGCGCGGCGGCGACGGTGAGGACCATCGCAACCACCACGAGCGGGCGGCGAGCGATCATTTGATTCTTTCGCGGCAATTTGTCGAGGTGGACTGCGCGGCGGAAGAAGGATTCTATGCCGGGTCACGCACCGGGAACCGCACCGTCTTCCTGACCGGGGACCTTCGGGCACGCAAAGCGTCGGCGCGCACGGTGCCGGATCGCTCGTCACGCCGCGAAGGATTCCTGCGGGTACCGGGGCAGTTTCCCGCCTCGTTCAGTCGTCGCCCAGGTCGCGGTAGTGGACGCGCCGCTGCGCTTCGGAGACGAACTCCTCGAGCTCGGGGTCCATCGCGCTGCGCGCCGAGACGATGCCGATCGGCTTGCCGTCCACGACGACGGGCAGGTGGCGGAATCCCTTTTCGTGCATCAGCATCAGCGCGTATCCGAACGGCTTGTCCGGATCGACGGTCTGCGGCTCGCGGGTCATCACGCTGCCGATCTGGGTCGCGTCCGCGTCGAGGCCGTGCGCGAGCACGCGGGTCACCGCATCGCGCTCGGTGAATATCCCCACCAGCAGCTCGTCCACCACGACCATCACGGCGCCGACGTTGCGGGCGGCCATGAGCTTCGCGGCCTTGGTCACGACCGTCGCGGGCGGCGCCAGCAGCAGCTTGCGCCGCTGCATGACTTCCTTGATGGGCTTGTCCAGCATCGCGTTTCAGAACCGACGCGCCCGCATTCCGTCGGCGCGCATCCGCATATTCGTTCGAAGAAGTCGCCGGCATCGGGCCGGCACGGATCGCACGGGCGAGCAGCGTGTGAATTCGTTGTCGATTCGAGACCGTACGCCGCCCGTTCCCGGCCAGCCTTGACCTCGATCAAGGCGCCGCGACGGACGATTGCTCGCTCACCCGCGAGATTGGCGCGCCATTGCGCGTCGCGCTCGCACGGGACCCGCCGCCGCAATTTTCGCAGCGTGGCCCGCGCGGGAGGGTGGCGGCGCCGCGCGTTGTGCGCGGCCGGACTCAGTCTTCGGCCTTGAAGATGACGCTGAACGGGCGGGGAACGTCGGTCAGGCGCTGGAAGAAATCCACCTGGACGAACGGCGAGAGATTTTCGAGCATCGTCCGGATCGCCTGGTGTCCCTGCGTCTGCGCCGGCGGACGGCGCAGCAACCCGCGCGGCGCCGGTGGCCGGTGGCGCCCGGTGACGGCCAGCGCGAGCCTCCCCAGTTGCGGTTCGCGGCTCATGAATTCGCCGTGCACCGCGATTTCCGCGATTTCGTAGCGGTTGTCCGATGCGTTTCGATTGAACGACAGCGCGACGTCGTGAGCGCTGTCCACGACCAGCTCGGCGCGGCGCCGCGGCAGCGGCTCCACGATCTCGGCGGCGGCGATGTGCTCGAGTTGCCCGGTGGCGCGGTACTGGCGGTCGCCGCTGTCCGACGTACGCAGCTCAAGCAGTCCGTGCTGGACGAGGTCGCTCGCAAAAGCACGCACGGCGATCGGATTGACGCCGAATTCGCGCATCAGCGTGCTGCGGCCGACCGTCAGCGCCCCGACGGGTTTTTGCAGGCCGGCGCGGGCCATCAGGCGCCTGGCTCCGTCCCGAAGCTTGACCGGATCCAGCCCGAAATAGCGGTGGTGCGAAAAGAGGGTAGTCCGACGCATGGCAGCGACCCAAGGGGGTGGAAGACGCCATTAGCATACCTTCGGATGCCTGTCGTATACAACAGGTCGTTCGCAGGCGCGCACCGGGACCACGGGGGCGGGACGTCCGCGCCGCGGTCCGCACGCCCCGGAACGGCAGGCCAACGGCCTTCGCGCCGGAAGTCGCCCGCCGCCGGCCGCAGCTCTGTCAGAGGTCGATGCGGAAAAGGAGATGCAGGTCGCCGTCGCCGTATGCCGGCGCGCGGCGAAATGGTCCGACGAGGCGCCCGCCGTTGGCGAGGATCACCTTCTGCGACGCGACGTTGTCCGGGTCGGTCGTGATGTCGACGTGGCGCAGGCCTTCGCGGCGCACCTCGGGGAGGAGCAGCGCGAGAGCGCGCGTCGCGTAGCCGCGACGCTGCTTCCACGGCACGACGGCGTAGCCGATGTGCCCGAGCGTGTAGCCGGGAAGCGCCGCCGTGCCCGGCTGCCAGCGAAACCCGATGCTGCCGCAGAACTCGCCGTCCCACAGCCACAGCCGATAGCCCGGCAGGCGAGGCACCGTGCTGCCGTCGGGCATCGCGATCGGTGCACCTTTCGCTTCACGATCGTCCAACGACGCGACGAACGCGTCGGCGTCGCGCGCGATCTGTTCCAGCTCCTCGGCGGCAGCCGCCGCGCCGCGCACGTTGTCCGCCGACCATCCCCGCTCGAGCGCCCTGACGTACTCGGGCAGGAGTTCGCGCGAAGGTCCTCGAAGCTGCAGCGGAGTCATGCCGCGATTCTACGGTGCGACCGCATCGGGCCGGCATGCGGCATGCGGCACGCGGATCTGCGGCAACGCTGCGTGCGCCCGGCGCTCCGGGCGCGCGTGGCCGTGCCGGGTCGGGAAGCGACTATAATCGAGCTCCTTTCAACGTCTGCCGCGATCCCTCCATGAAAGTCCTCGTTGCCGTCAAGCGCGTCGTCGATTACAACGTCAAGGTCCGCGTCAAGCCGGATGGCTCGGGAGTAGATACTGCGAACGTCAAGATGTCGATGAATCCTTTCGACGAGATCGCCGTCGAGGAGGCGGTGCGGCTCAAGGAGAAGGGGATCGTCACCGAGATCGTCGCGGTGACCTGCGGCGTCACGGGCAGCCAGGAAACGCTGCGCACGGCATTGGCGCTCGGCGCCGATCGCGCGATCCTGGTCGAGACCGACGTCGAGCTGCAGCCGCTCGCCGTCGCCAAGCTGCTCAAGGCCATCGCCGACAGGGAACAGCCGGGGATCGTATTCCTCGGCAAGCAGGCGATCGACGACGACTCCAACCAGACGGGACAGATGCTCGCGGCGCTGCAGGGATGGGCGCAGGCGACGTTCGCGTCGAAGGTGGAGATCGCGTCGGGGCGCGCCGTCGTCAAGCGCGAGATAGACGGCGGCCTCGAGACCGTCGAGATGGCGCTGCCGCTCGTGATCACCACCGACCTACGCCTCAACGAGCCGCGTTACGCGACGCTGCCGAACATCATGAAGGCCAAGAAGAAGCCGCTGGAGACGACCACGCCGGCAGCGCTCGGCGTCGACGTCGCGCCGCGCCTCACCACGCTCAAGGTCGTCGAGCCGCCGAAGCGGCAGGGCGGCGGACAGATCG
>Ga0209048_10007058_pt1 | contig 10420 bp, 9 predicted proteins | sample FrelakmetCRP12CR_FD_187146 | JGI IMG/M metagenome (GOLD analysis project Ga0209048, IMG submission 187146) | Freshwater lake sediment microbial communities from the University of Notre Dame, USA, for methane emissions studies - CRP12 CR (SPAdes)... | ecosystem: Environmental > Aquatic >... | reverse complement strand
CGGCCAGCGCGATCGGCGACGACCGCTTGCAGCAGCAGGCGCGCGGGTACGCCGTTCCCGACACCTTCACGCACGGCACGTCGGCCGACCGCGTTCGCTGGTTCAGGCGCGGGATCGAGTCAGGCACGCTGAAGCAGTGTAACACCTTCGAGGCACGACAGTCGTGACATCGGCGCAACGGGGTACGAGGCAACGCGGGCTTCGTGGGCGATCTTCGAGGTCGGGCAACGAAGGAGTGAACACGCCGACCGACCACCAGGACCCGGAGAAAACCGTGCACCGTTTCGGCTTCACGGCCAGGGAGTTCCGCAGCCTGCGCGCGCTGCGCGATCCCGCGGGCATTCAGCGCGCGCTGGACGCCATGCCCTACCACCTGGCGGAGACGGCCTGGTCGCCCCGCCAGGTACTCGCGGAGCGGACGGCGCACTGCCTGGAAGGAGCCATCTTCGCGGCGGCCGCCCTGCGCGTCTTCGGCTTTCGGCCGCTGCTGCTGGATCTGGAGGCGGTCCAGGACACGGATCACGTCATCGCCGTTTATCGCGCCGACCGCCACTGGGGCGCCATCGCCAAGTCCAACTTCTCGGGTCTGCGCTGCCGCGCCCCGGTCTATCGCAGCCTGCGCGAACTGGCGATGAGCTACTTCGAGGACTACATCAACCTACGCGGCGAGCGGACGCTCCGCGCCTATTCCCGCCCCGTCAACCTAGCGCACTTCGATCGCGTCCATCCCGGCTGGATGACCGCCGAGGCCGACCTCTGGTGGATCCCCGAACACCTGGTGGACGTCTCCCACACCCCTCTCCTGACACCCGCCCAGATCCGCGGCCTCTTCCGGGTGGACCGCCGTGCCCTGGAGGCCGCGGTCGTCGGCCGCCGTGTACGCTGAATAGATCCCCACCTGCCACGACCTCGAATGGGCTCCCGCGTGGGAGCCCATTCGAGTTCATCACCAATTCGACACGCACACCCGAGTTTCAGTTACGATCTGCGCTAGCCGGGGGCCGCCCCTTGCGTATTGACGTACACCGCGTACAGGGACTGGCTGGCGGCCATGAACAGACGGTTGCGCTTGGGGCCGCCAAAGCACACGTTGCCGCAGATCTCGGGGAGACGAATACGCCCGATGAGCTTGCCCTCAGGGGTCCAGACGGTCACGCCGTTGTAGCCGACGGCGCGGCCGGCGTTGCTGGAGCACCAGAGATTGCCGTCCACGTCACAGCGGACTCCGTCCGGCCCGCATTTCACCCCATCGATCATGAAATCGCTGAACAGCTTCTGGTTGGAGAGCTTGTTGTCGCTTCCGACGTCAAAGACGTGCATGTCGCCCTTGCCGCCCGGCCCGGTGTCGCCCGGCCCCTTGCCGGTGCTGACGACGTACAGCTTCTTATAGTCGGGCGAGAACGCCAGCCCGTTCGGATCCGGGACCTGATCCTCGCTGATCACGAGATCGACCTTCCCGCTTGGGTCAATCCGATAGCAGTTGGTCGGCAATTCCCGCTTTGCCAAGCCGACACCCGTGGCCTGACCCACCTGAGAGCGCAGTCGGCCGCTCGCGTTGGTCGGCCCGCCTGGTGCGTCGGCCGAGCCTTCGTACAGTATCCCCCCGTAGGGCGGGTCGGTGAACCAGTAGCTCCCGTCCGGATGGGGAACGACGTCGTTGGGCGAGTTGAGCCGCTTGCCGTTGTAGGAGTCGGCGAGCACGGTCACCGACCCGTCGTGCTCGTAGCGAACGACGCGCCGCGTCAGATGCTCGCAGGACAGTTGACGACCTTGGAAATCGAAGGTGTTGCCATTGCTGTTGTTCGAGGGCATTCGGAAGACGCTCACGCGACCGTTGTCTTCCAGCCAGCGCAACTGCCGGTTGTTGGGGATGTCGCTCCAGACCAGGTAGCGCCCCTGACCGCTCCAGGCCGGCCCCTCCGACCAGAGCGCACCGGTCCACAAGCGCGCGATCGCGCTGTTGGGCTGGGCGTACTGGTTGAACAATGGGTCAACGGTCAGGATGTCCGGATCGGTGAAGTAGGTGGTCGGCGCTCCGGTCGGACTGAAGTCGCGCGGCGGGCTGGTGACCGTACTTGGCGGCGCCACCGGTCCGCCGGGCGGGGCCTGGGCCCTGACGATACGGGGTGCGATGGCCGCAGCGCCAGCGACGGCGCCGATGCCCAGGAGGACCGCTCGCCGCGATAGCAGGCCGCGGTCTTCAGGATTGGTTTTTTCTCGCGTCATAATGAACCCTCCCCGGATGGAGACAGCCAAGGATGAGACGCGGACACCATTGGATCGGGGCCGTCGGGCGGCGGCCGCTCCACTTCCAACACGTGCTCTCGTCGCTGGAGGCATATGTCGCCGGGTTGTGGGGGAGCCTCGTCGACCGAGCGGCCTTCCACCCGATGCGAAGGGCGGCCCGATCCGTCCACGGCGGGGCCGGAGCGGTTCACGCGTGAGGTCGCGGAGGTTGCACAGCGGAGCCGGAGCGTGACCTGGCGCATTGGCTCACCCCGTTGACACCCCCGAGAAAGTCCCGGGGGTCTTGGGAGACCCTGGCCAGTTCGGACAGCAATGATGCGATCGTTCCACAGCACGACGAAACGGTCAAGTCAAAAACCGATGGCAGGAACTGCTCGTGCCAAGGCGCGATGGGGCCAGGAGGTAAACGCAGCGCCGAGCAATTCCCCACTGGATAGAGCATGGGCGAAAAGAAGCTCCGCACCGGTTGTGGAAGCCCGAGTCATTGTTGCGCGTACACTGTCCCACGGGACCAGCCACGCGCACGGCCACCATCCCGAGAAGTCTCTTGGTGATTGCCGAGGTGTTCCGAGCAAAACGACTGGAGCGGGTTCGGCAAGAGGAAGTGGCGAACCGCCTGGATCTCGAACAGCAGGTGGTCCGGTGGGTGAAGAGCCAGAACTTCCGCGCGTATCTGAAGGCCATGGAACAGGAAGCCGTGCAGCGGGAAATCTCCATTGCTCCTGAAGCGCCACTCGGTCGGTGGCTCGGCCTGGGCCCGAGAGCATGCGGATCGCCTGGATCCGCTCGCAGCAGACTTGCCGTCCATGCCACCATCTTGACATTCCTCGCGTCGGTGATAGCGTCACGGGCGCAACCCAGGTCAGGGGCCACGCCACATGCTTGAACACACCTTTGTCCATATTCCAGGGATCGGCAAAACCACCGAGCAGGGGCTCTGGGGGCAAGGGGTGCGCACCTGGGCTGATGCGGAGGGGGTGGACCCCAGCGCCGGGACGATTCGGCCCCGGGTGCTGGCGCAGCTTCGGCGCTACCTGCCCGACTCTCGTCGCGCCCTGCACGAGGGAAACGTTCGCTACTTCTCGCGGCTTTGCGGCCTCGGCGAGGCGTGGCGGGTGTTCAGTCGGTTTGCCCAGGACTGCGTCTATCTCGATATCGAAACCACCGGACTCTCTCCGGGTTACGACGAGATCACGATGGTGGGCGTCTACGACGGCGACGCCTACACGGCCTTCATCGCCGGCGACAATCTCGACGCCCTCCCCGCCTACCTCCAGGGGTTCCGCCTCATCAGCACCTTCAACGGGGCCGGCTTCGACCTCCGGTTCATCCGCGCTGCGTTTCCCCAGCTCGCGCTGCCGCCGATCCACATCGATCTCCGGCGCGTGACGACAAAGCTGGGGTTGACGGGCGGGCTCAAGGCCATCGAAGCGGCGCTCGGGTTGCAGCGGGATCTCGACGTGCGGGACCTGTCCGGGTTTGACGCGGTCATCCTGTGGAGGCGATACCTCCGGGGAGACCGGCGGGCCCTTGACTTGCTAGTGCAGTACAATAGGGCGGACGTTGTCCACTTGAAGGGGATCATGGAAATCTGCTACGACCGACTCGCCAGAGAGACGTCGACGCTCTTCAGCGGACCGCCTCTCAGCGGCGAGCCTTAGCCCGAAGCGCTTTTCGCAGTTCGACCATGGCCAGGGTGTCGCGCTCGCAGTACGCGAGGAGGGCGGCACGGATGCGGGCCTTCTCGTGGGAATCGACATCGCCGAAGGCCATCCGGTGGAACTGGATAGAGGCCATGGTCTCCTCCTGGATCTCCAGGTCGTCGTAGGCCAGGTGCGGGGCCACGGCGGGCAGGACGGCCTTGATCGAGTACGAGCCGGCAAAGGCCGGGTGGTAGTAATGGGCCTTGACGATCGGGCGGAGATCCCAGAGACGATCGCAGACGCGCAGGAGATCCTGGCGGAGGTGTGGGAGCGCATCGGCCAGGCCCGTGAGGACGCCCCGCTCGTACCCGGTATAGGTGCAGATACTCCCCTCCTCTCCCATCGACTTCAACAGCGCTACGGCCAACTCCTCGCGGGGGCCCCGAGCGCCCGGGCACAGGTACGCCTCGTGCCGGAGCTGTCCGTCCGCCGTCTCCATGTGGTTCGACCACTGGAACGGGATAGCCTGGTAGGGCCGGGTGTTCGGGTACAGGGGAATGGCGGAGCCGAGCGTCTCGAAGTCCAGATGGTGGACCGGGCATTCGACCGTGTCGAGTGCCGCCCCGATACCGGTCCCGGGCGAGTTCCCCAACGCGGGTTCCGGCGTCCAGGACGGCGGCGTGCCTGCATCGAATTCCGCGGCCAGCTCCCGGGCGCGGATCTCCAGGTAGAGGCGCTTGGGGCACTGGAGTCCGCCGACGTATCGGGACCTGGAGAGACGGACGGGCATCGTCAGGCCCTCCCGACCGGTCCGGGGCGGATCCCCCGGTCGCGGCACGCCGCGGCCAGGGCGGGATTGGCCTCCAGGATCTCCGGGTTTTCCGCGAGGAGGTCGGTGAGGTGTCCGCGTGCACGGGTGTCGGCCGGGCGGCGGCGATCCGCGTCCAGGAGACACTGAGCGGCCTCCACGAGGCGGCCCTGCCCCGCCAGGGACAGCCCAAGGTTCTTGTGGGCGTTGTGCCGCGCCGGATCGATCGCGAGGGCCGCCCGGGTGTGGACCTCGGCGTCCGCGTGCCGCCCCAGGAGGTTCAAGCAGTACCCCCGGTTGTTGTGGAGGAAGTAGCCCACGTCCGCCGAGGCCGACGGGATCGCCAGCCCGCGGGCATACATCGCCTCCGCCTCGGCATACCGGTCCTGCTGCTCCAGGAGCTGGCCCAACCGCAGACACCCGGTGGCCTGCTTGGCCGGGTCCCGACTGCCGGCCAGGGAGCGCTCCAGGCAGGCGGTGGCATCCTCATGCCGGCCGACGCACTTGTAGAACCGGGCGAGCTGCCAGATCGCGTCCTCCAGCGCCTCCTCGCACGTGGTCACGCGGCCGCGCAGGTCTGCCTCGACCAGCTCGGGGGTGATGGGTGTCCCATCGGGGAGGTTGAACGTGGGGGCGTCGGACGAGGTTTTGATCGCCATGGTTTCCTCCTATGTACCGACCAGAATGGGTGGCCGGGTTACAGGAAGGATACCGCCTGGCCGTGACATCCGGGGTCACACACTCTGCGTTTCATGCGGGAAGAACTGGATTGCCACTCCCAGGGAATCAAAGGATTACACGTCAAAAGGTGTCCGGTCTCCATTTTTCGGGTCCGGGACATCCGTGTCCGCTCCGCCGCCAGATGAGAGCATTCGGCGGCTGCTCGCGCTCGACGTGACGTCGAGTCCTCTCACGGGAAGTTAACGAAGGCAACAACGCAACACTGGGCGAAAACGAGTTCTTCAGCAACCTGCTACGCTTCGGCCAGCGTGTGCAGCGGGCCCTCCAATCGCGGACGCCAGAGGCTGGCGGTCAGCAGGTCGCGGTTCATGCCGGCGATGAAGTGCATGCGGATACGCTTCGGGCAGGCCCCTTCGCACTCCCCGTGATTCGTGCAGCCGCCGAATCCCTCCGCGTCCATCCGTCCCACCATGTCCAGGACGCGCCGGGACCGGCGCGGTTGGCCCTGGGGCAACAGGCCGAGGTGCGAGATCTTCGCGGCGGTGAAGAGCATGGCCGCGGCGTTCGGGCAGGCCGCCACGCAGGCCCCGCAGCCGATGCAGGCGGCGGCGTCGAAGGCAAGCTCCGATTTCTCTTTCGGCACCAGGATGGCGTTGGCGTCCGACGCCGAGCCGGTCGGGGCGTCGATGAATCCGCCGGCCTGGATGATCCGGTCCAGCGCGCTCCGATCCACCATCAAATCTTTGACGACAGGGAAGGCGGCCGCGCGCCATGGCTCGATGATCAGGTGGTCGCCGTCCTTGAAGGCCCGCATGTGCAGCTGGCAGACCGTCGTCCCCTGCCAGGCGCCGTGCGGCCGGCCGTTGATCACGAAGCCGCACGAGCCGCAGATCCCCTCTCGGCAGTCGTGCTCGAACACGATGGGGTCCTTGCCGCTCAGAATCAGCCCTTCGTTGACGACGTCGAGCATCTCCAGAAACGACATCTCGTGGCTGACGCTGGTGGCCTCGTAGGCTTCGAAATGCCCGGGATCCTGCGCATTCGCTTGTCGCCAGATTTTAAGAGAGAGGTTCATTTGTAGCTCCGCTCCGATAGCGCGATGTTTTCGAAAACCAGCGGCTCCCGGTGCAGTGCCGGTGTGCCGAGGTCACCGGTATGCTCCCAGCCGGCCACATAGCAGAAGTCCTGATCGTCGCGCCTGGCCTCGTGGTCCTCCGTCTGACTTTCCTCGCGGAAGTGGCCGCCACACGACTCCCGGCGATGCAGCGCGTCGACACAGATCAGCTCCGCCAACTCCAAGAAATCGGCCACACGGCCGGCCTTTTCCAGCGATTGGTTCACGGAATCGCTCCCGTCCACGACCCGCACGTTGCGCCAGAACTCCTCGCGCAGCTCCGGGATCCGCCTGAGCGCCGTGGTTAAGCCGGCCTCGTTTCGGGCCATCCCGCAATAGTTCCACATGAGGAGGCCCAGCTCCCGGTGGAACGAATCGACCGTGCGCTTCCCCTTGACGGCAAGAAGGCGGGCGACGCGGTCGCGCACCTCGGCCTCTACGCGTCGCACTTCCGGGTGATCTGCGGAAACCTTGTCCAGCTTCGTGCGGGCGATATAGTCGGGAAGGGTCGCCGAGAGGATGAAATAGCCGTCGGCCAGCCCCTGCATCAGCGCGCTGGCGCCCAGGCGGTTCGCGCCGTGATCCGAGAAGTTGGCCTCGCCGCCGACGAAGAGGCCCGGGATGGTGGATTCCAGATTGTAGTCCACCCACAACCCGCCCATGGTGTAGTGCACGGCGGGGTAGATCCGCATGGGCACCTTGTATCCATCCTCGCCTGTGATCCGCTCGTACATCTCGAAGAGGTTGCCGTACCGCTCGCGGATCACCTGCTCTCCCAGGCGCTGGATGGAGTCGCGGAAGTCCAGGTAGACGCCCAATCCCGTGCTTCCCACCCCACGGCCCTCGTCGCAGACCTCCTTGGCGGCGCGGGACGCGATGTCGCGGGGCGCCAGGTTGCCGAAATTCGGGTATTTCCGCTCCAGGTAATAGTCGCGCTCGTCCTCGGGGATCTCGTGCGGGGCGCGGGCGTCCCCCTTCCGCTTCGGGATCCAGACGCGCCCGTCGTTTCGGAGCGATTCGCTCATCAGCGTGAGCTTCGACTGGTATTCGCCGCTCACGGGAATGCAAGTCGGATGGATCTGGGTGTAGCAGGGATTGCCGAAGAATGCCCCCCGCTTGTGGGCCCGCCAGATCGCCGTGGTGTTGCAGTTCTTGGCATTCGTGGACAGATAAAACGCGTTCCCGTAGCCGCCGGTACACAGCACCACGGCCTCGCCGAAGTGGCTCTCGATCTTTCCCGTCCGCAGGTTGCGGGTCACGATCCCGCGGGCCCGCCCGTCCACCACGATCACGTCCAGCATCTCGGTGTGGGTGTTGACCGACACCGTGCCGGCTGCCACTTGCCGTTGCAACGCCTGGTAGGCGCCCAGAAGCAACTGCTGTCCGGTCTGCCCGCGCGCATAAAACGTCCGGGACAGCTGGGCGCCCCCGAACGACCGCGTATCCAGCAGGCCCCCGTAATCGCGGGCGAACGGGACGCCCTGGGCCACGCATTGATCGATGATCCGGACCGACAGCTCGGCCAGTCGGTAGACGTTGGCCTCGCGGGCGCGGAAGTCCCCGCCTTTCACCGTATCGTAGAAGAGGCGCCACACGCTGTCCCCGTCGTTCCGGTAGTTCTTGGCGGCGTTGATCCCCCCTTGGGCGGCGATGGAGTGCGCCCGTCGCGCCGAGTCGTTGTACGTGTAGCACCGGACGTTGAAGCCCAGTTCACCCAGCGCGGCGGCCCCGGAGGCACCGGCCAGGCCGGTACCGACACACAGGATGGTGTACTTCCGCCGATTGGCCGGGTTGACGAGCTTCAGGTCGAACTTGTGCCGACTCCATTTCTGATCGATCGGACCGGACGGGATCTTGGCATTCAGCCGGGAAGCGGTTGCGGCGTCTGTCGTCGTCTGTACACTCATCGCAGACACCCCTCCTTACTTGATCAGGCCGGCCAGGACGGCGACCGGCACCGAGATGTTGCCGAGGGTCACACCCAGCGCGATCAGGCCGCCCACCGCCCCATAGACGCGGTCCCCCCAGGCGGTTGCCACGCCGAGCGTGTGTAGGATGCTCCAGCCTCCGTGATACCAGTGGAGCCCCAGGAAGAGCTGGGCAAGGATGTAGAAGGCCGACACGTACCAGACGGAGAAGCCGATAACGACGTTGCGGTACACTGACGTCGTCGAGTACTGGCCCGGCCCGTAACCGACGGCACCGAAGGTGAAGTGGAGGACGTGGTACACCACGAAGAGCGCGATGACGACCCCGCCCCAGCGGATCGTCCGGGACGCGTAGGTGGACAACACCGGCTCCTGCTCCTCGTAGCGGGTCGGACGCGCCGTCCAGCTCCTCCGCGTCACCTGCCAGGCCGCCAGCATGTGCAGCGACACCGCCCCGAGCAGGGCGATCCGGGTGATCCAAAGCGCGCCGCCATGGGGCAGGAACGGGTGACCGACCTCTCGGAGCCAGACGGCGTAGTCGTTGAACACCTGCTCGCCCTTGAAGATCTTGAGTGTCCCGTAGGTGTGCACCAGGACGAAGGTCATCATGACAATCCCGGTGAGCGACATGACGATCTTCTTCCCGATCGAGCTGCTCCACAGCGTCAGCAGAGCGCCGACGACATACGACTGTGGCTGATGCCGGGGATGTGTGAGGACTTCGGTGTCCATAGATTGCCCCCTCCTTGCCCAGAGCCTCCCCGCGCGGCGCGCGCCTCGCGCCGCCCCTTGCTACCTCGTCCGCGTGACCGCCAGCAGGATCCGCAGGAGAGCTGTGATCCCGTCTGGACCAGCGGATGGTTCGTCGGCATCACCCCGGCAGGCCGGTCCCCCACCAGTTCCAGCTTGGCCTGGCCGTCCCCGTCCTTCGCCTGTCGCTCGACGATCGCCAGCACCTTCCGCTCGAGGTCGGTTAAGCATCGCATATCGACCGAGTGCATGTCTACCAGCATTTCCGCCTCGGATGTGTACCGCCCCCGGTTCCCTGGACACAAGGTTGCGTCATTGGGGACGCGTCATTGGGGACGTTTCCACGTTTGTCACTTTCAACAGAATTCGTCCTGCCGCTTCGTACGCAGGCTCGTTTCCCTGGACGTTGAGTCGGTCGACTGGCCACGCTTCCTCCACCCGGAAGCCGATGAGCCGCGTCCCAATTCATTCGGCGGAGCCATGAGGTGCCGGTTCCGTGGTGCAAATTTCGCCCAGAACAAGAAACGCCGACCCTTTGGCGAGGATCGGCGCTTGAATAGACTCAAAGGGACTCAACAAACTCAAGAGACTCAATAAACGCAGCCGGCAGGAGGCACGGGCCTTTGTGCATCAAGCCCTTCGCCGCACCCTCCTCACCCGATAGCGCGGTCCAGCCTCCTCGACCCGGAACCCGATCGAGCGGCGCGTCTTGGCCGGCGGGGCCATGAGCTGGCGGATGGCGTCGAAGACGCCCTTGAATTGGGCGTCGTATCTCTTTTCCAGTTCGTCAAGCCGTCGTGCCAGGTCGCGATTCGTGGCGATCATTTCGCGGAGGCGCACAAAAGCCCGCATGATTTCGATGTTCACGAGCGCTGCGCGAGGGCTGCGGAGCACGCTCGACAGCATCGCCACACCCTGTTCGGTGAAGGCTCTTGGGAGCGTGCGTGTTCCGCCCCATCTTGATCTTCCAAATTGGAATCTCAAGTCGTTGAACTCCGCTTCGGTTAATCGAAGCATGAAGTCGTCAGGGAAGCGCTCGAGGTTCCGGTTGACGGCCTTATTCAAGTTGCCGGTCGTCACCCCCATAGAGAGCGGACAGGTCCTTGTCGAGAATTACCCGGTGCCCCCGGAGAACGAGGATCGCACCCTCGATGCGCTCCAGCGGAATAGGACTCTGCTCAGGCATCGCGACCCCCGTAACTTGAGGTGCCAGTTTGTGTCCTCAAGTCTCTGCACATATAGGTCCGGA
>Ga0209048_10007057_pt1 | contig 10420 bp, 4 predicted proteins | sample FrelakmetCRP12CR_FD_187146 | JGI IMG/M metagenome (GOLD analysis project Ga0209048, IMG submission 187146) | Freshwater lake sediment microbial communities from the University of Notre Dame, USA, for methane emissions studies - CRP12 CR (SPAdes)... | ecosystem: Environmental > Aquatic >... | reverse complement strand
TTATGTCCACGCCTTGGGAGAGAAGATACGCGTACTGGTTTCCAGTGTCGGCGTTGTTATCAAGCACAATTCTCACCTTAGCGCCGCTCTTATTCTTGGCAATCAGCGAATCGGCCAGGTCTTTCCGTGTAAAAGTGTCCATCGCGACGCATACGGACTTTTTGGCTCCCCCGATAGCGTCTCCTATGTGATATGTGGTTTTGTCGCTCGGACTGAAATAACACTTCAGGAGAGTGCCCTTGATATTGAACCTGTGGGGTGTATTATCGAGCTTGTGCGCACCAAACCTGGATGAGGAAGCATCCGGTGTAAGCCCGCCGGATCCCCACATTTCCTGAAATTCCGCGGTATAGGCTCCAGCCAGTGCCACATCCTGTATTTCGATGGCATCCTGACGGTCGTTGTTCGTGCCGGGATCTGTGGGGTTCCAGGAACCCGTCCACACCCATACGCTATCAGCCGCCCCCAGCGGATAATCTGTCACTATGAATTTATTGTGCATGAGGCCCACGCCCCCGTTCAGCGCGTCAAACTCGTCTGTGATGAGGGGAATGCCCCCGCCGCTTAAAATCCCGAAGGGTGCGTTGTGGAAATTGTCGGCTTCGCATATCACCCTCACGGAAACCCCCCTCCCCTTTGCCGCAAGCAGGGCATTGGCGATGGCATTTCCCGGACTACCGCTGAGATTATAGAAACATGCGTCAATAGAATGGCTTGCGCTGTTAAGCCTCCTGAGCAGTATTGATGTCAGGCTTTGGTTGCCCGAAGCTGTCTCAGCTGCCGAAACAGAACTGTCCACGTCCTTATTGAAGTAGACATTGAACTGGCCGGTTGAACCCCCCGGAGATGCGGTGCTCATCAGAAAATCACTCACCACAGTTGTGCCGCTTGAATCTGATGATCCCACCGCGTAATGATAAAATGTTGCGGGAACAAGACCCATCAGCCATACTGAATGATCCTTGATTGGGGCTGCCTCCGTAACCGTATCGGTGTATGTGCTGGTTCCGAAATAAACGACGCTGCTGGAGGGGACATCCGTGGCCCAGCTTATTCTGACCTGTGTGTCCAGTATGCTGTCTTCCACCGGCGAAACTGTTATAACCGGACCGGGGTGTCCGATTATGTCCTCGGGTAGTCTGGGACTGATCTCGTAATCAGCCGTGAATGGGGGCGGCGGACTTGTTCCCGGTTTATATTGTTTCAGAATCCCGATGACATCGAAGAGGGTTGGGCTGGGGGGGAAGGAATTCGGGATAAAGATGCTCGCACTTCCGGATGCATCAGTTATTGTCGAGTTTGCCGAGTTATAGGAAACAGCATTTATGCGTATGAGCCTCCCCTCGTCCGGCTCAGAATAGTCGGGCTGAAAAGCATTGTTCACGCCGGCACACGTGAGTAAAAGCGGCTGGGGCAGCCGGACTCCCGAGGCGATGATGACGACTGCGGAAGAATCAGGCACAATTTCGGTCAGCCCCCTGAACTGCCCGATTTTACCTGTGAGCATCACGCTGTCCCCTACCCTGTAATCTATTGGACGCGAATAATTGAAGAGATTTATCCCTCCAGTTCCGTCCTGAATGAAAACGTTCGTCTGTACCGGGCTGATATTTGCGGTAACCGTGCCGGTAACGCTGACTTCCGCGCCAACATTGTATGGCTGGGCGGGGACTCCCTGAAAATCATTAATGTGGATAAGCACCAGGGGCACAGGTGCTTTCACCTGAACTGAAGGCTGAATCAGGATTCTGGCTGGTGTACCTCCCGCTACGGCCGTCAGGAAAACAAATGTATAGATTCCTCCCTTTGACGGGGAAGTAAGGCCCGATATCGATATCTGACCGGCTCTTGAGGCTGATAGGGAGGCATGCGCTATAGCGAGCGTATCTTGGGTGATAGACAATGAGGCAGTATCCATCCCAGCACCTCCTAGTACCACTGAATCAGGATCCAGGTGCAACATCCAGTCCGTAGGAAGGATAAGTTTTACGACATTCAGAACATAGCCGGTATCGCCCGCGATGCTGAACGCCAGAGAGACCCTCCTTCCAGAAAAAATCTTACCCGGACTCACCGTCACGATGCCCGTTCCGTTTCCGGCGATGCCGAAAGGGGGTTCCGGCACACTTTGAGTGTTCTGCGGATTGCGGCCGTGAGTCTGAGGCACAAAATCGGCTCCGTTATCGTCAGTGTCGTGCCCGTTGCCTGAAAGATAGTGGAGGCCCCCGCGTGCAAGCGAGTCTGCCGTGGAAGCGGCAAATGCCTTCCGCTCGACACTTCCACCAAGCGAAGGCTGTTGCGGTGCCGGGGAACCCTCGGGATCTATCGCCATCGTACCGTATCCGACCTTATCGATTTCCGCCGTATCCTGGTTTACTATGCGCAGATGGCCGAGGGAATTGATTCCAGAGGTGGCCGACCAGATATCCGAAGTATAATCCGCTGAAACCGGGCCTGAGTAATTCATGTTTGCCATCAGAAAATAACCGTGAGCTGGGATTACCGAGCCGGGAGGAAGGACCGCTTTATCCACCCAATTTGTACCCGTGACAAGCTTAAACTGGAGCCTCCATCCGCCGACGGCGAGATCGTCTTTGGCGGGATTATATATCTCCACGAATTCATCAGTCCCGGAAACCGGGCCCTGGGTCGCAAATTCGCTTATCACGACATGATCAGGCGTTTGTGCAGACGAGAAAAGGGGGGATAAACATGTTCCAAGTGCAAGCAATGCCAGGGTGTATCTCATTAGATCTTACCTGTGGAATAATTGACGGGGAGATTTATGTTTCAATTTAATAAAAAACCAGAATATTCCAATGGAACAGATTCAATTTATAAATAAAAACTTGCTTCACATCATCATAATTAGTATAATCTTCAAGGACTAGGGGGATATTGGTGACGACACAAAACTCAAGGGCAGCCGGAGGGTCGGGCTTGCCGGCAAGTAGCCGGAAAGACCGCAAGGAAAACCGGATTAAATTTTTCCTCATATGCGTTCTCTTTTTATCCTGTATCATCCGATACACGGGCCTGTGCCAGTCTCAAAATTGCGAGATAGGCTGGTCAAACAGCATTCAGGTTTCCTACGATTCTGTTCTGTCTGTTCAGCCCAGGATAGCCACAGACGGCGATACAATACATGTGCTCTGGTACGGGATTGATACACTTGGCACTCAGGGCACCTCTGGCGTAGGCATCCAGTATTGCCATTCCTTTGACGGGGGGATTTCTTTCTCTCTCCAGAGGACCGTTATTTCCACCGACACCGCGCTCGGTACGGGCATCATAGCTGCCTCCGGAAAATACGTGTGCATCGCCGCTTACGGGTTCATCGGCGGCAGCGCAGGTACCATATTGATGCTCAGTTCGGATGCGGGCGTCACCTGGGAGGGGGCACGTCTTTTGCTTGCTAACGCGGTTCCGAAGCTGATTGCCTCCGTGGATTCTTCGTTTTACATCCATTACGCAGACCAGGCAAAGAGATTGAACGGAATGCTGAAAAGCAGCAACAACGGCATTCTTTGGAGTAAGGTAACAGATAATATGCCCGCTCTGACTTCCTTTCAGCCAACCGAACATACACTGTACGGCGTGGGCCAGGTTCAGACGGAGCGCCACACCGAAGTCGGGTATTATACCAGCACAGATTCGGGTTCCTCCTGGATATTTCAGGAAATAATATCAGCTGAAGACGCGGTTTCATCCCTAAATCCCAGGATTTCCCTGAACGAATCCGGGACGCGTTTTGTCGTCTGGAATGACAGCGGAACTGTCGTCATGCGCCGCGGCACGGGTGGTGATCCGGCGTGGGGTCCTCAGATTACAATCTCCGATGAAAAAGGGGCGATTTTTACTGACATTGCTGCGCTGGGCGGCTGGGTCTCAATAGTCTGGGACAATGATTTTGGAGGAAGGGTGGGCATCAGAAACAGGCAGAGCATTGACGGGGCGGAGACATTCTGCCCGGTCGATTCACCCACCGTCAGCCAGGAGGCAGGTCAGCCGGCAATCAGAATCTCCCGAGGTTATCTGCACCTGGTATGGGCCCAGAATATCGGGGGCATCCAGCAGATTGTTTACAGGAGGGGGAAACTTACCGAGGATACCAGAGCCAGATCGTTCTCACTGAAACAGAATTACCCAAACCCATTCAACGGGATAACACACATCGAATACGACCTTCTCCTTCCCTCCTATGCTTCCTTGGCAGTCTACAACATACTGGGCGAAAAGGTGGCTTCCCTCACCGATGGATACATGCAGCCGGGCAAATACACAGCTACGCTCTCAGCCGACAAATTTCCCTCCGGAGTGTATATCTACAGGCTCATGACACCCTTCTTCACAGAGGTAAAGAAGCTGGTGATCTTAAAATAGCCGGACCCCTGCTCCGGGCTATTATTTCAGCTTCTCGATTGTATTGATCTCCCTCAGCAGGTCCTTCTTGGTGAAACGTGACTTGCTCATGATCGTGGAAATAAACCCCTGCATCTGCTCCTTTGTGTCATCATCCACCTCCATCGAGGTAAGTATAATTATGGGTGTATTTCTGGTGTTTTGCTGCTGTTTAAGCTGATATGCCACGTTGAATCCCGAAATGTCAGGCATTATCAGGTCGAGGATTATCAGGTCCGGGGATTCCGATCCCGCCAGCCTTACGCCTTCCTTGCCGTTCATCGTCTTGATCACTTCATACCCTTCGGCCTCCAGCATGACCTGTATAAGCTCGGAAGCGGTTCTGTCATCGTCTATTATCAGAACCTTGGGATGCTGTTTATGGTCTGGGTTATGGAGGGGTATTTTCCTGAGAGCGGAAATCAATTCTTCCTTATTGACAGGCTTTACGAAATAATCCACAGCTCCCATGCTAAACCCGAGCTTTTTCTCGTCGGCAATCGAAATGATGATAATCGGGATATTCTTGCACAAAGGGTGCCTTTTAAGCTCCTTGAGGACCTGCCAACCGTCCTTGACAGGCATTATCATATCAAGAGTGATGATGTTTGGCTTCAGTCTTTTTGCTTTTTCCAGGCCCTCCGAACCGTCCTTTGCAATTTCGGTACGGTATCCGGCCTCCTGCAGGTACATCTGGATCAGCTGTCCTGCCTGAACGTTATCCTCTATGATCAGCACCAGCGGCTTTTCACCGTCGGATAAAGTTAGCGGCTGGCGGCTCATAGCGTGGAGAAGCTCGTCAGCAGACTCCACAACCTCTCCGGCCACGACCATCGGGATGCGGAAGCGGAAGGCGGTTCCCTTCCCCCACTCGCTTTCTACCCAAATATGCCCGCCGTGCAGCTCTACAAGGCGCTTCGTGATAACCAGACCCAGACCGGTTCCCTCTTTGTTCCCTTTGGCATTCTTTCCCTGCTGAAAGGCCTGGAAAAGCCTTGTCAGGTCTTCGGGTTTGATGCCGACCCCCTCATCGGTGACCTCAAATTCGATCTCGTTGACAAAACGGCGTACTCCTACTGCAACCTTCCCGTTCAGATGGCTGTATTTGATGGCATTTGAAACGAGGTTTACGAGGATCTGTTTGAAACGGGTCTGGTCGACTACAAGCTGGTCGATCTCCGGGGCAATCTTGAAAACAAGCGTCACATTTTTCTGTCCCATTGCGGCCTGCATGACGCGCTGGAGGGACTCAGTAAAATACGAAACCGGATATGACTCGATGTGCAGCTCCATCTTGCCGGCTTCGATCTTCGAAAGGTCCAGGATGTCGTTTATGAGCCCCTGCAGATGTTTTCCGCTTTCATTTATGTTCTTCATGAAATCCTTGACTTTTTCGGGCGGCAGGGTTTTCAGATCTGAGGTAAGGATTTCGGAGAAGCCGACTATAGCGTTGAGCGGAGCCCGCAGTTCATGGGAGAAGGTGGCCAGGAAGCGCTTAAGCGTTTCATTTGCGTCGTCAGTCCTCTTCTTTTCGTTCTCCAACTCGATATTTTTTATGGTGACCTCGTCCATCAGCCGTTTGCGGCTCATGCCGATTGCAAGCTCGTTCGCAATTATCGAAAGCATTTTTAAGTCTTCCTCGACGTACTTGTCTACTTTCGGCGACAGGACTTCCAGCACACCCTGGAGTTCATTCTGAACAACGAGCGGTATTGAGATCAGTGTCTTGAGCTTCAGATCGTTGGTTTCGCTGAGAAAATAGGCCGCTATGGAACTCCGGGAAAGTTCATCCGTGATGACGACTTTTTTTGACATCGCAGTCTGAACTGCGATGGTTGTGGTTTTTTCATCAACTATCTGATGCTCAACCTCGGGATCTACACGCACGTCCACGAGAGAAGGGGCCATGAGATGCAATAGCGACGAACGCTGGTCATATCTGTAAATGCATACAAATTTCGGGGGTATCTCCATGAACTGTGCGATGCGCTCGGCGGCATTCAGGCACAGGTCGTCCAGGTGGGGGGCGATGTTGATTACATGCGACACCTCCATGAGCATTTCCTTCTGCCGCTGCTGCCTCTTGTTTTCGGTTATATCCTGGAAAAAAACGGAAATGCCGTTCTCGGTCGGATATATCCGGATGTCATACCACGCCTCAAACCTCTCGTCTCGGTAGCGCGTCTCGATGCTCTGGAAGACCTTTTTCTCCATTACAAGCCTGTACTTTTCCCCCAACTCGGCATCGCGCGCATTGGGAAAAATCTCGAAAACATTCTTACCGAGTACCTCTTCCTTTTTCAGGCCTGTGCCTTCCTCCGCGGCACGGTTCCAGTATGTAAACCGGTACTCACCATCCAGGGCGAAAAACCCTCCCGATATGCCTTCAAGGATTTCGACGTATTTATTGGAATAAATCATACCGTCCCTATATATATTTTAAAGAGAATTTAACAGGCGGGCAAGGGTGAGCCCGGGGCAGTTGGTCGAGGGGATATTACATAATTTTATAATAAGATGCAAGCATTTTATTAAGAAAGGCTTGAGGTAAAAGAAATAATCTCTGATTTTAAGGGTGGGGGGCTTTCCACATATTATCAAGACAAAAAAACGCCATATTTCGACACATTTTCAACATTTTTCGATAAGTTATCCACATAATTAACCCTTCATAACCGCCAGCGGTACCATTTTCGCAACTTTTTTTGCGATACCCGCACCGTGAACGACCTCAACCACACGGCTGACATCCTTGTAGGCGTCAGGCTTCTCCTCTGTGAGGCCCGACCGGGTTTCTCCTCTTACTATAATTCCTTTGCCCTGCATCTCCAAGAGGAGTTCATCAGCTGTGGTCTCCCTCCTCGCCTGTGTGCGGCTCTTCGAACGGCCAGCACCGTGGCAGCAGGAACCGAAAGTCTCCTTCATTGCCTGTTCCGTTCCCACCAGCACATATGAACAGGTTCCCATGCTGCCGGGTATTAAGACAGGCTGACCGACAGAGCGCAGATCTTCCGGCAGGGCCGGGTGGTTTTTTGGAAATGCGCGCGTAGCTCCCTTCCGGTGGACGAGCACTCTCCTGGAGATCCCTTCAACTTCATGCTCTTCGCTCTTTGCGATATTATGGCACACATCGTAGACAATGTTCAAACTGCCGCCGCCTAGAACCCTCTGGAAAACTTCACGTACCCAGTGAGTCATCATCTGCCGGTTGGCAAAGGCAAAATTGGCGGCTGCAGCCATGGCTTTGAGGTAATTCTGACCTTCCCTGGATTTAATCGGGACACAGGCCAGCTGGCGGTCTATGACTGTGATACCGTACTTCCTCATCCCCTCCTGCATTATGTCGAGATAATCGGTGCAAACCTGGTGGCCCAGCCCCCTGGAACCGCTGTGTATTAGTATAACAATCTGATCCTTCCGCAGGCCAAATTTGGTGGCTGTCCATTCGTCATATATCTCAGAGACAGCCTGGATCTCCAGAAAATGATTCCCGGATCCGAGCGTCCCGAGCTGGGAGTGGCCGCGCTCCTTGGCCCGCGAGCTCACAAGAGAGGGATCGGCCCCTTCTATCCTGCCGTATTCTTCGATGTGAAATATGTCCTCCTCTTTACCGAAGCCTTTGCCGAGGGCCCAGCTTGCACCTTCTTTCAGAACGTTATTCAGTTCCGCCTGCGATACATTCAGGAGTCCTTTTCTGCCTGTTCCGCAGGGGATATCCCTGAAAAGCTGATTTAAAAGCTGATCGAGTTTTTTATTGACATCCTTCATCTCGTACGGTGAGGAGAGCAGGCGGACACCGCAGTTGATGTCAAATCCCACCCCGCCGGCTGAAACAACCCCCTCCTCGGGATCGGCTGCCGCCACACCGCCGATGCAGAATCCGTACCCCTGATGGGCATCGGGCATAGCCAGAGACCTGCCGAGTAGTCCAGGCAGCGTTGCGACATTGGCGACCTGATCCTTTGTCTGATCTTTTTCGATCTGTCCGATAAGCTCAGAGTCGGCAAATATCAAGCCTTCGATCCGCATCCCCTTTTTGTAGGATTTGGGTATCAGATATCTGTAGCGGCCTATTTCATTCAGCATAAACACATCCTGCCAAGATTTTCATTACCATTGCCCGATTTTCAGTAAATGCCCATTCATGCTCGACAAAACCTTGATACTTTCTGATATCAACCGGCAAAGCGCCCCGTCCGCTTAACAGGTATGAGCGTGGGGTATTCCGGGCTAAATATCGAAATAAACCCTTACAAGGGCCCCATTCGAATCCTCGCTTACAAGAAGCTGGTGGTATGTAACCGCCTTCACATCCAGCCTTGTCTTATGCTTTTTAGAGATAAAAGGCTCTCCCCTCACCGTTGCTGTCAAAGCGGTGCCTGAGATTTTGCTGATCTCGAATTTTCCGGAGATAAAACCCTGGCCGTCGTAGAAATAAAGGATTTCGGAAAGCCAGCGCACCAGGAGCTGTGAGCTTTCCGGTGCCCTTATCAGGATTTCCCTCGAATCTGAAGCGCTTACCGTCGTGATATCGACTATCAGCGACACTAGACCCTCGGCAGCTTTTTGAAAGGCCTCCGCCATGGTATTTCCCCGCGCTTCGATTCCGATGTCGGAGGGGTGTTCAAGTATGGTGAAAGAGGGTTCCATCTGAAGAAAATCATTTTTATAACTTAAATATCCGGGCCGAGTGAAAAGTAAAGAAGCAGCGGGCCAAAGGTAAGAGGGGAACCGGGAAGGTCCCGCCGGGAGTAGAAACTTTTTCCGATCCCGAAGGAGGTCTGCCCCAAGGGCGTGTCGAGGGCAATTTCCGCCCCGATAGCGTGGCGGAAGCTGTTGAATTTAAGCTCCTGCGGTATGAGCGATATCGTACCCAGGTCGTAGCGGGCCTTCAGATAAGTATCAAAAATCAGGCTGAACGGAAAGCTGAAGCGGTACTCCATATTTACAAGAAAAAGCTGCCTCCCGCGGCTGTCATCCTCGCGCAGCCCGAAAAAAGATTTAAGCCCCCCCAGGCTGTACTGCTCTGCCACGGGCAGCGTTTGATCCGCAAATCCGAAGGTTATCCTGGGCCTTATCGTGTGACGGGGCAGAAAAGTGATGTAGGTTTCATACATCGCGCCGATTTTCCCGAACCCTACCTCGCTCCCAAGTTTTTTCAAAGCAGACTCATAGCTCAGAGAAAGCACCATCCCTTTTGTGGGAAAAGAAAATTTGTCCTCGTTGTCCAAGATGCTTTGCAGCTTCAAACCCACAAACCTGTACTGCTCGGGTACGTAACCTTCGCCCGAAAGAGGAGCGATTTTATGGTTCTCAAAACGCAATTCGGCGTTGACCGTTCCCAGCCTTTCAAAATGGCTGCCGAAAGTGAGCGCCCAGCCATACCGGCTCTCCCTGAACCTGCCCTCTTCGATCCTCTCCCACTGGTCGTCCGGTTCGAGGGGATCGTCCATATACGTGATTATGTCCCGGGACTTTCCGTATATTTTGAGGTTTAATGTCAGATAGGTATGGAATATCCTGTTGACGGTATACTCTGCCTTGATCCCCCGGTCCCGGAATCCGTACCTTAAAACCACCCCCAGATCCTCCCAGGCCCCGCGAAAATTTGCGTCCCGGATATCGACGGTACTCACAAGGCCGTGCTCGTCATCGGCATGAAAGCCGAGGCGCAAGAGCTCGGAGCCTTTTTCTTTCACCTTTAGAAACACCACGGGCCTGTTATCGTTGTACCTCACATCCAAGAGAACATAGTCGAAAAGGCCTGTGCTTTTAATATTTACAATCCCCTGCGAGGCATCCCCGATGTTGAAAACATCCCCCTCGTCCAGAGGGAACTCCCTGCGGATGACGTAGTCTCTTGTCCTGGTGTTCCCCTCATAACGGATCTGTGAAATCTGACCTTCGTTGATCATGATCGTAAGTGAGGAGCCCCCCGGGGGGTCAAGTGAGACGGAGTCAACCCGTGCCAGCGAATACCCCTTTTTGCGGTAAACAGAGACGACACGTTCCAAAAGTT
>Ga0209048_10007056_pt1 | contig 10421 bp, 7 predicted proteins | sample FrelakmetCRP12CR_FD_187146 | JGI IMG/M metagenome (GOLD analysis project Ga0209048, IMG submission 187146) | Freshwater lake sediment microbial communities from the University of Notre Dame, USA, for methane emissions studies - CRP12 CR (SPAdes)... | ecosystem: Environmental > Aquatic >... | reverse complement strand
CAGCAGACAGCGGCTCTGCAGAGCGGCAGTTTATTGTAACGGGTGTCGTGAACAGCAAAGGTAACGGCAATGTTTATGTAGATGTGCAGAGTTATTTTTCCCAGGCAGCAGAAAAAAAAGACATGCAGGAATATATGCAGAGTGTATTTGAGGTTGATAAATCTGGCAAAGTAATAATGAGTGAAAAATCAGCAGAGGTTGACGCCTGTCTCGCTCGCTGACATTTATAGGGCATCAATAAAAGGAAATTGGATTGGAATATTGTAGAGGTGATATTACGCAGAAAAAAAGTGAGGGCAAATTATGAAGAAAATACTTTTTGACGGAATATTTGTCTTTATGCTTGTATTTGCGTTTATGTCATTTGTTCAGGCCCAGTCACCTCAAGATGCCCTCAACCAATTCATCTCCGACCTTCAGAAGAACCCCGGCGACAATGCCCTGCGGGAAAAGATTATCAGGCTTGTGCAGACGATGAGTCCGACACCAACGATTCCGGAAGAGGCCCGAAGGTATTTTGTCGAGGGCAATGCGCTACTCAAGGCTGCGAAGGAGCAGAAAGGATATGGATTAGCTATTGATGCATACCGGCAGTGCTTGCTCATAGCGCCATGGTGGGCTGAGGCATATTACAACAATGCTGTTGCACTTGAGCTTGCGAATCAGTTCGATGAAGCCATGAATGTGCTGAAGCTTTACATCGCGACTAAGCCTGGAGAAAGCGAATCAAGAAAGGCACAGGACAAAATCTATGAGATAGGTGCAAAAAAGAAGCTGGCCGTAATAGCTATAGAAGAGCCGTCCCCCAAGGCCATGGTCCAAGACCCATTCGAATCCCTGCTTAGAAAGATTGATGGTAGAAGGTACACTCAGCAAGTTCCGGGAGCAACATCAGTATTAGACGTCAGAGGTAAAGTTCTCGTGAGGGGATATATAGACGAACGAGGCTATCACGAATGGACGTCGGAAGCCGGCCGCATCGAGATACGGGGTCGTGAGACAACTATACCTATCTATGAACATGCTTCATTCCAGACAGTCTGGGCAGTATCGATGACCTTTACAATCAGTGAAGACGGCGACAGAATAACGGGACGTACCCGGTTTAGCGACGGCGATATACGCGAGTATATCCATTTTTGGCAAAGATAAGGGGCATATTATGAAACTTAGGATGGTATTTGTATGCTTATTTTCTATTGCAACGCTTCTTGCGGTTGTTTCAGCCAACGCCCAATCAACGCCAGCGCAAGAAACTCTCAACCAATACATCTCCGACCTTCAGAACAATCCAAATGACTACGCCCTGCGAGAGCGGATCATTAAGCTTGTTCAGACTATGAAACCTGCTCCGGCGATTCCGGAAGAGGCAAGGAGGCACTACGTTAAAGGTCGAGCGTTGTCCGAGGACGCCAAGCAGCCATCAGAATTTGCGGACGCTGCCGGGGAATTCCAAAAGGCGCTGTTGGTTGCTCCGTGGTGGGGCGAAGCCTACTTATTGATGGGCATAGCCCTCGAAGCGGCCCAGCGTTATGACGATGCAACTGCAAGTCTTAAGTTGTCCATGTCTGCCAACTCATCAGAAGAGCTTCGACGTAAGACGCAAGATGAGATTTACAAAATTGAAGCTAAAGCTGAAAGGGCAGCAAAAAAAACAGTCGAAGACAGACAAAAACAGCAAGAGGATGCGGAAACAAAGAAGGCCAAGGAGCAAGAAGACTGGCTCAAAAAGCTCGATGGGGCAAGATACTCCTATTCTTTTAGGGATGATGACGGATCCACGATTACTTGGGCTCTGGAAATTCAAGGCAAAACATTAATCCAGACAACCAATGGTTTCGCGAGGGGGCACTGGGGGGAGTGGGGGCGATTCGAGATTCTAGGGCGAGAATTTGTTCAAAATCAGCAATTGCAAAAAATAGAATTCAGAATAAGTGAAACAACAATAACCGTCACCAACGAAAACAACAACGGAGGCTATCGTAGTGTACAAGTCTATCGCCGCGAGCGGTAAGGAGGCCACCATGACACCGAACCTCCGAACAGTCATTGGTGCAGTTGTATTTGCCGCATTGTTTCTTGCGTTGTATCCTGCACAGGCGCAGATCGACAGTCCGCTGGCAACGCTCAATCAATACATCTCCGATCTCCAGAAGAACCCCGGCGACAATGTCCTGAGGGAAAAGATCATAAAGCATGTGCAGACGATGAGTCCGACACCAACGATTCCGGAAGAGGCTAAGAAGTATATTAATCGCGGTATGGCAGCGGCAGAAGATGCAAAGAGCGAAAAAGACTACAAGGATGCTGCAGATGAATTTCAAAAGGCAGTGAATCTTGCGCCATGGCTCGGGGCTGGTTATCGCGGTCTTGCAGTGACGCAGGACAAAGCTGGGCAATACTCCCAGGCCCTGCAGAATCTTAAGTTCTTTCTTCTAACAAATCCTCCAGCATCTGATGTTGAGGCGGCAAAGACTCTTAGAGATAAGATCGAATATCGTCAGGAAAAAGCGGCTCGCACGCTAATCCCGCAACCCATTGCACCTGCGGGGAACAGTGATGATACCCTATTAATGAAAATCGACGGCAGGCGGTACGTATACAATGAAGTTCTTCTTTTGGATGTGCAAAGCCACAAGCTTGTAATTGGGTACTACGATTTACGTGATAACAACAAATACAAAAACCAAAAAGTATTACCATTAAGCGGCCGCAAGGCATATAATGAAATTGACTTTGGCGGCATAGTAACATACACGATCAGCCAAGATGGAGACACAATATTTGTGTCTATGCCAGAGAATCTTAAGAAGTGGAATCCAGGAATGCACGACTGTACTTATGTCTGGGATAAGTTATTGCATTAACAATTTTGAGAATTTTCGTTGTGTGCGTTTTAGGGAGGAGACTCGTTTTAATTTCTCTGCTATGTTTTGTACGGGACGTAATGAATTGCAGCGGACTATATTTCGGGTAGTACTCATCGGAATTTTCATGATCCTTCCATGTATTGCGTACCGTGAGAACCTGATGGCGGCCTGGGCGTGTCTGTTTTAATAGACTGTATAGGAAACAAACAGCCAGAGAGATTCGAGCGCTTATGGAGGTTTCTTGGGTGAAACCGATAATCTTCTGTCCTTCACTTCTTTGCTAATTTCCGTGAGGGGTTAACGGCATCGAATTGCGGTTACTAGAGACGTTGCCAATAAAAAAATATTACATGTTAGAAGAAGATCACTTCGGGCATTAGCAAGCTCCAAGCATCTGTTATTTATACTTTATTTTATAGTCAATAATAATGCGCTCATCGCGCTTAGCAGCCGCCTGTTCCGTGTACCTCAAGTTAGGTGCCCTCCCTTCGGCACCATTTTTAGTGTCAATTAGCTTCTCGTAAATCTCTCCCTTATTAGTCTGACCAAACTCTGATCATTCTTTTGTTTAACCACGAGAGCAAAGAGATGATTTCTTGATTTCTACTCATTATCAACACCGCGGGGATACGGCCAATTACGCAAGCTTTCTTTCGGAAGTCGATACCAGCGATCGTCCGCTGAGAATGTTTGCGCCACCTGCAAAATCATCGACTTTACCAGTAGCAGGAATGTGGTAATTTCCGGAAATAACCAACAAAGCGGATTGCACTGGTATGTCCACCTATAGCAAGAGATATTGCACTTATAGGATTCGGTGATATACTTTGTGTAATTAACTAACCAGTAGAAGAGCAAATATGGACAAATAAGGAGGCAACGATGAAAACTATACACAGACAACTTCTAATCGCCGCAGTGCTGGTTTGTGCGCTAGCGCTTAATGGGGCAGTCGCCGCCGCGAATGCTGCTGAAAACAAACCTAACATCCTCTTCATTGTTGCCGACGACCTGGGCTGGAAAGATGTGGGCTTCCACGGGTCGGACATCAAGACGCCAGCAATTGACACCCTCGCCGCCGGCGGGGCGAAACTAGAGCAGTTCTACGTTCAGCCGATGTGCACGCCGACGCGGGCCAGCTTGATGACTGGGCGTTATCCACTTCGCTACGGTTTGCAAACCGCTGTCATCCCATCCGCTTACACCTACGGCCTTCCGACCGACGAATGGTTACTGCCGCAAGCACTCAAGGAAGCTGGTTACAAGACCGCCATTATAGGCAAGTGGCACCTCGGCCACGCGGATCAAAAGTATTGGCCGCGTCAGCGCGGGTTTGATTACCAATACGGCCCGCTCATCGGCGAGATTGATTACTTCACCCATGAGCAGCACGGCGTGGTGGACTGGTATCGCAACAACAAAGTAGTGGTGGAGAAAGGATATTCCACCACGCTGCTCGGCGATGATGCCGTAAAACTCATTAGCGCACATGATCCGGCAACGCCACTCTTCCTGTATCTGGCATTCAATTCACCGCACGCGCCGTATCAGGCAACGCCGGAATATCTTGACCAATATAAGCACATCAACGATCCGAGCCGTCGCGCTTACGCGGCTAGCATCACGACGATGGACGACCAGATCGCTCGCGTCCTCACCGCGCTCGACCAAAAGAAAATGCTTGCTAACACGCTTATCGTTTTCATGAGTGACAACGGCGGCACATTCAACAAGATGTTTGCCGGGGAGGGTGATATGTCCAAGGTCAAGATTCCCTGCGACAACGGCCCTTATCGTGATGGCAAAGGCTCGCTCTACGAGGGTGGCACGCGCGTCGTCGCCCTGGTGAATTGGCCCGGCCACATCAAGGTTGGCAGCACCGTGGACCAGATGTTCCATGTAGTAGACTGGTATCCGACGCTTATCGGTCTCGCCGGAGGACAGCCCGGTAAAGCCAAACCGCTTGATGGCATGAACGTCTGGCCAACCCTCAGTGAAGGTCACGCGTCACCGCGTACTGAGATTGTCTATAACGTCGAGCCATTTCGTGCCGCAATCCGCCAGGGTGATTGGAAGTTGATTTGGAAAACGCTACTGCCAGCCAGCGTTGAACTCTACAACATCGCGAATGATCCATCTGAGAAGAGCAACGTTGCCACACAGCACTCCGACATTGTCGCCACGTTGCAACAACGCGCAAACGAACTGGCCGCCACGATGGTCAAGCCGATGCTCCTGCAAATCGAACTCAAAGCCATGATGCAACGGCTCAAGATGCCGCCTTCGCTTCCGGCAGAGCTGGAAAGTCTGGACGAGGAACCATAAAGATGAAAATAGAACGCTGACAATACCTCTTCGCTCCCGCGCTTAATTCGCTCCAACCGCGCTGGCAGGCAAAGAGAATGAATTAAACAAATTTGGCTATACGGCGCAAGTACGTACTTGCTGTGATGTTGAGTCGAGCCCTGATAATTTTCACTTATAACCCTCGGTGTATTCAGGGTAAGTTCTTCGATGCTTTTCTATGAGCAGTTGAGTGCGCATCTCGATATTTCTGAATGCATGATTATTAGCGTAAACGACCAGCCGGAGAGAGTCCCCCGTACCGATAACTCCTTGGTGAAACCGATAACCTTCTGTCCTTCACTTCTTTGCTAACTTCCGTGAGAGATTAACGGCAGCGAATTGCGGTTACTAGAGACGTTGCCAATAAAAACAAATGTTACATGTTAGAAGAAGATCACTTCGGGCATTAACAAGCTCTAAGCATCTGTTATTTATACTTTATTTTATAGTCAATAATAATGAGCTCATCACGCTTAGCGGCCGCCTGTTCCGTGTACCTCAAGTTAGGGACCCTCCCTTCGGCACCAACAACTTTTCGCCATATCTATCCTCGCACAATAACGTTCTTAGTTAAACAATAGAGTCTTTACTTAAACGAATAATTTTTACATATTCACATCGCAAATTTCATCAGGATGAGTTGCAAGTTCGTGTTCATTTATAGAACATCATTTCAACCTTGCGAATTTTTACTTATACTATTGGCCGAAGAGATCTGGAGGGTTTCTCAGCATTTCTATCCGAAGTCTCGAGCGACGATCTTCTCCGAGCAATATTGTCTGTACCCGATAATTATTGGCGTCGCCAGTACCGGAAAGGTGCAGATTTCCAGAAGGATGTGTTAAGAATCTGTTATATGTTCCATCCCTACTCTTTATGAATCATCTGACTAAAAAACGCGAAGCAAAAGCCACATCCCTTGTTTCTTCTTTTAGTCCGTTGCCTTCGATTAAGGTTTCTGTATGTAATGCATACAGAAAAAGGCATAAGTGCTAACTATGCCCCTTTTGAAAAGTCATATTTGCTATCCTAAATATAGCCTTTCCCTTTGTTCCTTTTGCATGCAGATTTCAATTTGCCTTTTCTATAAATTACTACTCATACCATGGCTAAAACATTGCCGACGGCACTCTGATAGTTAGCGTCGGAGGCCCTACAGCGCGGCCCAAATAAGTCATTTAGGCAGGTACTAGCAGCTATCATCTCAAATGGCTGGTATTATACAAAAGAACTAAATTGGTGATAATACAGGTTTTGGCATTATCAGGCATGCCAAAACAGTGGAATTATAACACCAATAGTTTATAAGACACTACGCTGATTGCGTATATTTCAAATTGGGTCTGCCATTGCAGTAAAACGCGTAAGACAATAATTCCGGCTTCTTCCAGCAGTCAGTTATTCTCCCCTGAAACAACTTAAGTGTTATGATCTTGCTGGATCCTATAGGGGATAGGAAAAGGGCATTAAGAGATACAAGCCTTCACCTCCTATGACCGATTTGATCGAAAGAGCAATTACATTTTATGACAGACTAAGCACAGATCCGGTGTTTGAAGGCGGAGCCTGTCAGGAGAGTCGGCTCCTTTTGCAGAGGGTTCATATATGATGACGCCCTTCTCGTGAGGATTATGACATGTGGAACAAGTAATACGATTCCTTGGCACGAGCGGAATGGTTACTTTCATTTCCCTTTCATTCTGTTCTATATCCTTTAGCATATTTTCTGAAGGCTTCATAAGAACGTGGGTATTGAGCATTGGTTGAGGCATTAAAGAGTGGCAACGCCAGCAAAGAAAGGCAACATCCGCCCTGAATAATACATCCTTTGTCCTGTCCACCTTGGGATCTGGTGTTTTGGCGTGGCATATCAGGCATACCGGGCTACCGTTCACCTGTGTATACTTGCCTTCCTTTTCCAGCATAACATGGGGGAAAATATGAGCATAGTCTTCTTCGTAATGGCACTTAAAGCAAATCTCTCGCCGGTCTGCATAAGGTCCTCCTCTTAATAAACGAGCACTCCCCATATGATCTGCGACATGACAGGTCAGGCATTTGACTTTTCCATCATATAATGGGAAAGGGAAATTGGAGGGATTGGCAGGCACCATATCAACAGGATGGTGATTTTCCCTATATTGATGACAGTCGAGGCAGGCAGAGGAATTTTCTCGAACAGCTTCAGATAATGATTGAGCAGGATTGACAGATAAGTGTTCCCTTGATTCCGCAGGCACCTGCTGGGGGGTAATTGCCGCATCTGTTCGCGTTTCTTGGAACAGTTTTGGCGTGCAGGAAGCTAAGGTAATGATAAACAACAGCAACAAGATTGCCATTCGCTTGCGCCATAAAGATGTTGTGGTAATGCTCATATTATCGTTTCTTTTTTTATACATGAATACTTGTCTACCAGCATATCAACATTTTAACCAAAATTTAAGTAAGAGACTATCAAGCGGCTCCTAAAGATTGGTGTAACTCTCATCAATGATTTCTATAAAGCAGCCCAAAGAATCAGTTTCTCTTTTAAAACATTTCCAGTCTGCAAGCATGGAGTTTCATCAGTAATAATAATAGCAGCGGTAAGGAAAACTGGATTCCGTTTTACACAAATAGTTATGAAAAGTTGCAGCCAGTATCAAATCAATTCCGGAAGCGGCGCTGCCGTATCTCCAGGCATCGCCCATGGAATCGCCCCGGGGGCAGATAAAAGCAATGTTACAATCGGGGCTCACACTTTTTACAAAACGTCCTGAGTGCAGATTTTCAGGTAGAGTGCGAAAGCTGAAGATCACAGCCCCTTAAAGAGTATTTGGAATCTCGCTACGCCCGATCAGTCGACCCAAGGTTGTGGCGAAGGAGAAAAATCGCGATCGTGTCCAGTTTATTTTGGGATGCCCTTTTAAATCGGCAGCCCGATGATATACTTTATGTGGAGTATTTCGGGAGACTTTTCTGCGCTATAATTTTTTTACCAGGGAGGACCGCGCCATGAAAGTTATTGTCATCGGGGCAACAGGAACAATAGGCAGAGCTATCGTGCAGGCCATCGGTAACCGACACGAGGTGATTCCTGTCAGCTTTAGCAAATCAATGATCAGGGTCGATATTGCAGATAAGACCTCCATCGCCAAGATGTTCGAAAAGACAGGCCGGGTCGATGCCGTGATCAGCGCGGCTGGTCTCGCAAGGTTCGGTCCTATGGGTTCGCTTACGGATGCAGACTTTGCGCTCGGCCTCCAGAACAAACTGATGGGGCAGGTGAATTTGGTGCGTTTAGGCATAGATCAGTTAACCGATAACGGTTCGTTTACTCTTACGAGTGGTATATTAAGCCGCAACCCCATGAAAGGTTCGACTGCAATCAGCCTGGTAAATTCAGCACTCGAAGGTTTCGCGAGAGCGGCGGCGCTGGAAATGCCCCGGGGAATCCGTATAAACATCGTAAGTCCTAATTGGGTAATAGATACGCTCAAGGCATTCAATATGGACCCGTCGATTGGAACTCCCGTCGAAGTGGTCGCCCATGCTTATGTGCAGGCCCTCGAAGGCACCATGAACGGAAAGGTTATTGATGCAATAAAGTAGGCAATTTTAGGACTGGGATCTTCCCGGAGGTGCAAAACAGCCGGAGATATTGAGAAATTTATTAAGGGATCCATGAGCCAAAATCATACTAATGGTTTGGCACAGAATGCCCGTCATAGACTGCCGGGGTTCAAAGTCCTCAATAAATTAATTTTGTCCCTGAGCACTTTTACTTCCTATGATCCTCAGATAAGCGTGGGGAGGATTATCCTTTTTGCTTATCTGAAAGGATCACCTAAGTCCTGTTTGCGGTAACTCCTCGTTAACAATCCGATGTTACCTCAAAGGACGTATGATACACTTTAGTAGATTGAATATGGCACTATAATCTATGGAAAATTACAAATTAGTTCTTCCTCAACATCTTAATCAATTTGGCTACTTATTCGGCGGCTACCTTTTGCAATGGGTTGATGAAGTGGCCTGGATAACTGCGAGTCTGGACTTTCCGGAATGCCAGTTTGTTACCATCGGAATGGATAAAGTCGAATTTCGAAAAAGCATAAAAGAAGGCACTATCCTCAGATTCCTCGCCGAAAAAGTGAAAACTGGCAATACTTCAGTCCAATACACGGTGAATGTATTCAACGAAGCCTCAAAAACCGGCAATGAAGAAAGAGTATTCTCAACAAACGTGAGTTTTGTTTGTCTTGATGACGCCGGGAATAAGCAAAGTATACTCAACCGTTAGGGAAAAGAGAAAAGATCGCCAGGTGCGATTAATTCAAGTTGTTGACAAATATGTTTACAGTCGAGGCTCAGTCGAAAAATAGATCAGGACGATGCCGAAACATCATCTTGTTTTATGAAGTTTTGTGGCAATGGGATTCGAACCTGTAGTGCAACTTTCGGAACGCCGACGGTACAAATTTTGTAACTGGGCCTTCTACCGACATATTTTCACATATAGTCATATATTCAAGAGGTTCCAGGCTTCTATCCTTTAAGGTTACAAAAATATTCTGAGCCGCTTTTGTCATACATCTGATGTGGTTAGTATCATACAGGAAATCGGGTATTGTCTGATTTTTTTTCTGTCCACCGATGATATTTAATGAGCAAGAGAATACGGATTAAAATCGCAAAGTTTAACATTCCTGTCATTAAATTGTAACGATTATTGATATAGCGTAATTATGATTCCTGAGCCGATGGTTTTACTCTTTAACTGTCCGTACGATACCAATTATATGATCGATCGTCGGAACATTAATCAAATCAGAACGCATTTTTCCAGGCACTTACCAATTACAAAGAATGGTATAATGTAAGACTCATAGTAAAGAAAACAATAATCATATCGTTAAAGGAGGAAGGATTCATGGCACTAATACGCAAAAGACGTATCTGGTGGGAGCTCGTTGAGGGGGCTGCAGAATATGTGGTCTACTGCAGTAAGGATGCTGCCGATTTAGAATCTCATAATTTCAAGTGGGAGTCAACCCCCGGCTTAGTATACAAAGTTGTTCGCGGGAAGACTGAGCTGATAATACCGGATGAGTGGAAAGAATTTCCTTCTGACCCCGGCGAATATCACCTTGCCATTACGGCTCGAGACGAGGCAGGTAACGAAAGCGACCCTTTTTTGTGCCAGGGGTTCTTCAAGTTTACTGC
>Ga0209048_10007055_pt1 | contig 10422 bp, 12 predicted proteins | sample FrelakmetCRP12CR_FD_187146 | JGI IMG/M metagenome (GOLD analysis project Ga0209048, IMG submission 187146) | Freshwater lake sediment microbial communities from the University of Notre Dame, USA, for methane emissions studies - CRP12 CR (SPAdes)... | ecosystem: Environmental > Aquatic >... | reverse complement strand
CCCAGACAGTAGAGCACAGACTCCGAAGTCTGCCCTATCCGCCTGATGCCCGTGGTCAGCCGTCGACGGTGGGGTTCCGCGGGCCCCGCGTCGTCCCTCACGCTGGTAAAGACCGAGCCAAGGTAGAGGTCCTCGGTGCTGAGTCCTGCGTGCAGCGGCTCAAGGTTCGAGCAGGACCTTCAGAACGCCCGGCATTGCGGCAAGCCGTAACGCATCGACAGCCTCCCGCAGCGGGCGCCGTGCCGCGATCAATGACCGGACATCAATGCTGTCTGTCTCCAGCGCTCGCAGCGCCGGGCCGAAGCTGCCGCAGCGAGAGCCGACGACGGTGATCTCGTTGATGACCAGCGCGGCGAGGTTGAGAGGGGCGGCGCCGGCTACCGTGCTTTTGAGTACCAACGTGCCCCGCGGGCGCGTCGCAGCGATTGCCGCGGAGAAGCCAGCGGCAGTGCCCGTCGCCTCGACGACGATGTCCGCCGATGCTCGTTGCCAATCTTCCAGCGTGGCCGTCGCGATCCCGCGAGCATTCAGGATGCGTAGCTTGTCTGCGTGCTTCCCAACCGCAAGCACGCGAGCTCCCGCCTGGAACAACACCTGGGCGACGAGTAGCCCCAACTTGCCGTCACCGAGCACCACGCACTCGATGCCCGGCTCGATGCGCACCTGCTCCAGAATCTCGAAGGCGGCCGCGAGTGGCTCGGTGAAGACGGCCATTTCGTCATCGACGCCACCAGGTACCGGGTGCAGGTTGGCGACCGGGACGGCAACGCGCTCGGCGAAGGCACCATCGGCGTTGAGGATGCCCATGACGCTGCGCGTCGGACAGTGCCGGCGCAGTCCCCGTAAGCAGGCGCGACAGCGCCCGCAGGCGAAGTTGATCTCGCCGACGACACGCCTGCCACGCCACTCGGCCGGGCCATCCTCGACCGTGCCGGTGAACTCGTGGCCGAGCACGCCGCGGAAGTCCATATAACCCTTCACCAACTCAAGGTCTGTGTTGCAGATGCCGGCGAGCGCGACGCGCACCACCGCCATCTCGGGTGTCGGAGCTGGCTCCGGGCGGTCGACGACACGCGCCTCAGCGCCGTCCCAGACCAATGCACGCATCAGGTCGCGGAGTGTAGCAAGGTGGGGGAAGTTCGGACAGAGATCCGAGAGGAGGGACCCGAATCTCTGCCCGAACGGGGAGACTATGCCTAGCGGGGTCTGCGAGGATTCATGTGGCGGACGGCGACCAATGAGGTTCGCCGGAAGATTCGCAACTCGACACGAGACGCCGCTTGCGGCCGGCCGCTCTCGACTCGATTCACCGTGGCGATTCCGCAGCGAGACACTCAGCACTGCCGCGCGTAAAGTTCGGCACTACGAGAACTGCACCACCATCCGAAACGGAAGCGGGGCCTTACAGCGCAGCATGCCGATGATACGACCATCGCGTCTCACCGAGTACGCTTGCCAGTGTGGCAGCCACGTCAACTTGATCATCCGTACGATCCTCCTGGACTAGGGCAGAGCAGTCAGCGTGCCAGGGAGGTTGCGGCACAGTTCGATAACGCGTGGGGCATCCGAAGCCACAAGTGCCCAAAATGCGTGCGTCGGGGGTGCGACGGAAATCGTCACACTTTGGAAGAGCGCCGATCGTGTGCCGTATCGGACGGTTTACGCGCCGCGGGTTGCGGCGCGGCATCGGTCAGGTGCTGCTCCATGGTGTGGCGCACCCGTTCCATCAGGATCGGCACGTCATCGGCGGTCCGATCCATGGTCGCAATGGGTGGATCGACGTAGAGATCGAGGACGGCGACTGAGCCTCCCGCGCCGCGCCGCCGACGCTCGACGGTGGTGAGCGGCACGACCGGAATGCCCGCGTGCACGGCGAGATGGAAGCCGCCGGATCGGAAGGGGAGCAGGGTCGTATCCTCGTGATGCCTGCCTTCCGGAAAGATCAACACTGAGAGTCCCGTGTGCAGCTTGTCTGCCGCAGCGTTGAGCGTTGCGATGCCCCGACGTGTCCGCCGGGTGTCGATGAAGATGTGCCCCGCCAGCAGCGCGATCCACGCGAACACGGGGATCTTGCGGAGCTTCATGCCGAGCACGGCGCGCCACTGCAGGGGCAAGCCCGCGGCCACGGCGTAGCCGGCAAAGTGCGAGCTGTGATTGATCATCAGCACATACGCCGCGTCGGGCCGTAGGCGCTCGACGTCGTGCACCCGTAGGCGGACGCCGCACGTCCACAGAATCATGCGGCCCCAGAAACGTGAATGTATGCGGTGCCCGATACGATGCGAGCCAGTGAGGACGGTGATGAGCAGAGACGTGGGGAAGACGACGAGCGTCCAGAGCCCGATCATCGTGTAGACCCAGCCGAGATACAGCCTGCGGCGCATCAGTGGACGCGTACGCTAGGCCGGCTGGCAGCAGCGCGCAACTCCGCCGCCGGCCGTTCGAGTTGTTCCTCGTGCAGGACCTGAGCGTGGCTGCTGAGGCGGACGCCTCCCACGGGTAACGTAGCGCTATGTCGATAGAGCAGTGGCGGCACGACAGCGGGTCACGGTGGGCTGCAGACGCTGAAGTAGAGAAAGAACTCCCGATTGCCCTTGGGTCCGAGGATCGGCGACACGTATTCACCACGACACTCGAGCCCTATGCCGACACCGAACTCACGGATCCTCTCGACGACTGCTTGGTGCTGCGCGGGATCACGGACAACGCCACCCTTGCCCACCTCACCTTTGCCGACTTCGAACTGCGGCTTCACGAGTGCGAGGATGATTCCACCCGTGTGCAGCAGGTTGATTGCGGTTGGCAGCACGAGCCGCAGCGAGATGAATGACACGTCGATGGTTGCGAGATCGGCGCGCTGCGGAAGTTGTGACGCATCGAAGCCACGGATGTTCGCGCGTTCGAAGAGCGTGACGCGCGGGTCTTGTCGCAGCCTCCAGGCGAACTGGCCGTAGCCGACATCGATTGCGAACACGTGACGCGCGCCGCGCTGGAGCAGACAGTCCGTGAAGCCGCCGGTGGAGGCGCCGACGTCGACCGCGACCATGTCGCGGACATCGATCCGCCAGTGGGTCAGCGCGCCATCGAGCTTGAGACCACCGCGACTGACGAAGGGGATGTCGGCGCCACGCACATCGAGAGGCGCGTCGAGTGCCACCAGCGCGCCCGGTTTGTCGACGCGCTGCTGGGCGACCCACACGTCGCCCGACATCACCAGCCGTCGGGCTCTGTCGCGGCTCGTCACCAGGCCGCGGTCGACGAGCAACTTGTCGATGCGCGCGCGCTTCGCCGGCATCAGGGTGCGCAGGCGCGGCCGACAGCAAAGCGCGCGATCTCGCGCAACGGCTCGGCCGGCCGTTTGAAGGGCCGCAGCTCTTCCAAGGCGTTGGCAAGTAACTCGCGTGCCCGTTCCTTCGCGGCGGGCAGGCCGAGCACCGCGGGAAAGGTGGCCTTGTGACGGGCCTGGTCACGGCCGGTGTGCTTTCCGGTCACGTCCATCGATCCTTCGGCGTCGAGAATGTCGTCGGCCACCTGGAAGGCCAGGCCCAGGCACTCCGCGTAGCGCGTCAGTCGTTCCAATTGGTCTACCCGCGCCCCGCCGAGCAGCGCCCCGGCCCGCACGGCCGCACGAATCAGCGCACCCGTCTTACGGATATGAATCCACTCGACGGTGGGTAGGTCGATCGGGCGGTTCTCGGCGCTCAGATCGTCCGCCTGCCCAGCCACCATGCCGCGCGCACCAGCGGCACTGGCGATTTCGGTGAGCACCTGTAGCGCGCGGCGTTGCGAGACACCTGGTTTGGCGGTGGCCTCTGCCATGATGCGAAACGCCTCGGTCAACAACGCATCACCTGCCAGAATGGCGATGCCTTCGCCGAAGACCCGGTGGTTGGTCGGTTGGCCGCGGCGCAGGTCGTCGTCGTCCATCGCCGGAAGGTCGTCGTGAATGAGCGAGTAGGTATGAATCAGTTCGAGCGCGCAGGCGAACGGCAACAGCGGTGTGACGGCGCCCCCCACGGCTTCGGTGGCAGCGATCGACAGGATGGGGCGGATGCGCTTGCCGCCGGAGAAGACGCTGTACCGCATGGCCTGCGTGAGCTTGTCAGATTCATTCGTCGGCCGGATGCAGCGCTCGAGGTAACGGTCGACGCGCTGTTGGCGGCGCGCCAGGTACTGTTGCAGATTCATTCTTTGGTATCCCGGTCCAGCGGCTGCAGTTGCAGCTTGCCGTTCGGATCGCGTGTCAGCAACTCGACACGGGCTTCCGCCTCGCCGAGTCGCTGGTTGAGCGTTCGCACCAATGCCACTCCAGCTTCGAAGGCGGCTAACGCGTCTTCCAACGGTAGCTCGCCTGCCTCAAGGCGCGCCACGATCGCCTCCAGCTCGGCCATCCCCTGATCGAACCTCTTGTCCTTCTTTTCCGCCATCCCCCCTCCTGCGACACGACTGGCTTTGTTAGGGCCTGCGGCCAGCGTCATTTCTATGGCCCGCTCCCCGCCCGCACTCCGGAGGCCTCCGGCGGACGTGTTGGGTCGCTGCGGGCTTCCAAGTCCGACAGGCTGCTAGGGCCTGCGGCCAGCGTCATTTCTATGGCCCGCTCCCCGCCCGCACTCCGGAGGCCTCCGGCGGACGTGTTGGGTCGCAGCAGGCTTCCAAGTCCGACAGGCTGCTAGGTCACGTCTGGGTCCTCGACGCGCACGGCGGCTGCGCCGTGGGCAAACGTTAGGCGCAGCGGGTCGCCGATTTTGAGGCTGTCGGCATCACGGATGACGGTGCCGTCGGCTGCACGCGCGATACTATAGCCCCGCTCCAGCACGGCCAGCGGGCTCAATGCCTGTAAGCGCTCGGCGCCGCCCCGTAGCTGCTGTCGCGCGCTGCGCACCCGCGTCGTCATGGCGCGCAGTGCACGCTCGCTCAATTCATCCACCCGCAGCTGCAGCGCCTTGAGCACCTGGCGGGGATCGCGCAGGTGGCGGGCGTGCGTGCCGAGGCGTTCGCGCTGCCGCGTGATCTGCCGCAGCACCCCGGTACGCAACCCTACTGTCAGGCGTTCGAGCCAGGCAACAAGCTCGCGGTGATCGGGCACGACCATCGCGGCGGCCGCCGTCGGTGTCGGTGCACGCCGATCCGCGACCAGGTCGGCAATCGTCACGTCGATTTCGTGGCCCACCGCTGACACGACGGGCACCCGCGATGCCGCGATGGCGCGCGCCACGCGTTCGTCATTGAAGGCCCACAGATCTTCCAGCGAGCCGCCACCGCGGCCGACGATGAGCACGTCAACCTCAGGAACACGGCAGACCTCGCTGATGGCTTGGACGATGTCCGGTGGTGCCTCTTTACCTTGAACGCGTACCGGTCGCACGACAATGCGGAGGCTGGGCATCCGCGCGCGCAGCACGACCAGCAGGTCGTGAATCGCGGCGCCGTTGAGCGCCGTAACGATGCCGACGGCGCGCGGCAGAAAGGGCAGGGACCGCTTGCGGGTCTCAGCAAACAGCCCCTCGGCGGCCAGTCGCTTCTTCAGTTGCTCCAGAGCGAGTTGCAGACCGCCGACGCCGCGCGGCTCCATGGCCTCGACGTAGAGCTGGAGGTCGCCGCGCACCTCATAGACACCCACACGCCCGCGCACGATCACCTCCATCCCATCCTCCGGCCGGAACGCCAGCAGCTGGTTGGCGGAGCGGAACATCACCGCGGCAATCTGACTGCGCATGTCCTTCAGGCTGAAGTAGAAGTGCCCGGACGGCGGGACGCGGAAGTTGGAAAGCTCACCGACCACCCAGCACTCGTCGAGGCCGGTGTCGAGCACATCGCGCACGCGCTGGTTGAGCTGCGACACCGTCAGCAACGTGGTGAGCGCCGACAGGCCGAGGGGGAGCTGCATGCGGCGACTGTACCAGAACCTCTAACGACGCGCCAAGGAGACGTCCGCAATGACCGTCGAAGCGGCAACCACTTGGACGCCAGCGCCGGAGAGGCTGGGCAGCGCGGCGTGCAGCGCCGCGGCGGTCGCCGCGCGGGCGTGGCCGATGGCGATGACGTCTCCCTGCTGGCGGGCGAGCTTGGGGAGCAACTCGATCTGCGCGCGGATGGCCGACTCCTCGTCCGTGTCGTCCAAGAACAGGCTGCGCGCGGCGCAACGCAGCCCGATCGCGGCGGCGACCTCACACGCTATGCTGTGCGGTGTCGTAAGGCTGTCGATGAAGAACAGATCCTTCTGCTTGAGGTATTCGAGCACCCACAACATGTGGGCGCGGTCGCTGGTAAAGCGCGAGCCCATATGATTGTTTACGCCGACTGCATGCGGCACGGAATCAAGGCTGGCGTCGAGCTGCTGAATGATCGCGTCGCGGTCGGCACTGAGCAGTAAGACGTCCTGTGCCCCGAAGTCCTCGCCGCTCTCCGCTTCCATCGGGAGGTGGACGAGCACCTCGCGTCCGAAGAGCGTGGCAAGCTCCGCGACTTCCTTCGAGAAGGGACGGAGCGGCATGACGGCAAAGGTCAGCGGCGCATCGATACTGGCCAGACTGCGCGCGATCAGCAGATCGTTGCCGAGGTCGTCAATGATGATGGCCACGCGTGGCTGGCGACCCAGCCAGTGAAACGTCAGCGTGTGCGTCAGCAGGCCGTCGACGCCGACCTGCACCTGTGCCCCCACCGCTTCTTGGTTGACGCTCACGGTGACGCCTGACGCGGCGCCGCGGATGGGGGCGAGCGTCTTCTCGAGCGCTGCCGGATCTTCGGGTGCCGGGAGGGTCAGATCGTAGCGACGATGTGTCCAGCGCAGTGCCCCAGCACCCTGCGGGTCCACGTCAGGAGTCGGCAAGGGCCAGGGCAGCTGGTCCAGTGCCGCCGTGACTGCCTGTATACGCGATGGGAAGTCGGCCGCCCAGTTCGCGCGTGGTTGGGGTGCGGACGGAGCGACCACGACCGCATCCGGTTCACGCAATGCCAGTGAGGACACGAAGATGAGCAGACCCAGGACGGTCGACGAAACAAGGCTGATCAGCCAGCCCCATCCCAACAGGCGTGGTTCGGAGCGTGGCACGCCGTCAGCTCAAAAAGGAAAGCCCTCTGGATAACAGAGGGCTTTCACATGGCAGTGGCATCACGGCGTGATTATGGCGTGCTTTGGGCCACGACCGTTTTGAACACGTTCCAGCTCTTGAGGAGTTCAAGCGCTCGGTCCAGCTGCGGATCCTTGCCCAGCTCACCCTCGCGGAGGGTCGTCGTCAGATCGTCGTTCTCGTCTTCGTCCTTGACGCCCGTGCCGTTGTTTTTTGGCGCTGGCTGCTTGTTCGGTTGCTGAAAGTGCTTGGGCAAATTCTCTTCGCGGACCGAGGGAAACTTTGGGCCGCCGTCAGCCTTCGCCTGTATGAGGGCGTTGTCGACGTAGATGTCCGGCGTGATGCCGGTCGCCTGGATCGAGCGGCCGTTCGGTGTGTAGTAGCGCGCAGTTGTCAGCCGTACGGCGGCGGACTCATCCAGCGGCAGGATGGTCTGTACGGACCCTTTGCCGAAAGTCTGCGTGCCGAGTACCAGCGCGCGTTTGTGGTCCTGCAAGCAGCCGGCGACGATCTCCGAAGCGCTGGCGCTGCCACCGTTCACCAGCACAATCATCGGGAAATCCATGTGGCTGCCCGCCTTGTGAGCGAAGTACTTCTGCTTCTGATTCTCCAAGCGCCCGTCGGTGTATACCACCAATCCGGAATCGATGAACTCGTCAGATACCTTGACCGCCTGGGTGAGCAGTCCGCCGGGGTTGTTGCGCAGGTCCAGGACCAAACCCGCAAGCGGCCCGCCGTTCTCCTTCTCCAGGTTCGCCAGCGCCTTCTGTAAATCGTCATCCGTGTGTTCCTGGAACTGCGTGATGCGCAGGTAGCCGTAGCCCTTATCGAGCATGTGGTACTTGACGCTCTGGATCTTGATCACCTCGCGCGTCAGTGTCAGCTCGATGAACTTGGGCACGCCCTCGCGGCGCAAGGTGATGTGAATCGTCGAGCCCTTGGGACCGCGCATCTTCTTCACCGCTTCGACCAGCGGCATGTCCTTGGTGAACTCGTCTTCGATTTTGATGATCTGGTCGCCCGATTTGACGCCGGCACGATACGCGGGCGTATCCTCGATCGGCGACACGACTGTCAGGACGTTGTTGCGTGTCGTGATCTCGATCCCCAAGCCGCCGAAGCTGCCGCGCGTGTCTACCTGCAGTTCTTTGTAGAGATCGGGCGGTAGATAGGCACTGTGCGGATCGAGGGCGCTCAGCATACCGGTGATGGCGCCGTCGATCAGTTGCTTCGTGGTGACGTTGTCGACGTAGTTCTTCTGCACCAAGGCCAGGACGTTGGTGAAGACCTCGATGTTGTCGTAGGTTTCCTTGGCGACCGCAGAAACCCGTCCGACCGTCTGGTCGCCGAACCAGAGCGTCGCCGTGGCGACGCAGACCAAGAGCGCAGTGACCAGCCAGTGCTTTCTGTTCTTCATGTAGCGAAGTGCCTTTCCGCTGTGGGTTCCGGGATTATAGCCGAATGGGTTCCGTGTCACAATTGAGTGTTTGCAGGGATTTCGTCTTGCTTTCCAACAACTGCTCCTTAACAATGACCATGGGTGGTTGCACGGTGATAGGCAGCGCTGCAGGCCCGGATTGGGAAGGAAGCCGATGAGTTCCCGACCTTTGCTACAACGGAACTTGACCGAATTCTTTCGTGATTTGTTGCAGAGCGCGATGCACAACCAGGAGGTGCGATCGAGCGAGGATACCGAGTTCTACCTCGTAAAGCTGCTCGAAGGCTTCGCCCATGCGCCGCAGAACTGGTTCGACCGCCCACTGGCTCTCGAATACCTGGAGTCCTTTCACAGCCCGCTGGCGCACCGTTACGGCAAGCTCAAGCGAGTTGGGGACACGGCGCTGTTCGTGTCGGGCTTGTTCATGGAGAGTTTGCATCGCCAATTGGTTAGCAGCGACTACTACATGCAGCTCGGCCGCACGGCGTACTCGCATCTCTCGGTGCTTCCCGGTGAAGCCGGCCGGGGGCGCGGTGACCTGTTCGGTGAGCTGGCGGAACGGTTCTCGGATTTCGTACGGGTGTTGGCAGAGATCAGCTTCGATTCGTTGTTCAAAGGGGATGTGCACATGCTGCGTGTCTATACCCGCTGGATGTACACGCGCAGCGAGCGGGACGCCCGCTGGCTGCGACGCCACGGCGTCATCCCGTACGCCCCTGCCAGCAGCCGCCACCACTAGAGCCTGCGGCCGGCTGCCTTGGGATGGTGCGGGTCGCCGTTGGCCCGCTCCAGGCTTGCAAGTTCCCACAGGTGGCTAGACGCCGCCTCTGCCGCCCACCCTTCGACCTGGCTCAGGGGAGGTGTCCGAGCGCGCCGCAGGCCAGGAGGGGACTGACCTGACAATTACGCACGTGCCGCGCTGGCAACACGCGGCGCCGCCGTGGCTTTCCGTGCCTCGCCAATGACTATCGTGAACAGCGATCGTGGGCTGTTCTTGTAGCTGCGCACCACACCCAACGGCACGTCGGCGAGCACCTCGTCCTGGCTAAGGGTGTGCCACCCCAGGCGGCGGGTGAGCGGTTCGCTCACGCTGTCGAGCGCGGCGAGCAGCCGATGGCGACTGCGGAAGTGGTTGATGATCACCACCGTCGCGCCGGGCTTGCTGACGCGCATCACCTCCCGCATCAAGCGCGCGGCGTCGGGAACGACGCTGACCACATGGAACGCCATGACGTAGTCGAAGCTGTTGTCGGGGAACTTCAAGTTCAGCGCGTCCATCTCCATCACCTGAAGGTGGCGCCAGCCGTTCTGATCGATCTTTTCTTGCGCTTGCTCCAACATTTCCGGCGCTAGATCGATGCCGGTGACCTGGCAGTGTGCCGGGTAGGCGGTGAACGACAGTCCGGTGCCCACGCCAACCTCAAGTACCCGTGCGCCAGGCGGGATCTTGAGCGACTGGATCACCCGTTCGATGCGTGGATAGAATACCCGGGTGAACAGGCGATCGTACAGATGCGAAAACTCATAATAGAGCTTGCTCTGGTGGGCTTGGGCTCCTTCAAGTGTAGGCATCATCTCTCCGCTGTGGTCTGCGCCGCGCGCACGCGGGTTGGGGTCCTTAGGCGGCCGTTTCCCCCTGAAGCTGGCGTTTGAACACGGCAATGTCGCGCCGGCGGAAGCGCCACTGGCGGCCCTTCTTGAAGGCCGGCAGGATGCTCTTGCGCGCGTACTCGTTCACCGTGTCTGGGCTGAGGTCCAAGATCTGAGCGACATCCTTGCTATTCAGAATTGCGTCGTCTCTTTCCATAGTGCGCCAGCCACCGGGGCGGTAGAAGCCCTCAAGATTTCGGCCCAAAACGGGTAACACGGTGTGCTACCGCAGTCAAGGTGTTGGAGTGGCGGTGGAGCCGCGGG
>Ga0209048_10007054_pt1 | contig 10422 bp, 9 predicted proteins | sample FrelakmetCRP12CR_FD_187146 | JGI IMG/M metagenome (GOLD analysis project Ga0209048, IMG submission 187146) | Freshwater lake sediment microbial communities from the University of Notre Dame, USA, for methane emissions studies - CRP12 CR (SPAdes)... | ecosystem: Environmental > Aquatic >... | reverse complement strand
CTAGCGAGGCGCGCCTCGGACCGCCAAGCATGAATCGGCGGACGGGCCCGCCTCGCTAGAACCAGAAACGCTGTTGGCTGGCCCCGCGCGTGCGCGGGGCGTAGACGTTTTGAACGGCCAGACGTTCTACGTGGAAACTTGACTCATTCGCAACGACTTTGGCCGTTCAAGACGTCTAGGAGGAGGGACCCGAATGAAGGCCATCACGGTCGAACCGCGCCAGCCGGGGAGCGCGCGGCTGGAAGACGTCCCCGAACCGGATGCGCGTGACGGGTCCGTCCTCGCGGAGGCGGTCGCCGTCGGCGTCTGCGGGACCGACGTCGAAATCGTCGAGGGCAAGTACGGCTGGGCCCCGGAGGGCAAGACACGCCTCGTGCTTGGGCACGAATCGCTCGGCCGGGTCATCGATCCCGGCCCGAGCGGCGCGCTCAAGAAGGGGGACCTCGTGGTGGGCATCGTCCGGCGTCCAGACCCCGAGCCGTGTCCGAACTGTGCGGTCGGCGAGTGGGACATGTGCCGGAATGGCCGGTACACGGAGCGGGGCATCAAGTCGATCGACGGGTTCATGTCCGAACGCTGGAGGATCGAGCCCGAGTACGCGATGAAGGTCGATCACGCGCTGGGGTTGCTCGGCGTGCTGCTCGAGCCGACGACCGTCGTCACCAAGGCGTGGGAGCAGGTCCGCGCGGTCGGGCAGCGCTCCATGTGGGAGCCGCGAACCGTCCTCGTGACCGGTGCCGGACCCATTGGTCTGCTCGCAGCGCTCATCGGCCAGCAGCACAGCCTCGAGGTCCATGTGCTGGACCGGATGGAGTCGGGACCGAAGCCAGAGCTCGTTCGTGCACTGGGCGCGACCTACCACACGGGCAGCGTCTCTGGCGTCGGGTTCGAGCCTGACGTGATCGTCGAGTGCACCGGGGTCGGTCAGGTGATCGCCGATTCGATCCATGCGGTTGCCGCCGGCGGGGTCGTGTGCCTCACCGGCGTCGGGAGCGGCGGCCGCACGGTTGGACTCCCGACGGCCGACATGGCGTCCAGCGTCGTGCTGCGCAACAACGTGGTCGTCGGCAGCGTCAACGCGAACAAGCGGCACTGGTACAAGGCAGGGCAGGTGCTGGCCAAGGCGGACCCCGCGTGGCTCGGACGCCTCGTCACGCGTTGCGAGGCGCCGGCGCACTTCCTGCGCGCGCTGCAGCGAGACCAGGACGACATCAAAGTGGTCATCCAGTTCGCGGAGGCATGAGCGCGGTGTCACGAAGTCTGGGGGTGCGACATGACGAAACCGACACACACTCTCCGACCCTCCACGAAGCGTGCGCCTGACGTCTCGCCGAGGTTGGACACTGCGCAACGGGCCTTGATCGCCACGCTCGAGTCGAGCCGGGAAGGCTGGCAGACCATCGGCCGCTACGAGGCCGACCGTCCCCAGGAGCCTCCCGCGCGGCGGTTCGCCTCCGGGCAGAAGCTCCTCGGGCGCGTCCCCCACGCCGCGCACGCGGAATGGACCGCACCCAAGCATCGCCCCAACCCGGTTGACACGGTGCTGGCCGGAAACGCGGGGCGGCAGGAGAGGTTCGTGCCGCTGCGAATGGGGCGCATGGCCGTTTCGCCGTTCGCCTTTCTGCGTGGAGCGGCCGCGGTGATGGCCTGGGACCTCTCGCACACGCCGGTCTCGGGCATCCAGGTGATGATCGACGGCGACGCCCACATCAACAACTTCGGGCTCTTCGGCACGCCGCAGCGCGACGTCATCGCCGACCTCAACGACTTCGACGAGGCGACGCTGGGGCCGTGGGAATGGGATCTCAAGCGGCTCGCTGCGAGCGTGAACGTCGCGGCCCGCGAGAACGGGTTCAGCCGCCGGGAACGGCGGGATGCCGTCAGGACGGCCGTCGGCGGGTATCGCTTCAACATCGGTCGATTGTGCAACCGGGGCGTCCTCGATGTGTGGTCCCTCTTCGGCTACGCCGAGCGGCGGCCCACCTTCTTGAAGGTGCCGAACCAGGCTTGGGCGGTCATTCAGAAGACCGTTGCCAAGGCCAAGCGGACGACCAACGAGACGCTGCTGCCGAAGGTGGCGCATCGCAGCAACGACGGCGGGTGGCGGTTCCAGGACGCCCCTCCCATCCTCACGCGCGTGGACGACGAGACGCGCCAGAAGCTCGTCGCGTCACTGGTCGAGTACGCCGAGACGCTCAGCCCGGCCTACCGCTTCATGCTGCGCCGCTACGCCGTGGCCGACGTGGCGCACCGGGTGGTTGGCGTCGGGAGCGTGGGTACCCGCGCGTATCTCGCGCTGTGCTTCGGCAACGGCGACACCGACCCGCTGTTCCTCCAGATCAAGGAGGCCCTCGCACCCGTGCACGGCGCCTACCTGCCGCCGATGCCTGCGCGTGAACGGCACGACGGGCGGCGCGTCGTCGTCGCCCAGCGCCTCCTCCAGGCGCTCGGCGACCCGCTGCTCGGTTACACGACGATCGACGGACGCCCGTATTTCGTGCGGCAGATGAAGAACATGAAAGCCTCGATGCCCGTGTCGTTGATGACCGGCGAGCCATTCAACTTCTGGGCCTACTCGTGCGGCGGCCTCCTGGCGCGCGCCCACGCCCGCTCGGGCGATGCCGCCCGCATCGCCGGCTACTGCGGTGACGACGACACGCTGGACCGTGCGTTGGCGGACTTCGCCGAGGCCTACGGCGACCAGACCGAGGCGGACCACGTAGAACTCGTGAAGGCGATCAAGTCCGGGCGCGTGAAGGCCCTCGTGGAGGAGGTCTCATGAGCCGCGATGCCGACGGGGGCGTTCGGAACCGTGGCGATGGTGGCTGACGAGGCGGCGCTGCTCGAAGGCGCGGCCCGGCTCCGTTCCGACCTGGCGGTCGTGGGCCTCTCTCTGGCTGGGGACCTGCTCGCCGCCATCGACCTGATCTGCGGAGGCAACAGCACGGAAGCGGTGAACGGAGACGCCCGGTGAACCGACGGGTTCGCGGCGTCGGCATGTTGCGCCAGTCGTGCGACGATCCGAGACCGCAAGACGTCTCTTCTTCTCGAGAGAGGACGGATATGAACAGGAAGCTATTGGCTGTGGCGCTGGTGGCCGCGTCGGCGATCGGGATTGGCGCAATCGTCCACGCCCAGCAGGCGCCTGCAGCAGGCGCCGGAAAGGCGGACGGCGTCGCCGCCCTGAAGCAGTCCCTCCAGCAGGGCCTGGCGAAGGCGCGCAACTACGAGTGGGTCGAGACGACCATCATCAGCCTGAAGGGCGAGGAGAAGGCACGCAAGCAGAACCGCTGCTACTACGGTACGGACGGCAAGGTGCAGAAGGTGTCGCTCGACCAGCCGGCGGCGGCCGAGAAGCCCCCGGCGCCCGGCGGTCGCCGAGGCGGGAGGCTGAAGGAGAAGGTCGTCGAGAACAAGAAGGACGAGATGCAGGAGTACATGACGCGCGCGGCGGCGCTGATTCACTCCTACGTGCCGCCGGATCCCGCCAAGATCCAGGCCGCAAAGGACGCCGGGCGCGTCGCCGCCACTCCGCAGGGCGGCAACATGCGCGTCGTGATCTCGCAGTACCAACTGCCTGGCGATTCGCTCACGATCGACCTCGATCCCGCCGCCGGCAAACTGCTCGGCCTCTCGGTGAACTCGTACCTCGACAAGAAGGAAGATACGGTTACGCTGGACGTGAAGATGAACACGCTGGCCGACGGCGCGCTCTACGCCGCGCAGAGCACGCTCGACGCCAAGGCGAAGAACATCACTGTGGTGATCCAGAACACCGGGCACCGGCCGGTCCAGAAGTAGCCCGGCCGCGCGGAGACGGGTGTCACGGAGGCGATGATGAGCACCGAACAGCGTGAACGAGCGACAGTCACCCGCCGGCGCATGGTGGTCGGGTCGGCGGCGCTGCTGACGGCTGCGGCGACTGGCAGCGCGGTCGGGGCGGTGGTGGCGGCGATGCCCAGGGCCGTCGAGGAACCGCCCCCCTTGCCGTGGAAGTGGGTCAGGCTCGACCCGCTCGAGGCCGGCCGACGGGCGTACCGCAACTACCTCACGAAAGGCGGCTGCGGCTCGGCCACGTACCTCGCGCTGCTCAGCCTGCTGCGGGAGAAGGTGGGCTACCCGTATACCACGCTGCCCGATATGATGATGATCCACGCCGCGTCGGGCTACGGCGGGCACGGCACGCTGTGCGGCGCGCTCGGCGGCTCCTCGCTCATCATCAACCTCGTCACCTTCGACGGGAAGAGCACGATCTTCCAGCAGATGATCGACCGGCTGTTCTACTGGTATGCGGAGCAGGAGTTCCCGACCAGTCGCTTCGACGACATCTGCGCCATCCCGAAGCAGGTCCAGGTCAAGGCGATGTCGCCGTTGTGCCACACCTCGGTGTCGAAGTGGACGCTGACCGCCGGCACCAAGGTCACGTCAAAGGAAAAGAAGGACCGGTGCGCCAAGGTCGCGGGCGAGGTGGTCTACACGGTCACGACGGCGCTCAACGAGTACTTCGACGGCAAGTGGACGCCGCCTGCGTGGAAGCCATCGAAGGGGATCGAGCACTGCCTGTCGTGCCACGGCCCGGACAACATGGAGCAGTCCACGGAGGGCATGAACAACCAGCAGGGGCACATGGAATGCCTGATGTGCCACAAGGACCACACGAAGTGAGGGCGACTGCGAACGGCGTGGTGGACATGGTCGATCAGTTGTTCGACGTGAACGCCGACGTTCCCGTGGATCTGGTGTTGACGCCAAAGGAACTGAACATCCAACAGCTCCGAACCCCACTGGACACCGAGTTGTTTGTCGATGAGACCGTTCCAATCGACACGACGGTCCAGGTGGACACGAAGGTAAGAACCGTGCTCGGTATCTCGATACCGGTGACAGGTCCTATCCCCGTCAAGCTGAGCCTGCCGATCAAGCAGATGGTCCACGTCAAGGGTCAGGTCCCCATCCAACTCGGCACGCTCGTGATTCCAAAGCGATCGGTCCGGGTGAAAGTCAAATAGGTGTCACGGCGAGACACGTGCGTTCCTGGGCTTCGGAATCGCGGCTCGGGTGGTTGGTCCGCCGGACACGGGAGTTCCGCGTCGACTGGCGGCGGACTCGGCCGGCGCTACGATCGTGGAGACATGTCGAGGCGATCCTGGGCCTGGTCCGCCGCCTGGGCCTGGACACGATGCTCGCCACGAAACGATCGCGCGAGCGTGACCTGGTGCTGGCCATGATCGTGGAGCGGTTGATTCACCCCTGTTCGAAACTGGCGACGACGCGGCTCTGGAGCACGACGACGCTGGGCGAGACCTTGGGCTTCACCGACGCCGACGTCGATGAGCTCTACGCGGCGCTCGACTGGCTCCTCCGCCGGCAGCCCACCATCGAGCAGAAGCTCGCCGCGCGCCATCTCACGGACGGCGGACTGGTGCTGTACGACGTGAGCAGCAGTTATTACGAGGGCCGCACCTGCCCGTTGGCGAAGTTCGGGCACGACCGGGACGGCCAGACCGGGTTGCCGATCATCGTCTATGGGGTGATGACGGATGCGGGGGGCCGCCCCGTGGCCGTCGACGTGTACGCCGGCAACGTCGGGGATCCGAAGACGATCCCCGATCAAGTGGACACGCTGCGGGAGCGCTTTGGCCTCGCGCACATCGTGCTCGTCGGCGATCGCGGCATGCTCACGCAGACGCAGATCGATCACCTCAAAACGTACCCGGGGCTGGGGTGGATCTCGGCGTTACGCAGCCCCGCGATCCGCGCGTTGGTCGACAGCGGGACCCTCCAGCTCTCGCTGTTCGATGCCCAGCACCTCGCGGAGATCACCTCGCCGGCCTATCCGGGCGAACGCCTCGTCGCGTGCTTCAATCCGTTGCTGGCGGACGAACGGCGGCGCAAGCGCGAGGACCTGCTCACGGCCACCGAACGGGATCTCGCCACGCTGGCGCGGGCGGCGGCGCGCCGTACGCGCACCCCCTTCGATGACGCCACGCTCGGCCAAAAGGTGGGGCGCGTGATCCACCACTACAAGATGGCCAAGCACCTCGCGGTGACCATCGCCAACGGTCGCCTGGCGTGGACGCGTCGCGCGGAGAGCATCCAGCAGGAAGCCCAGCTCGATGGCTTCTATGTGATTCGGACGAGTCTCGCCGCCGGGCAGGTCTCCGCCGCCGACGCGGTGCGGCACTACAAGAGTCTGGCCCACGTGGAGCGCGCGTTCCGCTGCCTGAAAGGGATCGACGTCCGCATTCGGCCGATTCACCATCGGACGGAAGACCATGTCCGTGCGCACATCTTTCTCTGCGTGCTCGCGTCCTACGTGGAATGGCACCTGCGCCAGGCGTGGGCCCCGCTCTTGTTTGCGGACGAGACGCTCGAAGCGGATCGCGCCACCCGGGACCCGGTCGCGCCCGCCGCGTCCTCGGCCGCCGCCCGCCGCAAGAAGATCGAGCGGCAGACCGCCGACGGCCTACCGCTCCACAGCTTCGACACCTTGCTGGCCGTGCTCGCGACCCAGGCCGCCCTCACCTGCCGCCTCCGGTCCGATCCGACGGCCGCGCCGGTGCGACAAGTGACGACGCCCTCGCCCCTACAGGCTCGGGCTTTCGAACGGCTCGGACTGTAGCCACGACGTGGACCCGGAATTCCCGCTATCTTTAGGCGGACACGACAGATATCGTCACCACGAAACGGAACTTCGGATTAGAGCGGTTTCCGCTCGTCTGCCGCTCGCGAGTTAACGTAACCCGCTATCAGAAGCAGCCGCTCGTCGTGCCGAGATCGCGCCCCGCTCAGGCACAGAAGGAACAAGGTCGGCGCACGCGCCGAGCGACGGCAGGATCGTCGCCGTCCCCCACCTCGGCGGTCTGCACCATCACTACGAACATCGCGCCGCCTGACCCTGGCTTGGGGCTTCGATCCAAGTTGTCGCACTGAATGTCGTCCGCGCCGAGGTCTGTCGCGTGGCCGCTCGATGCTCCTTCGGCCTACCAACTCGTGGCAGCGGAAGAGCCCGAAAGCAGCTCGTCGCGGCAGAACCGACACGCCAATTGCGGTGTTCGCGGGGCGGGCAGGGTCTTGGCGGGACTCAGCGCCGGTGAACGCGCGGCGGATGGACTCTTCGGTAGGGACGGAGCGCTTGACAAGAAGCCACACCCGCTCAGTCCGCATCGTCAAAACAGGATCTTCAGCGCCTGACCGAGCAGTTGCTCCAGCGAGAACATCGTCAGCAGGAGCGGCGCCACGGGCAGCAGCGTTGCGACCGCCAACTGCAGGAAGGTCCGCCAGGTGAACGGCACCGGCCTCATCTCCTGCACCACGGCGAAGCTGTTGCCCAGATCGGCCAGCGACTGGATGTCCCCGCTGCCGACGAGCGGCTCACCGGCGGGCGCGCCGACGCGCAGCCACTTCTGGTCGAACTCGCGGACGTATCGCTGGGCCAGCGCGCCGTACTCGCGCAGGCCCGCGCGCTTGGCGGCGGCGAGCATCGGCACGAACACCAGCATCGGCCCCAGGACGACGAACACCATCAGGACCACCACCCCGACGAGCTCCAGCTTGAAGTCGGGCAGCTTGGCGCCGGCGTAGAAGATCCGGTCGGCCATCGACCCGGCGAGCACCGCCCCCTGCGCCATCAACAACGGCGCGAACATGTAGCCCACCCCCCCGAGGAAGCCCAGCCCTCCGCTCCTGTCCGGATGCGTCGGCACGAGCGCCAGCTCGAGGCGTGACACCTGCCACAGGAAGCGCGCCCAGAGGAACATCCGGAAGTACCAACGCAGGAGCAGGAACTGGAACACCGGCAGGCTCACGCAGCCCAGCCACCAGCCGGCCAGCGACGGCCGCAAGGTTCCGCCCGCCGGCACCCCGTACCAGCTGGCAACGTCGAGCGCCACCCGGGTCCGCCAGATGAATCCGACGCCGACGATGTAGACGAACGCGATGAGCAGCACCTCCACGGTGACCGAATTGCGCAGCCGCATCGCCGAGCCGATGCAGGCGTCGAACTTCGCGCGGGCCGCGTCCGGGATCAGGCTGCGGTCAAAGAACTGCCGCACCGTGGCGCTCATCCGCCTGTTGACGACCAGTTCCGCCACGACCAGCAGGGGCAGCGCCACCAGCAGGCGGGCGTGCAGTCCCACGTCGTGGAGGAACGACAGCGTGACGCGTCCGCCCCAGGCCGCGCCCTCCATGACGGACAGGAGCAGGAGCGGCGCCCAGGCCACCATGGTCAGCACGAGGACGCGGCGGTGCAGCAGTTCGAGCGTGTCGCCGCTGAGACGCAACCGCCGCCAGAGCTGATACAGCGGTCCTCCGAGGACCAGGGAGAAATCGGGGGGTGCCGCCGCGCGCGGTTTATCGGAGGTCGTCATGAACATGCTCCTCACCGGGATCGAAGGTCCTCTGTCACCGGCTGTCGCGTGGGGGCCTACTTGACCCCAGACTGTCTCATCCGGGCCTTCGCGGCCTCCCGCCGCGCACGGTTCTCCTCGATCAGCTTGTAGGCGACGTAGTACTTGTAGATGTTGCTCACGTAGGTGACCGTCTCCCGGCCGACGCGCTCGGACGCGATCTGCTCCACGTTGCCGAACCAGACGTTGGGGTTGAGCCCGCGCTTTTCGGCTTCCTTCCGCAACTGGCGAACCCTGCCCGGCCCCGCGTTGTAGGCCGCGAAGGCGAACAGCCCCTTGTTCAGATTGTCCATCGGCTCGTCCTTGAAGTACTGGTCGATCATGAACCGCATGTACTTCACCCCGGCATGGATGTTGGCTTCGGTCTGCGCGATGTCGCCGACCTTCATGTCCGTACCGGTGGCGGGCATGAGCTGCATGACCCCGACGGCGCCGACCTGGCTTTTCGCGTCCTGGTTGAGCTGGGACTCCTGATATCCTTGCGCCGCCATGAGGAGGTAGTCCAACTGGTACTGGTTGCTGTACTTCTTGAAGTACTCGGTCAGCGCCAGGAACTTCTGCCGCTCGGCCTCCGAGGCGGCATTCTTCACGAACTTCGTGCTCTCTAGATAGCGCTTCTCGATCGTGTTGCCGAACGCCGTCCCGAGCCCGTACTTCACCAGGAACGCGTTGAGTTCGGCGGCGAGGAGCGGGCTGCCCTTGCGGATGGGCACGGCCAGGCTGGCCCCGGTCCGGAGGGTCACCGTGTCGTGGACGGTGAGGTTCGTGAAGACCTTCTTCCAGAACGCCGCCATGTAGTCGTGGACGACGATTGTCGGAACGAGGCCGGCGTTGACCATCTCGAGCAGGTCGTCGTCTTCGAGGTTCGCCGGGGCTTCGTCGATGACGACCGGTGGCTTGCCCTTCGCCTTCAGCCGTTCGTTCAGCGCGACGAGGCTTGCGTAGAAGTTGCTGTCCTTGCGGGCGTAGACGTTCTTCCCGGACAGATCGTCGACCGAGGCGATCGCCGGGGCGCCCGGGCCGGTCACCACCACCTCGCTCACGTTCGTGCGCGTGGGGTTGGTGAAGTCTACGAGCGCCTGCAGTTCCGGCCTGACGGTGACCTGGGCGATCACGAAGTCGACCTTGCCGTCGATGAGCGCCGGCGCCAGCGCGTCGCGCGGCATTGCCATGAGGGCGACGTTGATCTTCGCGTTGCCCGTCTTGAGCTTCTCGTTCAGCCAGTCCTCGAAGGCCTTCGCGAACTCGTAGGCCACACCGCGCTGCACGCCCTTGTCCGCGAAGTAGAACGTGCGGTTGTAGGTGACCCCGACGCGGATGAGCCGCCGCGCCACCATCTGGTCGAAGTCTCCGGTGAACGGCTTGGCGAGAATGGTCTTCACGCCTTCCGGGAGGGCGGCTTCGTACGCGGGCGGCGGCAGCGGGGCATCGGTCTCTTCGGCCGCCTTCGCGGCGGGCGACGGCGCGCCGGACGCGGCAGGCGTCTGTTCACCAGGGGCCTTCGGCGTGCCGCCGCCGCACCCGCCCACCGCAGTCGCGACAGCCACGGCCGCGACAACACTGAGCCACCCACCTAACGCCGAGGATCGGGATGAGACAAACATGATGATTCTCCTGTTACGGAAGCGTCCGCGATCAGCGGACCCTGCACACCCGTCAGCCTGCCGCCTTCCGTCCGCGAAGTCTGCGGTACTACCGGGTGGGTTTGGGCATTGGAACCCACCCCGTCTGCCACCCGATGGAGTATGTCGTGAAGTTGGCACCGAAGCGGATGATGGCGCCCCGGCTCACCGCCAATCTGACCGAGTGCCGTCGTCCGACCGGAAAGACGAATGTGCCCCCGAAGCGAGAGTTCGACGCCGCGTCGTTGTTGCCGACACCCTCAATCGTCGTTCGGCCTCCCGTGTAGTACGTGGCGTCGAAGGCCGCCCAGAGCTGGCGTTGGAAGTTGTAGCTCAGGTGCGCCTGGAACGCGCCCATGGGTGCCTGCGTGCGGAGATTGGTGCCCGGGTAG
>Ga0209048_10007053_pt1 | contig 10422 bp, 7 predicted proteins | sample FrelakmetCRP12CR_FD_187146 | JGI IMG/M metagenome (GOLD analysis project Ga0209048, IMG submission 187146) | Freshwater lake sediment microbial communities from the University of Notre Dame, USA, for methane emissions studies - CRP12 CR (SPAdes)... | ecosystem: Environmental > Aquatic >... | reverse complement strand
ACAATAGACGGGTGTCGCGGGCCACCTGCTGCGCGATGATACCCAGCGGCTCCGGCTGCCCCTGAAGATCGCGCAGGCGGTGATGGATGTCCTGCATGAAGCGATGGAAGTGGATGCGTTGCTTGCGCGCGACCGGCGTGAGCCGATAGAACTCATCCATGAGAAAGCTCTTTCCGCGCCCGACCCCACCCCACAGATAAATGCCGCGGACACGGGGTGGCCGGCGCAGCATTCGCAGCAGCGGCCAGTCCTGTACCTCGTTCGCATCGAGTTCCGTGGACAGCCGCTCGAAACTGGCGGCGACGCGCTCCTGCGAGGGATCGAGTGAGAAACCGTGTGCCTGCGCGGCCTGTCGTAGTCCGTCGAGAAGGGAATGCGGCACGGACGGATGGGAGGGATGTACGGAAGCAGCCGGCACCGAACTCACTGCGCGGGTTCCGGTGTCCAGATCATGCGGAGCAGGTCAGGCAACTTCAGCGGTCAGATGTTCAGGGTACGCTTGTGCACGCCCAATGCCGCTTCGTGCATGGCTTCGGAGAGGGTCGGGTGCGCATGCACGATGCGGGCGATGTCTTCCGCACTGGCACCGAATTCCATCGCCACTACCGCCTCGGCAATCAACTCCGACGCGTACGGACCGATGATGTGCACGCCCAGGATGCGATCGGTCTCGGAGTGCGCCAGCATCTTCATGAAGCCGGCGGTCTCGCCCAGCGCACGTGCACGGCCGCTTGCGATAAAAGGAAATTGGCCTACTCGATAGGGCAGCCCCTCGGCTTTGAGTTGCTGCTCGGTCTTGCCGACCCACGCGATTTCAGGCGAGGTGTAGATCACCCATGGGATCGTATCGAGATTGACGTGGCTCACCTGGCCGGCGATGGTCTCCGCCGCAGCGACGCCCTCCTCCGAGGACTTGTGCGCCAGCATCGGTCCGCGCACCGCATCACCGATGGCGAATACATTGGGTAGATTGGTGCGATTGCTTTCGTCGACTTCCACGTAGCCACGTGCATCGAGCTTCAATCCGACTTTCTCCGCGCCAATACCGGATGTGTTGGGCACACGTCCGATAGCCACGATAAGACGGTCGAAATCCGCCATCTGCGTGTTGCCATCCCGATTGACGTAGGTGACGGCTACGGCCTTCTTGCCCGGCTTTACCGACGTTAACTTCACACCCGTGAATATCTTCAGATCGAGCGGGCCATTGAATACGCGAAACGCCTCTTTGGCTACCTGCTCATCCACTGCCGGCAGAAAAGCCGGCAGCGCTTCCAGGATAGTGACGTCGGAGCCCAGTCGCCGCCACACGCTTCCCATCTCCAGCCCGATCACTCCGGCGCCGATGACACCCAGTCGCTTGGGAATCTCGCCCAATGCCAGTGCGCTGGCATTGTCCAGAATGCGATCGTGATCGACGGGCGCCTCCGCCAGCGGGCGAGGCAGCGAGCCGGTGGCGATGATGACGTGCTTTGCTTCGATGGTATCGGTTCGATCGCCGTCGCGGATTTCGATGCTGTACACATCGCCACCAGCGACGAAGCTGCCTTTGCCATGCAAGGACGCGACTTTATTTTTCTTGAACAGCAGAGCGATCCCGCCGGTAAACGTATCGACGATCTTGTCCTTGCGTGCAAGCATCGTCGCCATGTCCACCTGGACGCCAGCGGCCTTGATTCCATGCTCGGCGAACTTATGTACGACCCTTTCGTAGTTCTCGGAGGACTCCAGCAGCGCCTTGGACGGGATGCAACCGACGTTGAGGCAGGTGCCGCCGAGGCTGGGTTTGCCCTGGTTGTTCTTCCAGTCGTCTATGCAAACCGTCTTGAAGCCAAGTTGGGCGGCGCGGATCGCGGCCGTATAGCCACCCGGGCCAGCACCTAAGACTGCCACATCGAATTGTTGGGCCATTCGATACCCGTGGATAGGTGAAAAGTGAAAGGTGAAAGGTCAGGGACTCGGTTTGAGCGCAAGCCCAACCTATCACGCGTCGATGCTTACCGCGTCACAGGTCGAGAAGGAGTCGCGCAGGATCTTCCAGGGCATCCTTGATCGCCACCAGCGATAGGACTGCCTCTCGTCCGTCGATTATTCTGTGATCATACGACATCGCGAGGTAATTCATCGGACGGATCACGATCTGGCCATTCTCCACCACCGGCCGGTCCTTGGTGGCGTGAATCCCCAGGATGGCGCTCTGCGGCGGGTTGATGATGGGTGTGGACAGCATCGACCCGAACACGCCGCCATTGGAGATGGAGAACGTCCCGCCGGTCAACTCCTCGATCGTGAGCTTGCCCTCTTGCGCCCGTTTCCCGAAGTCCGCGATCTGCTTCTCGATGTCTGCCAGGGAAATCTGGTCGGCATTGCGGATGATGGGGACGACCAGCCCGCGCGGGCTCGCAACGGCGATGCCGATATCGAAATAGCCGTGATAGACGATGTCGCTTCCATCCACCGATGCGTTCACGATCGGGAATTTCTTGAGCGCATGCACCGAAGCCTTCACAAAGAACGAAGTGAAGCCCAGCCGCACACCGTGCTCCTTCTCGAAGCGCTCCTGATATTTCTTGCGCAGCTCCATCACGGGCTGCATGTTGACTTCGTTGAACGTAGTCAGGATCGCCGCGGTGGATTGCGACTGAAGCAGCCGCTCGGCGACTCGCTGGCGCAGCCGCGACATGGGTACGCGCTGTTCAGGCCGGTCGCCCAGCACTTTCGAGATATCTACCGGGCTCGGCGGGCTGATGCTTGGCTTGACGGCAGGGCGCGCAATTTGAGCGACCACGTCTTCCTTGGTGATGCGCCCTCCTCTGCCCGTGCCTTGCACAGCGCTGAGGTCCATTCCCTGATCGGCTGCGATCTTGCGCGCGGCAGGCATGACGATCGTCTCCGCCACTTTGGGGGCCGGTACTTTAGGTTCTGGGTTTTCTACAGCGCGCAGAGCCGGCGCCAGTTTGGCGGCCGGCGCGGGCTGAGCCACAGCCGGCGCAGCAGCAACTGCCGCTACTGCAGCAGGTTTTGCCTCGGTGTCGATGGTGGCGATGACCTCGTTGCTGGTCACTGTTCCACCGTCACCCTTGGCGATTTTCGCGAGGACACCGCTCTCCGGTGCAGGCAACTCCAGCACGACTTTGTCGGTCTCGATATCGATCAGGTTCTCGTCCCGCTGTACATAGTCGCCCGCCTTCTTGTGCCATGTCAGCAGCGTTGCCTCGGACACGGATTCCGAGAGCTGCGGGATTTTTACTTCGACAAGCATGACTTCTCCACATTAGGTTCGCGCATGGCCGATCTATTCAGGTCCAATCAGACCCCGGCTGCCAGCGCCGCATCGATTACCGCCTTCTGCTGCTCATTGTGCAGGGCGAGGTAACCCGCCGCGGGCGAAGCCGAAGACGGTCGTAGTGCGTAGGTCAATTTCTGATGCGGGAGGATGTGCCGCAGCAGGTAATGCTGAATGCGATGCCAGGCCCCCTGGTTGCCGGGTTCCTCCTGGCACCAGACCACATCCATGGCCTTCGCGTAAGTCTGAATCTGGGCCACGTAATCTTCATGCGGGAACGGATAGAGCTGCTCCAAGCGCACGATGGCGACATCTTTGATGCCACGCTCGCGCCGTGCCGCGCGCAGATCGTAGAAGATCTTCCCGCTGCAGAACACGATGCGGCGCACCTTCTGCTGATCGAGTTCGTCGGTCTCTCCGATCACGGACTGGAAGCGTCCTTGCGCCAGATCCTCGAGGCTGGAGGTCGACTCCTTGTGCCGCAACATGCTCTTGGGACTCATGATGATGAGCGGCTTGCGGAAAGGCCGCAGCATCTGACGGCGCAACATGTGGAACATCTGGGCCGGCGTCGACGGCACGCAGATCTGCATGTTGTAGTCTGCGCATAGCTGCAGGAAGCGTTCCAGGCGGGCCGACGAGTGCTCCGGCCCTTGCCCTTCATAACCATGCGGCAGCATCAGCGTCAGCCCGCATAGTCGCCCCCATTTCACCTCACCCGAAGCGATGAATTGGTCGATGACCACTTGGGCGCCATTGGCAAAGTCGCCGAACTGCCCCTCCCATACGACCAGGTCATTCGGCTCGGCGGTGGCGTATCCGTACTCGAACCCCATGACCGCTTCTTCCGACAGCACGGAATCAATGACGAGGAAGTCGGGCTGGTTCTCGGCCACGTGCTGCAACGGGATATAGGTACCGGCGTCCCAGCGCTCGCGGGCCTGGTCATGCAGCACCGCGTGGCGATGAAAGAAGGTGCCCCGCCCGGTATCCTGGCCGGAGAGCCTCACGCCGAAACCGTCTTTGAGCAACGCGGCATAGGCCAGGTTCTCAGCCATGCCCCAATCCAATCGCAGCTTGCCCTCCGCCATCTGGCGGCGGTCCGCGATGATTTTCTCGACCCGCGGGTGCAGCTTGAACTGTGGCGGTATCGTGACGAGTTTATCGGCCAGTTGCTTGAGCGCCACCATCGGCATCCCGGTCTCGACCGGGTCGGTCCACTTGGCGTTCTTGAAGCGATCCCAATTCACCGCATAAGGCGGATGAAAGTTGGTGAGAATGTTCTTGTTGGTGTGATATCCCGCGTCCAAAGCCGAGCGATACGCCTTGATCATTTCGTCCGCGTCCTCGGGACGAATCACGCCTTGAGCCGCGAGTTTGTCGCCGTATAGCTTGCGCGTCCCGGGATGCTGGCTCACGATCTTGTACATCAGCGGTTGCGTCACCATGGGCTCGTCCTGCTCGTTGTGCCCATGACGCCGGAAGCACACCAGATCGATGACGACGTCGCGCTGAAATTGCATCCGAAAGTCCAAGGCCAGTTCGGTGATGAAGCAAACGGCCTCGGGGTCATCGCCGTTGACATGGAACACCGGCGCTTCGATCATCTTCACGATGTCGGTGCAGTAAAGGGTCGAGCGCGTGTCGCGAACGTCCGAGGTGGTGAACCCGATCTGATTGTTGACGATGATGTGTATGGTGCCGCCGGTGCGGTACCCGCGCGTTTGCGACAGGTTGAGCGTCTCCATCACCACGCCCTGGCCGGCGAAGGCCGCGTCCCCATGGATCAAGACCGGCATGACCTGCTTGCCTTCACGATCCTTGCGGCGATGCTGGCGGGCGCGCACCGACCCTTCCACGACCGGGTTGACGATCTCCAGGTGCGACGGGTTGAAGGCCAGCGTCAAGTGCATCGGGCCGCCGGGTGTGTTGATATCCGACGAGAAGCCGTTGTGGTACTTCACGTCACCCGCGGGAAGATGATCGGCATGCTTGCCCTCGAACTCGAGGAACAGGTCTTTCGGCACCTTGCCCATCGTATTGACCAGGACATTGAGGCGTCCCCGGTGCGCCATCCCGATCACCGACTCCTGGATCCCTTGCTCTCCTGCACGCTGCAGCAGCAGATCGAGTACTGGGATCAGACTGTCGCCGCCTTCTAGGGAAAATCGCTTCTGTCCTACGTAGCGCGTGTGCAGGTATTTCTCGAGCGTCTCCGCCGCGGTGAGCCGCTCCAGAATATGGCGCTTCTGGTCGGCGGTATAGCTCGGCTGAGCGCGAGTGCTTTCGAGGCGCTGCTGAATCCACTGTCTTTGCGCGACATCGGAGACATACATGTACTCTGCGCCGATGCTGCCGCAGTAAGTTTCGCGCAGCGCCCGGATGATCTCCCGCAACGGCATCTGCTCGGCCCCGACTAGGTCGCCGGAGTTGAATGCCGTATTCATGTCGGCGTCCGAAAACCCGTAGTGCGCGGGATCCAATTCCTGCAGGTATGGCTTCTCGAAACGCTTCAGCGGGTCGACATTGGCTTGACGCACCCCCGAATACCGATAGGCATTGATCAGGGCGAGGACGGCGACCTGCTTTCTTTCCGCAACCGCCACTACACTCGCGACGGGACCGCTTGCTCTGCGTGGCGCTTTCGCCAGCTTGACGAAGGATGCCCGAATGGGTTCATGCGCAACGTCGGGGGCTCCCGGCATCAGCTGCAACTGGTCGAAGTAGCGCTTCCACTCCGGCGGCACCGATGCCGGATCCTCGAGATAGGCCTCGTAGAGTTCTTCGATGAACGGTGCGTTCGCGCCGGACAGGTAGGAAGTGCTGAGGTACTCCTTGAGTAGTGCCGCCATCTGCCTCATCCCCTCATAGCAATGGGTACCACATCGCGTTTGACCGATCCGATGAACAATTGACGCGGGCGACCGATCTTCTGCTCCGGGTCACTGATCATCTCGTTCCACTGAGCCACCCAGCCTACCGTTCGCGCAAGGGCGAATATCGCCGTGAACATGCTGGTCGGAATACCCATGGCACGCTGCACGATACCCGAATAGAAGTCCACGTTGGGATAGAGCTTCTTGTCGACGAAGTACTCATCCTCCAAGGCGATGCGCTCCAACTCCAACGCCAGCTTGAACAGCCGGTCGTCGTGCAGACCCAATTCGCCCAGGACTTCGTGACAGGTTTCGCGCATGAGTTTGGCGCGCGGGTCGTAGTTCTTGTACACACGATGTCCGAAGCCCATCAGGCGGAAACCGTCGTTCTTGTCCTTGGCCCGTTTGATGTACTGCCCGACACGGGAGACATCACCGATTTCCTCCAGCATATTCAGGCAAGCTTCATTCGCTCCGCCGTGTGCGGGACCCCATAAACAGGCGATCCCCGCCGCGATGCAGGCAAAAGGATTAGCGCCAGAGGAGCCGGCCAATCGAACGGTGGAGGTCGAAGCGTTCTGCTCGTGATCGGCATGCAGGATCAGGATACGGTCCAACGCACGCGCCAACACCGGGTTGGGGACATATTCGTCGCATGGCGTTCCGAACATCATGCGGAGAAAATTCTCCACATAGGACAGGCTGTTGCGCGGATACATGAACGGCTGCCCCATGTTGTATTTGTAGCACATGGCGGCGATGGTCGGGACCTTGGCCAGCAGACGGATGGCGGAGATCTCGCGATGTTCCGGATTATTGATATCGAGCGAGTCGTGATAGAAGGCCGACAATGCGCCCACCACCCCGACCATGACGGCCATCGGATGCGCGTCGCGACGGAAGCCGCTGTAGAAACGCACGAGCTGTTCATGCACCATCGTGTGGTTGTTGATGCGCCGGTACCAATCCTTCTGCTGACCGAGCTCGGGTAACTCGCCTTTGAGCAGGAGATAGCAGACTTCCAGGAAGTCGCACTTCTCCGCGAGTTGTTCTATGGGGTAGCCGCGATACAGAAGAACACCGTTGTCGCCATCGATATAGGTAATGGCGGACTTGCAGCTGGCGGTGGACATGAAACCCGGGTCGTAAGTGAACTTCCCCGTCTTCGCGTACAGCGGGCGAATGTCCACCACATCCGGTCCGATGGTTCCGGACATCACCGGCATTTCCACCTGCGGGGTCCCATCACTAAAGGTAATCGTTGCTGTCCGCTGCTCCGTCATTGCCCTGTCCATCAGAAACTCTCCAATAGTACAACGGTTTAGCTATTCAGATTGGGAATTGTGCGAATGCACATCATAGCGCACGGAGAAGATTGACGACACGGGCTTGCGGGCCGGCGGCCGACTCCGACCGGCCGGAGACCAGGTCCCATAAATCGTTATCGGAGTGCTGCAGGAGGAGCTTAAAAGCCTCGAGTTCCTCGGTCGTCAGCGCAGCCAACGACGCCTGAAGAAATCGGTCGAGCACGATGTCCAACTCGAGCAGGCCACGCCGGCAATGCCAACGAATCCGGTCGAGCTCTGCCATTGCGGCACGCCAGCCGGTTAGACCGTCCGGTTGACCAGGAGATCCTTGATCCGTCCGATGGCGCGGGTCGGATTAAGGCCTTTCGGACAAACGTCCACGCAGTTCATGATCGAGTGGCAGCGGAACAGGCGGTAAGGATCTTCCAGATTGTCCAGCCGATCACCGGTGGCCTGGTCGCGGGAATCGGCCAGAAACCGATACGCCTGCAGCAGGCCGGCTGGACCGACGAACTTATCGGGATTCCACCAGAACGAGGGGCACGATGTGCTGCAGCAGGCGCACAGAATGCATTCGTACAGTCCATCCAACTCGGCCCGCTCCTCCGGCGATTGCAGGCGTTCCTTCTCCGGAGGAGGATCGTTGTTTACTACGTAGGGCTTGATGGAATGGTATTGCTTGAAGAATTGCGACATGTCCACGATCAAATCGCGGATCACCGGCAGTCCTGGCAGCGGGCGCAACTCGACGGGCTGTTTGAGATCCGCCACCCGCGTGATGCACGCCAGTCCGTTCTTACCATTGATGTTCATCGCGTCGGACCCGCACACTCCTTCCCGGCAGGAACGGCGCAACGAGAGACTGTCATCCATTGCTTTGATCCGCACGAGCGCATCGAGCAACATGCGGTCGCTCGGTTCGAGCTGGACATCGTAGTCCTTCATGTAGGGCTTGGCGTCTTTGTCGGGATCGAAGCGGTAGATACGGAAGTGCATGGGTTTAATCCGTGGCTCGTGGTTCGTGTTTCGTGGCTCGTTTTGGAAATCGCAATTCGTGATTTGTGACCCGTAAGCCTGCCCTAGTTACGAACCACGTGCCACGAACCACGAGCCACGGCCTCTCAATAAGTACGCACCTTCGGTTCAAAAGTCGCAGCGGTCAGCGGTTGCAGATGGACGGGTTTGTAGTCCATCCGATCGCCGTCCTTGTACCACAGGCTGTGCTTGAGCCAGTTGACGTCATCGCGCTCGTGGAAATCCGCGCGATCGTGCGCTCCTCGGGTCTCTTTGCGCGCTTCCGCCGAGATCATGCTCGCACGAGCCACCTCGATGAGGTTGTCCAATTCCAGCGCCTCGATGCGAGCGGTATTGAACACCTTGCTCTTGTCCTTGATCTCGGTCCGTGCAGCACGTTGGGCGATCTCTTTGATCTTGTTCACGCCTTCGATCAACAAATCCGGGAACCGGAACACGCCGCAATGAGCCTGCATGGTCCGGCGCATATCCCCAGCGACTTGATAGACGTTTTCGCCGCCGGTCTGCTTCTCCAGGCGGTCCAGGCGAGCGAGGGTGAGGTCGCCGGCATCCTTCGGCAGGTCCTTACGGAGCGGGTTCTCACGCAGGAACTTGATCACGCTGTCGCCGCTGGCCTTGCCGAAGACCAGCAGATCGGTAAGGGAATTGGTGCCGAGCCGGTTGGCACCATGCACAGACGCGCATGCGCACTCCCCTGCGGCGTATAAGCCAGGCACCACCGAATCCGGGTTTCCGTTGTGGGGTGCCACGACCTCACCATGGTAGTTGGTCGGAATGCCCCCCATCTGGTAATGCACCGTCGGAACCACCGGTATCGGATCTTTTACCGGATCCACGTTGGCAAATTTCTTGGCGATCTCGCGAATTCCAGGCAGCTTGCTGTCGATCAGCGCTTCGCCCAGATGATCGAGTTTGAGCAACACGTGGTCGGCTTCAGGCCCGCAGCCACGCCCTTCCTTGATCTCCGTGGCCATCGCACGCGAGACGACGTCGCGACTGGCCAGATCTTTCATCGTGGGAGCATAGCGCTCCATGAAGCGCTCGCCGTTCTTGTTCAACAGATAGCCGCCCTCGCCTCGCACGCCTTCCGTGATCAATACTCCGGCACCTGCCACTCCGGTGGGATGGAATTGCCAGAACTCCATATCCTCCAGTGGAATGCCGGCGCGAGCGGCGATGCCGAGTCCATCGCCGGTGTTGATGAACGCGTTGGTACTGGCCGCAAAGATGCGTCCTGCGCCGCCGGTAGCAAATAGCACCGCGCGGGCGTGAAAGATAGAGACTTCGCCTGTCTCCATCTCCAAGGCCGTTACCCCGACTGCCTGGCCCTCCGCATCTCGAATCAGGTCGAGCACCATCCATTCCACGAAGAATTGCGTGTTGGCACGTACGTTACGTTGATACAACGTATGCAGCATCGCGTGACCCGTGCGGTCCGCTGCGCAGCAGCTACGCTGGACCGGTCTCGCGCCGAAATTCTGCGAATGACCGCCAAATGGGCGCTGGTATACGGTGCCGTCGGCGTTGCGGTCGAATGGCATGCCGAAGTGTTCCAATTCATATACGGCTTGCGGCGCCATGCGACACAGGAACTCGATGGCATCCTGGTCGCCGAGATAGTCCGACCCTTTGATGGTGTCGTACATGTGCCACAACCAACTGTCTTCGCCCATATTGCCCAGCGCAGCTCCGATTCCACCTTGAGCCGCCACTGTATGCGAGCGCGTAGGGAAGACTTTGGACAATACCGCCACTTTCAACCCAGCCTCGGCGAGTTGCAGCGACGCACGCATCCCCGCACCTCCTGCACCCACGATCACTGCGTCATAGGTTCGCGTTGCGATCGCCATTTACACGCTCCACAGTATCTGGAGGCCCCAACCCGCGTATGCCACCAGTGCCAGGATAACCAGCACTT
>Ga0209048_10007052_pt1 | contig 10423 bp, 10 predicted proteins | sample FrelakmetCRP12CR_FD_187146 | JGI IMG/M metagenome (GOLD analysis project Ga0209048, IMG submission 187146) | Freshwater lake sediment microbial communities from the University of Notre Dame, USA, for methane emissions studies - CRP12 CR (SPAdes)... | ecosystem: Environmental > Aquatic >... | reverse complement strand
CACCTGGCGACCCCGCCAAACAGCTCGAACGTGGCCGATGACGCTAACGCCACCGGTGCGCCGGACGGTGCGTTCGCGACGGTCGGCATTCTATCCGGGCTGCCCTTCGCCCGACGCGTTCTACGGGTGCTACCTCGGTGGCTGGGCCGTGTTCGTCCCGCAGGGTCCCGTGACGAGCGTGACGATCAACGTCGCGCCGTGACGGTCCGGCTCATGCCCGCCGCGAGCGAGGCCGAGCGTGTCGCACTCCGCGCCTTCCTCGCCGACCTCGCGCGCCGTCGCTTGTCGCTACCCGGTGATCCCGACCACCGGCGCCTGGCGTGGGCGCTCAAATAGGCATCATGGAAAGGTGGCGGCGACAGTCCAGGAGCGAGCGGGCCTGATGGGTGAAGGGCGTCCCCTTCCGCCACGAAGTGGCATGGTTGGGCTTGCGAGGTACCAACCGAAAGAGGACGCCCATGGAACGTTACATCGGTCTGGACGTGCATGCCGAGAGCTGCACCTTGGTGGTAGTGAGCGGGACGGGCAAGCACCTGAGGCAGGAGGTCGTGGAGACCAACGGAGCCGCGCTGAAGCAGGCTCTGCGGGCAATCCCGGGTCCAAAGCGGGTCTGTCTGGAGGAGGGCACGCAGAGCGCCTGGCTGTACGAGCTACTGCGCGGGGAGGCCGAGGATGTAGTGGTGACGATGCCCGCGAAGCGGAGCGGTTCGAGGGACGATGCGAGGGATGCAGCGGCCCTCGCGGAGAGCCTGCGGAGCGGGACCAACCTTCGTCGGGTCTACAAGGGCGTGGGACCCTACTCGGAGCTGCGCGCGGCGGCGCGAAGTTACGGGATGCTGAGGAGCGACGTACAGCGAGTCAAGAGCCGGCTGACGGCAATATTCCGATCGCGCGGTTTGATGCCGCCAGGAGGCGAGGCTTTTCACGAGCAGAAGCACGAGGCGTGGGTGGCCCGGCGGCCGAAGGAGCACCGCCGGTCCGCGGAGGTTCTACTGGCGGAGTTGGACACGCTGGAGACGCTCTGGGGCCAGGCGGAATAGCGACTGCACGAGGCGTCGAAGCAACACCGGATCGTGAAGTTGCTGGCGACCGCGCCAGGCATTGGCCCCATCCGCTCGGCACAGATTGTGGCGACAGTGGTGACGCCACACCGGTTCAGGAGCAAGCGCCAATTCTGAGCCTACTGAGGCCTCGGGATCGTAACGCGCTCGTCAGCGGACTGGGTGAGGGACCGGACGGGTCGATGGGTACGGGCACAAACGCAGCAGACGCTGGGCCTCAACCGAAACCGCTGCGGTGCGCTGAAGGAGGTCTTCAAAGGCGCCGCGCACCTGGTAGCCACGAGGATGACGGGCCACCCGCTCCACGCGGACTACCAGCGACTGCTCGAGCGAGGGCTCAAGCCCAACTTGGCGATGGTGACAATCGCCCGCCGCATCGATGATCGCCCGGGTCGAGCGGGGCTCCGACCCGCGCACCCCACGATGGGACGTTCTTCGCAGGGTCGGCCTCGCCCTGGGCAAGCAACTGGTGTTGGAGTTCGTCTCTTCCAAGCGTCCATTGCCGCTTGTCCAGATAGACGGGAACCGGCCTGCTGACGCAGCGTGATCCGGGGCAACGCAGCGGAATGGCGTCAAGTGCGCCAAGGGAATCGAGCCTAACACTCACAAACTCTGCGCCGAGGGCAAGCTGCCGCACGTCCGCGTATCCAACTCCATCCGCATCGCGCCGGCAGATATAGAGGCCTACCTGGCCAGCGCCAGATGACCCTCGCCAAGTCGGGGATGGGGAGCCGGTATGGAACTTAGGGGCTGCGGCCACGATCTCGACCGCTTCCCCTGCATGCCCCCGAAACGCGAGATGGGACTCCTGCTCGGTGGGCCCCGTTTCGATGACCACGAACTCCCTACCCAGGCCGTTCGGCATCCACACTGGCCGGGACGGGACATTGCTCGATTGCGCGCTGAGTCATGATCACGGCCCCGCTGGCGGGGGCCGCTCAGCGCACCCGAAGCGGGGAGTCGGGGCGGAGCGAATGCAAACGCTGGCTTACGCCCCAAACCGCCCCGGGGCCCGTACTAGCGCGACTTAGGAATAGCGGATACGGCAACGGGCCATGGCCCTCGCACGGAGGTCCGTACATGTCAAACGTGATCCTGAAGACAAACGATGGTGGTACGACGACACTAGCGGCGGAAGTAGTCGCGGCGTTCCGCGGACAGTTGCGCGGCGCGCTGTGCCTACCAGGCGAACCGGGGTACGACCAAGCACGCACCATCTGGAACGCGATGATCAACAGGCGGCCCGGCGCCATCGTTCGTTCGGCCGGGGCGGCCGACGTCATACGAGCGGTCAAGCTTGCCAGGGAGCACCGGCTTCTCCTCGCGATCCGGGGGGGTGGACACAACATCGCTGGCAACGCAGTTTGCGAGGGTGGTCTGATGGTCGACCTCTCGCAGATGAAGTCGGTCCGCATTGATCCCGTAGGCCGAACGGCCCGCGTCGAGCCGGGTGTTACCTTGGGCGAGTTCGACCGTGAGGCGCAGGCGTTTGGCCTCGCAACGCCGCTCGGCATCAACTCGACGACGGGCGTCGCCGGGCTCACGCTGGGCGGCGGATTCGGCTGGATCAGCCGGAAGTACGGGCTCTCCATTGATAATCTCCTCTCGGTGGACGTGGTCACGGCGAACGGTGACCTGGTACGCGCGAGCGAGAAGGACGACGCCGACCTGTTCTGGGCTGTCCGCGGTGGCGGTGGCAATTTCGGTGTCGCGACGTCATTCAAGTTCCGCCTCCACCCGGTCGGCCCGGAAGTACTTGCCGGCTTGATCGTTCATCCCTTCGCCAAGGCCAAGGAGCTCTTAGAGGGCTATCGCCGCGCGGTCGCCAGTGCGCCGGAGGAGCTCACGTGCTGGGTGGTAATGCGCAAGGCCCCACCGCTGCCGTTCCTCCCCAAGGAGGTGCACGGCAAGGAGGTAGTGGTCCTCGCAGTGTGCTATGCGGGCGACCTGGAGAAGGGCCGCAAGGCCGTTGCGCCGCTTCAAGCACTTGGCAAGCCCATCGCGGACGTAGTTGGGCCAAGCCCCTTCGCTGGCTGGCAAACCGCATTCGACCCGCTGCTGACGCCAGGGGCTAGGAACTACTGGAAGTCCCACGATTTCGTCGAACTAAGCGACGGAGCCATCAAGGTGATGCTCGACTACGTTGGCCGCCTGCCGTCGCCGGACTGCGAGGTCTTCATCGGCAACCTGGGCGGCGCCGTGAACCGGGTGCCGGTGCAGGCTACCGCGTATCCACACCGAGACATTCAGTTCGTGATAAACGTCCACACGCGCTGGAGCGACGCGGCCAACGACAAGGAGTGCATCGCCTGGGCACGACAGCTGTTCGACGCGATGACACCCCACGCAACCGGCGGTGTTTACGTCAACTTCATGCCAGAGGAGGAATCGCAGCGCGTGAGCCAGGGGGCCTACGGAGCTAACTATCAACGGCTCGCCAAGCTGAAGGCCAAGTACGATCCCGAAAACCTGTTTCGGATGAACCAGAATATCGGTCCTGCAAGTTAGCCGGGACGAGGGTCGCTTCGATGCAGGCGGAGCTCGAAACCGATTATCTCGTCGTGGGTGCTGGGGCCGCGGGGATGGCGTTCACTGACGCGCTCCTCGCGCATTCGGACGCGACCGTCACCATCGTGGATTGCCGCCACGCGCCCGGCGGGCACTGGGTCGACGCCTATCCGTACGTGCGGCTCCATCAGCCGTCCACTTTCTACGGCGTCGACTCCGTGCCGCTCGGGCAGAACGCCATCGACGCAATCGGGACGAACGCCGGCTTCTACGAGCTCGCCGGCGCGGACGAGCTACGGGCGTATTACGAACGGGTCATGCATCGCCACTTCCTGCCCACAGGGCGGGTCCGGTACTTCCCTTGCTGCGACTACGTGGGCGAGCATCGCTTCGTCTCCCGGCTCACGGGCGCGTCGAGGAACGTGCGCGTGCGCCGCAAGCTGGTCGACACCACGTACCTGGAAGGCGAGATCCCGGCGACTAGCCCTCCACCCTTCGCGATCGCCGACGGCGTCCGTTGCGTGACACCGGACGAGCTCGCTCGCTTCGAGCAGCCACCCGCGCGCTTCGTGATCATCGGCGGAGGCAAGACCGCCCTCGACGCCTGTGTGTGGCTCCTCGAGCAGGGCGTCCCGGCCACGGCGATCCGCTGGATCCGGCCGCGCGAAGCCTGGTGGATGAACCGCAGGTTCCAACAGCCGCACACGCTCCTGCCGGACCTCTTGCAAGGCGCCGCGATCCAGATGGAGGCCATGGCCCAGGCCGGCTCGATGTACGAGCTCTTCGCCCGGCTCGAATCGGAAGGAGTCTTCCTCCGCATCGATCCCGACGTCGCGCCGACAATGTTTCGCGGCGCCGTCGTTAGCGAGTCCGAGCTTCGCCTCCTCCGCCAGATCGGGGACGTGGTCCGCATGGGCCACGTGCGCAGGATCGAGCGCGACGAGGTCGTCCTCGACCGGGGCCGTGTGCCGACCGACGGGCGAACGGTTCACGTCCACTGCGCGGCGCGAGGGCTCCGGCGCTCGCCGCGCCGTCCCATCTTCGAGCCGGGGCGAGTGACCATCCAGCCCTTCTTCTATGGGTTCGCCTGCTACCAGTTCGCCATGCTCGGCGTGATCGAGGTCACGATTGAGAGCGACGAGCAGAAGAACGGCCTGTGCCCTCCGATTGCCTACTGGGACCAGGACAGGGACTATCTGACCGCGTTCCTGGCGACGATGGGCCTCACGACGGCGATGGCCGCCCATCCGGCCCTCGCGAGCTGGAACAAGGGGAGCCGTCTCAACCCGATCAGCGGCTTCGCCTCGCACAAGGACGACCCGCGCGTCATCGCCTCCCGCGAACGCAGCAAGCGCTTCGGCTTTTCGGCGGCGATGAACCTGCAGAAGCTCCTCTCGGAAGCAGGCCCGAGCTGACGCAAACCGCCGAGCGTGGGCGATGGGCGTGGCGTCCAAAGCCAGGCGCGCCAGATCTTGCAGCGAGTATCCCGCCTGGAGTTACACCTGGGTTACAGTCCGAGCCGGAGACAAGAAAAGAGGCCGAAAGCCCTCCAGAATCTGGAGTGAATTCGGCCTCCAAGGTTGCGCGCGGTACAGGATTCGAACCTGTGGCCTTCGGCTCCGGAGGCCGACGCTCTATCCAGCTGAGCTAACCGCGCAACATGCTAAAATCTAAAGGTATTTCCGGATTTTCCGATTTCACTATTCGTACGTTGGTAGCCCAAACGTAGCCCATTTGCACCCTGGTAGCCCGAGTAGCCCATCTGTCCCGGGTCCCCGGGCAGGGCGGCAAGGTCCTTCTCGGTGAAGAGGTCGGCCCGCAGATGGCCGTAGCGGCCGGTGACCTCGGCGTCCGAGTGGCCCAGGATCGATGCCAGCTTCTCGATGGGGTTTCCGTTCATCAGCCAGTGGCTCGCTAAGGTGTGCTTGGTCGCTTCATACCACGTCATCCGAGGAATTCCGCAAGTCCTTAGCGCCGCCCGTAGGTGGCGCCACATCGTGTGCTCCTGGATGAAGGCCGGGGGTGAGCCGCGACGTCCCCCTCGGTGGGGACGAGCGGCTTGAAGAGGAACCCCACACCCCGCCTTCTCCCGCCAGTGCCGGAGCACCTTTTGCAGCGGTAGCAGCACAGGGATGTCGCGAGCCTCCCGATCCTTCACCGGCACGAGCTTCGAGCGATAGACCTGCCGATGGACGTGAACTGTGGGGGGGGGTACGGTCCAGGTGCACGTCATCCCAGTGCATGGCCCGGATCTCGCCTGGGCGCATGCCGGTGCATGCGCGTTCGCCTTGGAGCGGGCAAACAGCTGAGATGACGCCAGAAGGTTGAAGTGGGCCAGTGTTTCCGCCTTCACTTGGAGCTGTCAGGGAACCAAGGGAGGCGAGGAAAACGATGGCCCGAGGCAGATCGTCCGACATCCGCAGGGAACTTCGCAACGTGATTCCGGAGTCCGTGGTGAACGAGCTGGCCCGCGAGACCGGCGCCGTTCGGCGGCAACGACGCGTCCGAATCTACGAGCTCGTCTGGGTGCTCGTCCTCGGCTTTGCGATCGGCAGGAAACGCACGCTCGCGGCGCTCCGGCGCAGCTACGAACGCGAGACCGGCCAGACCATCGAGGAGAGCAGCTTCTACATGCGCTTCTCGCCCGGGCTCGCCAGGCTGTTCAAGAAGCTGCTGGCGCGGGCGTTCGAGGAGTGCCTCGGCGTGGCGCGCGGCCTGGAGGGTCCGCTGGCTGCCTTCCGCGACGTGATCCTGACCGACTCGACCGTGATCCGCCTCCACGACCTCTTGGAGAAGCGTTTCCCGGCGTGCAGAACCAACCACACCAAGGCCGCGCTCAAGGCGCACACCATCATGAGCGTGCGCGGCGTCGGCGAGCAGTCGATCAAGGTCACCGCGGAGCGCGACCACGACGGGCCCGTGTTCCGGGTCTGTCCGTGGGTACGCGACCACCTCCTGATGTTCGACCTCGGCTACTTCCGCTACCAGCTCTTCGCGTGCATCGGGCGAAACCGCGGCTACTTTCTCACCCGGCTGAAGGGCAACGCCAACCCGACGATCGTCGCGGTCAACCGACTCCACCGGGGTCGGGCGATCTCGCTGGTTGGCGAACGACTGCGCGACGTCGTGTCCCGCATGGAGCGGCAGGTGCTGGACGTCGAGGTGGAGGTACGCTTCCCGCGGCGGGGCTACGCTGGACGCGTTCGCCGCGATACGCAGCGCCTGCGCGTGGTGGGCCTGCTCAACCGCGAAACCGGCGAGTACCACCTGTACGTGATCAACGTCCCGCCGGAGAAACTTGCGGCCGAGGACATCGGCGTCGTCTACTCCCTTCGTTGGCAAATTGGGCTGCTGTTCAAGGAATTGAAAACCCACTACCGCATTGGAGACATGCCGAGCAGCGAGCGGGTCGTAGTGGAGACCCTGCTGTACGCGGCGTTTCTGACGATGATGGTGAGCCGGCGCCTCCTCGCGCTCGTGCGACGACGACTCTCCGCGATGACCGATCGCATCCCAGAACAGCGCTGGGCCGCGGTCTTCGTCTCCGTCGCCTACGAACTCCTGTCCGTTGCGACGCAGCCGCTCGGCGCGGTGCGGCTCCTGCTGCATCGCCTCGAGCGCGTGCTCCTGCACGAGGCCGTCGATCCCAACGCTGCGCGCCACGGGCTTCTCACCTCGGCCGAGCAGCGCACTCACCGTCTTCATCCCATGGCCGCCGCTGCATGAAACACTTTGCGAATCAGGCGGATGGGCCTCGCAAAGCGATCACGCATGTAGACGAGCCCAGGGGCAGCCGCGAGCCGGCCGAGCCCCAAGAGCAGCGCCGCGAGGCGGGGCCTGGAAAGGGCGATCCCCCCGACCTCCGAGCCGGTGGCCGGCCCTGTTCGCGTGATCCCCTTCGCCGTGACGTCGAAGACCCAGGCGAGCATCGCCGTGACGGGGAAGCCGGTGCCGAGCACGGTCAGGACGACGGTAAGCAGCCCGTCCGGGAGGTGGTAGGCGTGAAGGACCGGCTCGACGACTTGGAGGACGGCGAATGAGAAGATGCCCCAACCGTTCAGGGCGCGGATGACCCGCCTGCGCTTCAACTCGGAGATGAACTGCTGGAGGCGTCCCAAGTCCCCGGGATCTTAGCCGACGGTGGGACCACCTGCCCACCAAGGGCCAAACCGGGCCTGGGTTAGCCGAACAGTTCGGAGTGGGAACCTAGGCGCGCGAGGTCGAGCGTGGACGGGTCCGGCTTGCGGCAGATGAGCAGGAGATCGTGCTTGAGGTGGCAGTCGCGGTAGTCCTTCCAGTCGCCGATGAGTGGATGGTCGCGATACGAGGCCAGGAGCGGCACGTCCGCTGCCAGCTGGGACACCACCTCAGCCAGGAGCGCGTCGAGCCGGCGCCTGTGCCGTCCTGCTCTCTCGCGCCTGTAGTCCCGCCGGAAGGCGGTTGAGCGCCTAATCTCCCGCATCGTCCCGCAGGTCGGCCATGAGGTCGTCCACGCCGGCGAAGCGCCGGAGCTTGCCACCCTCCAATTCCTTCATGGCGGCTCGGGTCCTGGCGTTGGGGACCTTCACCTGGAACGGAAGCGCCTTCTCCGCAGCCACCCGGGTGAGCAGGACCCGCACCGCGTCGGACACGGACAACCCCATGGCTGCCAACGCCTTCTCGGCCCTCGCCTTGATCTTCTCGTCCAGCCGCACGTGAACCATGGTCGTCGTTGCCATGCGATACAGCGGATCGCATACGCCTCGGTCGCGCCAGCCCTCGGGGGCGGACAGGCGCACATCGGTCCGAAGATCGACCTGGTCCTCCGGACGCGTTGAAGCCGGCATGTGCCCCGCGGTCGAGCGCGAGGCGGTGGATGTCGCCTTGGTTCGAACGCGACTGGCGACTCTACGCCGAGGGCATCATCGAGGCGCGCGGCAAGGTTCGCCGGTTCGTCGCCGGGATTCCCTACGAGGGGTTAGCTGTCGAGGAGCGCGCGCGCCTCTTCGAGTCCCGGGACGGCAGGGTGATCATGTTCAGGGCGCGACTGAAGCAAAATGGGGTCGACCCGGAGCAGCGTTCAGCGCTCATACACGTTCTTGGCACGATGGTCATGGAGGCGCGCGCGGCCCGGTCGGGGGAACGGTATTGGCCTAACTCGCGACCGCTGATTCTGTCGTGCAAGGGAGCGAGGTCCAGACTGTGTCAACATGGATAGTGGACATCAGCTTGATAATATATTGACCGGAAGGGTTTGAAACTGTACAAAGGAGGGATGCCACCTCAGTCAGGCCGCCAACATCCGATGGCCGTCGTGAGTAGGCGGACTGGCCTCCGACCCGACGTGATTCGGGCATGGGAAAGACGCTATCGCGCGGTGGAACCCTCGCGCACCCAAGGCAACCGCCGCCTCTACTCGGAAGACGACGTTCAACGGTTGCTCCTTCTTAGGCGGGTCGTCGATGCGGGGTGGCAGATCAGCCAGGTCGCGACGCTGCCCAACGGAGAGATCCGCGATCTCCTCGGTGCGGAATCCCAGGCCCCTCCGCGCCCGGGACGAAAGGCACCGCCTGGCGCCAAACACGATGACCTCCTCGCGCTCTGCCTGGAAGACACGAGGCGGCTCGACGGAGCGCAGCTGCAGGCTCATCTGGAAGAAGCCGCGGTCGAGCTCAGCCGGGTCGATTTGCTCGACAAGCTCGTGGCGCCGCTCGCGAAGGAGGTCGGGGACGCCTGCACCTCCGGTGGGCTGCGGATCGCCCACGAGCACCTCGCATCGGCGGTGGTCGGGCGTTTCCTGGAAAGCCTTCAGGGCGCCTATCGGACAGCCGAGAGCGCACCGGGCCTCGTCGTCACCACGCCGGCCTTCCAGCACCACGAGATCGGGGCCCTGATAGTAGCTGCGACAGGTCGGATCGAGGGCTGGAGGACGACCTATCTCGGCCCAAACCTTCCTGCTGAGGAGATTGCCGCGGCCGCCCGTATCCGGAAAGCCAAAGCGGTCGCACTGAGCGTCACGATGCCCGGCGACGACTCCGACGTCGCCACGGAGTTCCGGAAGCTCGGGCGCCTGCTGCACGGCCAGGCCGACCTGCTGGTGGGCGGGGCCGCGGCACCACGCTACCAGCAGGTCCTCGATGAGATCGGTGCGCTCCGCCTCGGCGACCTCGCTGCCTTGCGGTCGTATCTGCAGACCGCAAGGTGATCGTCCGTGGCACCAGGGACCGCCCGCGGATGGACGACCGACCCTCGAAAGCGTGTAGGACCGCTCCCTGCCATCTCCGCCGCGGACCGGTTGAACCCCGTGACCGACGACAGACAGCCGAAGAACGACGGGAGAGTGGAGCGACGAGCCCCGGGTGTAGCCTGCGGGTCCCGCGACGTCTACGTGACCACCCGAGGGCATCGACCCCTTCCAGCGACGGGCCGAAGCTCGCGCCGAACTGCTCGCTGTTCACGCCTCCGTCAGAAGGATTGACGCAAGCGGCTCGGTGGCTCGTCCACCAGGCGGACCCGTCCCCCTTGTGCCTCTACCAGTTGCCCCGAGTGCCGAGTTTGACAGATTGGGAGCCGGCGGTGGTACGGGCAAGCGAATCCCTTCGTCAGGTCGTGACCGCCTCATCTTGCGGGAACGAGAGCGCCGGCGTTGGCATCGACTCGATGGGCGGGTGGCCAGCCGGCAGGCGCGGGACCGCGCGCACGGGTGGGTGGCCCGGGGGTAGACTTGGCATCGCGCCGATGGGCGGGTGGCCGGGCGGGAGGCCTTCCGCGCCGTCGATGGGCGGGTGGCCTGGGGGCAGCTCGCATTCTACGGGAGGATGTCCTGGAGGAAGCTCTGCGGCCCCCGTCTCGGAGCCTTCCTGCCCTTCTTCCGC
>Ga0209048_10007051_pt1 | contig 10427 bp, 3 predicted proteins | sample FrelakmetCRP12CR_FD_187146 | JGI IMG/M metagenome (GOLD analysis project Ga0209048, IMG submission 187146) | Freshwater lake sediment microbial communities from the University of Notre Dame, USA, for methane emissions studies - CRP12 CR (SPAdes)... | ecosystem: Environmental > Aquatic >... | reverse complement strand
CTTGGTGATGGGCCGACGCAAGCTCCTCAAAGACAATAGCTCCTTGCGTCTCCGCAGCCCGACGACTAGTTTCGTAGGCATCAACTGCCAGCGTGCCGGAAATCTCTGCGGTTGCCTGTTTCACTTCTGTTGGTAGATAGATCAATCGGTCCCAGATTGTCCGCGCCGTCGGGCCGAATACACGTCTATCTTCGGTCAGAAAAAGCGCGAGGAAGCGCTGTTCGCGCCCGGCGGCGGTGTGAAGGCTGATGCGCCATAAGGACCATATCCCACTTGTCTTATCGGAAACCTCTGGGATAAGGACCGAGGGTATTGGTTGGCCCGGTACAAATACAGGCAAGCTAGTTGTCAGCGCCCTGACGCGTTCGTCCTCCAGGGATATGAGCGTGGCTCCTGGTTTATCAGCGTCGATACGGCTGAATACTGCCGACAAGCAGATGTCACCATTCGGCCAACGAAGATCGTGGCCGACGGCGGCAGGCTTGACGGATGCGCCCGCTAACTCATGGCTGCGTAGGAAACCGAGGGTCAGTCTCTCGGTCCAATACGGCATCTGGTGACTTGCTATTTTCTGTGCAGCCGAAGGGTCCAGCCTCTCGGTCGCGTTGAGCAATTTGGAACCTGCTCGGGTCTCCTTAGCTTGCCTGCGAATCTCGTCGGCCAAAGCGGAAGCCCGCCGCTCGGCTTCCTCGGGTGCGATGATCGCATGACCGAACAAATCCTCGAAGGGGACGCCACCCTCTTCCGAGTCGAGCACATCAGCAAGTTTGTCGACGCCGAACTCTTCGAGAATCCGCGCCAACTTCACTTCCAGAACTTCCCGGACTCGGAGTTCGACGGTCCCCTCAAGCGCGAAGTTCAGCGCGCGCACGATGTGTTTCTGACCGATACGGTCGACTCGGCCGATCCGCTGTTCGATCTTCATAGGGTTCCAAGGCAAGTCGTAATTAACGACCACGTGGCAAAATTGTAGGTTCAGGCCCTCGCCACCGGCATCGGTGGAGATGAGGATCTGGGCGTCGCGGGCGAATCGCTGCTGCTCTTGTTGCCTCTCCTGCAAATCCATCGCCCCGTTGAGAGACACGACTGTAAAGCCGCGACGCTCAAGGAAATTGGCAAGCATTCCCTGCGTGGGAACGAACTCCGTGAAGATGAGCACCTTCAGGATCGGATCTTTCTCCTCGCGTTGCTGCTGCTGAATGCGGTCGAGCAGCGCTTCCGCCTTCACGTCCGGCCCCATGGCCTCACAGCGCCGTGCGGCGGATAGCAAAAGCTCAACTTCCTTGCGCTCGTCCTTGAGACCTTTGAGTCGCGTCTTCAGGATAGCGTCGAGCTGTTGCTGCCCATCCAGCGAGGACCAGTCTTCGCCTACATCTTCTAGGAACAGAGAAAGTTGACATTGAGGTAGATCAAGCACCGCGAGCCTTCGTTCCAATGACGTACGAATCGCAGCTGTGCTGGAGGTGATCAGTCGCTGCATGAGGATCATCAGAAAGCCGACGGCGGTCTGCTTCTCCTTGATGGCGCGGTTGTAACCGTCGCGGACGTACTCGGTCACTGCCTCATAGAGTGAGCGTTGCTCTGCGTGTGCGGTCCCCCACGCGATCGGCACAAGCTGCGTGAAGCGCGGCTTGAAGAGCGGGTTCCCGTCGGCGTCGATTGCACGTCGCTTCTCCGTACGAATGACAAAAGGTGAAACCGCTTCACGCGTAATTGCGTCTTCACCAGGCAGGGCGTCTGGGTCAAGAAAACCGATCATTCTGCGGAAGGCGTCCGACTTACCTTGGTGTGGCGTCGCCGAGAGTAGTAGCAAGTAGGGCGCTGCCTGCGCGAGAGCGTCTCCCAATTTGAAGCGGGCGACCTGCTCGGTGCTACCGCCCAACCGATGCGCTTCGTCAATGACAATCAAGTCCCATCCAGCTGATACAAGGTCTTCGAATCTTTCGCGGTTGTAACGGGCAAGCTGCTCCTGGCTCCAACCGCGGCGGCTATCGATTGGCTTCACCGAATCGAGCGGGCATATGACCTGATCGTGCATTCTCCAAAGGTTTTCATTCTCGTCGATGGCTCCGACCTGCCTCAGTGCGGTGAGGCTGCCGGGAAGAATAAGCCGGAAATCCTCGTTGAAGTGGGTCTTCATCTCCGACTGCCACTGCAGGACCAGTCCCGTTGGAGCAACGACGAGTATTCTGCGAGCAAGACCCCGAATCTTCAGCTCACGGAGGATCAGTCCGGCCTCTATCGTCTTACCGAGGCCGACCTCGTCGGCAAGCAAGTAGCGAATGCGATCACCGGAGATCGCCCGCTGCAATGCCAGCAGCTGGTGAGGTAGCGGAATGACAGTGCCTTCCAACGGGGCGACCAGAGCATCACGCTCCAGAGCGTCAGAAATGCGAGCGCCGGCACTGATATAGGAAAGTCGGTGGAGAAGCTGTGACTCGACCGTTTTCAGCGGGGCGATACGCTTCTGCAGGACCCGAACGGCGGTACCACGACGCGGCAGCCAGACCAGGCAGGTCGCCTGACCCCATAGTGAGTCAGTGTCGACAATGCGGCATGGTTCATCATGGTCAATGCTGTGCCACCACTCGCCGGCTTGCATGCATGACCTCACTCATCACCGAGTCGCATGGTCGCGACGTCGTAGTACATCAGCAGCTTCTCATCCTCTTGAAGGACAGTCTCCGGAAGCTTGGCAGCGACACTGACAATGGCCTTGTAATCCTGTCCGTCATAAGCTGCCTTGAAACCCGCACGGACCGCTTCGGTCCGGAACAACTTCAATTTGCGTTCCTTTGATGTTTTATATGTCTCGAACTCGGTGAGCAGTGACTTCTCGCGGAGCTTTTCTAGATCGATCTGCTTGCTCGGATCGGGCACGTACCATCGGTCCTCCGCCTTGGCAATCAGTGCCGGATCATCTTTAGTTAGGTTGCGCAGCTCTTTGAAGTTCGTGGACAAATACGAATGGATCTGGCTCGGGACAGGGCCGATGCCATCGTAGAGGATGCAGTTCTGGCGAAGAATCTCTTTGAGTTCGATCGTTTGCTCGTGCTTCGCCCAGCTCTGTATCTCGCGCATGAAGACGGGTTGAAGGTCCTGGAAACTGCGCGGCTTTTGCTGCAATTCGCGGCGCACCCATTGGATGGCGCTCGCCTCGTCGGTCACAAAGAGGCTCAACTGGCGTAGCTCAGCAGAGGTGTTGCGCTTGCGGTCATACTCAGCAACCTGCGTGGGCAGGAAATACATGCCGTCGCGCTCGGGATGGCGCTGGTTCAAACCGGCAAAAAACTCGGCTGTCGATAGTGGTACGGAAAGGTGCCGTTGGACATGGAATGCGACCATACGGTCGTGAAGAACTTGCGACGTGCGCTCGGCAATGACATCCGCAGCCCCATCAACACTGGAGAAGACAGGAACGTGGCCGAGGTGTTCAGTGATGAAGGCCCATGCATGGTCGGGTGATGCTTCTCCAAGTGCAAATCGAGCGCTCAAACCTTCAGTGGGTTTGTACGCTGAGATGACTAGATCTTGATCGACCGTAACACCGTGTACTTGATTAAATGATTTCTGCTTTTTATCCAAAGTTCTAACATCGGCAACTACAAAGCCCGCAGTTCCGAGTGCTTCCTGTATTGCCCGCCAGACGGCATTAGACGAATTGCTAAAAACAACCGTCATCCAGCGTCCAGGTTTCAGGATGCGTTGGTACTCTACAAAGCACCGCCGCATTAGATCTTGATATTCGACTACCCTTTTTATTTGGGCTGGGCTGACTATTGCTTCATCGGTTGTGTCTGTGAAAACACGGTTAAAAGCTTCACATACAAAGTTCAATTCCGCATAAGCGAAATTTGAGCCAAACGGAGGGTCGGTAAAAATGTAATCAATTGATGATGATGAAATAGGGATCGCGGCACAGGAACCTGTTGATATCGCGGCGTGCGAGGGAAAGGTATAGGCTCTATTAAATACGGACTTAAGTCTCTTCAGTTTTCCATTCAAGATATACCATGGGCTTACCTCGGAAATCTGAGATCCAATATAATAAACACCACTTAGTGCACGGTTCACCTGCGAGAAATGTGATGGGCTATAGCGATTTAGCAGAGACATCCCCCAGATCGCTTGCTCGAAGAAGAATTTAACAGCATTGCGCAATCCCGTATTAGGAATAGCATTAACCTTATTCCAGATGGCAGCTAGAGCTTGAGCCTGGCGCGGTATAAATAAATGATGCACATGGGAAAAAGATGCTGTCCCGGCTCTCCACTTGTCGCCCCAATTGGCGATGGAAAGCGGCGCGTGCATCATTCGATCAGTTGGTATTGAGTGAGGCCAAGGCAATCGTGCGACACGATCAAGCAGTGCGCGGTCTTCAGAGTCTATCTTCTTTTCGAATATCTGTTTTCCAACTCGGTAATTGATGAGAACAGGTACGCGCTTGGGTGTTTTGAGTTGGGTTTGAAGAGCAGAATCGATTGTTGTTTCGAAGTGTTGTTCTAGCTTTTTCTTTGTTAGTTCGATATTGCAAGATGGGCACCGAAATTGTTCTCGAACCTGCTTTGATTTAAGATCTAGCGCTTCAGCTACGAAGTTGATTTCGTTGGCGCATTCTGGACAAGAAAATACTTCGCTCCAAACTGTGTAGTTTATTATTCCCTGTGTCTTTCCGTCACTGTGCAGAGTGTTATAGATCCAACCGAGCTCTTTTTTTGTCTCGTCCAGAATCTCTTGGGCGGTGCGCGCAAATTGATTGATATCGAAGCGCAAATTATATCCGGCTTCAATGAATGTAGCGGCTGGGCTAAGGTCATTGAGTAATACTCTGCGCGCGCCCCACTTCGGCTTTGGCAGGCCTTGATTGGACCACTCCGCCTCAATTTGTTTGCGGTACTCCGCCGGCGCCGAGCCGCACCACTGCGCGGCCACACCTGTCATGCCTGACCCTGCGAAGCCGTCAAGCACAATGTCGCCCGGCTCCGTGTAGTGAAGGATGGACGGGACAATTGCGAGGTGCGGAACCTTCGTGTGATAGCTATGCGCCCTGTACAGGGCGTCGGTCTTGCCAACGCTTGTATCGACGGCAAAGGGGTCACGCTCATAGCGATCCGTCGGATCGTAGGGCTTGCCATAGACGCGCACGAAATCGGCAAGAAAGGGATTGGGACAAGCTGTGTACCATGGCGGGTCGGACATCCGGATGATGTCGTCGTCAGACCCCTTCGGAAAACCTGGCGTCTTGCGAAATTCAGGGTCGGCAAGACTTTCACGCAACTTCTGGGTGAAATAGCCGCGGCGATCATCCTGATTGTCGAACGTCATCCCGAAGCATTCGACCTTACCTTTCTCTAAAGTCTGCTGTTCCACCGACTCGTCCACCAAACGCAGTTGTCCGGATCCCTCAATGAAAAGGTCGCCGGTGTTTCCTGATTTGCGCTTCTGAGCCATTGCGACCAACCTCACTCGATGACGATACGGACCTTGGACGCATCCTTGCCCTTGGTCAAATTTGCGACATAACGGTCGAAGCGATCACGCAGATCGCTGACTGTGCAAGGAAGCCCTCCCTCGGAGAGTGCGACCTGGAGATCAGCGCTGCCAAGCGCCACCTTCTGCAGCCCGCTCAGAACTTCTTGCAGCGCCTTGACAAAAGCGGGGCTTACGGGATTCGGAAGCTGCATACTCTTCACGAAGCCTTGCAGCTCGCGCTTGCCGGTGGCATCAGTGACCAACTCGATGTTTCCCGACACAGTGGGGTCTTCCAGGTTAGCGCGAAGCGTGTCTGTCCATCCGCGAACGATGCCGTCCAGTACTTCGTCAAGATCGGTCAAGGCCTTCTTCGCGGTAGCGCTACCTGCTGGTTCCTCCGATGGCCGAAAGCCACAATGCGGGCAGAGAGGGTCGCTGTCCAAATCGGGACGACCAAGCTGGAAGCATGTCTTCAGCGCGAACAGTTTGTTCTCGAAATCCCGGAGCTGCTGGGTCGGCATCATCTCGACGCCGGCAATCTTCTGAAGCTGAGCAAGCCGCGTATCCTTGGCGAGATTAGCCTTGCGTTTGTCGTCATTGGCACCAAGGCGAGTACGCTCATGTGTGGCCAAATACGCATCCTGGTACTTGGTTTTCAAATCTCCCAGCGTCTGGGTGAGGAGCCTCTTGAAATTGGCGTCGGACCGTTGCTTTGGGCTAGCGATCTTGGCCATTAGATCGGCGCGGGCGGTACGAACCGCGTCCTGCCAAGGATGGCTGGCGTCGAGCAGTGCTTCGGCCTTGCCTAGATAGGAAGTGAGCGGATTGGTCTGCTGCAGAAGCCCAGACAATTCGTCGACTTCACGTGAGAGGTCGATCGCCGGTTTCTGCCCAAGAACCGTGGCGGAGTCGTACGGGAAGTTTTTCAGCTTTCCAGACGTGTTGAACGGCTGGAGCGATTCAAGAAATCCCTTAAGGCTACCGAGCCGTTCCTTCCAGTCCTTTTGCTCCTGCTCCGACAGGATTGGGCGGCCCCAAAAGATAAGTTCAGGGATGCGTGCCTGGGCAGCAACGACCTTGCCGAGTAGCTCGGCGGCACGCTGCTGAATCTTGGCGACGCCGTCATCCCGGTTCGCAGGATTAACGATGAAGCCCTTCGGCACGTCCAGCAGATCGCACAGATCCTGGAGCGGGCCGAGCGGCAGGTCGCGCGGACGATCGATGTGCTTGAACTCTGTGACCTCGGCAATTCCGACCTTGGCGAATTGGTCGATGCCGGCAGCGTCGATCTTCTTGCCGGCGAGACTAAGGACAATATCCCCGCTATGGACCAGAGCAGCAAGGACCACACTCAGAAACTCAGGCTCAATGCGAAACTTGGTCCAGTAGTCGACGCCAGCATCCGAGGCGATCAGCTCGGATCGATTGAGAACCTGACCTTGGCCTTTCTGGCTCAGGGCGTCGAGCACGTATTTGGCGTAGCGGGAATTGCGAGGTTTTAGAATTTCCCCATCTAGCAACTCCAAGGCATCCAGGATTGCCGTGCCCTGCTTGCTTTTCACACCACCAGCAATCCACCGCAATGCCTCCTGCGCGGCCTGGTCCCGGTTTTGGCGAGTGACCAAGACGCTGAAGATCGGGTACTCGGGGCTTCTATCAGCAAAGTGAGGCGCCAAAAGCGCCGAACCGGCTGTGCTCACGTAATCTTTGACTGTAGGATTTGGCGGCAGTTTGCCGCGAACGACTTCGAGCAAGATCTTCGAACGCCCTTGGTGGACAACCTCGACTGCCGTCGGCATGTGCTCGCGCAGCCAAGTTGTGAGAGTCTTGAGATGATCGCCGGCCTTATCCTCGTAGATCTTCTTGTTACTTCCGGATGCGGCAGCAGCCTGTTCACGCGCGCCTGCATAGAGTCGCAGTGTGCGGTCGAATGTGTCGTCGCGATCCTTCAGCTTGAAAAAGACCTCGTCCGCTTTTTTCTCATCCTTGAAGTATGGAGCATCGAACGGCTGCAGAAAATAAAGGTAGAAATCACGCGGCGGCTGCGCGGTGGAACGTTCGTTGGGCGCACCAAAGAAAAGATAGCCGCTTCGCCCAGCGCGCCGCTCCCGCCACTCGATCTCGTGCTCCCAGATGCGATAACCAGTGACATAAGCAGGCGCATCCGGATCCTCAAGGACAACCCGCCGCAGTGCGTCAAAGTAGTAACGATCAAGCTGTGGAGCACCGAGGGTCTCGGCACGCTTCTCGATCAGGGAATCAAAATCCACATCCTTCTTTAGATCGAGATAGTACTGACCGTTTTCCTTATTGAAGCTAAGGAACTGCCCACTAACTGTGCGGAGAAGCTCCTTGAGCACCTTTTCGACAAGTGTCCGCAGAAAGTCCGCATCCTTTTCAGGCACAGGCAGCATGAGGCAGAGATCATCTCTCAGCTCTTCAGCGGTTGCGCCGATGGGGGCGTAGATGTCCGATGTCGTAAGTCGATGGACAGAAAGGGCGTGAACTATTCGAATTGCAGCCGGCTTGTATTGCGGGCTCGTAAAGGCCTGCTGGACTCGTGCATCGAGCACACTACTGCGATCGATGACTTCCTTGATCGCGGGGTCCGACCGGAAGGATGGGTTGTCACGCAGCACGCCCCAATAGGAATCATAAGCAATAAGACCGGTATCGTTGTGAGGAACGTCCTGGTCAATGATCTTTCGAATGGCAGCGCTGAGTGTTTTCAGTATCTCTCGTTTTTCTGCGACGTACACGCGCTCGAACGTGTCGAGATACGCGGGGTGTACGGGGAAAAGACGGACGAAATCCTCGATCCGCTCGTTCATCGAACCATAAAGCGGAGCGAACTGTTTGAGGTGTTCACGAATGAGCGCCTGTTGTTTAGCGCTCTTCTTCAAGATGCGTTCGGCGACGACGAAGGCGACATCATCGCGCGCAATGCGAACCTGTTCGAACCTGTCCTTCACACGGCGTAGCGTATCGGCGACAAACTGAAAGCGAGGATTATCGAATAGACTTTCCTGCACGCCGGCGATAAAACGGAACCGCGACCCCTTACAGACTTCGCCTAGCTCGCGTAAGAACGAGAGGTCGAGGCTCAAAGCCTGGTCGGCCCGCGAGCGCAAGTAGTCGAGCAGCTCGTCGACCACAAGTACCAACCCCTGATCGGGGTGCGCGGTCTGAAACGCCGCCATCATCTTCTCAAAGTCGGTCTTGTTCTCGTGTCGATCACCTGTCGGTGGAAATGCGTACGATATCCCAAACTTGCTCAGACCATCTTCTAGGACGGAGCACACGATGTCCCTCAGTGACATCGTGGTCGAGCCAATCTCTGCCCGGATTACGACGAACCGTCCGGCAACCTCAGCGGCGCGTTCGGCCACTTTGGGATTGGTCAGCAGTGGCGCAAGATCGGGGTGTTCAGCAACCGCCGAGATGATGGCCATTAAATGCGACTTGCCGGTTCCGTAGTTACCGACGATAAAAATTCCCTTGTTATCCACCGGTTTCGTGAACTGCAATTGGGGAAACACGAGATCGCAGAGCAACTCTGACATCCGCTCAGAAATCACGAAAGTTTCGACGAGACGTCGCGCATCTGAGACCGATTCAGCCTCGCGTAGCTGCACGACAGTTTCGATTGGCTCAAACCGAATAAGTTCTGAATACTTCATTTCGTCTCCGCTTTAAAAGGTTCAGTCTCGCCTTGTTCTTTGTCACCGGCTTTAACGATCACGGCTTGGGGCGTTGGATATCGCCGAGCTTCCGGATGACCAGGCTCGGCATAGTTTAGAGACGAACCGTCAAAAGTGCCCGGCCATGCGGCGATAATCGTACGATTCCGGGACAACGATTGGAGAAGCCGAAGAGGGTCCTGTGCCAGTTCTTCGGCAAAGAGGAGCTCGATGTTGTCTAAGAGAATGACATCCGACGTCTCCGCGCGGATTGTGTCGTCAAGGATGCCGGCCACGCGCACAGCGCGCTGCCGGTGCGTTAATTCCAAAAGCTTTTCCGAGAGTCGCAAGTTCACATTGATGCGCGGCCAGCTGTGTCCCGATGCTAAGTCTGACAATGCCGCCGTCTTGCCCGCGTGGGCAGGACCTACAGCCAAGATCAGCCTGTAGTAAACGTCCCTGGTTTTGGGCAAGGCATCCTGGATTTGAACCGAGAGTAAAGTCGCCATCTCAGCTCCTTCCCTCGTTGCGTAAGATATTCTGAGAGTAGCATGCGCAGAGAAACGCGTGCCGAAGAGTACGATCAATACAGTTATATAAAGCTGGGTGCTTCTCCACCATGGCGAGAGTGTAGCTAATCGTTACACAGACGCATACCGAAAACTGTCGGATCATAATAACGAAATAGCGGAGAAGAAATCGCTGGATTCGAGTTTGCACATTTTCTGATTATGACACTTGTAATGCTTTGAGGGACATTTGACATTCAGACGGTGAAAATTGAGCCTCTTCGAGGATAACCAGGAGTAGATCGCCTGAGACCCGCCTGTGAGTGGCGAATTCCTAGTCAAGCGGCTATTGGGGTATAAAAGAGCCCCCGACACTGCTGGTGCCAGGCATATCGACCGAGTGCAGCGGGGGGGCGGTTTGCCGGACTCTTGCGCCGGAGTCGCATGGAGCGAACGGTGTACGCGATCCTCGTTATCATAGGCCTTGAATTGATCGAGCTTCCGCGTCAAGTCGTCAACATGCCTGAAGAGGACGTAGTCCAGATACTCCTGCCGGATGGTCCCGATCAGTCGTTCGACGACGGATGCGAGCACGGGATTAGGGGAAAGGTCTTCATTTCGTCGACGTCAAGCACGCGCAGGTTGGCTCGCCAGCGATGGAATGTGAACAGCGGATCATTGTCAGAGGACAGATGGGTTGGCGGAGCATGACCGGCCATGGCACGGGTGAACATCCTACAGACCGCAACCCCATCAATGTCAGCAG
>Ga0209048_10007050_pt1 | contig 10428 bp, 13 predicted proteins | sample FrelakmetCRP12CR_FD_187146 | JGI IMG/M metagenome (GOLD analysis project Ga0209048, IMG submission 187146) | Freshwater lake sediment microbial communities from the University of Notre Dame, USA, for methane emissions studies - CRP12 CR (SPAdes)... | ecosystem: Environmental > Aquatic >... | reverse complement strand
CCCTGCATACGAACGGCTGCTCGGGGAAAAAGGGCCTATGCTGGAGGATTATAAGAAGCGATTCGAGCCTGCGTGTTCCGGGTATGTGCTGCATCTCGGCGTGGATAAAAGATACGAGCAACTGGCGCATCATAACTTTTTCTTCTCAAAGGACCCGGAAAAAAGTCATCATGAACTATTCCATGAGAAACGGCTTCCTGAGGATCCAACAATTTATCTTGTCGCACCCAGCCGAACGGATCCATCACAGGCGCCTGCCGGGTGTGAGAACCTGAAGATACTCCCGCATGTGCCCTATGTGCAGGACAAGCCTTTTACCAAAGAGGAATACGAGCAATTCAGGGAGAGAGTGCTGGACAAATTGGACCGCATGGCCCTTAAGGATGTACGAAAACACATAATAACAGAGGATGAGTGGACTCCTGAAGACATTCAAAAAAGATATTATTCAAATCGGGGAGCAATATACGGGATTGTCTCAGACAAGAGAAAAAACAAAGGCTTCAAAGCACCCCAGAAAAGCGAGAAATACAAAAACCTCTACTTTGTCGGGGGCAGTGTGAACCCGGGCGGAGGAATGCCGATGGTCTTCCTTTCCGGACAGCAGGTCAAAGATAAGATAGTAAAAGAACATGACGGTAAATGAATGACTATTTGATCGGGAAATGGAGCTTGCTGCCTTGGATCGGCTCTATTGGGTGATGTTGTTACAGAAGAACGCTGAATGGATCCCGAATTTGGTAAAAGAAATACCAGGATTATTTCCTTTTTGTGTAAATCCCGATAAAAAAAGCTAGGGGAATTCCCCACAACGGGTTTGCAATTATGGCAAACAGTTCGATACTCCCAAGAATCGTTCTGGCCAGTGGTGTATCATTGCCGTATGCGGTCTTGAATGCAATAAAAAATACGGCGAGCCAGACTGCAATGAATATTGCGACTGCCCATATACCCCGTTTCCAGTTCTCTTTGATGTCGTCCAGGAGGTTCAGGATGCGTCTCTCCCTATCGTAATTTTCATAACGTGAATAGAAAGTATTCGAGACACTATACCAAAGGATTTGCGGGATGGAATGAACCGAACACAGGTAGATGAGGCAATGGGATAAAAGGGACGATTTCAGATGGAAAAATCGTGATGGGGAAGGTGAAGTGATGAAGTTAATCCGGCCTTGAATACCAGAATCTTCCATAGTCATCTTTTTTTTCAACAAGCGTCCGGTTTTTTACGCATTTTTTTAAGTAACTCCTGAACATCGCCATCTGGATATTCCCGATATTTGAGGTTATGGCGGAGGTGGTGAATCTTCCATTGAATTTTTTAAGATAAATTTCCAGTTGTTTTTCCATTCTTAATTCCGGACTTTCCTTTACCGCAGGTGACCATGTTCGAATACCAAGTGGTAATTCGACGTTGCATGCATCAAACGTACACTTGGCGTTCTTCTCCTCCGTCCAGATATTTGCGCACCGTTTACAATGAAGGGTGTCCACCATGACATACACCTCTTCACTGCCACACACCGGACACCTCCCCATTGTCACCATTTCGCCACCTCCTCTCCTGCAGGTACTTATTGGCTCTTCATGTACATTATTTAATATAGAACTAGATGGAAATGCATTTCTTGATATATATAATCTTCTATGATGATACTGGCACGGTAACCTTTTTTACCTGCCATTTCTGGAATTATCGGAGGCAAGGCCAGCGGTTTTAATATATCCACAGGAGAGATCATCTCCTGGTCATGACACATCCTCCCCGCATCACTGATGAATCCGTACTTGTCCGCTGGATGGGTCTTGAGATCGCGAAGATGAACGAGGGAGTAATTTCCCAACGAAAGTCTCTTGCCATCCTGCTCACGGAAAAGGATCCGGTATCGGTCACCAGGAAGGGTGACACCTACCATTTTGATCCATCCGTTATCGCGACCCTGGGAAAAGCCCTGCCGGAAGATCTCCAGCGGCAGCTCAGGCTCCCGGTCCTGTTCTATTCTTCCCCTGACGTACCGTACAGCTGCATGTGTCCTGATGAGACTGCACTTGCAGCCCTTCAGCTGCTGGGCGAAGTGAGCAGCCTGCGAACGTTCGAGGGAGGCCGGTTCTGGATGTCGCGTCCGATTGCCTACGCCATTATGAAGAAGTACCCGACGGCGGCACAGATTGTGATGGGAGCGTGAGGGGTGATTCTGATGAGATCAATTTGTTTCTTTTCCGGACCGGGACGTTAGAGACCATTTCCCCTGGCATGTTTTATAAAATAGCATAAGAGATCTGAATCGACTTCATACTGATTTCACCTTCGTTTCCCGATACCTGTTGTTGATACTGCTTGCAGGGATACTATCATCTCTTCACGGGTATAGTGAAATACATGGACAGGATTACCCTTCGATCGGTTGCATTGGCGTTAGTATGTATCCTCATACCCGTGGTTTCAGGAGCCGTTGTTGGCATCCTCACGATGTCCGGAGTGACTGACTGGTATACGACGCTCAACAAACCCTGGTTCACACCACCTGGTTACGTGTTCGGTCCGGTCTGGACTGTTCTCTACATCCTGATGGGGATCTCCTTGTACCTTGTCATTATTCACGGATGGGAAAACGAAACCGTGAAGACGGGAATTGTCCTCTTTGCCGCCCAGCTGGGGGTAAACCTCCTGTGGTCCTTCCTCTTCTTCGGGCTGCATTCACCCCTGGCCGCTCTCGCATGTATTGTCGTATTGCTTGCCCTTATCGTCGCGACCATAATCACCTTCAGAAGGCTGTCAAAACCTGCTGCTGTGCTTCTCGTTCCCTATCTTGCCTGGGTCTGCATTGCCACTGCATTAAATGCCGGGGTCGTTTTCCTGAACTAAAACGCCTCGCAGGTTCCGATAATCATGATCCTAGGTTCCTGCATTACCTTCTTTACGATAGGATATCCTTTCTTCTTTCGTTTTTTTGGGTCATCCCGCGCCAAAATAGTTGATTCAATACGGAGCAAAAGAACTTTTTAAAGCAACTGTTTTTGTGAGTGATCATTCTGAAATTAAGTACCATAATCAAATGCATCCGGTGCTTTACAAGTTGGGTGATCGATGGGGATATCCATATCACCCATACCGGATCATATCACGCATTGAGGTGCACTTTTCCGTTGAAGGTCGCGAAGAATCCTCCGGATATGGCCTATGTTGATGGTCCTTGTCGTGAGCAGGCAAAGGTAATTGTCAAGGTATGGTGCGATAATCATGTTACCCGCAGGCAACTCGATAGTCATATGTACAAAAGGTCCCCAGGTGGGCCGGGGGGTAATTTTCTTTGCTGTCTCAAGCATTGTTCGTGCGATTTTTAACAGGGCCTCACTATCGGTATCTCCCACCGTAATGACAATTCGGTCATTATTGAATACTGAAATGGCAACAATGCCATCGATTTCCCTGATCTGCGAAAGTATGGTTATGTCCGTATCATCACCAGCAGAAGGTTGCTGTACTACCGCTCTTTTGTAAAGCGTGTGAACCCGTGGGGAAACCGCGACCGGTTCAGGGATTCTTTTGTCCTCGATAGGTTTTGCAACCGGTGGATCTGCCGGGCGGGATGACAGGGTTGGTTGCCTGGATAATGGTTCCGAAAAAGTCGTTCTTTCAATCCTCTGAACCCGTGGGGAAACCGCGACCGGTTCAGGGATTCTTTTGTCCTCGATATGTTTTGCGACCGGTGGATCTGCCGTGCGGGATGACAAGGTTGGTTGCCTGGATATTGGTTCTGAAAAAGTCGTTCTATCTTCAATCCCCTGAACCTTTGGGTAAACCAGGTCTGGTTCAGGGATTCTTTTGTCCTCGATAGGTTTTACGACCGGTGGATCTGCCGGGCGGGATGGCACGGTTGGTTTCCTGGATACCGGTACTGATACTTTGGGAACTACTGGTTCGTGGTCTTCGATATTGCAGAGTTTCAGAGCCCAGGCTAATTCATCCGGGTTATATTTACAGAGATTAAAATCAATGACGGGATGAGAGTTGAAATAATCCAGTGCTGTGTTCCCTTTCAGCTCGATTGTTCCATGTTTGAAATAATAGAAAAGCGGTTTTCCTTTTTTTATTAAGATAAATCCTTCCCCGTCCTGGATCACCACCCGCACTAGTCCGATAAACCGTAATGTATGCGTGGTTATCCATGACGCTGGTGCCTGCATCCATCCAAGACTTTTTCCTTCGGGTAATGGTTTCATAGAAGTAAGACAAGGGTTTCTTTGTTCTTTTTTATCTCCTGGTTGATCTGTGCGATATTTGCCGTGTTCTGTGCAATTACCAGTAAAAAGAAATCTTCATTGAGAGGCACAAGGAGGAGGAAATATTCAGAAAATTCTATGAACGCCATGAAAGCGGGAGTATTACCAAAAGTTTCCAATGTGGCTTTTGAACCCATCGTGAAGTTGGAAACTGCAGCCATGAAGGAAGTATCATATTCCATACCCGACTTCAAGCTCTCAACAATGCCACCATCCCCTCTTAAGACAATGACACCCCGGACATCCGGAAGGTTGAGAAATTTATTCAGGATTTCCCTGAGCATGGGGGTCCCCTTATCTGTAGGTGCACGGAGTGTCAAAACATCAGTCATGGAACAACCTGGATTTCTGGATAAACTTTTAAACGTCAGTGGATTTATTAATCCCCGACAGACGGTCGATCTTCAGCGGTAATACATCTCTGGCTATCCAGCCCGGTTACTCATCCGTTTCTTTTGCCAGCGTATCGAGGATCTTATACGTATTGATCATCCGGTTAAACGCGATCTGGAGCTCGCCAATCTCATCATTACTAAGCAGTTCAATTTCCGGATTTTTCAGTTCCCCGGTGCTCATGCTGGTGGCAATTTCAGATAGTTTTACAATCGGGTTCGTTATACTACTGGCGAGGAAAAAACTCCACATGACGATGACAGAGAGGGTGACGAACGTGAGCACAAAGATGCTGTTTGTCAGGCCGAGGCTGGTAACGATGCTTTGCGTTCCTCCCATGGAAACCATCCCGAGAAGGATGATTGGGATCATTGAAACAAAGAGCATACTCACCATCAGCTTATAGAAAATGGGGATCTGGATCGAAAACCCACGGTGTGCAGGCATTACCTGGTTCTTTGTAGCAGACATATATGTCTATTAACAAATCTCCTTTAAATATATTTCTAGTACTTAAAATAATTGATTTCTAAAAAAAGTTTTAAAAGTCTTTAAAATGAAAAATTTTTGATATATCCCTTCTAATGCGGGATAGTACGCTTACTTCCTGAATACTATTTCATAGATTTGAGAGCGGTCAAAAAAAGAACCTTTTCTACCCAAAACAATCCTGACTATAAGTATGGACAGGCACGTTGACCAGGTTGCTCCCTGAGGAATGAACTGCGGGATCTGCAGCTGTTATCTTGCCGGGACCCATGATATCAAAAACCTCGGTGTGAAGATGGCATACTGCCGCGGGTGCCGCCCGAGGAACAAGTCCTGTGCGTTGTTAAAAAAGACGTGCCAACTCCTCGCCGAAGGTTCGGTGACGTTCTGTTACGAGTGTCCCGGATTTCCCGGTAAACGGCTTGTTGCACTGGACAAACGCTACCGTGAACGGTATCATATGAGCATGCTCGAAAACTTATCGTTCATCAAAGATAGTGGAACAGATGTATTCCTGCAAAAAGAAGAGGAGAAGTGGCGGTGTGCCGGCTGTGGCGGGACAATCTCCTGCCACAATGGGATCTGTTTTGACTGCGGTATTGATCGGCTCAAGGTACACGCCCTGAAAAAGAGCGGGCTGTACCGGTGGGATGAACAACCTGAGTCAAGCCAATAAGTAGGTGCTCCTTCGGGCTGGTTTACCCGGTGTTTCACCTGACGCTCTCTAAATGCCCTCAATTTTCTGATATTTTGTCAAAATACTCCAAAATATCCATTTTTCAGGAAAGGGCTTCCAATGGCCTTCCCGGGCACGATCTCCCCTTTAATGGGCCAAAGTATGTGCCAAAAGGAAATCAGCTCATGTTTGGGGGGTCAGATTCTGGCTGTTTATTGGAGTATTCCTGGCAATCCGGGCTTATATTGAGCACTTTTTTGAAACCGGCAAATCGGGGCGTTTTGCGGGCGTTTCCGGAAAGTGGTAGGGGGAAACGGGGGCTGTTTCGGGGTTGGATTGGGGGTAATAATGATACTGTGGGATTGATAAAAAACGAGGAATTCCGAGGCATAAATCGCCGTAGGTTTATAAAACCTTTTACACTCCTTCAGAGTCAATCGGGGAACAAGGTGTATGATGAAAAAAGATAATCGAAAATATTTTTTTTAATAAACTATAGCAAAATGAGATTTCAATATTCAGATAAATATTCTAAAATGTTTGATAAAATATCAAAAGGCAATCTTTTTTAACAACAATAGTATTACAATAACTTATAAAAGTAATAACATGTTATTGGTGAAACGATGCATATTCCTGACGCATTTATTCCAATCTGGCAGGGCGCGATCTACTGGATCATTGCCCTTGTTTTTATTGCGCTAGCCCTTCGTTGGGCTAGAAATGAGCTAACCGAAGAGAAAATACCGTTAATTGCAGTATTGGCAGCCGGTATCTTTGCTCTCCAGTCATTCAACCTTCCGATTGCCATGGGGACGAGCGGACATCTTGTTGGCGGGGCGCTTGCCGCAATCATTCTTGGATCACCATTAGCTGCTGTCTTCATTCTTACACTAGTCCTGGTATTACAGGCTATTATGTTCGGTGACGGAGGCATCACCACCATGGGTGCCAATATCATCAATATGGGTGTAATTGGAGGATATGTCGGATTCTATACCTTCAAAGGATTGATGGCAGTTACTAAAAATGTTAATATCTCCGGATTTGCAGCGGCATGGTCTGCCTGTGTTATCCCGGCGATTGCCTGCGCATTCGAAATGTATTTTGCAGGTACGTTCCCACTTGTCCCGGGACTCATCGCTATGGGATTGTATCATGCGGTGATTGGGATTATTGAAGGATTTGTTACGGTGTTTGCGATCCAGCTAATAGTCGCGGCGCGACCAGATATTGTGGATTTTAAGATAAATATTAAAGAAGCACCGGGGGTGAAGGTGTAATGGACAATAAAACATTTCTAATAATTGGAATTATTGTTGCCCTCGTTATTGGTATAATGGCGGTCTTCCTAGCATCCAGTGATCCCGATGGACTTGAGAGTACTGCGTTGCTAGTACAGGGACAAAAAACACTGACTGGAGGTACTCCAGCGGACGCCCAGATCCATGAAGATACAACCGGAAAATTGTCTTACGAACCACCAATGCCGGATTACTCGATGGGTAAATCGCTCGGTTCATTGGGAGGAATCATTGCTATAGTTATCGGGACACTCCTCACGTTTGGGATTGCACTAGGTATCTCGAAATTGCTGCTTGAAAGAAAGAAAAGAAAAGACATGAAGATACATCAAAAATCTTAATTTTTTCCAACCCTTTTTATTAATTCCATTTCTAAAATCATGATATCAGATGTGATGGGTTGCAATTTGCTAGATAACTATAACCCCAGATCATAATTCGTGGAGTAAGATTCGAACCTGCGAATGCCCTCAAATCGATCTTGATCGGTGTGTCAGCTGATTTACCTCAATCCTAACATTTTTCCAACGTATAACTACTTTCGGATCTACTGTTCACGACTACAGCCGGGCAGAAATTAAAAAAATAGTCTCTTGTATCTATTTTGCTTCGAGGCTCGGGATGCGGCGGACAAGTTCCGGCCAGTCACCGGGAATAGCTTTCCTGATAAGCTGCTTTACCCCGGCAAAGACCGGTATTGGCATCAGCGTCTGCCAGACCAGGGTCATGTTCTCACGGTCGTTCATATCGATCAAGGGGTAGAGCCACATGACGACGTCAGAGAACCGTGACTGGGGAATCAGACCGGACATTATCCCCACCACTTTGCCCTGTTCTGGCAGGGGGATTTTTTCCCGGAAAATCCGGTAGAGATGAGCATCTTCCTTGTTCAGGTGTATGCCCAGGTGAAAACGAAATGCAGCTGTAGCCCGGGCTGTTTTTAAGGGGTCGTGTTCATCATACGATGTTTTCAGTTCTTCATAGGCCGCATCGAGGCCGTGATGATCGATGATATATGCCTCGGCAACCAGGGGAGCAACAGATTCGACTGCGGGAAAGACCGCTGCCTCCTCTCCCTTGGCATGCCAGACGAGTATCTCGTTAAAGAACCGGAACCGCTCGATAGTCGGGGCGAGGCCCTGTTTTCCTTTTGCAGCATCGAATGCAGCCGCATCGATACGTTTCAGGTCAGCCCTGAACGCATTGTGTATTGCCCGTATTGCATCAACAGGTTCTGCCATATGCTTTCAGAATCCTCTCGCTGGCTGATAAAGGTATTTCCAGTTTTCAAATTTTGACAGGACACTCGAGAGCTGAGGACAACAGGACTATTCCCCCCATGTTTAACACCCACCAGAATTGTCGGGATCCCTGTCAGGAAGATGAGGACTTTAGTATCGAAAGGGAAGATTCCCGATACCGGGGTTACCTTTCCTGCCACACCACGATCATGGGAACGACCCCGGTTAACGGTGATAAAAAAATTAAAACAGAATCTGACAATTAATTTTCATCAGATTGTGATGTGGTATTCTATCGTAGAGAATTTCTACCCGGAGAATTCATTAATCCATATCATAACTATTCGGTATCCAGCCAAATTCAGTTCTGGTCCAGTGGAGTTCTCCGCCACATTCCGGGCAGGAATGAGGTCCCGCTGGCGGACCGGTAATCGGGACATTCTTCATAAAATACTCCTCATTGCATTTTGAACAACCGTAACGTTCCATGCTGTTAGATGCAGTTCTCCAAGGGATTAACCTTGCAGCATTCTGACATTTTGGTTAGTTACGTTCTCAATTAAGAATAAATCCAGATATGCGCCTGGTGAAAAAATCTGCATTGAAAATTTCAAAGCCTGGAGAGTCTTCCTTTCCCTTTGCAGAATCGAATGCACCCGCATCAATACGTTTCAGGTCAATCCTGAATGCATTGTGAAACGCCTGTAGTGCATCAACAGGTTCTGCTCTATGCACGTCCAATCCCGTCCCTTGCCTCTATGGTTATTTCCCGTTTTTATAATTTTGACAGGATTGTGGGGGATTGAAGTTTACATTTTATTTTTCAGGCCCTTTGCAAATGCCCGTGCTGCTGCCAGATCTTTCTCATCGGGTCTTCCCTTATTGATCCCCCCGATGAGCTTTAAGGGGCCGAACGTATCCCATCCTTTGCAGCAGAATTCATCCACGATGGTAAATCCATGGCTCACCAGGTTTTCCTTCAGGGCAGCGTGATGTTTTATCTTCCCATCACCGCTGGTAGAGAAAACAAACGCCTGTTTTTGCATCGCTGTTGGCAGCGACTCTACCAATTGCAGGAGTGTCTTGTGGTGTTTCATGAAGTAGATCCCGGATCCAAAGCCAATCAGGTCATATGATGCGAGCGTTTCGGGTTTTGCATGCCCGGTGTGGATATAGTCTGCTTCCAGCTCTTCTGCCATCACCTTTGCCACTTTTTCGGTGTTCTGGTGATGAACTGAGGTATAGATAATCAATGTTTTCATGGGGGTCTCTCTGGAGAGTATCAGCTGTGTTTTTATTTTCATTTCGGAGGTTAGAATCTTTGGGATTTATTGACGTGTATGCTCCATGGCGAGATCGAAACGATCGAGGTTCATCACTTTGGTCCAGGCTGCCACGAAGTCATGGACAAACTTCTCCTGGGCATCCGCACTTCCATAGACCTCGGCCAGTGCACGGAGCTGGGAGTTCGAACCGAAGAGGAGGTCGACACGCGTGGCAGTCCACCTGATTTCACCAGTCTTGCGATCTCTGCCTTCAAATAAGTCATTGGCGTCCGATACCGCCTTCCATTCCGTGCCCATGTCGAGCAGGTTTGTGAAAAAGTCGTTGGTGAGCGTTTCCGGCTTCTTCGTAAAAACGCCATGCCGGGTCTGTCCGAAGTTGGTGTTCAGTACCCGCATACCGGCAACAAGCACCGTCATTTCGGGTGCGGTCAGGGTCAGCAGTTGCGCCTTGTCAACCAGCAATTCCTCGGCTGATACAGCATAGCGGGTTTTTAAGTAGTTGCGGAAGCCGTCTGCCTTGGGCTCGAGCACGGCAAAGGAAGCCACATCGGTTTGCTCCTGCGAAGCGTCCATACGTCCTGGTGTGAAGGGAACCTTCACCTCGTGACCAGCCTTCTTTGCAGCCTGCCCGACGCCTACGCAACCGGCCAGAACAATCAGGTCAGCCAGCGAGACCCTCTTGCCGCCCGAGGCGGTGTTGTTGAATGCGTTCTGGATGCCCTCCAGCGTCCTGAGAACCCTGGCCAGCCGGGCAG
>Ga0209048_10007049_pt1 | contig 10433 bp, 12 predicted proteins | sample FrelakmetCRP12CR_FD_187146 | JGI IMG/M metagenome (GOLD analysis project Ga0209048, IMG submission 187146) | Freshwater lake sediment microbial communities from the University of Notre Dame, USA, for methane emissions studies - CRP12 CR (SPAdes)... | ecosystem: Environmental > Aquatic >... | reverse complement strand
AGGGCATGCTCAACCCGGGGGTACTCATCGAGCCGTAACAAGCCGCGTGTAAAGCAGCCAGTGTTGCTGGAAGGGGCAGCCCTTCCCCGCGTTTGGCGAGTAGCGCAGTGCCGGTCTTACTTCCTCTGGAGGCTGCATCGAACTGAAGGTCAATGAAAGATACACCAGCTGGACGTCGAAGCAGACATGCCTCTGCTTTGGGTCTTGAGAGACGAGCTTGGGATCACCGGCCCGAAATATGGCTGCGGGATCGCGATGTGTGGCGCCTGCACCGTGCATATCGGCGGCCAGGCGGTGCGATCCTGTTCGCTGCAGGTCGGCGACGTCAGCGGCGAAATCACAACGATCGAGGGGCTCGGCTCGCCGGAGGCTTTGCACGCGGTGCAGGCGGCTTGGGTCGAGCTCCAGGTCGCCCAATGCGGCTATTGCCAGTCCGGCCAGATCATGGCGGCGGCTTCCCTGCTTGGCGTCAACGGCGAGCCAACGGACCAAGACATCGATCGCGCGATGTCGGGCAACCTCTGCCGCTGCGGTACCTATCCGCGCATCCGGCTCGCTGTGAAGGCTGCCGCCGCGAATTTAAGGAAAACCAGGTCATGAGCCGCATCGGAACCATTGCACGTCGCACTTTTCTCGTCGGTTCTGCGGCAATCGCGGGAGGCGTGGCATTTGGCTTCTATGCCTACAAGCGAACGCCGGCCAACCCGTTGATCTCTGAGCTCGGCGCCGGCGCGACCGCGCTTACACCCTATGTTCGGATCGATCAAAGCGGCGTCACCATCATCACGCCCCGGGCTGATCTTGGTCAGGGCGCCTATTCGGTTCAGGCAGCCCTCCTCGCCGAGGAACTTGATCTCGACTGGAACGACTTCAAGGTCGATCCGGGTCCTCCGAGCCCCGCATTTTACAATACCAAGGTACTGGCCGAGGGCTTCCCGATCGCAGCGACCAATGACGGTTCGATCGCTCGTGGCCTGCGCGTTGTCGGCGATGCCCTCGGCAAATTTCTAAATCTGCAAGTGACGGGCGGCTCCTCAACAGTGCCCGACGCCTACGAGAAAATGAGGATCGCCGGCGCGGTTGCGAGAGAGGTGCTGCTATTGGCGGCATCCAAGCAAACCGGTGTCGCCAGAGCCGATCTGAGAACGAAGAACGGCGCCGTGCTTACGCCGGATGGCGGATTGACTTTCAGCTGGGCTGGGACGCCGATCCGGACGAGGAAAGGAAACCGGAGAAGGTTATCCCCCGGTTGCGCGCGATGCTCGGCGCTGATCGCGAGTTCAAGCTGGAGTGGGTGTCGATCTACCAATTCGCCTGCCGGCGCATCGACAACTTCCGGCACGGCCGTCTGCTGTTCGCCGGAGACGCCGCCCATCAGGTCTCGCCGTTCGGCGCACGCGGCGCCAACACCGGCGTGGCCGATATCGACAACCTCGCCTGGAAGCTGAAGCTCGTGATCGACGGCGATGCGCCCTTCGCGCTGATCGACAGCTACAATGAGGAGCGGGCGTTCGCGGCCGACGACAACCTCCTGAACTCGACGCGCTCGACGGATTTCATCACCCCCAAGAGCAAGACCAGCCGGCGCTACCGCGATGCGATCCTCGAATTGGCCGAGGAGAACGCCTTTGCCCGGCCGCTGGTCAACAGCGGTCGCCTCTCGGCGCCGACGCCTTATGTGCATTCTTCGCTGAACACCCCGGACGAAGCGACGTTTGAGGGCAGAATGAGACCGGGCACCAATTGCGACGATGCCCCAATCCAGCAGCGCGGCCAGAGCGGCTGGCTCCTCAATACGATCGGCGAGGGCTTTGCGGTCGTAACCTTCGACATGGAGCCCAAGTCGCGCGAAATCAAGTTCGGCAACGTCAAGGCGCGGGTGATCGTCGTCGGCAAGGACATCGTCGACACGAAAGGCCTGTTGGCAGCGCGCTATGACGCAAAACCTGGCACGACCTACCTGATTCGACCGGACCAGCACGTTGCCGCCCGCTGGCGTCACTTCGACCCGGATCAAATCAAGAAGGCGCTCGCCCGCGCCATCGCAGCCTGAGGAGCACGGAGATGCCACTTGAGACCAGGGCCAATATCCCCGACCCCGATGGCTTCTATCAGGAGTTGGTCGATTCCCAGCGCGACATGGAGGAAGGCCGCGCCGAATTGATGAACTGCAAGCTGGTGCTGATTCTCGCCAACCATATCGGCGACCGCGGCATCCTGCGCGAGGCTCTGGTTCGCGCCGGCGGCAAACTCTAGTCTTACCCGTGTTTGAAGAGAAAGTGATCCGCGGCGGCCTCTTCCGGTTTTCACGCCGCAGGGCCCCCGTCTTCTCATGGTGAAGTTCCAGGAGCTTCAGCGCATCCTTGATGGATCATGTTGAAAGCCTGCGGGATTACGCCGGCCGCACGTCGCGGACGAAACCCTTGCGATGCGCATGCATTGCTCACGCGTACTGAAATCACATCGACCCGGGCCCATGGCTCCCCTGCGAACGAGACAATAGGATTTCGAGCGGGCGTCCGCCGGCATCGCTTGCAGGGCAAGCAAGACAGCTAATGCACCGAAGCTAAACAGACAGGCTTTCATTCCGGGAGATCCTCGATTGAGCGAGTTCGCGGTATCGATCTGAATCCGCGAACTGGCGGTGACGTGCGCCTGTCTATTGCCGCCGACTGCGTCCGCCTTGCGGGCGCTGCGCCGGTCGATGCGGCCGTGACTGCGGCCGGGAGGACTGAGCGCCCGGGCGCACGGCTTAAGCTTGAACTCCCCTGCAAACGTTCGCTTTTGCGCCACTAAACAGCACAACTCGGTAACTTAGAAATCGGGTTTCGGCCGTCTTTTTGCAGCCTTAGCTAGCCTAAAAACGCCTATCGCAACGTAAGTCTCGATACTCCGAGCGCCAGATTAACTCCAACCTGGCCCTCAACCGATAGCGGCTGCAAAGAAATCGTACGGTGGGATCCGCCGATCAGAACGTTCGCACCCAGACCAACACCGAGCGACGCGCTGCCGCTTGCTCCCACATAGCTTCCTCGCAGCGCGCCGCATCCCACGTGCGAGGTCGGCGCGAAGACGGCCCACACCAGCCTTCCGCCACCAGTCACGCCGACATCGATTCCGACCCGGCCAATACTTCCGCTGTAAGGACAGTGTCCTGCGGCATTCGAGTTAAAGACACACCGCAGATGCTGCAGCGAGCCGACCAAAAGGCCTACCCGCGGAGCGGCATTGCAGGTCAATCCGCCGACACGGGTGGGTTGCGCCTGCGCTAAAGCTGGTAACGTGAAGACGACCATGGCCGCACAGAGAATGGTCGCAAAGCAGATTTTCCACATTCGTCCCTCCAATGGTTTTCCTGCAACCTTTTCGATTTTCGGGAGCCCGTGCTCGGCGCTTTTTCTACGCGCCGGCTCTACGCTCGGCAATTCTCCCAATCGCAATCACGCGGCTGGTGGGGAGAGCTTCGTTTGTCAGTCAGAAACCTCATCTGCCTCAAGCGCCAATGAAAATCTATCCCCTGGATCAGTTTAAGTCAGTCGAAGCCCGAATTGACGGTGAGGTGCGCCTGTTTATTGCCGCCGGTTGCCTCCACCTTGCGGGCGCGGCCGTTGCGAATGATGCCGCGCGCCCTGCTGCGGCCTGGGTCGATTGGCCTGCGGGCGCTGCGCCGCCGGACGGTTGTTTCCGCCAGGCCGCTGCGCCTGCGGGCGCTGCGCAGGTCGATGCGGCCGTGACTGCGGCCGAGAGGGTCGGGCGCCCGGGCGGGCTGCAGGACGCTGTGGCCGCGCATCCGGTCGCGACGGCCGGGAGGGTCGAGCGTCGGGACGAGATACCGGACGCTGTGGCCGCGTTTCCGGTCGGGACCGTCGATTGGTCGGACGTTCCGGACGAGCCGAGGGGCGTTCCGGCCTGACATTGGGGCGATCGGGACGCGTTCCAGGACGGTCAGGACGTGAGCCGGGGCGATCCGGTCGGTTCCCGGGAAGACTTGGCCGATTGCCCGGTCGGTCGGGCCGAATGCCGGGACGATCGGGACGCACGCCAGGACGGTCGGGGCGTGAGCCGGGGCTACCTGGCCGCCACGCACCACCGGGAGGCCTAATCGGCCAAACCGGAGGACGCCAGCCGGGGCCTGGCGGCAAGATCCACACCTGATTCCAGCTTCGGTTGTTCCAGCCCCATCGGCTATTCCAAACGGAGCCAACCAGAACAGCCGTGCCGAACACCAACGCGCCAGTCACGAAGGCGTCGAACACAACAGAAGAATCGTACACTGGGACATAGATGCGCTCGGGGTTGGTAGGCGCAATATAGATGACCCGAGAACTGCCTTCTTCCCGGGTTGTCACGACCTGCTCCGGCGTCGATTTGAGATTGCCGAGGCTTTCCGCTTTCGCCCGCAGCATCTGAATCACGGTCGCCACGTCGTTATATTGAACTGAAAATGCCCATCCCAATGAGTCAGTCCACTCCGGATGCTCGGCGAGCAGTTCGATCACGTCCGGAAAGCGCGCCAGGGCCTGAACCGATGGATCCCAGGGCTTGGCATCGACTTCGGTAAAGTCGTTTCGGCCGGCGGCGCCCGCGTTGGCCTTGAGCCAGCGTGCGGCCTCGCCGATTTGATCCGGGTGCGTGCTCGCCGGCAGTATCAACGCCAAAAGCGGATCCGGATAAAGCGCGATGGGGCCGAGAAGATACTCCAAATCCGAGATCGAATATACAGCGGCGGCTTGATCCGCCGGAGCGGGGGTCGCAGCGGAGGCCGGTGCCTGCTGTGCCGCATCCGATGCGGGAGGTGTTTGCGCGGGTAGAGACCCAACCGTTGCCGTCCATCCAAACATTGAAAGAGTAGCAAGCCGCATCCAATATTCAATCGAGGATTTGGTGTTCTTCACGAAAGATCTGCTCATGCGGCTTTCCCACTATATTCTTGATCCGTCGTTCGTAGACCGGCGCGTGACGCTTCTGGCTAACCGCGATCGGTCACGACATGTTTCTGTCTAAAGGAAACGTGCTTTAGTGTGGCGGATCTGACATTCGCTACAGTATCGCGGGCGACCTCAAACAGCGAATGTCAGATCCAAAGCCACACTAGCGACGGTTTCCCATCAGGCGCAGCAGCATCATGAACAGATTGATGAAGTTGAGGTATAGCGATAACGCACCTGTCACGGCCTTGCGCCCCGCGGAAGTAGAATCGTCGTTCGAATCGTACATCCCCTTGATCCGCTGGGTATCGTAGGCCGTGAGACCCGCAAAGACGCCGACGCCGATAATGGAAATCATCCAATCTAGCCCGCTCGATCTCAGAAACAGATTGACCAGGCTTGCGATAATGACACCGATCAGGCCCATGAACAGGAAAGTTCCGAATCCCGACAAGTTTCGCTGAGTAGTGTAACCCCAAATGCTGAGCGCGCCGAAGGCCACCGCCGAGATAAAGAACACCCGCGTGATCGAAGACTGCGTGTAGATGTGGAAGATTGTCGACAATGAAATTCCGACCAGGGCCGCATAGAGGAAAAATAATCCTCGCGCAGCGCCTACCGACAATGTGTTGATCCGGGCACTGATAAAGAACACCAGTCCAAGCGGCGCCAGCATTAACACCCACATCAGAGGACTTTGAAGCAATTCAGGGCCGGTGAACTGGTAGGTCAAAAACGCAGCAACGCCGGTCAAGCCAACGCCTGCTGCCATGTAATTATATACGCGCAGCATGAAAGCCCGCAGGCCCACATCAATCGGAGCCGCATTATCGGCGAAGGCGCCGGGGACTGCTGAATTTCGATCGTAATTCGACATGTATCGTGTCCTTCTTGATCCGCCGGACATTCTCCCCGCAGGGCTGCGGGTCGCGTCACTCAGCATGAGGCTGAGCGTGGTAGGCCCTCAGGTGCTAACCGAGCAAGGTCAGTTCTCCGATTGACTTGGCGAAGTCTGGATGAGCATCGACACCCTCTCTCGCCTCTTGCCTCGACACGCCTGCGGGCGCGCCCCAGCGAAGCAGAAGCATATGACGCTCGCCTTGATCGAAACAGCAGGTTAATCATAAAGGACCAAGGACCGATTGCATTGGCTCAGAATCCCATCACCTTGCTCTGCGTCTCAAAATGCCCGGTGGCGAAGACTTGAGTCTATCTTCCACAGCAGTGCTCTGCACTTGTCAGGGCGTCGTCAATGCGTCAAAATGTGGCATTACCTTGCAGCAGCGGAACGTCAGGGTCTTATTCGTTTCTGAAGAGAGAAGGGCTTTTCTGGACGCCAGGTCTCATATCGGGCGGCGCGCAAACTGCGAAGTTCCTCTGGAGAGGCGTTCCTCCGGAGAGTATGTCAATTAAACCTAACTTGCGGAGTATTCGTATGTCTGATCTCGTCGCGATCGTCTATCCGAATGAGCAGAAGGCCGAAGATGTTCGTCAACGATTGCTGAACCTGCAAAAAGAGTACCTGATCACCTTGGGTGACGCGGTCATCGCAGTCAAAACCGAGGGAGGCCACATCAAGTTAAATCAGCTGGTCAATACGACCGCTACCGGCGCTGCTTCCGGGAGCTTTTGGGGATTACTGGTCGGCTTCCTGTTTTTGAATCCGCTGCTCGGGGTAGCCGTTGGCGCCGCGTCAGGGGCCTTGGGCGGCGCGCTTACGGATTACGGAATCAATGATGCGTTCATGAAGGACCTTGCCGGGAATATTCAGCCCGGAAACGCTGTTCTATTTCTGCTCATCAAGCATATGACTGGGGACAAGGTGCTGCGAGAAATTCAGGACGCGGGAGGAACGGTGCTCAAGACGTCGCTCGATGATGCAAAAGAACAGGCCTTGCGTGAAGCCCTCGCGAAGGCAAATGCGGCACCGCCCGCGCAAGCAGCCGGCTCAACATAACCTCGCCCGCGCCATTGAGCTGTGACCTCGGAGCAACGTGGGGTGCGGGTTGTTCTCGCATCCCTTTTGTGGCTAGGGTCGCTCTGACAGCGACTGACAAGGCTTTGAAAATCCAGCACTTTTTTGTAAAAGGCGATTGACCAAAATTGAGTTCTCGCTGCATCCATCGGGAGTGTTTCATGTTACGAACATTACTTGCCATCGCAGTTGTGGCCTGCGCTCCAGCAGTCGTTCCTGAAACCGCCCAGGCCGCACCGATTGCCCCCGCAATAGGTATTACAGCCGAACTTGGCGATGTGGCGCCAGTTTCGCGTCGCGCTGCACGCGGGATCGCTGGGGGCGCATGCACTGCCGTCCGTGCTGGCATGGCGACGGAGTCCATTGCCGCCGGTGATTTCAGCTTCCTGACGCGCCTTGCGCAGTAGTTATGACGGGCTGAGCGGCGCGTATGCGTGACATGCTCGTGGTCGTTTGTTGATAGGCCAAGTCCCGGAAATAAAACTTACGTCCGCTCGCCTTCGCGCCCCGACAGGAGCAGCGAAATCCATTGCGTTGACTCGTGTTCGTTGCAGATCGTGAGCATCGCTATGACAATCGGAACACCGATAAAGGCCCCGGCGACTCCCCAAAGGAAGCTCCAGAAGAATACCGCAAACAAGACAACGAAGGGCGAAATGGACAGGGCCGCGCCAGCCATCCGGGGCTCAAGATAACTTCCGATCAGAAATTGGATCAGGTTCAGACATGCGAAGACCGCGATAGCAAGCTGCCACGACTCGAATTGAACAAGGGCAAACACCGTCGGAAATATTGTTGCGAAGAGCGGACCAATGAAAGGGATATAATTCAGCACAAACGCGATGACACCCCAGGCCGTCGCCAGCTCAATGCCGGCAAGCAACGCAAAGCTCCACACCACGACGCCGGTCAACATGCTTACGACGGTACGGACAAGCATGTACTTTTGCAGCTTGGCCGCGATGTCGGCGCAGACGACCAAAAGCATCTGCCCGGTCTTCGAATCGCGGAGGCGGTCGATGTTGTTGCGCACAACATCGACCTCAAGCAGGCCGAGGACGGTAAAAGCGAAGGCAATGACAACAAAGGAGATCAACCGGTAGCCTCTTCCTCCGAGACCTTTCGCGGCAGGAAGAAGCCAGCTCGTGTTGTTGTTACCCTGGCTCACTATGTCCGAGACGGATATACCGTGTCCGTCGAGCCACTCTGTCGCCTGCACATACAGTGCCTGCAGCCGGCCCCCGTTGCTGACGAACCAGTGGATCACCCTGCTGAAACCCCAGATCAGCAGAAACCCAAGCACCGAAATGACAAGCAGCACGCCAAGGATCGTCGCGACGAGCGCGAGAAGCTTTGGAATTCTTGTCTGGAGAGCCTGCTGCACTGGCCATACGATGGCGATGACGAACAGTGAGAAAGCTACTGGTGCAATAATCGGTTGGGCCAGATGGAGAGCGCCCAAGATCAGAATCGTGGCGCAGAACAGAAGCAGCGTTTTGGTGGTGCGATCCTGGGTCATCTATTTTGCGAGAAATGCGTGCGGTTGCACGCTTGCAAGCAGATCGCTTGCCCCGGTCCAGATGATTTGAATGCCGAGACAAAAAAGAATGAATGCGGATAGCCGAGCGGCGATATCAGTCCCGCTGCCGCCCAATGCGCGCTCAACCCGATCCGAGTAGGCGAAACAGACAAAGATACCCGCCGCCATCACGACAGTTGCGAGCAAGCTGGCAAGGAAAAACGCGACATCTTCCCTGTAGTCGGAATATGCAGTTCGGGAAAGCCCGAGACTGATCATAACTGCGATCGTCCCGGGTCCGGTCGTGAGCGGCAACGTCAGGGGATAAAAGGCGAGGCCGCTATAGTCCACCCGCTGGTCCTTGGCCGGCGCTTCGGTCCCCGTCCGCGTGCCCTCATTGAGCATTTTCCAGCCGGACGAAGCCACGATGAGACCGCCGGCGACCCGAAGCACCGGCACTGAAATGCCATAGAGTCTCAGGACGAGCGCTCCGAGCAGCAGCGATCCCGTCATCACAAAAAACGAATTTATTGCGACCCGTCGCGCAAGCGATCGGCGCGTCGCAATAGAGGCGTGTTTGGTCATGCTGAGAAATACGAGCGCGGTCCCCGGTGGATTGATCACCGAAAACAACGCCGCAAGCACAAGCAGGAAAGTCTCCATACTTCCTCGTCACTCTCTCTGATACTCGGTCCTGGCTCTGAACATAAAGCGCGCGGCACTATTCCTCATTTCCGGCAAAAGGGAATTCGGCGGAAGCGATCATGCTGCGAAACAGCAGCCAAATGCTTAAGGTCAAAACGGTGAGTTCGGCGAAGAGCGTAAGGTTCAGAATCAGCAAATTCATCACGTCGGCCGCGGATACCCAACTCTCCTGCCCGCCCGCCCCGGTCTGAATCACCGGAACGCCCGCTTGGGGAGCACGGAGGAAATAGAGCAGAAGCTGCACAACCTCGAACAACATGACGAGCATCGAAAGAAGGATGCCCATCGCGCCTGCGGCAACTCCTATCCAGGCCACTCGCCGCACTTCAAATTCCGATGGACGCCGTGCAGGATCGGAAATCTGTTCGCCGAGGCGGGTATAGCGGTAGGACCACGCCGTGGTGAACACCAGCACGATCAATCCCGCGATGGCGAGACATTCAACCAGCAAAGAGCCGCCACGCGTGCCCGCGCCGGCGTTGCGGCCCAGAATCAAGGCGTAGATCGCGAACAATACGGGGATCGCACCGATCACAAGCTGGATCCAAAAGCCGATCCAGCCCAGGCTTGAGAAAACCTTGGCGAGACTGTCCTGGCTGGATGGCCTGAAAACCTTGCGGAGCGTCCGCAGCATCGTGATCGAGCCCCTTCCTGCGTCATCATAGCCCAGCGCGGATCGAATGTCGCTGGCCTTGGTCGCTAATCCAGTTGCCTTTCGAGACCGTGGCTGGCCGCACGAAAACTGCGATGTTCAGTCTCACTCGGATTACCGTTGGTTAATTGCGCATCCATGACCTCGTAATGGCGACTACCCAATTAAAGGCGCTTGACATGCATAACAGGAGGACGTGCCGGTGTTGAAGGACACGTCTTTTACCGCCATGACCCGCAGACCCAAATTAGGCAGAAGACATCGCAATTTTTCCCTGGACGAGCTCCTGACAAATATCGAGTCCGGCCCCACTGGAGAGCTTGCGCCAGGTCTTGCCACCGAGTTCCCCAGCCACGCTGGCAAAGCGGATATTACGCGGGCGCCAGCCTCCTGCGCCAAGAAGCGCTGCAAAGACGACTGAACGCTTGCCGACGCACCGTGAACCATTGCGCACGCCAAGCTCTCGCCGACGAAAGATTGGTCCATCAGTGCAGCCTCAGAATCGCCAGTAGAGCGGAACGATGAACAATGCGACCATCAGCCACCAGATGGTGAGCAGAATCCCGAATTTTGGATAGTCTGAGAACTTGTATCCGCCGGGTCCCATCACCATGAGGTTCACGGGGGTGGCGATGGGAGTGAGCAGCGCGGCGT